>Ga0137308_100835_pt1 | contig 40595 bp, 35 predicted proteins | sample Inofrocosms_June_FD_97181 | JGI IMG/M metagenome (GOLD analysis project Ga0137308, IMG submission 97181) | Mouse cecal microbial communities from Vienna, Austria - N-Acetylneuraminic and N-Acetylglucosamine D2O microcosms_June | ecosystem: Host-associated > Mammals > Digestive system > Large...
CTATGGGGCGGCGGTCAGATACGCACCCGTAGCCCGTTTAAGTCGTCGGCTCTGATACCTACCAAGTACCATTCCTGCGCCATGTTCATTTCAATACGGGTAGGCTTCCACTTGCCGCGGGTGAACACGTCGAAACAGTCCCCGCAATGCAGCCCGCCGTAATAGCTGGCAAGGTCAAAGCGGATGTCGTAGCGGTCTGTGCGCTCGTCAAATACCAATGCTCCCGTCATTTTCTGTGCCATAATAAAATCCTCCTTTTGTGGTTACAGGCTTTCGCCCGGTTTGAATGAATAGGGGTCGTGCGGCTCCTGTGGCGCAAGTGCGCCGCTTGCCATATCGTGAGCCACAAGGGACGTGTAATAGTTGCCGATTGTGGACGGGGCATTGAAAAGCACCGCCCGTAAATACTGCTTGATGTTGCGGATTTTGGTTGTGTTCTCTTTCATGCAGTCCAGCACAAAGCGGATATGTTCAGCGTCCAGCTTCATAAACTTTGCTTTCACCAGCTCGGCGGGGTAGTCGTCCCCGGCAATGCGGATTGTCTTTCTCCGGGTGCAGACGGTTTCAAGCATGAGGTCAACAATTTCGTCCAGCCTGTCCCCGTCAAACTTCATATCCTGCATGAGAATGTCATAGGAGATATTGTCCTTGATGATCTCCCGGTAAATCTCAAAAGCTGTCTGTGCGTCCGATTCCTTTCGTTTCCGTTCCGGCGGCGTAGCCGCTTCTCTGTCAGAGGGAGAGGGGTTAGGGGAAAGGATAGGAATGGAATGGGTACTTTGTTCATCAGTAATTCTTTTTTCTTTTTTTGGTAAGTTAGTCTTTTGTATATCTTTATTTAATTGTGCAGCTTGGACACGTCGGCGGAAAACCGCTCCTGAATGGGGGCATATTTCTCCCTGGCGATCAGTTCCCGGTAGCAGTCCTCAAACATCCCGGCGTAGACTCCCGGCGTGCCGTCCTCATGGCGGTACTTCTCCACCTTGTCGATGAAGAACAGGGACAGCACCTTGATTCCACGTCCCATGTAGCGCAGTTCCTTGTCCAGATGGGCCTCGATGGTGCGGCGGATCTGGGCCTTTTTCACCACGTTCTCGTCGATGTCCCCGATAGCCTTGCCCAGCGCCACCTCCTGGGTGTTGCCGAATTCGATGTGCTCATAGCCGGGGGTGCAGTCGATGCCAGCCACAGTATAGCCCTCGTACAGCTCCCGCCCGCCGGACAGGAGAAACAGGTCGTCCCCCGGCTTCAACGTCACCGTTTTCCGGGCAACAACGCCGGTTTTGCCCTTTACGTCCATCTCCACTTTGGCCCGGAACCCCTTCTCGTTGGACACCGAAAACAGACGCACATAGGGCTGATTAAAGCCCCCGGACACCTGGTTGGAGGACACGGCGATCTGCTTCACTAGCCCCATTTGATAGGCGTCCACCGGGGTCAGGCGGTAGAGCAGGTTGATCTTCTCCCGGTGCGTGGCCGAGTAGCGCAGCACACACAGCGGATTCAGCGACGCGATGGCCTCTTTGGCCTTGGGGGTGTTGTCCACGCTTTGGGGCTCATCGATGATGACAATGGGGTTGGTGTCCCGGATAAAGCCCATGGCCGTCTCGCCGTTCAGCTTGTCCTGGGCCTGGTTGATGATGTTCTCCGCCTTTTTGAAGGCGTCGATGTTGATGATCATCACCTCGATGTTGGCGCTGGCGGCAAACTGGCGCACGTCGGACAGCTTGGCGGAGTTGTAGATGAAATACCGGCAGGGCACGCTGTCGTATTGCAGCGTTCCAGCGGCGTCTATGTAAACAATGGCGTCCGGGTCTTTCTTGTTCAGCGCATAATCGCTTTTGGGGTCAAACATTTTGTTTCCTCCGTTTCATTCGTTGATAGGGGTGGTGCATCGAAACGGAGGCGGCGGGCCGCGGCACCCGCAGGAGCTGACTTTTTTCCCGAAGATTCGACAAAGCAGAGGGCCGGGTACTTCCATTGAGTACCCGGCCCTCTGCCGTGTTTCAGAATGATAATTCTTGCTTATATGTCTCTGTGGTTCCGATTGATAAGTAAAATGGGGCGTAGTCGCCACAAGGCTTTTTTTAACAGATCACCTATTAGGAGCGGCCAGAACAGTTCACTCCTATAAAACAAAAACACCATAGCCATTCTCCTTAAACGGCGGCTATGGTGTTTGAGCGCGCGAAAGCGTTCCGCAAAGCTGCCGTTTTTTTAACAGCCTCACGGAATCGGTTTTTCTTGAAAGATTCAGCGAAAATCGGAATTATATTGCATGGTAGTCAGAATTGCATAGGTATTCAAATCGTGCTTTCTGAACTATACAATACAGTTGAGGTGAAGAATTATGCCGAATGAAGTCTTAGTAGAAGGTGGAGCGCGGTTAAGGGCGGTCCGAAAAGAGCGGGGCTATACACAGGAACAGTTGGCGGAGTTGATAAAGCTCTCCACCCGACATATCGCAGGCATCGAAAAAGGAGAGGCAAATCCGTCATTTGAAGTGCTTTACACAATCACAACCGCACTTGGTGTTTCTTTTGACACAATTTTCAATCCGGCGGACGAACAGGTGGAGCGCGAAATCCAGGAAATCACAGGGCTTTACCGAGCTTGCCCGGACCAGGGGCGGCGGCTAATCTTAGCCTCCACCCGCGCTATGGTTCAAGAGTTGATGGATTCTAAAGGTACAGTGGAATAAAAATTGGGGCCAGAGGGCATATGATACTATCCCTCTGGCCCCAATTTTTGGCAGGAACATATTGCAAATTCACTTGCTTATATTTTGTTTTCTGTATTCTGCGGGACCGATCTTCATCACGTCTCGAAAGGCAGAGGCAAACTTACTCTGGTTCTCATATCCAACCTCGTTTGCAATCTCTGCAATCGTAGCCTGTGTCTGACGGAGCAGAGATGCTGCCTGCTTGATGCGATACTCTTTCATGTATGTGCCAATAGGCTGTCCATAGATACCTTTGAATGTGTTTTTCAGAGTAGCCGTATTGATAAGGAACTCTTTGGCAAGTTCTTCTATTGTGGACCGCTCCTGCAAATCAGAAATAAGCCGTTTATGGATTTGCTTCACAATTTCAACTTGGGGCGAGGTATAGTATTCTCGCTGCTTTTCCTCGGCCACATCCACCATGCTTAAAAACAATAGCAGTTCCTGTACCTTGAGTTTGAAATACGGCCTCTGCAAGCGATCAGGCACAGAATACAACTCTGAAAAGATATGCTCGATCTCATTTTTGGCCCGCATGATAAAGCAACTGCCATTGGCGCAAAATTTCTCTTTGAAAGAGGAAATATCAACTCCCGTTTCAGAAAGAATTTCCGGGGGATGTTCCGATACAAATGTTAAATTGAGTGCTACGGTAATTCCGCGATAGTGCCGCAGCGGGAAGGACATTTCCGGGGCGCAGTTATCCATCGTGTGAATGGATAGATCACCTTCACCGAGATACAGACAAGTACCGCTCAATAAGCGACTGCCCTCCCGTCCTTCACGGCAATGGTTGATTTCCAGAACATCGCCGCTGACAACACTATCCCATTCACAGCCTGCCGCTTCAAAGTCGTTGTAGATAAGTTGGATACCTGGATAGACCTGATAGACAGCCATTAACCCGAGGCCGTCTGAGCAGTCCAGCTTATAGACAGTGCAATATCCTTCGCTGTCCTTCGGGATAGCCGCAGACAGGCCCCTTGCGTTAGTAATAGGGCTTTCACTCATAGGCGCTCTCTCCATTATTCCGTTGACTTCAAGCTGATAGGCCAGGATGTTCCTGGTGTCTTTTATTATATATTTTTTCTCCATTGCAGACCGCTCCATTTGGTAGGTTTTTAGCTCCAAAAAATATTATACGCCATTTGGTTAGTCATTGCAAACAGAGGATGGGCTGATGCTCTAAAACATCAGCCCATCCAAAAAGATTATGACACTATTCTATTTTCTGCTGTTCCATAGTGCATCCGCCGTTCCCTTCCAGCAGGCCGCATAGGAATCGCACTTCTCACAAAGGTGTTCCACGCTCTCTGGCGATTGCAGATCGGTGGACTTTGCCCCGGTACGCTTTACCATATCCCGCAGGATTTCCGGGTTCTCCAGCATGGGGCAGGGGCGCAGCATATTCTCATTGAACGGCTGGCCGTCATGGTAGGCCATAAAGAGGGGGCTTTTCAGCGCGTCTAGCAGACTGCAATCGTGGATGTTCACATTGGAATAGTGGATGAACACACACGGCTCCACATCACCAGCGGCGTTGATATGCAGGTAGTTCCGGCCCCCGGCGATGCAGCCGCCCACATACTCGGCATCATTTTGGAAGTCCATGCTGAAGATCGGCTTTATCTCCCGGAAACGGCGTACCCGCTCATAGACCGTTTTCCGCTGCTCCGGCGAGGGCAGCAGAGCGGGGACGGCCTCATTGCCCACCAGCATATAGTGGAAGAACCACACAAACATGGCCCCGGCCTCGATCATCATATCGAAAAAGGCTTCGCTGCTAATGTCCTCATAGTTGGCACTGGTGTAACAGGTGGAAATGCCAAAGGGGAGCTTATACTCTTTCAGCAGCCGCATGGCGTTCTGCACTTTCTCAAATACGCCTTGGCCGCGCCGCCCATCGTTAGCTTGCTCAAAACCCTCTAAACTGATAGCCGGGACAAAATTTTTGACCCGCAGCATTTCCCGGCAAAAGTCCTCGTCAATCAGCGTCCCATTGGTGAAAGAGAGAAATTCACAGTCAGGGTGCATTTCACACAGGGTAATCAGGTCTTTCTTCCGCACCATCGGTTCGCCGCCAGTGTAGATATACATATATGTACCCAGCTCTTTACCCTGGCGCACAATTTTGTCAATGGTTTCCAGGCTCAGGTTCAGCTTATGGCCGTACTCCGCCGCCCAACAGCCGGTACAGTGGAGGTTGCAAGCAGAAGTGGGGTCAAGCAGGATTGCCCACGGGACGTTGCAGCCCTCCCGCTGCCGGATTTCCTCTTGCAGCGCACCTCCTTTGAGCGAGGCGTTGATAATAAAATTCTGAAAGAACGCCTTTCTGACACTTTCATCCAGTTGATAGGCTTTCAGCAGGAGCTGATACCAATTCCCCTTCTCGTCAATGGCTTTGCGGAACGCGGCCCGCTGGCTCTCGTACCAGCCGTCAGGCAGCACCTTGTCCATCAGGCCCATAGCCTTGGGAATATTCTGCTCCGGGTTCTGTTCCAGATAGTTGAGCGTAGTGGTAACAGCGGCAGAGAAAGCCGTGTTCTTAACCGCGCTAAGAATGTTCATTTTGTTCTATCTCCTAATTGTTTGCTTACTTATTCCAAATCACACGATCCCACAGACACCATGCGGCAGCAGCAATAGCAGTGAGAATCGCCAGAGGGCATAACACTTTTTTCATAGCAGCCTCCTTATTTGTTCACGTTGGAGGTCGCAGGCATTTTGCGGAACTCTGAGAGCATCATGGCAATCGTGATAATGACCAGGATTGCATCTGTCAGAGCAATCGCCAGCCAGACGCCCCGGATACCCATACCGCCCACTATCGGCAGCAGTACGCACAGCGGGATGAACAGGATAATCTGCCGGAACAGCACCAGCCAAGTGGCTCTGTTGGCCTTGCCCAGCGACTGGAACAGCGTTACAGCGATCAGGAAGCTGCCTTGCAGAATGTAGGTGCTGAACATGATGCGGAAGTTGGTAGCTCCTGCTTCAGCGATACCCGGAGTTGTCAGGAACATAGACAGAGTTTTATCCGGGAACAGTTCAACAGGGATATAGAATACCAGGGACAGCACCGTAGCTGCGGTGATGAATACACCTGTCAGCTTCTTTACCCGGTCATAGTCTTTTGCTCCGTAGTTTGTGCCAGCGGCGGGTTGGAATCCCTGGCTGATACCCCACAGCGGCACAAACGAGAAGTTCCAGAACCGCAGCGCCGCTCCCAAAAGAAGCTGGGAGGTTTCGCCGCCATAGACGGATGCCACGCGGTAGATCACCGTCTGCTGAACCAAGGTCAAAACCTGCATGAGCAGAGCGGAAATGCCCACGGCGAGGACTTGCGGCAACAGTGTCCCATCAATACGGATGCGCCCGATCTTTACATTGGGGCTTTTCTTTTTGAAGTACCACAGTGTCACAGCGGCCTGAATAAACTGAGAGAGAATTGTGGCGTATGCCGCAGCCTCTATGCCCATGCCGTGGGGTTCGAGAATGGTGATAAAAATAGGGTCGAGGATGATGTTGAGAATCGCGCCGCTGGCAATAATGGTCATGGCCTTTTTCAACTGTCCCTCTCCACGGATGACCATATTGGCGCTCTGGAAGAAGTTCACGAACAGAGAACCGGCGAACACGATCCGCAGATACTTCTCCGCATAGGTCAGGATGTTGTCGCTGGCCCCGGCCAGGGATAAGAGCTGCTGGGTGAATACCATGCCGATCACCATGTAGACCACGGACATCAGAAGCACCATAGCAACCAAATTGCCCATGATCTTCTTTACTGTGTCCTGGTCTTTCTTTCCGATAGCGCGGGACAGCACTGAAGCGGAACCGACGCCGATCATGGCGGCGGAACCGGCGTTGATAAGAGTGAACGGGTAGGACATGGAGACGGCTCCCATCTGCACATCTCCGACCATCTGGCCGACAAAGATGGAATCCATCATGTTGTAAAGCCCTACGACCACCATGCCCAGGACGGCGGGGATCGCCAGCTCTATCATCAGCGGAAACGGGCTTTTGGTCAGCAGCTTCGTTCTTGTGTCAAGCGGTTGTTGCATGATTGCACCTCCTTAAAGATTAGCCATATCTAACCATCTGTAAGTATAGCGAAAACAATGCGCATTGTCCGCTCCAAAACGGAGGATTTACAATCCAGACAGGAGCAGAAAAAGGGAGCGGAAAGATGAAATTCTCTCCGCTCCCTGTGCTATTGCGCCATCTTTTCCAGCAGTTTCAACGCTTCTTCCAGCTTTGGATTTGCGGCGTCGGTTTGCAGGGCCTCCCGGACGCAGCTACGAATATGGGCTTGCAAAATCTGCTGATTAGCGCTTTTGAGCAGAGCCTGGGTCGCCATGATCTGATTGGATATATCCACACAGTAGCGATCTTCCTCGATCATTTGCAGGATACCGTCCAACTGGCCCCTTGCTATTTTCAGCTTGTGGGCAACATCGCCCCGCTTGGCTTTCAAGCTGTTTCCTGGATGCTGACCAGTGTGTAGCCAGCATCCTCCACCGCCGCCTTCAGCGTATCGTCGGACACGCTGCTGTCCAGGCACACCTTGGCGGTCTTGCTTTCCAGCTCAACAACAGCCTCCTGCACACCCTCCAGCCCGGTCAGAGCTTTATGGACGTGCTTGACGCAGTTTCCGCATACCATACCTTCAATTAACAGTACCTTTTCCATATTTTGAAACACTCCTTTTTGATTATTTTTGCCTATATCCACTTCGGCTTGGTGGTTTTCAGGGTAAACCTCATGCTTTGCCTGGAACCACCGCAGCCGGAGTGCATTGGACACAACAAATACAGAACTGAAACTCATACTTTTAATTCCGATGCGCTTGCTCGTATTTCCCGAGCAGGCGTATTTCTATTGCTGAATTGTGTAGTCTGGCCCCGCTGCCGCAGCCCTCCCTCCCATCTGAATTTCAAAAAAACAGATGGGAGGAAACGGTCATGTCATACAATCATGGCAAAGAAGAACGAAAATGGCAGCGTTGGAAACTGGCTGAAGAAAAGGTTCTTCGGAACTGCGGTATGGATGAAAGCACGATTGAACAGCTTCGTCTTTGGGACAGGGCTATGTTCAATTCGGACAGGCGCTTTTTTGAAAAGTTGCAGGATACAGGTACATATCTTGATAGCGTTGCCGGGAGCAAAATATCAACCGAGATTTATACGGTGGAAGATCTGCTGAATGATATTGAAAACGCGGAACTGCTCAAAACCCTGCTGACAGTGGACAAGCTCACCTTGCAAATCTCTGTGCTGAAAATGAATGGGTACTCCACCAATGAGATCGCTGTGCTCGTCCATCTGTCCACAGATGCCATTTATAAGCGGATAGCTGTACTGAAAAAGAAATTGAAGAAATTTCAAGGGTAACTCCAAAATCGCAAGTCCCCACGGGCTGCTGGGTGAGAGGTCAAGTCCTCTCACCCAGCTTTTTCGTAGGAGGACGGACAAATGACGTTCATGGATAAGGTCTACACACTTCGGACGGAAGTGCGTAGCGATGGCGAAACATTGTACTTTATCAGCTTTACAGATGGTCAAGGTGAATTTTATGATTTGGAGGTATCCGAGCCGTTCTTTGTAGAATTTCGGCAGATGGAGCGCAAAAACCGTAACCTCCAACAATCCAATTGGCGGCACCAAGAAGCGTCAGACGTGTGGGATGAAACGCTTTATAACCGGGCGTTCCGAGTGCCCAAAAGTGTTGAGGAATTGATTTTTGACGCAGAACAGCAGGAACTACTTACCAAAGCGATTGCCGCACTCCCTGAAATCCAGCGGCGACGTTTTCTTCTCTACCATGAATATGACTTCAACTACCGCCAGATTGCGGAGATAGAGCATTGTAGACCGCAATCAATCAGACACTCGGTTATTCGGGCCAGAGAAAAGATAAAGGCAGAGATAGAAAAGTATCGGGCCGGATGAAATTGAGATACCCTTATATCTCTGGATATGGGGGTATCTGTTAAATGTTCTCTAATGGAATTTTACTGATATAAAAAGGGAGCCTGTTAAAAAACCTCGCCAGTGGCGAGGTTTTTTAACAGGCTCCCAAATAGAAGAACACGGCGCTGTTGTAGGGGCCGCCAGCGTCAGCTGTGTGTCAATCCGGTCAGAAAAAGCATAGCCCACGATTTTCCTGGTGCACAGACGCCAGTGGGAATGTGGGTGATGTCACCTACCCAGGCCTGATCTGGACGCTCCTGTTCTGAAGCGTGGATCATCTTCTTTTTGCGCCGGTATCCCATTGCCTGGATCGCCCGCCACACCGTTTCTATTCCAACTGGCAGGCTCAATTTCTCTACGATTTCTGTCAGTGTAATATCCGGCTGACTGTCTATCGCCTTCACAATTCTTTCTGAATCTTCCGGCGTCAGTACCCGCTTACGTCCCCGTTCATTTACGCGCAGATCGACACTTCCAGTTTTCGCTTTTGTTCTGCCAGTTGGTATACCGTTGGTACAGATACCCCGTATGCCAACGCAGCTGCTTTTACCCCACACTTTCCCCGCTTTGTCTTCTTTTTCCGGCAGTTGTATTCCTTTAGCCGCCCGCGGGCGCACACTGTGCGCCTCTACAGAGGTCCACAAAGTAAAACAGGGCCGCCCTCACGGGCGGCCCTGATGCGTCTATGGGGAGAATCAGCGCAGGTTGAAGAAAGCCTTCATGCCGGGGTACTGAGCCACGTCGCCCAGCTCCTCCTCGATGCGCAGCAGCTGGTTGTACTTGGCCACGCGGTCGGTGCGGCTGGGGGCGCCGGTCTTGATCTGGCCGGCGTTGAGGGCCACGGCGATGTCAGCAATGGTGGCGTCCTCGGTCTCGCCGGAGCGGTGGGACACGATGGCGGTGTAACCGGCCCGGTTGGCCATCTGGATGGCGTCCAGGGTCTCGGTGAGGGTGCCGATCTGGTTGACCTTGATGAGGATGGCGTTGCCCACCTTCTTCTCAATGCCGGTGGCCAGACGGGACACATTGGTGACGAACAGGTCGTCGCCCACCAGCTGTACCTTGTCGCCGATGGCCTTGGTCAGCATGGCCCAGCCTTCCCAGTCGGTCTCGGCCATGCCGTCCTCCAGGGAGATGATGGGGTAGGTGTCAGCGAACTTCTTCCACATGTTCACCAGCTGCTGCTGGGTCAGCTTCTTGTTGCTCTTGGGCTGGATATAGCACTTCTCCTCCTCGTTCCACCACTCGGAAGATGCGGCGTCAATGGCAATCTTGAAGTCCTCGCCGGGCTTGTAGCCGGCCTCCTCGATGGCCTGAACAATCACTTTCAGGGCGTCCTCATCCTTCTTCAGGTTGGGGGCATAGCCGCCCTCGTCGCCCACACCGGCGGCGGGGGTGCCGTTCTCCTTCAGGGTCTTCTTCAGCTGATGGAAGACCTCGGCGCAGCGGCGCAGAGCCTCACGGAAGGAGGGGGCGGAGACAGGCATAATCATGAACTCCTGAATCTCCACGTTGTTGGTGGCGTGAGCGCCGCCGTTGAGGATGTTCATCATGGGGACGGGCAGCTGCTTGGCGTTGACGCCGCCGATATAGTTGTACAGGGAGGTGCCCAGGGCGTTGGCGGCGGCCTTGGCACAGGCCAGGGAGGCACCAAGGATAGCGTTGGCGCCCAGGCGGTCCTTGTTGGCGGTGCCGTCCAGCTCGATGAGCATCTTGTCGATGGCGGTCTGGTCCAGCACGTTGGTGCCGATGAGGGCCTCGGCAATCTCAGTGTTCACGCTCTCCACGGCCTTCAGCACGCCCTTGCCCAGGTAACGGCTCTTGTCGCCGTCCCGGAGCTCGCAGGCCTCGTAGATACCGGTGGAAGCGCCGGAGGGAACGGCGGCACGGCCCATGGTGCCGTCCTCCAGGTAAACCTCTACCTCGACGGTAGGATTGCCGCGGCTGTCCAGAATCTCGCGGCCAATTACGTCTACAATTTCGATCATCTGCTTCATAGTGTTTGATCTCCTTTCAAATTGTTGCAGGATTATCATTCGGAAGGCGGGGTCCCCCGCCGGGAACACATAATTATTGGGCAATCAGGGTCTGGCCGTCCATCTCGGCGGGCTTCTCCAGGCCCATCAGGTCCAGCATAGTGGGGGCGATGTCGCACAGGCGGCCGTCCCGCAGGGTGACGTTGGCCCCCACGATGCAGAAGGGCACCAGGTTGGTGGTGTGGGCGGTAAAGGGAGAGCCGTCGGTGTCCACCATCCGCTCGGCGTTGCCGTGGTCGGCGGTGATGAGGGATACGCCACCCATCTTGGAGGTGGCCTCCACCACCTTGGCCACGCACTCGTCCACCGTGGTCACCGCCTTGCAGGCGGCCTCGTACACGCCGGTGTGGCCTACCATATCGCAGTTGGCGAAGTTGAGGATAATCACGTCATAGCTGCCGCTGAGGATGCGCTTCACCGCCTCCTCAGTGACCTCATAGGCGGACATCTCAGGCTGGAGGTCATAGGTGGCCACCTTGGGGGAGTTGATCAGGCACCGGTCCTCCCCCGGGAAGACCTGCTCCACGCCGCCGTTGAAGAAGAAGGTCACGTGAGCGTACTTTTCCGTCTCGGCAATGCGCAGCTGGGTCAGGCCCAGGTTGGAGATATACTCCCCAAAAATGTTCTGCAGCTTCTGCCGGGGATAGGCCACCGTCACGTTGGGCATAGTGGCATCGTACTCGGTGGTGCAGATGAAGTCTACGGGAATAAAGCCGGTCTTGCGCTCCACATCGGTAAAGTCCTCGTCCACCAGGCAGCGGGTGATCTCCCGGGCCCGGTCAGGGCGGAAGTTGAAGAAAATCACCGAGTCGTTGTCCCGGAACCGGGCGTCCTTGGCGCAGACCACGGGGACCATGAACTCGTCGGTGACACCCGCGTCGTAGGAAGCCTGGACGGCATCCGCCGCATCCGCCGCGAACGGGGCCTGGCCGCAGGCGATGGCGTCGTAGGCCTTCTGGAGGCGGTCCCACCGTTTGTCCCGGTCCATGGCGTAGTATCGGCCCATGACGGTGGCAATCTGACCAATACCCAACTGCTGAATCTTGGCCTGGAGCTTCTCCACAAAGCTCTTGCCCGAGGAGGGGGGCACGTCCCGGCCATCCAGGAAACAGTGGACATAGACCTTTTCCAGGCCCTGGTCTTTGGCCATCTTCAGCAACGCATACAGGTGGGTGATGTGGCTGTGGACACCGCCGTCGGACAGCAATCCCATCAGGTGCAGGGCGCTCCCCCACTCCCGGCAGTTTTCCATCGCCTCCAGATAGGCGGGGTTCTCGAAGAAGACCCCGGTCTCAATATCCCGGCTGATGTGGGGCAGGTCCTGGAAGACCACCCGGCCTGCTCCAATGTTGGTGTGGCCCACCTCGCTGTTGCCCATCTGGCCGTCGGGCAGACCCACGTCCAGCCCGGAGGCAGACAACCTGCTGTGGGGGCACTGAGAGAAGAATTTGTCCAGATTGGGGGTGGGGGCGTTGACCACCGCGTTGCCCGCAGAGGGGCCCTCCACGCCAAAACCGTCCATAATAATCAAAGTGGTAGGTGTTTTCATAAAAAAACCTTTCCTTTATTGTAGGGGCCGCCCCCTACACAAAATTACTCCTGATTGGCAGCCTCAATAATCTTCACAAAGTCGGCGGGCTTCAGGGCCGCGCCACCGATCAGACCGCCGTCCACATCGGGCTGAGCCAGCAGCTCCTCGGCGTTCTTGGCGTTCATGGAGCCGCCGTACTGGATGGTGACGGAGCGGGCCACGTGGGCGCCGTACTGCTTGCGGATCACGGTGCGGATGGCCTGGCAGACCTCGCCGGCCTGCTCGGCAGTGGCGGTCTTGCCGGTACCGATGGCCCACAGAGGCTCATAGGCGATGACAACATGGCGCACCTTCTCGGGGGCCACGTTGGCTAGGGCGCACTTCACCTGATAGGCGATGAGCTCCATGGTAACGCCCAGCTCCCGCTGCTCCAGGCTCTCGCCCACGCAAATGATGGGGACAAGGCCGGCCTCGATGGCTGCGTGGACCTTCTTGTTCACGGTGAAATCGGTCTCGTTGTAGTACTGGCGGCGCTCGGAGTGGCCGATGATCACATACTTGGCCCCCGCCTCCTTAATCATGGCGGCGGTGATCTCGCCGGTGTAGGCGCCATGGTCCAGCTCGTGGCAGGTCTCAGCGCCGATGGCGATGTGGCAGTCCTTGAACAGACGGACGGCGGCCTGGATGTTGGTGGCGGGGACACACAGCACCACGTTGCACCACTTGCCCTTGGGCATGATGGGCTTGATCTCCTCGGCGAAGGCCTTGGTCTGGGACAGGGTGTTGTTCATCTTCCAGTTGCCGGCGATGATGGTCTTGCGGTAGCGGCGATTCATAATAAATCTCTCCTATCGTATATTGATACTTTTGTGGGCCCCGACCACCCGGGCGGGGCATTGTTCATACTCTGCTGTTTGGGATGGCCCGCCCAGGTGGTCGGGCCCCACAGGCCTCATGCTGCAAAGCTGATGACCATTAAAACAAGAAGGATACCTGCAACAGCCAGCAGAATATTTCTGACTTTTTTATTCATATCAGGCGTCCAGCAGGCAGGCCACGCCGGGCAGCTCCTTACCCTCCATAAACTCCAGGGAGGCGCCGCCGCCGGTGGAGATATGGGTCATCTTGTCCGCGTAGCCCAGCTGCTGCACCGCGGCCGCGGAGTCGCCGCCGCCGATGATGGTGATGGCGCTGGTCTTGCTGAGGGCCTCAGCCACCGCCTTGGTGCCGGCGGCGAACTTCTCAAACTCAAACACGCCCATGGGGCCGTTCCAGATGACGGTGCCCGCATCGGCCACGGCATCACAGTAGAGCTTCACCGTCTCGGGACCGATGTCCAAGCCCTCCCAGCCGTCGGGAATCTCGCCGGCCTTGACCACCTGGCTGTTGGCGTCAGGGGCAAAGGCATCGGCAATGACGGTGTCAACCGGCAGGAGCAGCTTCACGCCCTTGTCCTTGGCCTTCTGAATCATCTCCAGGGAGTAGTTCTTCCAGTCCTCCTCCAGCAGGGAGTCGCCCACCTTGCCCCCCTGGGCAGCGGAAAAGGTGTAGGCCATGCCGCCGCCGATGATGATGGTGTCGGCAATCTCCAGCAGGTTGTTGATCACGCCGATCTTGGAGGACACCTTGGACCCGCCCAGGATGGCCACCAGGGGCCGCTTGGGGTTGGCCAGCGCGCCGCCGATGAAGTCCAGCTCCTTCTGGATCAGGAAGCCGCTGACGGCGGGCAGATAGTCAGCCACGCCGGCGGTGGAGGCGTGGGCGCGGTGGACCGCGCCGAATGCATCGGATACATATACCTCAGCCATGTCGGCCATGGCCTTGGCCAGGGCGGGGTCGTTCTTGGTTTCACCCTTCTCAAAACGGGTATTCTGGAGCAGAAGAATCTCACCGGGCTTCAGGGCGGCAGCCTTGGCCTGGGCGTCGGGGCCCACCACGTCGTCGGCCAGGATTACCGGCTTGCCCAGCAGCTCGCTGAGGCGGGCGGCCACCGGCTCCATGCGCAGCTCGGCCAGAGACTTCTTCCACTTCTCCTCGGTGATGGAGGCCTCGTCCTTGCCCTTCTCCAGCTGCTTCTTCTTGTAGGACTCGAAGGTGGCCACCGGCTTGCCCATGTGGGAACAGGCGATTACTGCCGCGCCCTGGTCCAGCAGGTACTGGATGGTGGGCAGAGCGGCCCGGATACGCTTGTCGTCAGTGATAACACCGCTGCCGTCCTTGGCCATGGGGACGTTAAAGTCGCAGCGCAGAAGGACCTTCTTGCCCTTGACGTCCACATCCTTGACTGTCTTCTTATTATAGTTCATTTTCTTGACTCCTTTCTCCTGGTAAAGGTGACAAAATAGGGGGTCATGACTGTTTCGCCATCTCTCCCGCTCCGGACAGGCCGGGAAAGCCGAGCTGCCGCAGAGCCTCGTAGGTGAGGACGGCCACCGAGTTGGCCAGGTTCAGGCTTCGGGCGTCGGGCCGCATGGGGATACGGACGCACCGGTCCTGCCAGCGCGTTCTCAGGTCCTCGGGCAGACCGGCGGTCTCCTTGCCGAACATGAGCCAGCAACCCTCCCGAAACATCGCCTGGGTGTAGTCCCGGGGGGCCTTGGTGGTAGCCAGCCACAGGTCGGGCCTGGGGTTGACCGCAAAGAAATGGTCCAGACTGTCATAGACCCGCAGGTCCACCATGTGCCAGTAGTCCAGCCCCGCCCGGCGCACAGCCCGCTCGCTGATATCGAAGCCCAGGGGCCTCACCAGATGAAGGCGGCTGCGCGTGGCGGCACAGGTGCGGGCAATATTGCCGGTATTCTGGGGAATCTCCGGCTCAACCAGTACAATGTTCAGCACTTGGGCCCCTCCTCGTTCTCGCGGGTCCTATTGTAGTCCAAAGCGAAAAAAATTTCAACTGTAAAATGGTCGAAATATTGCAGAAAGTTCACAAAAATATTGAAATATCTACGATTCGCCCTGAAATTTGTTCGTTTTTTAGATTTACCGCTTTTTTCCGGAGCTTTTTTAGGCAAAGTGCCGAAGTAAAACAGGTCAAATTGGCGAAAAAACTGCGCCCCAACTCTTTCCGCCCCCTGCTATCCTCCGCGCAATAGAAAAATTATACAAAAATCATTCCTCTTTCTGGAAAACGGCTACCCATTCCCCTTTTCCCATGCTATAATAGCCCCATCAATCTATTTACAGCAAACAGGAGGTCTTTTCTATGTCTCATACCGTTGAAATTCTGTCTGTGGGCACTGAGCTGCTGCTGGGCAACATCGCCAATACCGACGCCCAGATGCTCTCTCAGGGGCTGAGCGAGCTGGGCCTGAACGTCTTCTGGCACACCGTTGTGGGGGACAATCTCCAGCGGGCCGAGGAGGCGGTGGCTCTGGCCAAACAGCGGGCAGATATCATTATCACCACCGGCGGCCTGGGCCCCACCTGCGACGACCTCACCAAAAACGTACTGGCCGAGGCCTTCGGGAAGAAGCTGGTCTTTGACGAGGGGTCGGCCCAGCGCATCCGCTCCTATTTCCAGCGCACCGGCCGGCCCATGACGGACAACAACCTTCAGCAGGCCATGCTGCCCGAGGGCTGTACCATTCTGGAGAACGACTGGGGCACCGCCCCCGGCTGCGCCTTTGAGGCAGAGGGATGCCATGTGATTATGCTCCCCGGCCCCCCCAGCGAGTGCCGGCCCATGTTCCAGTACCGGGCAAAGCCCTATCTGCTGTCCCTGTCCGAGGGGGTAATCGCCTCCCACACCATCAAGCTCTTTGGCATCGGGGAGTCCTCTATGGAGGCCCAGCTGCGGGACCAGATGAACGCCATGTCCAACCCCACTCTGGCCCCCTACGCCAAGGAGGGGGAGTGCGAGCTGCGGGTTACCGCCAAGGCGGCCACCGACGGCGAGGCCCAGGCCCTCCTCCGGCCCACAGTGGAGCAGGTGAGGGCCCTGTTCGGCGACAAGGTCTATGGGGTGGACGTCCCCTCTCTGGAGTATGTGGTCATCCAGGCCCTGAAAACCAAGGACCTGACCCTGGGCGTGGCTGAGAGCTGCACCGGCGGCCTGATTGCCAAGCGGCTTACTGATGTCCCCGGGGCTTCCGCCGCCTTCAAGGGGGGGATTGTGTCCTACACCAACGAGGTAAAGGAAAACCTTCTGGGGGTTCCCCCTCATATACTGGAGCGGTACGGCGCGGTGTCGCAAGAGGTGGCCGCCGCCATGGCCGAGGGGGCCCGGCGGGCGCTGGGCTGTGATATCGCCCTGTCCGCCACCGGCGTGGCCGGCCCCGATAAGGACGACTGGGGCAATGAGGTGGGCACCATGTTTGTGGCCATCTCCACCTTTAAGGGCACCCATGTCCGTCCCCTCCACCTGGGCATCCGGCCCATGCGGGAGCGGCTGCGCACCCAGACCGCCAGCCACGCCTTCGACCTGGCCCGGCGGTATCTGTCCGGGCTGGATTACGGAGACTGATACTCTGTAAGGCCTCACTGCCGGAGGCACCACCCTGCTGAAAATGGCGCGCCGGGGTCGTCGCGCCCCACAAAATTACAGGCGGCCACAGGCCGCCCCTACACCGTGATATGAATGTTTTAGGAGGTAGATTAACTTGTCCGCACTGGCAAAGGGGGCCAGCCGCTCGGTGGACATGACCCAGGGCAGCGTGGTGGGCCACCTGATCCGGTTCGCCGTCCCGCTGCTGCTGGGCAACCTGTTCCAGCAGCTGTATAACACCGTGGACCTGTGGGTGGTGGGCAAATTCGTCAGCAATGAGGCCTACTCCGCCGTGGGCACCGTCACTCCCATTATCATCATGCTTATCGGCTTTTTCATGGGCCTGGCCAGCGGCGCGGGGGTGGTCATCTCCCAGTATTACGGGGCCAAAAAATACGATCAGGTGCGGAAAACCGTCCACACCTCCATTGTCATGACCCTGGTGCTGGGGGTGGTACTGTCGGTGGTGGGCATCCTTATTATTCCCATCATGCTGGACCTGATGAACACCGACCCCCAGGCCATCCCGGAGGCCACCACCTACCTGACCATCTACTTTGCCGGGGCCATGGGTCTGCTTCTGTATAACATGGGCTCGGGCATTCTCCGGGCGGTGGGAGACTCCAGGCGTCCCTTCTATTTTCTGGTGGTGTCCGCCCTGCTGAACATCGCCCTGGACCTGTTCTTTGTCATCGGCCTGGGGATGAAGGTGGAGGGGGTGGCCTATGCCACCATCCTGTCTCAAGGGGTATCGGCGGCGCTGATTCTAGTGGTGCTGGCCCGGGGGGAGGACTGCGTCCGCCTGCAGTGGAAGGATCTACGGGTGGACTGGCGCATCCTGCGGCAGATTATCCGCATTGGCGTGCCCTCCGCCTTGCAAATGGCCATCACCTCCTTTTCCAACGTCTTCGTCCAGTCCTACATCAACTTCTTCGGCCTGGACTGTATGTCCGGCTGGACCACCTACAGCAAGCTGGACCAGTTCATCATCCTGCCGGTGCAGTCCCTGGGTCTGGCGGCCACCACTTTTGTGGGCCAGAATCTGGGCACCGACCAGGTGGACCGGGCCAAAAAGGGCACCCGGGACGCCTTTTTCCTCTCGGTGGGGATCACGGTGGTCATTTCCGCCGCCGCCATCGCCCTGGCCCCCTGGCTGGTGGCCTTCTTCAACGACAAGCCCGAGGTGGTGGCCTACGGCACCCTATTTCTGCGGAATATGTGCCCCTGTTATGTGTTTATCTGCGTCAACCAGGTCTACTCCGGCTCCCTCCGTGGGGCGGGCATCAGCCAGCCGCCCACCTACATCATGCTGGCCTCCTTCGTGGTCTTCCGGCAGATCTACCTCTACATCATGGCGAATTACATCTCCAACACCATCCTGCCCATCGCCATGGGCTACCCCGCCGGGTGGCTGGTATGCAGCATTCTTACGCTAATCTATTACAACCACGTGGACCTGGCCGGCAAGCGGGTGGTGGACGACTCCACCTCTATGCCGGAGAAGTCATAAAAAGAGCGCCAATGGCGCTCTTTTTTTAGTCGATATCCTGTTCATACTCCAGAACAGCTCCGGTAACGCCGTCGATGGTGTACTCGTACTCCGTCCGGCCCACATCAAACTCCACGTCATACTCCAGGCGGCCGTCGTCCCAGTCCCGATCCACCTTCATCTTGGCAGTCTGGCTCTCGGTTACGCCCGCGTGGGCCAGAGCAGCAGCCTTGGCGGCCTCCGCGCCGATGTCGCCGGTGCTCGCACCGCCTGCGCTGCTCCCCCCGCGGTGGGGCTCGTCATGGTGGCTGCCCTCATTGTGGTGGTCCCACTCGTGCTTCAAAATGGAGCAGGAGTGGCCGTCGATGGTGTAGTCGTACTCCGTCGTCCCGCACCAGAACTCAATCTCATACTCCAGACGGCCGTCGTCCCAGTCCCGCTCCACGGTCATGCCTGTGACCTGGCTCTCCGTCAGTCCGGCGTGGTCCAGAGCGGCCCGCTTGGCGGCGTCCTGACCTACGTCCTGGCTCCCGGTGTCGGAGGAGGGCGTCTGCGGAGGATTGACGCTGGGACTCGTCGGGGTGCCGACCTCCGGGGCCGGCGGCTCGGACGTCTGTCCGTTCCCGCCAGGAGCCAGGCTCAATACATCCTTGGGCCCGCTGAGCACCTCGCCGGTAAAGGCGTCTACAATATACTCAAATTCACCCCAGGCCGTTTTCAGCTTGACCTCATAGTGGGGGGGAGTCTCGTCCAGCTCCGGGTCCACATCAGTGACCGCAGAGTTGATGGCCGCCGTCCCGGCGTAGGTCTCCACCGCCATGGCGGCGGCGGGCTTGCCGATGGGGATGCGCGTCTCCCCCGCTTTTAGAAGGTCGTTCAGTTCCTCCACCGACAGGGCGGCCAGCTTGTCGAAGGCGGTGGTGCTGTTGGTGGCAATGGTGCCGTTCATCTCCATCACCTTATACACCAAGGCAGCCTTCCCGGCGGACAGTCCGCTGTCGAAGGTCATATACTCCGACGCGGGCGTATTCGCATCCAGCACCTGGCTCAGAACGGAGGTGCCCGGTGCCTGGGTCTTCAGCACACCGTCCACCGAGGCCACCAGCTCGGCCTGGAGCCGCTGGGCCCGGGCCTGGTCCTTGTCCTCCACCGAGATAAGGATGGCAGAGGAGATGCTGTCCATATAGCCCTCCCGCACCAGGGCTCCCACGATGGCGTTCACCGCCACATCCAGCTTGGTGCCCTTCAGGTCGGCGCCGCCGTTCATGTCGAAGAGGACAGCCGCCGCTTCGGTGTTCAGGGCGGTGCAGGAGATAACCCGCTCCCCCCTGTTGACCTTCAGCTCGATGCTGGGGTTGACATCCAGAGACACAACGCTGGCCACGGCGTAACTCTGGTGGTACACCAGGCCGCCCCCGCCGGCTCCCAGCAGCACCAGTGCCGCACAGGCAGCGGCCAGCCAGGGGCGCAGCTTCTTTTTGGGCCTCACTTCGGTAACCTCCACATCAATGATATTCCCGTTTGATTTCAGCTCTTTCATTTCCATCACGCTCCCGTTTTGCGCACCGCAGCGGGAGAGGATCGCTTCCAAGTCGTCGGGGGCGGCGCGTGTAATCGCCTGCGCCAGCTTCCGTTCCAATTCCCGGTCGGTCATCGGTCGCTCTCTCCTTTCATCAGGGCCTTTAATTTTTTCAGCCCGCGGTGGTATTTGGACAGGACGGTGGACAGCGGCAGCTCCAGCAGCTGGGCAATTTCCCGGTGCTTCAGGCCGGTTACGGCGTGGAGCAGGACAATCTGCCCCTCCTCCGCCCCCAGCCGGGCCAGGGCATCCTGAAGGACCAGCCGGTCCTCGTGGGAGACGTCCGGCGCGGCGGCGGGGATGGCGTTCCATTCCGCCTCATCCAGGGTGGTCTGCCGCTCGCTCCGGCGTAGGCGGGACCGGGCCAGGTTCCGGGCCACGGTGAGCAGCCAGGCCATAGGCGAGCCCTGGGGGCGGTAGGAGGGGGCGTTTTCCCACACCTTGACAAAGGCATCCTGTGCCACATCCTGAGCTTCGTGGGCGTCCCGAAGCAGGGACAGCGCCAGGGCGTACACCGCCCCCCGGGTCAGGCCGTAGAGTTGGGCGAAGGCCTCCCGGTCCCCCCGCCCCACCTGGAGCAGCAGTTGCTCCAGCTCCCGGTCACGGCGGGCGGTCTCGTCTTCCGTTGTCTGAGCTCCCAGCAGAGTCAGCATAGTCCATTTCTCCTGTCACATAAGGAACGCACGAAGGGGTCATTTTATCGCACGCTTACAAAAAATTTTTTCCCTCTTATTATATGGCGCATTTCCCGGGAAAGCAAGAAAAAATCCCGCCGCCTTAGAATTATTCCAAGGCGGCGGAACGAGAGGGACAAAGTTCAGCCCTCCGGGTGGATATTGGCCTTCACCAGCCGCTCCCGCAGAACGGGACCCAGTCCGGTGGCGATGACCATCTTGCCCAGGTCGAAGGGAATGAAGGGGAACACACAGACCACAAGGGCACGTTCCAGCGCAGAACCCGTCTGGGCGCAGAACAGGGCGGTGCCGAAAGCATAGAGCACGGCGGTGGCCAAAATCATACCGCCCAGATGGATGGCGCGGTTTTTCGGAAAGGCCTTAATAATCAGGCCGCCTATGATAACCATAGGGATGTAACCTAAAATGTAGCCCCCTGTGGGTCCGGCCAGCACGCCCAGCCCGGACTTAAAGTTGCTGAACACCGGCATACCCACCATACCCAGCATAATATAGACCAGTGTGGCAATTGCCGCCTTTTTCCATCCGAGAATGTAGGGGGACAGGTAGAGGACAAAGGTACACAGGGTGAACGATACCTCTCCCCATGCCGGGATGGAAAAGGGGGCCACCACCGCGATGACGGCTGCCATCACTGCGGTCATGGCCAGCTGGTAGACACTGCTTTTTGTCTTTGTTTCCATTGTTTTCCGCTCCTTTTTTGTTTGTAAGCTGATTTCTGATTCAGTATACAATCTCCTGGGCTATTTGTCAACTATTATTTTTATTGGTTTACTATTTATTTTTCAGCCCGGATTACCGGGACGGCCGCGCTTGAAAAATTCAGAAAATCTTAATTTTTCCTTCAGGTCATTTTAGAGTTTCCATGTTAGTATTTTGACAGTAAGAGAAACCTGTTCAGAGCGGCTGGCCGCTCTGCCCGTCGGGACAGCCCCGACGGACTCTGGGAGAGGAGTGATGTTCCATGTCGGAGCGTACCATCTATATTTTACTTACCCGCTCGGGGACTTGGTTCTCCCGGTTGATTCATTTTGCCACCCGGGACAACTACACCCACGCCTCCATCGGCCTGGACGGCCCGGACGGGCCCTTTTACAGCTTTGCCCGCAAGTACCGCTATTTGGCCCTGCCCGCTGGGCTGGTGGAAGAACAGGTCACAGTATACCGCCGCGCTGTCCCTTGCTGTCTGTATGAGCTGAAGGTGGGCGAGGAGACCTACCTCCGTCTGCGGCAGAAGCTGCGCTCCATGTACGCCCAACGGGAAGAGTACCACTACAGTGTATTGGGAGCCTTCGCCTGTTATTTCAACCTGTCTCTCCAACGGCGGCACCACTACTTCTGCTCCCAGTTTGTAGCCGGGCTTCTGGAGGACTGCGGCGCAGTGGAGCTGCCCAAGCCACCCACTCTGCTGCGTCCGGCGGACCTCTGCGGGGTCAAGGGGCTGCGGCCCGTCCACCAGGGGGCCCTGGAGGGAATTTTAACCCAGCCGGCCGCCTAAAAAAATTTTCTGATTTTCTAAAAATAGGGGTTGACTTTTCCGTCGACTGACGCTATAATAGCCACTGTTGTTGCGAGTGTAGCTCATCTGGTAGAGCGCCACCTTGCCAAGGTGGAGGTAGCGAGTTCGAGCCTCGTCACTCGCTCCATATTGCCGCAAGCGGATAGCTGCTTGCGGCAACTTTTTTGCCTGTAATCACCGGAGTTGGGATTATGTTGGTAAAATATCGAAAACCGCCCCGTTTTACGGGGCGGTTTCCTCTTTCACTTTTCCGCCAGCAGCCGCAGGGCCTCCAGGTAGCCCTCCAGGCCGCGGCCCTTGACGGTGGCCACGCAGGCCTCCCGGATATAGGAGATACGGCGGAACGCCTCCCGGGTTTCCGGGTCGGAGATGTGGACCTCCACCGTGGGGATGGACACCGCCTTCACCGCGTCCAGCAGGGCCACGCTGGTGTGGGTGTAGGCCCCGGGGTTGATGACAATGCCGTCCACCCTGTCAAAGTAGGCCTGCTGGATGGCGTCCACCAGGGCCCCCTCGTGGTTGGACTGGAAGAAGTCCACCGCCACCCCCAGCTGCTCCGCCTCGGCGGAGATCATGGCCTTCAGGTCCTCATAGGTGGTTTTGCCGTATATCTCCGGCTGGCGGATGCCCAGCATGTTCAGATTGGGGCCGTTAATCACCAGAATTTTCACAGAAATCCCTCCAAATCAGCTCAGCGGTTTCTTCCAGGGCCACGCTGTTGTCGATCACCACGTCGGCGACGGCGCTGTACAGCGGCTTTCGCACCCGGTACATCTCCTCCAGGCTGCCCTTCTGTGACAGGGGACGGCCGTCGGTGGGCAGCTCCTCCAGCGCGCGCCGGAGGAAATACACCCGCCCGGCGCGGCGCATAATGTCCCGGTTTTCCGCCCGGAGCACCGCCCCGCCGCCGGTGGCGATCACCTGGCCGCTCTGGGCGCAGATCTCGGCCAGCGCTTGGGCCTCCAGCGCCCGGAAAGCCTCCTCCCCCTCGGTCCGGAAAATTTCCGGGATGGGCTTATCCGCCCGGCGGACGATCTCCTCGTCCAGGTCCACAAAGGGCTTGCCGGACAGCCGGGCCAGCGCCTGGCCCACGGTGGTCTTTCCGCAGCCGGGCATCCCCACCAGTACCAGATTGGTCCGGTCCCGCCAGAGCTGAGCGATGATGTTCTCTGTCTCACCGTCAGGGATGACTTTGTCAAAAAACAGCTCCTCCGCCCGCTTCGCCTGGGCCACCAGCATGGGCAGTCCGCCAGCGCGGCGCAGGCCGCCCTTCTTCGCCTGGAGCAGCAGCCCGGTCCGGCCCGGGTTATAGATCACATCCGCCACCGCTTCCATGTCGGGGAACGCGAACAGGTCCAACGGCCGGCCGGTCATATCGGGCCACATGCCCACCGGGGTAGTGTTGACAAGGACCTCGGCGTCCCCATGGCGCCGGGGAAGATTCTCATAGTTGTCCGGGCCGGCGCGGGAGACCACCACAACCTCCCGGGCCCCCTCCCGCCTCGCGGCGGCCTGAGCGGTGAGGGACGCCCCCCCACTGCCCAAAACAACCACCTTCTTCCCCATGAGGGAGATACGCGCCCGGCGGAGCATGTACAGAAAGCCGTCGATATCTGTATTGTAGCCGTACAGCTTCCCTCCCCGGCGGACCAGGGTGTTGACGCTGCCGATAGCCTTCGCCCCCTCGTCAATCACATCGCAGAAGGCCATTACATCCCGCTTGTAGGGGATGGTGACATTCAGTCCCCCGATATCCTCCCGCCGGAGGAAATCCCCCAGCTCCTCGGGCTCCAGCTCGATGAGGCGGTAGTCCTCACAGCCCAGGGCCTGGTGGATGGGGACGGACCAGCTGTGTCCCAGCTTCCGCCCCAACAGGCCGTAAACCTTCTCACCCATCCGGCTCACACTTCCGCGTAGTTGCCCAGGAACTGGAACTGGGCGCAGGAGCGCTCCATCTCCTCCAGGCAGGCCCGGACGCTGGGGTCCTTCACTGAGGCCTCCAGCTCCAGGAAGAAAATGAATTCAAAGTCGCTCCCCGCCACGGGGCAGGACTCCAGCTTAGTCATGTCGATGTCCAAGGCCGCCAGCTTAGACAGCACCTCATACAGGGCCCCCGGCCTGTTGTCCAGGGCGATAATCAGGCTGATTTTGTTGGCTCCGGCGTAGATCACCGGGTCCTTGGCGACGCAGATGAAGCGGGTATAGTTGTTGTCGCTGTCCTGGATATTGCCGTTGACGCACTCCAGGCCGTAGAGGGCGGCGCAGGGGTGGGAGGAGATAGCGGCAGCGTGAGGATTCCCGCTCTCGGCCACCTGTTTGGCGGCGGCAGCGGTGTTGCCGCAGGGGATTACCTTCACGTCCTTCAGCCCGCCCAGGAATCTGGAGCACTGACCGATGGCCTGCTCATGGGAGTAAATTTCGGTGATATCCTCCAGCCTGGTCCCGGGCAAAGCCAGCAGCTCGTGGCGGATACACAGCCGGGTGGACCGGACCACGCTCAGGTCGTGCTCCTGGAGCAGCTGATACACCGCCCGGACGGAGCCGTTGGAGCTGTTTTCGATGGGCAGCACCCCGAATTTGCACAGCCCGGACTCCACGGCGGACACCACCGCCCCGAAGCTCTTCACATAGACGATATTGCCCCGGGGGAACAGCCGGTCACAGGCCACCTGGGAGTTGGCCCCCTCCACCCCCTGGCAGGCCACCATCCCTGTCTGGGGAAAGACCTCGCTGTTGGACTCCAGGGAGACTCTCACCCGCTCCGCCACCTTGGTGGGGGCGGAGATCAGCTCCGCCTGACGGGACCGGGCCAGCTCGAACAGGGTGGAGTACAGGTGGTAGGCGTACCGCTCCTTGTCCCCGGCCCGCTGGGTAACCTTGGCCAGAATCTCCCGCTCCCGGGCTCTGTTCAGAATGGGCAGCTTGTGCTCGTTTTTGTAGGCGGCTACCGCCTCGCTCAGCTCCATGCGTTCCAGGAAGATCTTCAGCAGCTGGTCGTCTACCGCATCGATCTTGTTACGAATTTCAGAAAGTTCCATGATTTCCCTCCAACAGTAAGTCTAACAGTACAGTGGCCGTCACCGCCTCCACCACCGGGACAGCCCGATGGGCGATGCAGGGGTCGTGGCGGCCGTGGATTTGCAGTTGAGCGTCCTCCAGCTTCGAGAGGCTGACGGTCTGCTGTTCCTTGGCAATGGACGCGGTGGGCTTGACAGCCACCCGCAGGGTCAGCGGCATTCCCGTGGTGATCCCGCCTAAAATGCCGCCGGCGTTGTTGCTGACGGCAGCAATTCTGCCGTTCTCCACTGTAAAGGGGTCGTTGTTCTCCGAGCCCCGGCGGGCAGCGGCGTTAAATCCTGCGCCGAACTCCACCCCCTTGACGGCGGGGATGCCGAACAGCGCCGCCGCCAGACGGTTCTCCACCCCGTCAAACATGGGGTCGCCCAGCCCGGCGGGCAGGCCGATGGCGGCGCACTCGATTACGCCTCCCACGCTGTCCAGCGCGTTTTTCGCCGCCAGGATCACATCCTGCATCCGGGCCCCGGAGGCATCGTCCAGAGCCGGGAAGGGCTTTGCGGCAATTTCCTCAAACAGCTCCCTTGTGGGGAACAGGGGGAAATGTTCGTCACAGACCGTACCCACAGAATCCAGGTGGGCCCCCACATAGACCCCCCGCCGGGCCAGAATCTGCTTGGCGATCCCTCCGGCGACGCACAGGGGGGCGGTGAGCCGTCCGGAGAAGTGGCCGCCCCCCCGCATGTCGGCGTGGCCCTTCCACTTCACCCAGGCGGTGTAGTCGGCGTGGCCGGGGCGGGGCTTGTCCGCCAGCTCCGCGTAGTCCTTGGAGTGCTGGTCACTGTTGCGGATGATGGCGCACAGGGGCGAGCCGCAGGTTTTGCCGTTCTCCAGCCCGGAGAGGAATTCCGGCACGTCCCCCTCGTTCCGGGCGGTGGACAGCTTGTTCTTCCCCGGACGGCGCCGGTCCAGAAAGCGCTGGAGCTCCTCCAGGTCAATCTCCTCCCCGGCGGGCAGACCGTCAATATTGACCCCGATGGCCGTCCCGTGGGACTGACCGAATACCGAAACCTTTAAAATTTTTCCAAACTCAGAGGACATCGAAAATACCTCCTAACCGCTTGTACTCCTCCCAAAAATTGGGGTAAGATTTGTTCACCGCCTCAGCCCCCATGATGGTCACAGGGCCGGTACAGCGGGTGGCGGCGATGGCCGCCGCCATGACAATCCGGTGGTCGTTGGCCCCGTCCACCGTGCCGCCCTTCAAAAATCGGGTCTCAGGGATGGCCAGCCAGTCAGGTCCCTCCTCCACCTGCCCGCCCAGGGCGGTGAGCATCTTCGTGACGGTGGCCAGCCGGTCGCTCTCCTTCAGCCGCAGCCGGGCGGCGTTGGTCAGGCGGGTGGTCCCGTCGTGGAAGGCCGCCATGACGGCAAGGGGTGGGAGCAGGTCGGGACAGTCGGAGACGTCAATCTCCACCCTCCGCCCCGTCCCCCAGGCGAAGCTGGCAAAGTGTTCGTCAATCACCCGGTCCCCCTGAATGGAGCGGTCGTTCAGGCCGGTGACCTCCACCGGAATGCCCAGCGATCCGGCTGCCATCCAGAACGCCGCCTGAGACCAGTCGGCCTCGATGGTGTAGTCCCGGGCCGTACACCACTGGTCCCCCGGGACGATAAACCGCTCATAGCTCTGATTCTCCACCGTAATTCCGAAATCCTTCAGCACATCCAGCGTCATGTCCACATAGCCCCGGCTCTCCAGGGGCGAGGTGAGGACGATCTGGCTCTCCCATTCCATCAGGGGCAGAGCGTAGAGCAATCCGGTGACAAACTGGCTGGACACGTTGCCGGGGAGATGGTACTCCCCTGGGGTCAGCTCCCCCCGGACGGTGAGGGCGCCGTCCTTCTGTTCGTAGGAAATCCCCTTCTCGTCAAAGATGTCGAAGTAGGGCTGCTGGGGCCGCTCCATCAGCCGGCCCCGACCGGTAAAGACACCGCCGTTGTTCAGCGTCAGCGCCAGGGGAATCAGAAAGCGGAGGGTGGAGCCCGACTCGCCGCAGTCCAGATGAGGCAGGGCGGCGGTGTCCCACTCCCGGTGCCAGCCTCCGCTGACGTACAGGGTATCCCCCTCCCGCTCCCACGCGCCGCCCAGAGCCGTGATGCAGCGCAGGGTGGCCTCGATGTCCTGGGAGAGGGCCACATTTTGAATGGTGCTGGTCCCGTTGGTCAGCGCCGCCGCCAGAATGGCCCGGTGGGCGATGGACTTGCTGGGGGGCGGGGTGACGGTCCCGGCCAATGGGCCGGGGGTGATGCGGATATCCATTACTACCTCCCACACATGGCTTCCAGCTGTTCCAGCAGCTGGTCAAAGGTGACCGGATAGGGGATAGCGTGGCCCAGAGACTCCAGCACAATCAGGTTGATCTTGCCCCCCAGATTCTTCTTGTCCCGGAGCACCGCTTTGGTCAGGGTATCCCAGGGGCAGGGGATGTCGATGGGCAGACCATATTTCTTCAAAATATTCTGAATGGGATACACAATATCAGGGGTCACACCCAGGCCGACGCCAATCTGAGCGGCCCAGTTCATCCCGGCGGCCACCCCCTGGCCGTGGGTCCAGGTCTCGTAGTTCCCGGCCAGTTCAAAGGCATGGCCGATGGTATGACCGAAGTTGAGCACCATCCGCTCCCCAGTATCCCGCTCGTCAGCCAGGACCACCTTCCGCTTGATATCACAGCAGGTATAGATGACCTCCTCGATGTGCTCTGTGACCCCCGCCCGGCCACCGCAACAGTCCAGCAGGTCAAAAAATGCCCGGTCCCGGATACAGCCGTACTTGATGACCTCGGCCATACCGTCTGAGAAGGTACGGTCAGACAGGGTACTCAGGCAGTCCGGATCAATAAGCACCAGACTGGGCTGCCAGAAGGCTCCGGCCAGATTCTTTCCGGCGCGGAGGTCGATGGCCACCTTGCCGCCCACAGAGGAGTCCACCTGTGCCAGAAGGGTGGTGGGAATCTGAACATAGTCCACCCCCCGTAACAGGGTAGCAGCGGCGAAGCCCGCCAGGTCCCCTACCACGCCGCCGCCCAGGGCGGCCACCACGTCGGTGCGGGTCATACCAAATTCCATCAGCTTTTCCCACAGCATCACCAGCTGTTCGGCGCACTTCGCCCCCTCCCCGGCAGGAACGGTCAGGCTCAGTACCTGGAATCCGGCCTGTTTCAGACTGTTTGTCACCCGCTCCAGATACAGGGGCTGGACGTTGCTGTCAGTGACAACAGCCAGCTTTTGCGCCCGGGGCAGAGCCTCCCGGCACAGCTCCCCCACCCGGTCCAGCAGGCCGAAGCCGATTTTAATATCATAGGGCCGGGAGGTATCCACACGAAGGGTCTTGACCATTACTCTCGCTCCTTTATCTGTTTAGTTTCCGCCGGCGGTGGCCTTCAGCTCCCGGCCCTCCTTGAGGAGGTCGCGGAGCCGCGAGGCGTCCCTCTCCTTCAGCGCGGACCGGTACTCCTCCAGGTGGCCGATGAGCACCTCCAGCTCGTGGGTGAGGTAGTCGGCGTCGTCCAGGAACAGCTCGGTCCACATGTCCTCGTCCAGCCGGGCCACCCGGGTCATGTCCCGGAAGCTGCCGGCGGAGAAGCCCCGCCGCCGCTGGGCCTCGGGGGACTTCACATAGGCGCTGGAGACGATGTGGGCCAGTTGGGAGGTAAAGGCGATAATCCGGTCGTGCTCCTCAGGCTGGGAGAAGGTGAGCTTGGCAAAGCCCACGTCCAGGAAAAAGGCTTGCAGGGTCTCCAGCAGCTTCATATCGGTGCGCTTGTCGGGGGTGAGGATCATGGAAGCCCCCACATACAGGTCGTCGGCGGAGGCGGTAAACCCGCCCCGCTCCTTCCCCGCCATGGGGTGGCCGCCGATGTAGGCAAAGCCGTGTTCCTCCGCAATGGGGGCGATCTGTTCCACCACCACCCGCTTCACCCCGCACAGGTCCACCAGAATGGCGGACTTGGCAATCTGCCCGGCGTGCTCCCTCACCCAGTCCACCGCCGCCTGGGGCCGGATGGCCACCAGCACCAGATCACACTGCGGCAGGGTCTCCCCATCCAGGGGGCCGTCAATGGCTCCGCACATCCGGGCCAGCATCATGGTCTCCTGGTCCAGGTCGATGCCGTATACCGTGTGTCCGGTGCGGTTTTTGATGCTCTTGGCCATGGACCCGCCCATCAGGCCCAGGCCGACAATGCCTACCTTCATGCCTGCCCCTCCATACCTTTAATGGTAGCGTGCAGGGCCAGAAGCTTCCTGGCCAGAGGATCAAAGGCCTCTGGCTTCAGGGACTGGGGGCCGTCGCACAGGGCGTGGGCGGGATCGTTGTGGACCTCAATCTGGAGGCCGTCCGCCCCGGTGGCCACCGCGCCCATGGCCAGGGGCTCCACCAGCCAATACTTGCCGGTGGCGTGGCTGGGATCTACGATGATGGGCAGATGAGTCAGCTTGCGCAGCACCGGGATGGCCGCCAGATCCAGTGTGTTGCGGGTGTAGCTCTCGAAGGTGCGGATACCCCGCTCGCAGAGGATCACGTTCTCGTTGCCCCCGGCCATGACGTACTCGGCGCTCATCAGCCACTCCTCATAGGTGGCGGACATCCCCCGCTTAATCATAACCGGCTTGTCCTGATGGCCCACCGCCTTTAAAAGGTCGAAGTTCTGCATGTTCCGGGCGCCGATCTGGATCACGTCCACGTCCTTGAACAGGGGCAGGTGGGTCACGTCCATCAGCTCGGTAACGATGGGCAGGCCGGTCTCCGCCCGGGCGGCCTTCAGGTACTCCAGACCGGTCTCCCCCAGGCCCTGGAAGGCGTAGGGGGAGGTGCGGGGCTTGAAGGCGCCCCCCCGGAGCATGGTGGCTCCGCTGGCCTTGACGGCCTTGGCGATGGCCACCACCTGCTCCTCGCTCTCTACTGAACAGGGGCCGGCCATAATGGTCAGGTTTCCGCCTCCGATTTGAGTATTCCCCACCTGGATTACAGTGTCCTCCGGGTGGAACTTCCGGTTGGCGTTCTTGTAGGGCTCCTGGACCCGCTTCACATCCTCCACGATGTCCAGGGCGGCGATCAGGTCAATGTCCAGCTTGGAGGTGTCCCCCACCAGGCCCAGGACGGTGTTGCCCTCGCCGATGCTGGTGTGGATGGTGATGCCCTTGTCCTGAAGCCAGGTCATCAGGCTGTCCAGCTGGCTGGGGTTGTGGTCATGCTTTAAAATAACAATCATTGCGGTATCCTCCTAAAGACTGACAGATTGGTACGAAAAAACCCGCGGCCGGTCCGGCCGCGGGTTCTCTGTACAGTGGTTTCTGCAAAACCGACCTTACACACCCACATATTTGGCCAAACCGAAACAAGCCTTACCCTTAAAAAAGGTAAAGCTAAAGTAGCGGTAATAAGCATTGCAGGTCATGTTTGTCATGTTGCAGGTCCCTTTCGTTCTCAAAGGTTGTAAAAAGCATACCACTTTGCCCGGGAAAAGTGAACTGTCAGTCTCTCTAAAATTCAGCAGATTTATCACCGTCAATTATGGCAATTTGCATTGCAGCGAGACGGTCCACCGAGGATCGTCCCGCCGTTTCCTGTATCTCCCGTCTTGCTCAGGGGTTCAGGCCCAGGCAGCCGTAGTAGATAGCCCCCACGGCCTGGGCAAACTGGGCCACGGTGTAGTCGGGGTGGGCGTCCAGCTGCTTCATGAGAAGTGTGTTGGCCAGGCCGCTGTCGGCGGCGTACTGCCGCAGGGCGGGCTCCCGGCGGCCTGCGCCCTCGCACATCAGCGCAAAGCAGGCGGGCAGCTTGACAAACCGGCCAAACAGGGTACGGTCAGGGGTCTCGGGCTGGAGGATATAGCCGGTCTCCCGCCAGGTGACGGCCAGATACTCCCCCACCTCCCGGAAAATCTCCTGACACACCGGCTGGCCTGCGGCGGCCTGGTTCATAAAGAACTCCAGGCAGGGCTTGCGCATGTCCTCGGGCTGGGTGGGCACCGTCAGCAGCTCCCCCTCCCAGCGGAACAGGCCCCTGTCCATCGCCTCCCGAAGGACCTCCGGTGCCTTCTCCGGCAGCCACTTGGCCGCCAGGCGGAAGACGCCGGACTGGCCGGTGTACCGCTGGAGGGTACCGGGGAGGGCGGTGTTTACGTTGTTGACGCTGCGGGCGTCGTCGGAGCTGTAACCCCGCTGGACATGGCTGCCCAGGTCGATGATAAAGTTGTAGACCTCCAGGGGGATCTCCGGGATGGAGCCGTCAGGCCGGACCCAGCCGGTGCCCAGCTCGGTGCCCAGGGTGTGGGCGAAGAAGCCCCTGGACACATCCCCACCCCCGGCTGCCTGCTCCACTGCGGCGGCAAAGGCGGCCATAGGCCCATCGTTGGTGTTCATCACAGGACCGCCCTCCACCACATAGGCGGCCAGCCGGCTGTTCAGGGCGGTAATTTCCGCGAACTGCTCCTCATAGTCCAGCTCGGGGTTGTCCCGCAGGCCGTGGGTCTTGTGGGTTTCGCCGCCCACAATACGGTTCTGAATCACCACATCGGGGAAGCACAGGCCGATGGCGTCAAAGCTGCGCAGGTCTCCTCCGGCGGCCTGCTCCATGGCCTCCGCTCCCCGCTCCATCTCGGTTAGGGTGGCGTGCTTACCCAGAGCGGTACGGTCGATCTCATCCTGCCGCCCGGCCCGGTACAGGCTGCCCGCCGCCCGGAGCAGGCGGGCCAGCAGCAGCAGAGGGCCGGTGATCTGCTCCGCCAGGGGGTAGGAGGCGGGGAACCAGTCAAATTCCTTGCACAGGGCCAGCTGTCCATCCACGCTGACAGCCAGCTTTACATCAGTGCCGCCAATGTCCATGCCCAGTACCATCCGGCCCCGGGTCATGGTGGGCAGCCTGTCAAAGACGGGCCGGCCCGTCACCGCCGCGGGGGGCTCTACCGCCGGCTCCTCCTTCACGTCGTGGACTCCGAAGGAGAACTTCTCCTCTCCGCCGAGCAGCACCGCCAGCACCCGCTCGTTGACGTTGAGACACTTGCCGTAGCCGGTGCGTGCGGTCTTGTCCCGCTCCAGCTGGAATACCCGTCCCAGCCCCTGGGCCAGGTCCAGGGCGGCCTTGTCCGACTTGTCCAGGTACACGTCAATGCCCACCCCTCCCAGGGAGGACAGCAGGTTATACACATTGGCGTAGACATACTCCGCCACAAATTTTTCCTCGTCCTCCCCTACCGTCTCGGGCAGACGCAGGTCAAAGGCCCGGACAGACCGGTCGTAGAGGGTGACATGGAGGTGGAAGGGGCGGGTCCCCCGGGCCTGGAAGGCCTCCCGGACGTCGGTAATATACACGCTCTGGTCGTTGGCCGCCTTCTCCAGGAAGGTTTTCAGCATAGCCAGTCACTCCTTTATCATGTGGGTGATGCCCTCGTGGGCCAGAAGCGTAATGTCCACCAGAAACTAGTCTGTCACCAGCAGCACAGCCGCCACAGCCCAAGCATACAGCAGGATTATACCACAGGACGGGCGCGGGGTCCAGCCCTTCCGGGTTCGTAGGGGCGCACAATGTCCGCCCCTGCGTAAAATCTGCGAAAGAGACACTCTCACAAGAAACAGCCCCTTGTCAGAACCAACTGAACTTGCTATAATAGCTTGGCAAAATCTGTCGCCGTCGGCTTTGCAGAAAGCGGCGGAAAAGGAGGAGACTATGAAGACACACAAACGTATCCCGGCCCTTCTGCTGACCGCGTCTATGGCGCTTTCCATGCTCACGCCGGCATGGGCGGCGGAGAAGGCCGGCACGGCGACCGGAGAGCTCCAGGCCACCGTGCGCATCGACTACAGCCAAAGCATGGAGGTGCTGCGTAAGCGAAACATCCAGGCGGAGCTGTTTCAGGGGCAGAGCTCCCTGGGGAAGGTCATCCTGACCGAGGCCACGCAGACCCAGCTGACCGGCTGCACCGCCAAAGTGTCCCTGCGGGACCGGCTGGGCGGCGAGCGCACCGGCACCGCCGACCCTGGAGCACTGGACCTGACGGTAACAGGTCTGCCCCAGGGGGACTATACCCTCCAATTTACCGGCAACGGCTACGCGCCCTGCAAGGTCCCCTTTACCATTAAGGACTACAGCCACTACATCGAGGTGGGCACCGGCGACGGTACCTTTGCCTTGGGCGATTTTGACAGAAACGGCAAGGTGGATACCAAGGACCGTGACGCTCTGACTGCCGCTTTAGGCAGCACCAGCGCGGACAATCTGGCCAAGTACGACCTGAACGGTGACGGACGGATCGACATTGTAGACCTGGCCTATGTCAACCACAACGTCAACACGCCAGCCGTCTCCCCCACTGTGTTGGACACGGTATGCGTTGGCGTTCAAGTGAATAGCAGCCAGGCAGCGACAGACCTGAACAATGCCGGCACCACCGTTACCAGCGGCAGCCTGGACAGCCTGTTTCAGGCCGGCGGCGGCGCCACGTTTAAAAACAACGCCGGACAGGGGAACGTGGTGATCCCCATCCCCCTGAACAACACGGTGACCGCCGAAAACCTCCAGATCACCACGCCGGACACCGGCAGCGGCTCCATCCAGGCGGGAACGGTGGAGGTGGAGTATGAGGGAGGTTCCATCTCCCGCACCTTCTCCTTTGACAACAGCCGTTACGCCAACGTCCACGCCATCTCCCCCGACCCCGGGCAGAATGTAATCACCATCCCCCTGGGCAAGCGGGTAGCGGTGAAGAAAATCACCATCACCGTCACCAAGACGGCAGGCGGAGAGTACGCCACCGTGGAATCTATCCGCTTTTTGCAGGATATCGTCCCTGAGGACCTGACGGAGCCCAACAGCCTGGTGAAAAACCTCAGTGCCGTCCCGGGAGACAGCCGGGTGTCGCTGAAGTGGAATGCCCTGCCCAACGTATCTGGCTACCGGGTGGAGTACTGGGAGAAAGACAAGGAGAGCGCCCGCCGTCAGCTCAATGTGGACGTGCCCCAGGCCCAGATCACCGGGCTGGACAACCTGAAGACCTACCGCTTCACCGTCACACCCACCGACGGCGCCTGGCAGGGCCAGACCTGCGCCCCCGTCGAGGCCACTCCTCAGCCCGCCAAGGCCCCCTCCGCCCCTGACATGGTAAACGTTTCCCCCTTGGACGGCCAACTGAGCGTATCCTGGAAGAGGGGGGAAAACGCGGTGTGGTATGAGGTGTACTACACCGATCAGGCCAACGCCCCTACCTCCTCCTATAAACAGGCTGGCGAGCAGGTGACTGCCACCAACCTGACCATTCCCAATCTGGTCAACGGGACCACCTATTATATCTACGTTGTGGCCGGCAACGACGCCGGCCGAAGCGGCCCCTCCAGAATTTCCGAGGGCACCCCCAAGGCCACCGACTACAGCCGCCCGGAGGGTATCCCCACCGAGGGCATTCTGGAGGGCGGCAGCATCGAAAAGATGTGGCTGGCCGACAGCGGAAACGTCTCCCCCAGCTCCTACTCCTCCGCCCAGCCCTTCAAGCCCGAGAACATGTACGACGGCGACCTGCGGACCCACTGGACCTCTCAGAGCTGGGATGACGGCAACTGGGCCCGAAACAAGCAGGTGTTCGCCTCCTTTAAGGAGCCGGTGGACATCAGCAGCGTCATCTGGGTGCCCCGGCTGGACGGGAGCTACGCCAGCAACCTGCGGCTCTACACCGTCACCGTCTGGCGGCAGGGCGACGACCTGAAGGGCCCTGGAACCCTGGTCTCCCCCGATCCCCTCCGGGGCGGCAGCGCCTCCGACCACAACACCTGGCTCAATGTGGGGAACAACCCCGGCGTGACAAAATTTGCCGTGCTGCCCTTCGAGCCCACCACCGACGTGGTCCAGGTGGCCATCACCATCGAGCAGATGGACTATTCGGCGGTCAGCCTGTCTGAGCTGATGTTCATGGAGTATGACCCGGCCCACAGCCTGCCCGACAACATCGCCGCCCTCTTTGCCAGCGAGCTGCGCACCCAGCTGAAAACCGGCGTGGCCCAGGCGGACATCGACGCCCTCAAGGCCCGGCTGAACAGCGACGAGATTAACTACTATCTGAACCCCGAAACCCTGGCCGACGAGCTGGCCCTGGCCCAGGAGCTGCTGGATACCAAGAACAGCAGCGGCGTGGTAGTGGACGGCATCCAGTCCCGGAGCAGCGGCGCTGACAGCGCCAAATACGGCCAGGGGGGCAGCGACCTCCAGCCTTTGGGCGTGGCCGTCAGGGCGGGCCAGGAGATCACCGTCTACGCCTCCGGCATCCCCGCCGGGGAAAAGGTGCCCCTCTTTGCCACCCAGTTTAACGCCGAGGCCTCCACCTGGCGGACCCAGGTGGGCGAACTGGTCAACGGCCGGAATATCCTCACCGTTCCCACCATCGGCAGCCAGGCTACCGAGCGGGGCGGCAGCCTCTATCTGACCTACAGCGGCTCCAGCCCCAAAGCCATCCAGCTCCACGTCCGCCGGGCGGTGGATATCCCCGCGCTGGAGCTGTCCGACTGGTACAGTCTGAGCGAGACCGTCCGCAGGGACCGCATCGGGGCCTACGTGGACGAGCTCACCGCCTATGTGTCCGCCCAGAATATCACCAGCGGCAACGCTCAGACCAAGTGCCTGAACGTGACGGAAATCTCCACCCCCACTGTGCTGCTGTCCCTCCCCGCCTCTGCCGTGCTGGGGGCCAACAGCGCCGACCGCAGCGGCAAGGTGGAGAATCTGTACCAGAACGTGCTGGCCTGGGAGGATATCATGCACATCTGCAAGACCACCCAGGGCATTAACAACACCTATGGCAAGAACGATATGACCTCCCGCCAGAACATCCGGTGTATGCAGATGTTCGCCGGAGCGTTCATGTACGCAGCGGGTAACCACATCGGCATCGGCTACGGCTCCTGCGCCGGTGTGGTCAGCGGCCTGCCCATCGCCAGGCTGCCCGCCGGGGCCACCGTCAACAGCCTGTTTGGCTGGGGCATTGCCCACGAGATCGGCCACAATATGGATAAGCTGGGCCAGGCAGAGATCACCAACAACCTCTATTCCCTCATGGTCCAGACCTTCGACGGGAAGGACAACACCCTCCCCTCCCGCCTGGAGAACAGCGGTAAATACACCGCCATCTTCACCAAGACCGCCCAAAGCCAGCCCGGCGCGTCCAACGATGTATTTACCCAGCTGGGCATGTACTGGCAGCTCCACCTGGCCTACGACGGCAAGCAGAGCGAAACCCAGGGCCCCATGTGGTTCTACAACCGTTTCTTCCAGGACTGGAAGGCGGGCACCTACACCGCCGGAGCCCAGTCCTACGATGACAAGGTGGCCCTCACCGCCGCCGGCGTGGTCAAAAAGGACCTGACCGAGTTCTTTGAGCGCTGGGGTATGTCTCTCAGCGACACAACCAAGGATAAGCTGAAATCCTATAAAGAGGAGGAGAGCCGCGCCCTCTGGTATCTCAGCGACCAGAGCCGCCGGGAGCGCCTGAACGGGACCAGGCCCGCCACAGGCACTCTCACCGCTACCGCCCAGCTGAAGGGCGACAACACCGTTGAGATCACCGTCACCCCCGCCATCACCGGCAAGGTCCAGGGCTACGAGATCATCCGCAACGACAAATCCATCGCCTTTGTCGTCCCCGGAACGGACGGAGCGGTCAGCTATGAGGACGTGATCGGCTCGGGCAACCACCGGATCTACCAGTATAAGGTGACCGCTTACGACATCCTGAGCAACCGGATCGGCTCTGCCGACGCCGGTGAGGTCCGGGTAGCCTATGACAAGCTGGTGGACCCCTCCACCTACACCATGACCCGGAATGGGGATGCCGTCACCTTCACCCTGAAAAACGCCGCCCCTGTCACCGGCTTTAAGCTCACCGGCGATACCCTGCCTCAGGACGAGTACACCGTGACCGTAGTCACCGAAAAGGACAAGACCCTCACGGCACGCAAGGGGACCTTTGGCGCCAGCGACTCGCTGGAGGGCGGCTTTGTGTCCTACTTCAACAACCCCAAGGCGGACAGCGGCGACACCAGCATCTACACCTACGACGCCAAGACCGTCGCCATCACCAACATCCCCGAGGGCCTGGAGAACAATCTCCAGCTAATCAGCTATGCAGAGGATGATATCTCCTTCTATTCCGACGCCGCGATGGGTCTGCTGGCTGAGGACTGGCAGTATGCCGATGGGGAGAAGGACCTGCTGAAGCAGGGGACACTGGTCATCCTGGGCAGCTACCGGGGCGACCCCGTGTGGTGTACTGCGGAGGTCTGGGGCCGGTTCCGCAATGCCGACGGCACCGTGACAGAGCGGGCTGTGGAAGGGGATACGATTCTCCTGGCGGACCCTGCGTCTCTCTACGGCGACGCCAGCGACATCAGCGACGGCCTTCTGATTTTCACCCCGAAATACCAGAATATCTCTGAGCTTCCTGAGGCAATCTGCTTGAAGCTTTTCCGCACCGAAGTACCCACAGACGCCTCCAGCCGCCGGGTGACGGCCCAGACCCTCTGGACCAGCACCTATGACGGCAGCGATCTGCCCACAATTCATTTGGAGGAGGCCCCATGAAACATTTACTTCGATCCCTCTGCGCTCTGGTCCTGACCGCCGTCCTGCTGTGCCCCGCGGCCGCAGCGGCGGACAGCCCCGTTTTGCACATCCAAGGCGGAAGCGGCTCGGGGAGCGCCCAGCTCACCCTGCAAAACCTGGGAAACCGGGAGGTCAACAGCGTCCAGCTTGAGCTCACCCTGGACGGAAGCTACCCCCAGGCCAGCTTCTCCGACGGGGGGACCGCCGGCAAATACAGCCACTGCAAGGTGGATGCCTCCGGCACGCAAACCACTATCACCCTCTACATCGACTCGGTAAAAACCCTGAACCAGGGCGGCACGGCCTCTCTGGGCACCCTGACGCTGGGCGGCGGCTACACCGCCCCCAGCTCCGCCAAGCTTACAGTGTTGAACCACGGTCTTGGCACCAGCGGCCCTGAGAGCACAATTCCGATCCAGGTGGGCTCAAACAGCTCCTCGGGAGGGTCGGGCGGCAGCTCCTCCTCCGGCTACCCTGTCCGGGTGACCAGCGGCGGACACGGCACCCTCACCGCCCGGCCAAACCGCGCAGAGCGGGGGGATACGGTGACCATCACCGCCCGGCCGGACAGCAGCTATCGTCTGTCTGAGCTGACCGCCACCGCAGGGGGCCGCCAGCTCGCCCTGAACGACAAGGGAAACGGAAGCTTCACCTTTACCATGCCCGGCTCGGCGGTGGAGATACAGGGCGCTTTTACCGCCTCCGCTTCAGCGGACCTGCCCTTTGCCGACGTGGCGAAGGGCATATGGTACTACGACGCGGTACAATTCGTCTACGAAAACAAGCTGATGGCCGGCACCGGCGAAACCACCTTCGGCCCGGACGCGGCCATCAGCCGTGGGATGATTGTCACCATCCTGCACCGGCTGGCCGGCTCCCCCGATGTCGGGACCTCCGATTTCACCGACGTACCGGCCAACCAGTATTACTCCGACGCGGTGGCCTGGGCCGCCGCCAACGGGGTGGTCAGCGGCTACGGCGACGGCCGCTTCGGCCCCAACGACCCCATTACCAGAGAGCAGATGGCCCTGATTCTCCAGGGCTACGCCCGTCTGGAGGGCAAGGACGTGAGCGCCCGCACCGACCTGTCCGTCTACACCGACGTGGGAGCGGTCAGCAATTACGCCCTGGAGGCCATGCGCTGGGCTCGGGCCGTGGGCCTGATCAACGGCACCAGCGACACCACCCTCACGCCCCGCGGCACCGCCACCCGGGCTCAGGCCGCGGTCATTCTCCGGGGTTTTTGTGAAAATGTAGTGTCCGACTGACGGCATGAAACCAGACAAAAGGCCTGCGTATCGCTTTTCACGATACGCAGGCCTTTCGTTATCCCTGGCAGCGCAGACCGTTACTGGTAGCTGTACCATCCTTTTCCGCTCTTTCTTCCCAGCTCGCCCCTGATGACCTTGTCGATGACCAGGGGGCTGGGGGCATCGTTGGGGTCGCCACTCTCGGCGAAGCGGTCCCGGCGGACATAGTAGTTCACGTCCAGGCCGGTCATATCCATCAGCTTGAAGGGGCCCATGGGGTAGCCCAGGCCCTTCTCGCAGGCGGTGTCGATGTCCTCCACCGAGGCGATGCCCTTCTCCAGCAGCAGGCAGGCCTCCCGGGTGACGGCGGCGTTGATGCGGTTGGCCACAAAGCCGGCAATCTCCTTCTGGATGACGATGGGGGCTTTGCCGGTCTTCTCCCCGAAGGCCCGGGCGCACTCCACCGCCTCGTCGCTGGTGTGGGGGCCCTTGACCACCTCCACCAGCTTCATCACCAGGGCGGGGTTAAAGTAGTGCAGGTTCATCAGCCGCTCGGGGTGCCGGGTGACCCCGGCCAGCTTGGAGCTGACCAGATTGGAGCTGTTGGTGGCCAGAATGGCGTCCGCCTTGACAATTTTGCTGATCCGGCCGAAAAGCTCCTTCTTGATTTCCAGGTCCTCAATGATGGCCTCCACCACCAGGTCGGCGTCCTTCACGCCCTCGTCCACGTCGGTGGTGAAGGTGAGACGGGAGGATACGGTGTCGGCCTCCTCCTGGGTGATGCGGCCCTTGTCCACCCGGCCCTTCAGGTAGTCGGCGGCCCAGGTCTTGGCGCTCTCAACAGCCTTCTCAAAGGAGTCGGTGAGGACCACCTGATAGCCCTCTTTCCGGCCGTTAAGGGCGGTGTTCATGGCGATCTGCCGGCCCATGGCCCCGGCGCCGATGACGGTTACATGCTTGACGTCTTCGATTTTCATAAAAATACCTTCTTTACGGCTTTGTAGGGGGCGGCCTCCGGGCCGCCCCGATTAGCGGGCCGCCGAGGGCGGCGGCCCCTACGGAGGGAAGATCACACCCGCTCAATGAGGGCGGCCATGGCCTGTCCGCCGCCGATGCACAGGGTGGCCAGACCGATCTTGCCGCCGGTGCGTTTCAGGCTGTGGAGCAGGGTGACGATAAGCCGCACACCGGTGCAGCCCAGGGGGTGGCCCAGGGCGATGGCCCCGCCGTTGATGTTGACCTTACTGGGGTCCAGGCCCAGGTCACGGACGCAGGCCACCGACTGGGAGGCAAAGGCCTCGTTGAGTTCAATCAGGTCGATCTGCTCCAGGGTCATGCCGGTGCGCTCCAGAATCTTGTTGGTGGCATAGTAGGGGCCGTAGCCCATGATGGCCGGGTCCAGGGCGGCGGTGGTGATGTCGATGATCCGGGCCATGGGCACAAGGCCGGTCTCCTGCACCTTCTTCTCCGACATGAGCACCAGGGCGGCGGCTCCGTCATTCAGGCCGCAGGAGTTGCCGGCGGTGACGGTGCCCCCCTCCTTCACGATGGATTTCAGCCTGGCCAGCGCCTCCATAGAGGTGCCGGGGCGGGGGAACTCGTCAGTGTCAAAGATGAAGGTGTTCTTCTTCTCCTTCACCTCAACGGGAACGATC
>Ga0137308_100836_pt1 | contig 40590 bp, 45 predicted proteins | sample Inofrocosms_June_FD_97181 | JGI IMG/M metagenome (GOLD analysis project Ga0137308, IMG submission 97181) | Mouse cecal microbial communities from Vienna, Austria - N-Acetylneuraminic and N-Acetylglucosamine D2O microcosms_June | ecosystem: Host-associated > Mammals > Digestive system > Large...
GTGGAAAAATAATAGTTAATACAAACAAAAAGATGGCAATATTTCAAGATTTTAGTAAGTTCTATCTAACAGTAAAAGAGAATATTTTACCCGGTGTTATTAATATAGAAAACAATAAAATAGAAGATTTTTGTAAAAATAATAGAGGACTTGATTTTCTATTTGAGTTGCCTGCTGGCCTTGACACTCATCTGGGGCCTGATTTATATGAAGATGGAATAGATTTATCAGGAGGAGAATGGCAAAAAATATCTATATTACGAGCATTGTTAATGGAAGCGGATTTAGTGGTGTTTGATGAACCCACAGCTGCATTGGATCCCTTATCCGAAAGAGCAGTTTTTCAAGAAATACAAGAATTACTAAAAGACAAAACAGTAATTATAATTACACATAGAATCGGTCTTACAAAATTTGCAGACAATATAGTGTTTTTAGAAAAAGGAGAGATTGTTGAAAATGGCACTTATGAAAAACTTTTAACTAATAGTCATGGATGGTTCAAAAGATATTGTTATGAACAAGGAAAATGGTATGTGTGAGGCAGAGTATGGGAAAATATATAAAATTGCTGAATAAAATTGTTGATAAAAAAAGTATTAAAATTTTGTGTGTAATTGTAGGAATAATTTTATGCATCGGTATTATTGAGCCACTTGTTGCATGGCTATATAAAATATTTGGTGACTATGCAGGACATTTTTCCCACCATAAATTAGATAAAATAATTGTTGTAGTAATTCTATATGAGCTATTACAAAGCATACTTCAGATTGTATCTACACTGAAGGATCATTGGTTATTAAAAATTAGTTATAAACTTAGTGAAAATGTATTTGAACATATTCACCAAAAAGTAAAGAAACTTAAAATAGAAGAGTTTGAAAATGAAACCGTATTCAATTTGCTTGAAAGAATAGATACAAAGTTAGGGGATGAAACAGTTATTGCAATAACTACACTATTTGAAGTAGTTGCAAATATAATTTCTATATCCATATACTCAATTATGCTTGGACAAATGAAAGTTTATTTTCCGTTTGTTGTGATAGTATCAGCGATTCCTGGAATATACCTTGGAAGTAAAAAGAACAAATGTAAATTTAATACTGCAAAAGAATTTTTCACAGAAGAACGAAAAAAGGAATATTTTTTAAATGTTGTGTTTGGACGGGAAAATGTAAAGGACGTAAAATTGCTTGAGTTAGAAAAGTTTTTTTATGAAAAGGCCAAATCTCTTAATAATTTACTTACAAACAAATATTTAAAGATAAATAAAAAATATGGCTATTATGAAATAGTAACCAATGTTTTAAAATATATAGTTTTTGGATGGTGTATGTATGAGACATTTTGGATGGTATATAATCAAAGCATAGGTTTAGGCAGTATTCTGTTATTAGTTAATGTATTTCAGTTACTTACACAGGAACTTGAAAATTTAACAAATATTATTAAGGAGATAATGAATGTGACCTGGTTAATAGATGAATGGGAAGGCTTTCTGCAATTACCAGAAAAAATTTGGGGCAACAAATTGTTAGAAAATTACAGTATTTCGTTTGAAAATGTTACATACAAATATCCTGCATCCTTAAATTATGCATTGAAAAATATATCTGTTAAAATTAGAGATGGAGAGAAAATTGCTATTGTTGGGGAGAATGGCAGTGGCAAATCTACATTTATTAATATACTTTTAGGCTTATATACTGTATCGGACGGAAAGATAAGAATAGGCAATGTGGATATTAATGAAATTAGCAAAGAGTCCATGAAAAAAATAGTATGTGTTTTTCAAAATTATATTAAATATCAAACTTCGATAGAGGAAAATATAACTTTAGGAGAGAAAAAAATAAATTTTCATAATCCATTTATAAAAGCCTTGGAGCTAAATGAACTTTTAAATTCATTTGAAAAAGGAGAAAAAACTAAATTAGGACAACTTGAGGAAAATGGAACAGAAATATCAGGTGGTCAATGGCAAAAATTAGCAATTAGCAGAGGGGTTAACAGGGAATCAAAAATTCTTATTCTTGATGAACCTACTGCAAGTTTAGATCCTTTAATCGAAAACAAATTATATGAAAATATTGCTGAGTTATGTAAGGATAAAACATTACTACTAATATCTCATAGAATGAGCGCTTGCCGAGTATGTGATAGGATTTTAACTTTTTCAAATGGGCAAATTGTTGAAAATGGTTCTTTTGACGAACTAATAGAAAGGAAAGGAAAATTTTATGAGATGTATATGGCTCAAAAAGAATGTTATTAAAACTAAATAAAAAAGATATTGCATATTAAATAGAAATATGTTATTCTTTAATCAGGCAGACTATTGCAGTAGTCTTTTGTGAACAAAATAAAGAATACTGTCAGGTGAGTTTTTTGTACAAAATAATAAAATAACAGGAGGAATTGATATATGAGAAAACTAGTATATAGTGTTTGCTTAACTTTGGCATTTGGTTTGTTAATGTTAGGCTGTGGCAAAGCAGAAACAATGGAAGAAAAAACAACTATTTCGAAGTCCGAAAAGACAACTGATGATCAAAGTAAAGCAGTAGAGTTTGACGAAAGTGTATCGGATGATGAAAAAAATAATTTTGATATTAGTGAGTATAGGCAATACGAGGATTATGGTCTTAATTACGATAAAGATAAAGAAAGATTCTATTATAATGGGAAACTGGTACGCAGGTTTAAAGATGTCAAAGATAGAGAAGGCAACATAAATGGATTTTCGTTTGAAAATGGCGAGATAGATTTGAAAGTGGATCGTGATACGTCATATAAACTAATAGGAATCAGTGTATTGAGTCAGGAAGAATTTGACAAAAATACTGAGGAAATGAAACTAGTAAAATCTTTGGACGCAACTGCTCATGAAGAAGGCGATGACAAAGTGGGCGATGACACACTAAACGAATATCAAAATTATGGGGTTTCATATGATGAAAAGCAAGGAATTTGGAAATATAATGAAACTGCTATCTATGTCTTTTATGATGAAAATGGATCGAAAATGATTCAAGGAGATGTAGATGATAAGAAAAATGTTTCACTAATTGTTGAACGGGATGCACAGGATAAAATTGTCAGAATATCTGAAATAGATTCAAATGATATATCAACATATGTAAAGAAACTATTAGACACAAAATAATATGCAAAAGCATAATAATATTTAGAAAAAACTATTATGCTTTTGCAACAAATTAGTATTTTGTTTGACTTTCTAAAGCAGCTTCTATGGTGGCTTTGATTATTAATAAAGAACGTTTATCGCAAACCAACAATTTACGCATAATTGATTCATATTCATCGGTTTGTAAATTTTTTTCAGGATAAAAGATGGTATTAGAATCAAGACCAAGTTCCCGAATTAATTTGAACAAAACATCATAACTTGGTTTTTTATGCTCATTTTCAATACGATACAAATATCGTTCAGTAACACCAATTTTTTCAGCTAAAGATTCAACGGTAATCAATCCACCTTCACGAGCCGCTTTAATAAGTTCACTTAATTTATCAGGTATTTTGCGCACACAAAATTCACCACCTTTCTTAATATATTAGACGATTTAGGTTTAAAATATAATGGCTTGATAGTACAGTTTATTGTGACCTGACAGTTCTGTACTGTATAAATAGACATTGCATTATGTCTGCTGAGGGGGCAAGGAAAAATCTTTGTCCCCATAAATAATTTACAGATAAAGAAAAATATTCAAATCCTCTGCAAAAATATTGAAACCTGCAAATAAATTAATTTACAGTTAATAACGTCCAATGGGTTTTGCCTCATATGGACGTATTTTATATATGTAGAAATTTTTTGAAAATTTTCTTCCAGACCCCAACATCGGGCATCACCCATACGGGATAGTAGTGAAAGGGAAAAAGGACCTTAGCTCTGATCCTGTTTGTCGGGAAGGAGGTGAATTCTATGAAGCAACCTTCTTCCTTAGACGAGGAAACTGTCAGACACCAGTTTGACCGGAAATGCAAGCTGGCATTAAAAGGTGAACTGATAGATTATACAAGGCATATAGATTATATCAGTAAACATGAAGTGGTTCTTTCTGAACTAACAGAACAGAAGTTAGAAAGTCTTTCTGTTATTGATGAGTATGATGCGGAATATTTCGATTTTCAAGCATTAGGCTATGACATCCGGCTAAAAGACATGCTGCTTGCAGAAGCGTTAAATGCGCTGACGGAAAGAAAACGTGAAGTAATCATGCTGTCGTATTTCCAGGGGCTAAGCGATGCCGATATTGCAAGGAAGCTGAACCTGGACAGGAGTACGGTAAATGAGCATAGGAAACGCTCGCTCGAATTGTTAAAACAAATGATGGAGGAACGTAGCAATGAAAACAAAAAGAAAAAACAATGAAGATACAAGATTGCTGCCTTTTTGTGTCATTAAGGCAGCTGCGGAAGGCGATATTCTGGCAATTCACAAAGTTTTGAACCACTATGAAGGATATATAACAAGTTTATCTGTCCGGAAGATGAAAGACAAATTCGGAAATGTTCATTATTGTGTGGATGAAACGCTGCGCCAGCGTTTACAGTCAAAACTGCTCATGACAATATTGAATTTTAAGCTGATACGATAAACGAAACAAGCAGTCATCCCTTTCTGTCGGCTTGATATTCGCTTTTTATACGCACCTTGACAATTTCATATGGTGAATCCTGCAGGATGTATGAAGCAGTTGAGCTATTTAATGAATACGCCATGACTATCTGTATCCGCCGCTTTGCGACACGATGTCGCAAAGTGGCAGGTATTAAGAAATATCCGGTAAAATACCCCAGTGTAGTATTTTTTGGATTAAAACGATGGAATGTTGATTCGGGCATTGAAGTAAAGGTACGAGCGATAACTATTTGATTACTGGCAAAGAGACAGGGACTTTGCGGCGATGATGCTGTTTCTGATAATGATACTTCCGGATATAAGCTGATCCGGTCTGAAAAGATTGCAATTTCTACGGAAGACCTGCCGCTGGCTGTCTGTTTCGTATGTTATGGCAAATGGCGCTGTTTCCTGACAGCCGCCTGCAGGATGTTTCTATGTATTTAACGAATATTGGACATGTCATTTATAATATATTGAAAAGAGCATGGAAAGGGAAAAACATATGGATATACACACATTACGAAATATGGCGGAAACTGATATTAGCACGATTTCCAAAGAATCATTGATTGATATAAAAGACGTTACCATAGATATGGAGAAAGGAAAGCAGGAAAGAATCTCAGAATTTTTCCAGCAGATCAGAAACCCATACTGTTTTGTATGCAATGGAATCATTGTCAAAATGAAATATAATAAAAACGAAAAAACATTGGAAGAGAAACTGGACAGTTATTTTCTTTCATTATAAATATCAAAGGAAAGGGGAAATTATGGTATCGGATTATGATTATTTAAGAAAATGTAGATTTGTTTATTCCAATGTGCTATACTATAAGCGGACTAAATAAAGCCCAAATAGTTTAAGAAGTCAATTTAAACTATTTGAGGTGATGATATGGATACAATTCTAAACGGCATCTATACTGCTGACGCTTATTACCGTTTGTCAAAAGAAGATGGGGATAAGGCGGAAAGCGACAGCATTGTAAATCAAAAAGCTCTCGTGAGGGAGTTTCTTAAAGTGCATTCCGATATTCAAATTTATAAAGAACGGGTGGATGACGGCTATACAGGCGTGAATTTTGAGCGTCCCTCTTTTCAAGCTATGCTGGAGGATATAAAGTCTGGCAAGGTGAACTGTGTAATTGTCAAGGATCTCTCCAGATTTGGCCGAAACTATATCGAAGCAGGGCGGTATATCGAAAAGATATTCCCTTATCTTGGAGTCCGGTTTATAGCGATTAACGATAACATTGATACAGCATCTGCAGCGAGTGCGTCAGATGAATTACTGATTCCCTTTAAAAATTTGATCAATGATGCATATTGCAAGGATATTTCCATTAAAGTACGCAGCCATCTGAATATGAAGCGGGAGAACGGGCAATATATCAGCCCATTTGCCCCTTACGGATATAAGAAGTCCGAACAGAATAAAAATCAGCTTGTCATTGATGAAAAAGCTGCTTCCGTGGTACGCCAGATTTTCAAATGGAAGATTGATGGCATGAGCAGTGCCAGGATTGCAGATAAATTGAATGAATTAGGAATACCAACGCCGATTGAGTACAAGCATATGAATGGTGAACCGCTTCATTGTGAATTTCAGAAACGGTCAGATTCAAAATGGATGGCAAACAGCGTAAACCGTATACTTGGAAACGAGATATATACAGGAGTGCTTGTGCAGGGCAAGACATCATCTCCCAGCTATAAAGTCAGGAAACGCATCAAAAAAGCGGAAAAGGATTGGGTTCGGTGTGAGAACTGCCATGAAGCGATCATTTCTGCAGAGGATTTTGGTATGGTAAGAAGAACATCCGAAGAGGATACAAGGGTTGCCCCGGACGAGGAAACACTATATCTATTTTCGGGAATCGCCAAATGTGGGCATTGCGGGGGTAATATGACCAGAAAAACAGTGCCTTCAAATGGGAAAAACTATGTATATCTTGTATGTGTTGAAAATAAAAATAACAAAAGCTGTACCTTTCATAAGGGACTGTCTTTAAAAAAGTTTGAAAAGACGATTTTAGAGATTATCAACCTCCACATTGAGCATATATTTGAACTAAGTAAAATGCTAGATACAGCGCAAAAAACCCCCTATACCGGGTATCTCGCCGAAAAATTGCAGGATCATATCCTGGAAAAGGAACGGCAGATTGAAAAAAAACGTCATTATACTACGGAAGTCTATACAGATTTCAAAGATGGCGTTATAACGAAAGGAGAATATCGGGAATTAAAAGAATCCTTCCGCGATGAAATTCATATTTTAGAAAAAGAAATTGAAACTCTTCAGGAAGAGATTGAAGAGTTGGCCAAAACAAAAAGGGATAAAGTGCAGTGGGTAAACCAGTTTATAGAGTGTAGAGGCTTTCCAAAACTGACCAGGAAGATTCTCCTGAAAATTGTAGAAGAGATTCGGATATACGATAAGGATAGGATAGAGGTTATTTTTAAATTTCAGTCAGAGTACGAAGAAGTATGCAGATACTTGGAAAGCACGGAAAACTTTGAGCCGCATACAGATATTGGAGGTGGGGCAGATGGCAAGAAAAAGTAGAAAAAAGATGCAGAATACATTTCCTGTTATGCCAGAGGTATCAGCTTCCAAAAGTAAAACGGGCATTTATGTGAGATTATCTGTAGAGGATAATGGAAATGCTGAAAGAGATTCCATACAAAACCAGATTTCTTATTTAGAAGAGTATGTAAAAAAGAATGAAAGTGATTTCCAATTGGTGAATATCTATGTGGACAATGGCACAACAGGGACTAATTTTGACAGGGTAGGATGGAAAGAACTGATTGAAGATGTAAAAACAGGGGCGGTTGACTGTCTGGTTTTTAAGGATTTCTCCCGTATCGGGAGAGATTATATTGAAGTCGGAAATTATCTCGAAAAAATATTTCCGTTCTTAGGGGTAAGGATTATTTCGGTGAATGATAATTTTGACAGCAGAAAGCAGCCGTTTGAGAGCAATATGCTGATGAATTCTTTGACTAATATTGTAAATGACTATTATGCAAAAGACATTTCCCGGAAGATTTTACAGGCAAAAAAGGTAATGCAGGAAAATGGAGAATATACCAGTGGGGTATATCCCTATGGATATAAAGGAGATGACGCCAATAAAAGGAAACTGACAGTAGATCCAGAAGCGGCTGATGTAGTGAAAAAAATATTTGAATGGCGCATCCAGGGAAATGGGTGTACGAGAATTGCCAATTATCTCAATGAGCTTGCGATACCCTCACCAGGATTATATCGTTTTATGAATGGATTCCAGTCTTTTAAGCGGAGCGGTCATTCAAAGTGGCGGGCGGAGCATGTATCTGGAATTTTAACCAATCCCGTATATTTGGGGCATTTGGTTCAGGGCAAATCACAGGGGAGCCATTTCAGAAATAATGGGAAAAAACAGCGTCTGCCGAAAGCAGATTGGATCATTTCAGAAAATACGCATATTCCGCTTATAACACAGAGAGAATTTGACGTTGCGGCAGCTATGGCAGAAAAAAGTCATAAAATGTATTGTGAGCGAATGAACGCAAATGCAGATATCCCACAGGAGGAAAATTGTCTCCGGAAAAAAGTTTATTGCGGACAGTGCGGACAAAAGATGTTCCGAAGAAGCAGGGTTACAGACGGAGTGAGAAGATATTACTATTATTGTGATTCAAGGAGAAGGTTTTTGGATACAGAATGTGTACAGGCTTCTATATACGAAATACCATTAATGGAAACAGTGAATGAAGTAATCAATCAGCAGATGCAATTATATGGAATCCTGTCTGATCAATGGGCCGGACGAGAAAAAAGCATGACAGGCACTATACATGGTGTTGAGGCCGATAAACAGAATAGGGATATGCATAAACAAGAGTTAATGCAAAAAATCCAGAGTATAAAAAGAAAACGCCGGGAGCTTTATGTGGATATGAAAGAAGGGTCGCTTGAACCGGAAGATTTTGAATATGAAAAGAAACAGCTTGCCCAAAAACAGCTATCCTATGAAATAGAAATAAAAAATATAGGAGGAAAAAATGAAGCAGAAGAAAAAGCTATAGAAACTTTAAATATCTGCCTGAAAGAAAATTTACAGGCAGAAGATAAAAAGATTCCTTTAGAAATTTTAAATATTCTGATCGAAAAAATAATCGTTGAATCCCCGGAACAGATAGTAATAAAATGTACTTATGCTGATCTGTTAGAAAAATGGTGTAGAGAGATGCAGATTTCAGATCGGGAAGAAGGTGGAATCCGTGGATGACAGATACATAGCTGGGTACATGAGAATATCTGATGATGATGAAGATTTGGGAGAAGGAAAAAAGGAAAGCAACAGCATTGAAAATCAAAGGAAATTAATTGAATCTTATGTAGAAAAACACGAGGAACTATCCATACATCTGCTGAAAGAATTTGCAGACGACGGCGTTTCCGGGGTGAGCTTCAACCGTCCCGGAGTACAGATGCTTTTAAAAGAGATAAGGGAAAACAGGATTCAATGTGTTGTCGTGAAAGATCTGTCCAGATTTGGAAGAAATTATATCGAAACAGGGGACTATATCGAGCAGATTTTTCCGTTCCTGGGAGTCCGGTTTATTTCCATTGTTGACAATTTTGACAGTTTCAAAAATCCTGCCGGGATTGAGATAGGGCTTAAAAATCTTATACATGATTTATATAGCCGGGATCTATCGAAAAAAATAAAATCTACAAAAGAATTGATGCAGAAACAAGGTGATTATAGTGGAGGCGGTGTTCCATTTGGCTATATAAGGGGTAATGGAAACAGCAAAAAAACAGATTTTATCCCTGATCCAGAGGCCGCACAGGTTGTAAGACAGATTTTCACTCTTGCCGTGGATGGAAACACAACGACTAAGATTGCGGATATACTAAATGAAAGAGACATACCTACGCCGGGGGCATATAAAAGAAAACATGAAAAAATTCGATACCAGATGAAAAATGATAAGAGAAATCTATGGACTTCATCCCAGATTGCTCTTATTATTCAAAACGAAGTTTATATAGGGACATTTGTGAGTCATAAATTATTCACGGTTAAGCCGGGAGTTGTAAAAAAGGTACATGAATCTGAATATGTGAAATTAGAAAACCATCATGAAAAATTAATTGAAAAGGATGTATTTCAAAAAGCTCAAAAAGCAATCTCTACAAGAAAAAAACGGAAAGGCCGTAAGGAAAACAAAAATCCTTCCCCATTAAGGGGGAAAATAAAATGCGGATGCTGTGGATACGGAATGTGCTTTAAAGCATCCATAAAGAAGCCGTACTATTATTGCAGGATGGGAGATAGCTGCGGCTCACATATACGAATCGAATCTGAGCTGTTGGAACATATTGTCTGGGATATACTGCAGAAGATGATAGTGGTATGCTGTGAGAAAGAAAAAGCGATGCAGGGTGAGCGGATAGAGATACTGTCAGCCATTTCAGGTATACAAGAAAAAAAACGTATTTTAGAGATAAAGACAAAACATTGCAGAATTAGCCGTTTAGAGCTATACCATCAATGGAAAGATGGAAAAATCACGAAAGAGGAATACATTAAGGGGAAGGAGGAAAGGAATTCAGAAGAGTCAGAATATCAGAAAGAATTGGAACAGTTAAGCCGATGTTTGTCTGATAGAGTTTCTGTCCAAAAGCAGATGGAACAAAAGAGTGGATTGACGATGCTTGCAGGAGTACAGAACTTGACAAAAGAACTGGCAGACGAACTGATTGAACGGATTGAGGTGTATGATGACGGCAGGGTTGAAATAAAATGGAAGATAAAAGACATTATGGAATAGCAGATGGCAAAAAAGATAAGGAATTTTTTAGTCTTAACTTGACACAACCGTACCGAAGCCAGTATGGGAGTGTGAACCCGGCGGCCATTGTGGGGCCGGGGATTGTGGCTACGGCGGTGAGTACGATTGTGGCAGTTTTATATTGTAAGATGATGGATGGGAAGCGGAGGACATAAGTTCTTCGCTTTTCTTAGCACTTTAAATTAAAATGAATGAACACATTACAATGCTGAATTGGAGAGAAAAAATGAGAGGGCGTTCAGAGTGCAAAAATAAGTACTTCAATAACCGCTCCCTTCCTATCCTTTCCCCCTGCCCCTGCTCCCTTTGGCAGGAAAACAGCACAGCCGCTGGAATGGAAGTGAACGGATTAAGATACCAAATAATAAAAAGTTTCGGAGCAAGCATAGGAAAGGAGCAGCCTTTCCGTAAATCTGCCATGAGAAATTTAACGGTACTGCAAATAATCTAAAAACCGCTTTACTGCAAGGGAAGCATTTTTCTTGCTTCGGAGTGCAATACCGATTTTTCTATATGCGGGTACATCTAATTCTTTCGCAACAATCCGATAGAGGACACGCTTCAATATCAGTTCCGGCAAAATGCTGATACCAAGACCGCTTTCCACCATCGACATGATAGCGTAGTCGTCCCATGTTGTAAAATGAATTTTGGGTGTCAGATTACAACGTTCAAATATTTCTGAAACCTCTGCTTTTGCCCCCTTTTCCAATAGCATAAACGGTTCGTCACATAAAGCTGCCACCGGGATTTTTTCAAGGTCCGCAAGGGAATGGTTCTCCGGCAGGATAGCGAGAAGCCTGTCCTGCTCCAAAAAACAGGTTTCAAATTCAGGGCGGGCAGGCAGGCGCAGGAAGCCACAGTCAACACGTCCGTCCGCGATCCATTCTTCAATCTCCGTATAATCACCGAGAAGCAATTCATAGTCAATGCCCGGATACGCCTGTTGAAAATTTCTGATAATATTCGGAAGCCAATGTGTCGCCACACTTGAAAATGTACCAATACGGATAAGTCCGGATTGCAGTCCGTTCAGTTCGTCTACTTCCATCTGCAATTTGTCATATTCCATGCAGACATTTTTGGCGTAGGGAAGCAGTTTCATTCCGTCGCTTGTCAGCTTTACGCCGGACTTTCCCCTTTCAAGTAAGATAACTTTCCATTCTTTTTCCAAATCGTTAATCATACGGCTAATGCCGGATTGGGAGTAATTCAGCATTTCAGCGGCTCTTGTAAAACTACCGTACTCCACCGTTTTTACAAACGCCATGTATTTTTGAATATTCATATCCATATCGCTGCCGCCTTATATCTGGTTTCATCATGTTTTCCATGATAAACATTCGCTTTTGTTATCATAAAGCAAATGATAAACTGATTACACAAAAAAGTCAAGGCAGGAGTGTGACCGAAAATGTTTTATGTAAGTGAAATCCAGACCGAAGCCCCCTCCCATTTTCAGACAAAGCTTCAAGAACTTGTTTACGAGGCGTTGGGAGCTGCCCGCGTTTCCTTTGCCCCCTCAGAAGATATGGAAACCATGCTCGGCACAAAAATTGGCGCGGCTACTGTTTTCAGCAGTCTTGTAGACGGTGAAAACAAGGTGCAGATTATATTTGACAAAGAAGTGCTTTCGGAAGAATGGTATGGGTGCAGTGACGGTACAACAACAGGCTACATGAAAATACGGACGGAAGATGTTTACCGGAAGTTTCTGCCCTATACCCAACATACGGCAGTTGCGATTGAGGTGTGATATGGGGCTTTACCAAAACAGAATAGTGATAAAAGTGGGTACTTCCACCCTAACAAATGAAATGGGAATCATTCCCATAGTAAATGAAAACGATTCTGTCAGTTACACGGAGATAGAATCAGAGGACAGGCTATTTGGTGATAATGATGTTCTTTCTGCTGTTGTCGCCGTTTTATGCAGGGCGAAGCTATTGGTTATTCTGTCAGATATAGACGGTCTGTATGACGCTGATCCGCGTCTACACACCAACGCGAAACTAATAAAACGGATAGAACAGATTGATGAAGAAGTATATTCCCTTGCGGGAGGAGCAGGTTCAAGGCGCGGCACAGGCGGTATGAAAACAAAATTAAGAGCCGTCGGATTAGCTGCCGCACAGGGCATAGACGCAATTATCACAAATGGGAAGCACCCAGAAGCACTCTATGACATCATAAAGGGCAGAGGGGCAGGTACATTGTTTGCCGGAAAGGTATTTTAGTATAGGGCAATTTATATTCAAAGAGCCGCTGTTTTAAGGAATGACATAGACAGAGCAGGAAACGGCGGTTTTGCAATAAGTTGTAAAAACCGCTGTTTCCTTTTAAAAACTGATGAAGCGGAGGGGGCGTGTGTTAGAGAACCGCCAGGGAGTGAAAGCGACCACCATTAACAGTTACAGCAGCTTCCTTTTTCTCAACTGGGACGGTTGCCCGAAAACGGCAGCCAACTATGTTTTCTCTAAAAATAATCGAATTTTTTAATGAAAAAAGCGGATATTGCTAATATCCTATCACAGTTTTTCATAAGAAACTAACTGGCTCACTGGAATACGCTGGGTATCAAAACGGCTGACGTCACCTGGCCCTTCATCAGAATAACCAATAGCCAGAATGTTTATTGGTTCCAGGTTGGCGGGAAGTTTAAACTCTTTGCAAAGGACATCCGGTTTGAAGTGGCAGATCCACACAGAACCCAACCCCAATTCTGCCGCCTGAATCATCATATGGTCGGTCAGGATAGAGGCATCAATGTCACCGGTCTGTTTTTTATCAAAGGGACGTACCCACGCTCTGTCGTGGTCAGCGCATACGATAACCGCCAGAGGCGCACCATACGTATTTGCTGATTTTCCAATTTTAGAAAGACCTTCCTCACTCTGAACGACAATCAAGTGAACTGGCTGAAGATTGGCCGCGGTGGGGGCTATATGCGCTGCTTCCAGAATCTTTTCCAGTTTTTCAGCCTCCACAGGCTGTCCGGTATAGCTGCGTACAGAGCAGCGCCTTTTTGCAATACTTAAAAAATCCATAACACTAAATCCTTTCATATAAATTTCTTAACAGTTCCTGTCAATGCCATTGTAGCATTTAAAACAAAATCTGCAAGAGGGCACTTTTCAGGTAGATACTTTCCAAAAGGATAGCAGCCTGCTGCGGTCAGGGGGGGCGGCGATGATACTGATAAAGCACACACAGAAATGGAGCAGCTCAGAAAGCCGTTTTTTATCGCCAGCTCCATAATAATATCCGAAAAGGGGCTGTCCTCCAAACGCAAATCCTATCAGAAGCAGCAGAGCAATCAGATTCATGAAAGATTTCTGTTTCCATGTCCCGCCACACTTTCTAAATATGGCATGATTGCAGCAGATTTCATTGACTTTTTCTGTGCCATGTGACACAATAGGAAACTGTAAATAAGTAAGGAACTGTCATGAAATAATCTGTGCAGAATATTTTTCCAGGATACAGGTCAAAAAGCGCAAGATACGTCAGTTATTTTTCCGCAGATCCTGAGTGGGTAAAGGAAAGTGAATCTGCTGAAAGAGATACATAACCAAAGGCAGGTACAAGCTGGTTTGTTTCAGCAAAGCAGCCCGCAAAAAGGCCACGGAGGAATCACTATGAAAAAGAAAGAACAACACTTTAACTGCCCGGTAGAAGCCACTTTGTCTTTAATTGGAGGAAAATATAAACCTATCATCCTGTGGCATCTGAGGTCACAGGCCCTGCATTATATGGACCTGCAGCGCCTTATTCCAAAAGCATCCCCAAAAATGCTCTCACAACAACTCCACGCCTTAGAGGACTGCGGCATGGTCCACCGGGAGGTTATCCCCGAAAAACCGCCCAAAACCATATATTCCCTCACAGCTTTTGGCCACAGCATTATTCCTGTTATCAATGCCATGTGCGACTGGGGGACAGAATATATGGAAGGAAGAGATCTATGTACGGGTACAAAGTTGAAACGTACAAGGCCAGAGGATCAGAAACAGAAGTCAATCAGTCCTTTATAATTGTATTGAACACTACAGCCATCCGTTTAACAGATGGCTGCAGTTTATCCACTCCCTATTCCCTGATAATCATGTGTTTATCAAATTCCGGATTATAAAAATAATAATTTTTTTCATTCAATTTCTCTTTGGTCTTCTCCAGAGCCTCGCCAAACCGCTGAAAATGTACGATTTCCCTGGCGCGGAGAAATTTCAGCGGTTCTCTCACTTCCGGATCGGTAATCATACGCAGCAGATTGTCATACACCGTCCTGGCCTTCTGTTCTGCCGCCAGGTCCTCAGTCAAATCCGCCAGAGCATCTCCTTTTGACTGAAATTCCAGAGCTGTATACGGAACGCCTGCTGCCGCCTGGGGCCATAGTGCCGCTGTGTGGTCAATATAATAGGCGTCAAACCCGGCTGTTTTCGCCTCCTCCACGGTCAGATGCCTGGTGAGCTGATAGACCATGGCGCAGATCATTTCCATATGGGCCAGTTCTTCCGTTCCAATATCTGTCAAAAGCCCGCCTACTGCCTTCACCGGCATGGTATATCTCTGGGACAGATAGCGCATAGATGCAGACAATTCCCCATCAGGACCACCATACTGGCTAATGATTAACTGAGCCGTCTTGGGACAGGTCTTTGTGATTTTCACCGGGAATTGCAGCCTTTTTTCATAAGTCCACATTACACACACGCTCCTTCCCAGGGCATAGGCCCTTCCTGCCAGCAGTAACAGTCTTCACCGGTTCCTGCCTGGTAAAGTTCTTCCATACAGTCCATAGTCAGTGGAAAAAAACGCTGGGCAAACTCTTTTAACAGCTGTTTACGCTGAGCCAGCATACTTTTCAGCAAATCCAATGCCTGCATATCTTGGGGATGGGTGTCCAGATAAAGTCTCAGATCATCCGCTGCAAAACAGACCTGGTAAATCTGCAGCATCTTTTCTTCTCTCTCCCTCTGATTGGGGTCTGCCGTATCGGAAACCTGACAGCAGCACCCGCTCATTCCACCATCATCTGCGGCAAAAAATGGCATGTCCAGTTCCTGAAAAATTGTCCCTTTTTTCAAAGCAGTCTGATTGTCATAAATCTGTCCCCAGGTCTGTATAGGGACAGATGCCATAGCCAAATGTTGTATTTTCATGGAAAACACTCCTTTCGTATCCTTAGAGCGTGTCTGAAAAGTGCTTTCTGCCAGATATATGGCCCACTTAGTACCCAAAAGGGTATGCTATGGGAGATTTGTGCCAAATGAGGGAGGCATAGCGGGCTATGTTTACCGAATTTGGCGCAAATACCGCGCAAAGTGTGGCGTGCAGATGGCGGGAAAGAATTTTAAGACACACCTAATACTATTTTAGTATTCGCTGAAATTCTCTATCTATTTCAGGGAGTATTTTCTAAATTTTCATTTTTCGCTTAATATGTTCCGCATTGTCTCTATAGGCCAGTCTTTGATGACTGCCTGTGACTTTGCCATCAATCATTATTTCCTTTCACCGTACCTTAAAAGATACTATAAATGCAAAAATATTTTCCCAATACACAAACTCCTATGATAAAATACAAGTAATACCCTAAATATACATTTAATACCAATACAAGGAGAATTTATACATGCTGTACATTGGAATCGACCTGGGCACCTCTGCCGTAAAGCTTCTTCTGATGGATGAGACCGGACACATCCACCATGTGGTGTCCAGAGAATATCCTCTCATGTTCCCCCATCCCGGCTGGTCAGAGCAGAATCCGGCAGACTGGTATTCCCAGACCATAGATGGACTGAAAGAATTAATCAAAGACTGTGATAAAAGCCAAGTGGCAGGCATCAGTTTCGGAGGACAGATGCACGGACTGGTAATCCTGAACGCACAGGATCAAGTAATCCGCCCGGCAATTCTCTGGAATGATGGAAGGACCGAGAAAGAAACCGCTTATTTGAACGAGGTAATCGGAAAGGAGACCCTGTCAAGATGCACGGCAAATATTGCATTCGCCGGGTTCACCGCACCAAAACTTCTCTGGGTGAGGGAGCATGAACCGGAAAATTTTGCACAGATCACAAAGATCATGCTGCCCAAGGATTATCTTGCCTACCGCCTCAGTGGAGTACACTGCACCGATTATTCCGACGCCTCCGGCATGCTTCTGTTGGATGTAAAGAATCGGTGCTGGTCAAAAGAAATGCTGAATATCTGCGGCATTACAGAGGAACAGCTGCCCAATTTATATGAAAGTTATGAATCTGTAGGCACAATCAAAGGAGAACTGGCAGAAAGCCTGGGACTGCCCCAAAGCGTAAAAATAATCGCCGGAGCCGGGGACAATGCAGCGGCAGCGGTGGGAACCGGAACGGTAGGGGACGGAATATGCAACATTTCCCTGGGCACCTCCGGGACTATTTTCATCGCCAGCAGCTCTTTCGCTGTAGACCAGCACAATGCACTCCATTCTTTTGACCATGCAGACGGCTCTTATCACCTGATGGGCTGTATGCTCAGCGCCGGGGCCTGCAGCAAGTGGTGGATGGAAGAAATTCTGAAAACAACACAGTACAGTGAAGAACAAAACCGCATTTCAAATTTAGGAGAGAACCAGGTCTTTTACCTTCCCTATCTCATGGGGGAACGTTCTCCCCATAATGACCCAAAAGCCCGGGCCGTTTTCCTGGGCATGTCCATGGATACCACCAGAGAGGAAATGACCCAGGCTGTGCTGGAGGGGGTCGCTTTTGGACTGAGAGATTCCCTAGAAGTGGCAAAAAATCTGGGGATCCAGATTACACGTACAAAAATCTGCGGCGGCGGCGCCAAAAGCCCCCTATGGAGAAAAATCATTGCAAATGTGATGAATCTAAAAATAGATATCATCGAAAGCGAAGAAGGCCCCGGATATGGAGGCGCCATTTTGGCCGCTGTGGGATGCAAAGAGTATAAAAGTGTCTCGGACGCTGTGGAGAAATTGATAAAGATTGTAGATACCGTGGAACCGGAAAAAGAATTAGTCGAGAAATATGAAATTCAATATCAAAAATTCAGACAAATTTACCCCTCTGTCAAAGGGCTGTTTCAGGAATTATAAAGTTCTTCGTAAACAACCTATGCCATCTGCCTGTCTTTTTCTCTGACAGCGCCGCCCAAAATCAGTAAGGAACTGTAGGAAAACAAGTGACACATCCTGCACAATCTGTATCACTTATTTTTCTACAGTTCCTAAATTTTGCACAGCCCTTCTATTTCAGCAATTTCTCACATACCTTTTCCAGATTGTCTCTGATAGCAATATGCTGAGGACAGGCCTCCTCACATTTCCCGCATTTCACACACGCATCAGCACGTTTCAGTCCATGACCTTCCACCAGCCAGTTCTCCTGATTGGCCGCCATTGCCTTGTCACCGTACAAGGTGAGATAATTCATTGCCGTAAACGAACCGGAAATGCCGATATGCTCTGGACATACTTTTGCACAGTAATTGCATACGGTACAGGGAATCAGCGGTATCCGGTTCAACTCCTCTTGGGCCTTTGCCAGAGTCTCCTTCTGCGCATCTGTCAAACCTGTGAAATCTTTCATATAAGAAAGATTATCCTGCATCTGCTCCACAGAACTCATACCAGACAAAACGGTTATCAGACCTTCCAGGTCTGCCGCAAACCGCACAGCCCACGACGCAGCAGATGACTGCGGCTCTGCCGCTTTCAAAATATTGACAACCGATTCCGGAGGTGTGGCCAGCATACCTCCTTTCACCGGTTCCATGATAATCACCGGCTTTCCATGCTTTCTCGCTGTCTCATAACACTGTCTGGACTGTACAGCCGGGTTATCCCAATCCGCGTAATTAATCTGCAGCTGAACAAATTCCATCTCCGGGTGAGCCGTGAGAATCTCATCCAATTCTTCCGGCGTGGAGTGGAAAGAAAAGCCCACATGCTTAACCAGACCAGCCGCTTTCTTTTCCTGCACCCAGTTCCACATATCATAGTCATCAAAATATTTTGTCCTGGCTTCGCCCAGATTGTGGAGCAGATAAAAATCAAAATATCCGGCACCTGTCTGTGCAAGAGAGGTGTCAAACTGTGCGTAAGCCTCTTCCTTTGTCTTGCACTCGATCCAGGCCGCATTCTTGGTGGCCAGCTGATAGCTTTCCCTGGGATACCGCTCCACAAGGGCCTGCCTGATGGCATCTTCAGAACCGGCATATGCCCATGCAGTATCAAAATATGTAAATCCGGCATCCATAAATAAATCTACCATTTTCTTCGTCTGTTCCACATCAATCACACCGTCTGTCTGCGGCAGACGCATAAGTCCAAAACCCAGTTTCTTAATATCTTCTCCCAAATACCTCATCTGGCATCCTCCTGTTCAATCATATATTTTTTCAGTAATACCTGCAGATACCCATCGCAGAAATCCTGTGTCCGTTCTCTCAGACTGTATGTTCCTCCGCTCATATTCCAGCAGAGCATTTCCCCGTAAAGAAGGTCAACCAGTATCTCTGCCAGCTGTCTGGCAGGAACATCCCTCTTGAGCATTCCTTGTTCCACCCCAAATATTATCAATTCATGGACCGAAGACAAATAATAGGGCAGTTTTCCCCTGTCAAATTCATTTTCCACCAGGTCGGGATTTACAACACTTTTTACCCACTCCTGAGACAGCCTCACGCTCCCCTGCTCAATATAGCCTGAAAAGTTCACCATGTAATCACACAGTTTGGCAATAAAATCACCCTCGAACGCCTTTGCGCCCTCAAGGATTTCTCCAAACATACTCCGGCTCAGTTCGAACACAATGTCCTCTTTCCGGTTAAAATACGTATAAAAAGTTCCCTTGGATACCCCGGCAGCATCTGTAATTTCTTCAATAGACGTATTGGAAAGACCTTTTTTGCAGATCAGTTTCTTTCCTGCCTCCAGTAATTTCTTTCTCGTCTCAGCTGCTGCAAGCTGACGATTTGTCATATAATACGTCTCCTCCTTTTAAAACAGTATATCACAGTCATTGACTTAGAGTCAATGACTTTCAGTTATTTTTACTCAAAATCTTCAGACATGGTTACTGTTCCCAACACGGCCAGCGGCACACTTCGCGGAAGATTCCCTATGAACGGTAACCAGACACGCTTTACCGGGTCACATTCCTCAGCCAGCGGTAAGACCGATAACGAAGAAGCGCAAAAGGCATTTTCAACAGCTCATCACAGCAGAGTACAATATAAATCCAGGGCATGGGAATATGCAGAACAAATCCGCACACAACACCCAGAAGAATGGACCCGCCCCACAGAGAAAGCCCGTCCAGATAGAGGCCGAACTTGGTATCCCCTCCGGACCGGAAAATTCCCACAATCCACACACAGTTCACCGATTGAAACAGAACAAAAACCGCCATCACAAGCATCATAAATCCCAGATAAGATCTGGCCTGGTCAGACAGATTCAAAAGGGCTCTGGCCACAGGGGATACAATGAGAATCAGCCCTCCCCCGGCTGCCCCCAGCCCCATTGCCAGCTTAGTGAATCTGGAGGCGTAGAGCCTTGCCAGATTCTCCCTGCTCTCCCCGATTGCCTTTCCGCACACCACAGCCGCGGCTGCGGCCACACCCATACTCACCACCATGGCCAGCTGACGGCTCACCTGCACCACGGAATGGGCCGCCACTGCCGCGCTTCCCAGATGTCCCACAATGGCTGTGATCGCCGCCATACCTGCACCCCAGGCCAGCTCATTAAACATCACCGGCATAGAATACTTCAGGAAATCTTTGTGTAAAAGAGGATCCCGCCCAAATAAATCTCTCCAGCGAAACCGCACCGTATCGTTGAATTTCCAGCTGTAGACTGTCACCACACACACCTCAAATATCCGGGCAATCAGCGTCCCTAAAGCCGCGCCCCGGATTCCCATCACTGGCGCCCCCAAAAGCCCGAATATGAATATGGCATTGCAGATCACATTGATCACCAGGGAAATCCCGTAAGTCACCGTGGCGATCACCACTCTCTCCACACTGCGCATCACATTAAAATACACCATAGTGATTCCGGAAAGTATGTAGGAACAGGAAATAATTTTTAGATATTTCACTCCCTGTTCAATTACCGCCTGTTCATTGGTGAACAATTTCATCAGCAGTTCCGGCGCCAGCTGTACTGCCACTGTAAAGCCAATGGATGTCAAAATCCCAATGCGCATGGAAATCCCCAGCACTTTCTCAATGGTCCTGGTATCCCCTTTTCCCCAATACTGGGCTGTGAGCACCGCCGCCCCCGAAGTAAGCCCAAAGAAAATCAGGGTCATAATAAAATAAATCTGCCCGGCCAGTGAAGACGCGGATAAAACCGTCTCCCCCACTTTGCCCAGCATAATCACATCCGCAGAAGTTACTCCTACATTAATCAGATTCTGAATGGCGATAGGCAGAACCAGTGCGGCTACCATTTTAAAAAATTGTTTTCTCTCCACAATTCCTCCCTCTTCTTTATAAAATAATTATCCAGTAAAACATTAAAAAGCATTCTCAGAAATCCCCTGTACCTGGATTTCCGAGAACACTCCATAACACAATCATATCCTTATTATTTTGTTACTTCTCCAAAACTTCCTGAAGAATCTTATTCACAGCCCCGGGATCAGCCTTTCCCTTCATGGCTTTCATCGTCTGCCCCACCAAAAATCCGATGGCTTTCTTTTTCCCGCCTTTATAATCTTCCACAGACTGGGGATTGGCTGCCACGATTTCTTCAATGACGCTGCGCAGTGCACCCTCGTCACTGACAGACTTCAAACCATGTTCTTCCACATACTGCTCCGGGTCTATATTCTCACTGTAAATTTTTTCAAATACTTCTTTTGCTACTTTGTTGTTGATGGTTCCCCCGTCAGCCAGCTGAATCAGTTTTGCCAGATTTTCCGGTGAAAAGCTCAGGTCTTCCGGCTCCTGGTTATGCTCTTTCAGCAGACGCAGCGCCTCACCCATGAGCCAGTTGGACACTTTTTTCGGCTTCTTGCAAATAGCAGCAGACGCCTCGAAAATATCTGCCAGCTTCTTGGAACTTGTGAGGATTTCCGCATCGTATTGGGGAATATCGAATTCCTTTTTATAGCGCTCCAGTTTCTCTGTGCGCAGCTCCGGCTGGCGGCTCTTGATGTCGTCGATCCACTCATCGCTGATGAGCACAGGCACCAGGTCCGGGTCTGGGAAATACCGGTAATCCTGGGCGTCCTCTTTGGAACGCATAGGATAAGAACACTCTTTGTTATCGTCCCATCGTCTGGTCTCCTGAACCACGGCCTGCCCATCCTCCAGCAGGTCAATCTGCCTCTCTCGCTCTCCCTCAATGGCCCGGGCAATGGCTTTGAAAGAGTTCAAGTTCTTCATCTCTGTGCGGGTTCCAAACATATCACTGCCTTTTTCCCTCACTGACAGATTCACATCCGCCCGCATGGAGCCCTCCTGCAGCTTACAGTCAGAAGCTCCCAGATACTGGATGATAGTCCGCAGTTTATCCAGATAGGCAATGACCTCCTGGGCACTGCGCATGTCCGGTTCAGACACAATCTCAATGAGGGGCACGCCGCTTCTGTTATAGTCCACTAAAGAGCAGTCCTCCCAGTCGTCGTGGATGAGTTTTCCCGCATCTTCCTCCATGTGGATTTCGTGGATGCCCACTTTTTTCTTACCGTCTTCCGTCTCAATCTCAACCCAGCCGTCGTAGCAGATGGGCAGGTATAACTGAGAAATCTGATAGTTCTGGGGATTATCCGGGTAAAAATAGTTTTTCCGGTCAAATTTACACTTCTGATGAATCTGGCAGTTGGCAGCCAGACCCACAGCCATGGCGTACTCCACCACCTGTTTATTCAGCACAGGAAGGGAACCTGGCATTCCAGTGCACACCGGACAGGTGTGGGTATTGGGCTCGCCGCCGAATTCTGTGGAACAGCCGCAGAAAATCTTTGTCTTGGTGGCCAGCTCCACATGAACTTCCAACCCGATGACTGTCTCGTATTCTCTTGCCATCTATCTGCCCTCCTTCCTCAGCACAGGTGCCAGCCTATCCTGGTCCTCTCTGGTCTGCTCCAGTCCATAGCCTGCCCGGAAAATCTTTTTCTCCTGGAAGGAATCTCCGATGAGCTGGACGCCTATGGGAAGCCCCTGGCTGTCAATTCCATAGGGGACACTCATAGCCGGAAGCCCTGCCAGATTAACGGATACCGTATAAATATCTCCCAGATACATCTTCAGCGGGTCCTCCAGACTTTCCCCCAGCTTAGGCGCTGTAGACGGAGCCGTGGGCCCCAGTATCACATCATATTTTTCAAACGCTTTGTCAAAAGCCTGCTTAATCAGGGCTTTTGTCCTGAGTGCTTTTAAGTAGTAGGCGTCGTAATATCCGGAACTGAGCACAAATGAACCCAGCATAATCCGCCGCTTCACCTCTTCCCCGAATCCTTCGGAGCGGGTCTTTTTATACATATTGTGCAGCCCTTCATAATCCTCTGTCCGGTAGCCATACTTGATTCCGTCGAATCTGGACAGGTTGGAACTGGCCTCCGCCGATGCGATCACATAATAAGCCGGGATAGCGTACTCCACCAGGCTCAGGTCAAACTCCTCCACCTGCGCTCCCTGGGATTCCAGGGATCTGGCTGCTTTTAACACGGCTTCTTTTACCTGGCTGTCCAGTCCTTCCCCCAGATAATCTCTGGGTATACCCACTTTCATTCCTTTCACATCGCCCGTAAGAGCAGAGGTAAAATCTGTATCTTCCCGTTTTACAGAAGTGCTGTCCTTAGGGTCATGGACTGCAAGAACTTCCAGAATTGCCGCACAGTCCGCCACATCTTTCGCCACAGGGCCGATCTGGTCCAGGGAAGAACCGTATGCAATGAGGCCATAACGGGATATGGTTCCGTAAGTGGGCTTCATACCTGTCACACCGCAGAAGGAACTGGGCTGGCGGATAGAACCGCCTGTGTCAGAGCCAAGGGCATAGAAACATTCCCCTGCCGCCACCGCAGCACTGGAACCGCCGGATGAACCTCCGGGTACATGCTGGGGATTCCAGGGATTTCTGGTAACTCCGTAATAGGAAGTCTCTGTGGTGCTGCCCATGGCAAATTCATCCATATTGGTTTTCCCCAGAATCACAGCCCCCGCCTGCTCCAGACATTTCACCGCTTCTGCTGTATAGGTGGGAACAAAATTGCCCAGTATCCGGGAACTGCAGGTGGTCAGCGTCCCCTTGGTACACATATTATCTTTGATAGCCACAGGCACCCCTGCCAGAGGGCCTGTCAGCTCTCCCCCATCAATCTTCTTCTGCACCTGTTCTGCCTGTTCCATGGCCTTTTCTTCTTCCACGGTCACATAGCAGTGGTATTCTTTTTCACAGGCCGCAATCTGGGCAAACGCAGCCTGTGCAGCCTCCACGGCTGACAATTCTTTCTTCTTTATTTTCTCTCCCAGCCGGACGGCTGTCAGACTCTGTATGTCCATGGTTTTCCTCCTACTCTACCGTTTTCGGCACCTGGAACTGTCCGTCCTTTTGTTCCGGCGCATTTACCAGAATCTCGTCCCGCCGGTTCTCATTTACCACCACATCCTCCCGGAAAACATTGTGTACAGGAAATACATGGGACATGGGTTCCACCTGGCTGGTGTCCAGCTCATTGAGCTTATCAATATAATCCAGCATTCTCCCCATATCCTTTTTCGCCTGCTCTTTTTCCTGGTCAGAAAGTTCCAGCTTGGATAAGATACCCACGTATTCTATCGTTTCATCACTAATGATATTTGCCATATGCCTACTCCTTACAACTGTTTGATGCGCTCCATGGCTGCCACAGTATTCTCATAAGTTCCAAATGCAGTCAGGCGGAAGCATCCTTCCCCGCTGGGTCCAAACCCGGCCCCCGGTGTTCCCACTACATTTGCCTTTTCCAGCAGATAATCAAAGAATTCCCAGGAACCCATACCCTTAGGTGTCTGCATCCAGATATACGGCGCATTGATCCCTCCGGATACATCATACCCTGCGTCTTTCAATCCCTGATAAATCACAGAGGCATTCTTCATATAATAAGCCACTTGGTCTTTTAACTGTGCCTTTCCTTCTGGAGAATATACAGCCTCCCCGGCTTTCTGGATAATATAAGGCGCTCCGTTGTACTTGGTTCCATGTCTTCTAGCCCACAGAGAATGCAGAGAAACTTCCCCGCACATGAGCTCTTTGGGAATCACCGTGAATCCCAGACGGGTTCCGGTAAATCCTGCATTCTTGGAAAAACTGCGCAGTTCGATGGCGCATGTTCTGGCCCCTGGGCATTCGTAAATAGAATGAGGCACATTTTCCTGGGAAATATATGCTTCATAGGCAGCGTCGTAAATGATCACTGACCCGTTCTTATTAGCATAGTCCACCCACACCTGAAGCTGCTCTTTGGTGAGCGCAGATCCTGTGGGATTGTTGGGATAACACAGGTAAATCAAATCCGGGGTCTCTTTGGGAAGCTCAGGCACAAAATCATTGTCTTTGGTACAGGGCATGTAAATCACATCGCTCCACATCTCTGTCTTGGGGTCATAGCTGCCCGTTCTCCCTGCCATCACATTGCTGTCCACATATACAGGATACACCGGGTCGCACACGGCAATTTTACAGTCATTGCTGAAAATCTCCTGGATATTGGCAGAATCGCTTTTGGCTCCATCCGACACGAAGATTTCGTCTGCCGCAATCTGACAGCCTTTTGCCTCATAATCCTCTTTTGCGATGGTCTCTCTCAGAAAGCTATATCCCAAATCTGGGGCATAACCATGGAAGGTCTCCGCATTTCCCATCTCATCCACCGCACTGTGCAGCGCCTGGATAACCGCAGGAGCCAGAGGCTGTGTCACATCCCCGATTCCCAGACGGATAATAGGTTTATCCGGATTTGCCTCTGTGAAGGCAGACACCTTCTTTGCAATTGTGGAAAACAAATAGCTTCCCGGTAACTTCAGATAATTTTCATTGATTTTAAACATTTCTTTCTTCCTCCACCCTGTCTATATGAATTTCTTAATAAAAACCAGCTCATCTGCCACAGGTTATTTACATACAGTTCCTAAACAATTACAATTTCTCCATGAAATACTTCTTCCGCCGGCCCTGTCATATACACCAGATTGTTTTCTCTGTCCCAGTAAATCTGCAGACTGCCGCCCAGAAGTTTTACATTTACCTGTTCCTTTGTGTACCCATTTATAATAGAAGAAACCGCCGCCGCACAGGCACCTGTCCCGCAGGCCAGCGTCTCCCCTGACCCCCGCTCCCACACCCGCATCTGCAGATTGTGTTCGTCCAGCACTTTACAAAATTCCGTGTTAATCCGGTCCGGAAAACACTGATGATTCTCGAACTTAGGCCCCAGCGTCTCAATATCCAGGTTATCCAAATCCTCCAGGTAAACCACCGCATGGGGATTTCCCATGGACACCCCTGTAATGCCATACGTCTCCCCATCCACCTCTATGGGCAGATTCACCGCCTCTTTCTCCTGTGTCAGAATGGGAATCTGTGCCGCTTCCAGCCTGGGAGAACCCATATTCACCCGCACCAGCTCCACTTTCCCCTCCCGCACAGTCAGGTCCAGCTCTTTGATGCCGCTTATCGTCTCAATACGCACATGCTCCTGATTGGTCAGCCCATGGTCATATACATATTTACCCACACACCGGATTCCATTCCCGCACATAGCCCCCTGGGAACCGTCTGCATTATACATGGTCATGGTGAAATCCGCCTTCTCGGACGGCTCAATGAGAATCAGCCCGTCTGACCCAATCCCAAAATGCCGGTCACTGACCAGCCTGGCAGCCCTGGCCGGGTCCGCAACCCTCTCTTTTAAACAATTAACATATACATAATCATTCCCGATACCATGCATTTTCGTAAACTTCATAGAAAATCCCCTCCCTTGCCCTTGATACTGTCGGTTCACCACATACTAATAATCATCTCCGCCGTCTCCACCAAAGTATTGCCGCTGTCCATGCTGCATTTCTGCACATAGCGGTGGGCTTCTTCCTCTGTCATATGATTGCGCTCCATCAAAAGAGCCTTTGCCTTTTCCACCACCGCTTTCTCCACAGGGTCACGGCGGCGCTTTTTCTTTCTGGCTCTCTGAAGAGCAGATTCCATCATATTTATAGTATCAAGTAATTCGTGAACTTTCAAGGGCATACACACAGCCATTATATCATCCTGCCCTTTTTCCGCAAGCACTCTTTGGGAAGCCAGAAGCAGCATCTCGAAACCGGGTCTCATCTGGTCTTTTAGATCTGTATACAGCATATCCCTAAACCGATAACTGCATACAATAATTCCTCCCCTGAGATTTTCCATGCAGTCCAGCGCCTCACCGCCAGTGGTACAGATGCCCACCACGTCGACGCCGTTCCTCACCAAAAGATTCCGGATGCTTTTGGCGTCCTCCAGTTTTGGGAATACTACCACTACGCTGCTCATAGTAATACTCCTCTCTAGAATTTATAGAGATACTGTTCCAATTCCCAGGCAGCCACCTGCTGGGTATACTGCTGCCACTCCGCTCTTTTTGCATGGATATATGTTTCTGCTGTCTTTTCCCCCAGCACCTGCATGATAAAGTCATCCTTTTCCAGCTCCCTCAGCGCATCTTGCAGATTCGTGGGAAGAGTCTGGATATCTGCCGCCTTCTTATCGGATTTGGACATTTCATATATGTTCTGGTTCACACTGGCAGGGGGCTGTACCTGATTTTTAATACCGTCAAGTCCTGCTGCCAGACACAGGGCAATGGCCAGATAGGGATTAGCTGTGGGGTCCGGGGAGCGCAGCTCCACCCGGGTATTCTCTTCTCTGGAAGCCGGAATGCGTATGAGAGGGCTTCGGTTAGTTCCTGACCAGGCAATGTAGACCGGAGCCTCATACCCGGGAACCAGACGTTTATAAGAATTCACCAGGGGATTGGTGATTGCCGTGATCCCTTTCATATGTTTCATGAGCCCGCCGATAAACCAATACGCCTCCTGGCTCAGCCCTTCCGGATCATTTGGGTCTGCAAACACATTTTTTCCGTCTTTTGTCAAGGACATATTAATGTGCATGCCGGAACCATTGACTCCGTATTTGGGTTTGGGCATAAATGTGGCGTGAAGACCGTGCCTCTTTGCAATGGTTTTCACCGCCAGCTTAAAAGTCATAATATTGTCGGCCACCTGCAGAGCTGGGCCGTATTTAAAATCAATTTCATGCTGGGCCGGAGCCGCCTCATGGTGGGATGACTCAATCTCAAAATCCATCTCCTCCAAGGTGAGAACCATATCCCTCCGGGCATTTTCTCCTAGGTCCACAGGCCCCATGTCAAAGTACCCTGCCTTCTCATGGCTGATGGTGGTGGGCATTCCGTCATCGTCTATATGGAACAGGAAAAATTCACATTCCGGCCCCACTTGGAACTCATATCCCAGAGATTCCACCTCTGAAACCACCTTTTTCAAAAGGAAACGGGGATCTCCCTCAAACGGACTGCCATTGGGACGGTAAACATCGCAGATTAACCGGGCTACTTTTCCCTGCTGAGGCCGCCATGGAAATATCTGAAAGGTATCCAAATCCGGATACAGATACATATCGGATTCTTCAATACGCACAAAGCCGTCGATAGAAGAACCGTCAAACATACACTGATTATTCAGGGCTTTCTCCATCTGACTGGAGGTCACCGCCACATTTTTGAACATTCCAAACATATCCGTAAACTGCAGGCGGATAAATTCCACATCTTCTTCCTCTATCATACGAAAAATATCTGCTTTGGTGTACATGGCCATCCTGTTTTTCTCCTTTCCCTTTCTCATCCGGGAAACTGCAAAAAAATAGTCATGCAGGTTCCCTGGGTTATAAAAAATAAGCCGGTTCCTGTAAGCGCTCAAATATATTTACAGACAAAGGCGTTCTTACCTTATAATAAGAACGCCTTTGTCTCATGAGCAAAATCATAACAGAAGTCAGCTTCTTTGTCAATCTTTATAACGGATACCAAATACAAGAAAAGCCGCGTCAATGTTCAATACATCTGCCAGTTTCATAACAACCTGTAAGGTGGGATTGCCTCTGCCCCGCTCCAGCTGATTAATATACGTCCGGGAGACTCCCATGTGCTCTCCAAGAGATTCCTGGGTAAGCCCTTTTTTCTTGCGGCACTTGTATAAATTTCTTCCAAACTCATACTGATATTGTTTATGTTTCACTGGCTTATTCATAACGTTCCCTCTCTTTCATACACAGGCCTGGTTTCACATTTTATTTACATATAGTTCGTGAAAAAGGTAAAATCATATCTGCTGATTGTGAAATTATAGAGTTACATTACAAAATTTTTATATAATTACCTATATATTAAGAATACGTGTGCAAAAATATAGGATAACGCAGAATGTATATTTTTTAATATTTTTTTGGAAATCTATATTTGATAAAAAATCAATTAATCCCAGCTGTGGATATAAGATACGCTGAGATTCCGTGTAAATGAATAACTTTGATGAATGTTGTTGATTTCCTGAAAGGGATTCCGTATAATAATTGATATTCACATAAAAGAAAAAAGGAGCTTACAATGGCCACTCTCCCCCAGATATCAGAATCTGAATATGAAGTGATGAAAATCGTATGGAAATGCGCGCCCATCAATACCAATGAGATTACTGAAAAATTGCTGAAAACCACCGCCTGGAGTCCAAAGACTATACAGACCCTGATCAAAAGACTGGTGAACAAAGGCGCTCTTACCTATGAAAAGCAGGGCCGTATATTCGTCTATACCCCCACAGTAAAGGAAGATGAATATGTGGGCCAGGAAAGCCGTTCTTTTCTGAAACGTTTTTACGATGGGGATATTACCGCCATGCTGTCTGCGTATATAGAAAATGACCGGCTGTCTGATTCAGAAATTGAGTACCTGCGCTCCCTTCTTTCTAGGAAAACGCCAAAAGGAGACCTTTAAATATGTCTGATTTTATGATTCCCTTTCTCCTGTGTAACGTGTACATCAGTATCATTATTGGAGTTCTTCTGGCCGCCAGACATCTGTTGAGAAATTCTCTGTCAAGCCGTATGCAGTACCATCTCTGGTTTATCCTGCTGGGGCTCCTTGCCATTCCCTTTCTGCCCTTTCCCCTGACAGGAGTCTCTCAGATTTTCCCCCTGTCCGCAGTATTTCGATTCTTTCCGGTAATCCAGGCCGGAAATGCCCTGGGACTGAAAATGGCGCCAGATTCGGCCGGGGATATGGACTGGCTGAATGATTTTGCCCTGTCCACAGGCAGACAGGCCTCTGCCCCAGGAGCTGTACTGCTGGGGATATGGCTTTTGGGCATTTTTTTCATGGCTTTATTAACCATAAAATCTTCCCTCCGTTTCCGAACCATAAAGAAATCCTCGCTCCCCCTGCAGAACCGGGAAATCCAAAGATTATACCGCAGCTGCCAAAAGGAGCTGAAGATAAGAAAAGAAATCCCCTTATACAGCACTGCATTTTTAAAATCTCCGGTCATGACAGGCGTCCTGAAGCCCTGCATCTATCTGCCTATCCACTTAATTTCGGATTATACAGAGGCGGAGGGACTCCGTCCCATAAGATACATGTTATTGCATGAGCTGCAGCATTTCCGGCACAGGGATGCACTTGTTGGATGTCTCATGACTCTCGCCGGGACCGTTTACTGGTTCAATCCCCTCTTGTGGATTGCCTGGAGGGAAATGATGTACGACAGGGAGACCGCCTGTGACGCATCCGTGCTGAAAATGCTGGAACCGGACTTTTACCAGGATTACGGACATACCCTGATTAGCTTTGCGGAAAAACTATCCCGTTTTCCCTTTCCATTTGCTGCCGGATTGAGTGGAAATATGGCACACATCAAGCGGCGTATCATCAACATTGCCGCTTATGAAAAACCAACGCTAAAGAAACAGCTCACCGGCATAACGGCTTTCCTGATGACAGCAGTTATCCTTTTGGGGGCAGCACCTATATTATCTGTAAACGCATCCATGGGCAGTGATTACCAGTGGGAAACTTCCCATAAGAATATTTCCCTCATGGATTTGTCCTCTCATTTCAAAGGATACGAAGGAAGCTTTGTTCTATATGATATGGCGCAGGATACCTGGCGTATTTACAACAGAGAACATGCCTCCCTGCGGGTATCTCCCAACTCCACCTACAAAATATACGGCGCCCTGCTGGGCCTGGAGGAAGGTGTCATTACCCCAAAGGATTCTTTCATAAAGTGGAACGGGGAACATGATCCCTTTCCGGAGTGGAACAGGGACCAGACTCTCCAGTCTGCCATGGGGTTTTCTGTGAACTGGTATTTTCAGGAAATAGACCGGCGGCTGGGAAACTCTGCCGTTGACCATTACATCCATAAAATCGGATATGGCAATGAAAACACCGGCGGCAGCCTTTCCACCTATTGGATGGAATCTTCTTTAGAGATCTCTCCCATAGAGCAGGTGGAACTCCTGCGGAAACTGTATACCAACAGCTTTGGATTTCATTTAAAAAATATAAATGCGGTAAAAGACTCCATCTTCCTTACTTCGTCCGAATCTGGAAGTCTCTATGGGAAAACCGGCACCGGGCAAATAGACGGCAGGGATGTGAACGGATGGTTTGTTGGATATACAGAAAGCTCTGACAATACCTATTTCTTTGCTGCAAATATCCTGGCTGATGATGAAGCTTCTGGCAGCAATGCAGCCAAAATAGTTTTGTCAGTTCTGAACGAAATGAATATATGGAGCAGGATGCCGATAAATCAAAGCGGTCATTAAGAACTGTTTGGAAATAGCTTGTGAACAGTTCTTATGCTGTTTTCTAATGTTTAAATTTGTGCTATACTGAAACGTGTCTCAAAATATCGTCATCCATAACATGATTAGGCGCTGTAGGAAAATGAACCTCTGACGCCTGAATCATAACAGGAAATCAAAAACATAAGGAGAACTATGATGAAACGTTTTGAAAAAGTCTACACTCAGGGCACTATTGATTTGGTGGAAATCTGGCTTGACAAAGAGACAGGTGTAAGTTATCTGTTTCACAAAAATGCAAATTCCGGAGGCCTCACACCACTACTGGATAAGGATGGAAAACCAGTGGTAACACAGGCATCTCAATCTTCTGGTAACTGATTCACTGCGATAGTACTATATGGATAGACAATCAATATATAAAAAGCTGTGGGAAAACAACTGACACATCGGAGTTATGTGACTTCATCACAGAAAAAATCATCTCTTTCCTGCATAATAAATAAAGTCTCCCCTATCGTGGAAGAGATCGCAGAGGAAAATCCTCAATATCTAATCGGCAAGATCAACGTTGACAAAGAACCGGAACTGGCACAGCAATTCAGAGTCTTAAGCATCCCCACTCTGGCCGTTCTCAAAGACGGAAACGTCATAAACCAGTCATCAGGCGCAAGGCCGAAAGCAGAGATTCTTGCCATGTTAAAAGGCTGAGGGCTGTGTCAGTTATTTTTCTACAGCTGCTAATCTCCAAAGACGCCTCTTATCCAGGATTGTAACACCGCCCCTTGAAACCTTCACAATCCCTTCACTGGCAAAGTATTTCAGCATCCGGGATACCACCTCACGGGCAGAACCCATATACCGGGCAATCTGTCCGTGTGTCAACGCGATGGTATCCGAACCAATCCTGGCCGATTCATCAGAAAGGAAGATTGCCAGCCGTTTATCCATACTCATAAACAAAATCTGCTGCATTACCCACATCACGTCTGAAAAACGGCTGACTGCAGTTTCCAAGGCAAATATACGGATATCTGGATTCCTCTCTGATACTGCTGCAAAAGCAGGCCCGCCAATCACGCAGCACTGGCTGTCCTGTTCCGCGTCTACCAACACATCAAATGTAATGGCATCCAGCACACACGAAGCAGACAGCATACACATGTCTCCTTGGTGCAGGCGGTAAAGCGTAATATCCTTTCCCTCATCTGACATCATGTAAAGCCTCAGGCTCCCCGAACGGACAAGAATCACGCCGGAACATTCCTCACCATTATGAATATTTTTCCCCTTTGGATAAGAAACCATATAAGAATTCTGACAGATATAATCCCTGTCCCCATGGGATATTTTCTCCCAAAAAGGAAAGTTTTCTTTATAAATATTTTCAAACAGCTTATCTGACATTTCCTGCCGCACTCCTTTTAAAAAAACAAACAACGTCCGGTATCTTTTTCAGATCACTTTCCTCATTTTTTTCCGGCATCTTCATCCCAAACCCTCCATATCATTCTCAATATCCTTGATCTTCTTTATAGGTACTCCGCCCACAACATTATTTCCCAATCACCAATCCAGAAAAGAGGCGTTACATTGCCGCCAATCAACGCATTCACTGCTTTTTTCTGCTCTTTTCATAGGAACCTGGAATTTCAAGGTTCCTATGCCTGTTCCCAAACACTCTTGCATAGTAAATAGGACCTTCATAAACTGATATTTAAACTTATAAAAACATAGCCCCTTACAATTTCTTTACAATTTCAATTGCAGTGGAAATTAAATTATACCGTATATTCTTTTGCATATTCCATTTTCGAGAATCCCATACTTCACCGCTTACATCATCACCAGCATATAATAACTGGAGTTTCTCTGTATATGACGTCACTTGTCCATGTTTTCCCCGTTGTGAATGGAATCCCCATTTGCTCCAAACAAGAAATAACAAACTCAACTGTCTCTTTATGACATCCAATTTCGCGAGATGGTTCTAAGTAGTGGTAAGATGTTCCCTCATCTCTAACCGCAGAAACAGGGATAATGATTTCTCCCACTTTACTCTCCTTTGTTAATGCCCCTGCACCCCCACAAATTATAAACTTTTCACATCCCATTGCATGTAGTTCTTCAAGGGTTACTGCTGCACCGGGTCCTCCACAGAATGCCATTGTAATACAAAGTTTATCTGAACCATATATAGAATGCGGATGGTTCCCATATAATCCCCCTAAAAATCATGTCTGCATCTATCTATCAGCTTCCCATTGTTCTCTTGTCATATAGTTTGTATGCCCGATTCTTGTCTCCCCCATGAGCGGCACAGCCACATCATTACATGTATGATGATAATTAAATCCCAGTTTCTCCTGCACTCTTTTTGATTTCGTATTACCTTCATAATATCCACACCATATGATATTCATGCCAAGCTCCTCAAAACCATGCCGCAGTAACTCACTGGCAGCTTCTGGAATCAGCCCCTGTCCCCAGAACTCCTGACCTATCCAGTAACCAAGTTCACATTCATCATCTTTATCCGTCATATCCGTATTGCCATTCAGCTTCAGTTCGATAGCGCCAACTGCCCGGTTATCTGACTGCAAACAAACCGCATAGCACTCTTTTCCATTAAAAACATTCTGTATAACGCCGCGGCTTTCCTCAATATTTTTATGCGGCGGCCACCCTGCAATCGGTCCAACTTCCGGATTTTTTGCATGTTCATATAAACTCTCTGCATCCGTTTCCTTCCACGGACGCAAAAACAGCCGTTCTGTACTAAATACCATATTAGAGCCCCCTTACAAACTCTAGTTAACTTTCTCTCAATATACCACAATCCAAGCCAGATTAAAACGCCAAAATCCATCTTTCATCATACACGCTTCCCGTACTTCCCCCATGCCGGATTGCCCGGTGAAGTGCCATAATAGCTGCCACCGTGCCGTCAATCTTCTCCGTGGACTTCTCCTTGTCCGACTTGATATTCCCTGCCGGGTCCGTACGGATAAAAATATTATCCATCATCCCTCTAACTCTGAAAACAAAACCCTTGAAAATTATTCATACAACACGCATCTGTCACTCTGTATCAGCCCAAATCCTCTTGAAAGGGCATAAGCGATTTGATATTGTCAATATCCCAGATTGCTCATGCCCTTTCTCCATTTTAAAATACAGCTTTTCTTCTTTTCATCGTATCATAATAATACGACAACTATCTGTCATGTTTCAATCATTTTTCGCATCAGCCTGACTCAAAAACTTCCGTATAGCTTCTGCTGCCTGCTCTGCATTAGAAAGAATGGCCGGATGTCCACCTCCCGAAAACATGCAAATCTCTGCCCCTGTCTTTCCGGATATTGCTTCATATTCATCCAGTATATCCGGTCTCACCATTTCATCCCCGATACTCCCCATGAGTAAAAGCGGAACCTTTAATTCTGAGATGGGCTTTAAAAACAAAGACAATTTTTCTTCCGCACATTGAACAAGCGCCCTCGTATCCATATCCACGATCCGCTCCCAATCTTCTCCCTGACACCACTGATAAAACCAGACCGCCTGCTCATCCTGCTTTGCACCTGCGCGTTCATTGATCAGTTTCCGTGCAAAATCTTCTTCCAAAGTCCTTCCGTCAAAACTGTCTGCCACTACTTTTTCCACCAAATCCGGACGCAGCAAACCTGCATTTACCGCCGCCCATGCACCGCCGCTGCTTCCTACAAGGCTTACCTTTCCGCAATTCAGATGTTCCAGCAAAGCAATGGTTTGTCGTGCTTCATCCTGCCACAAGTCTGCTGGGAATTTAGTCAGACGGTCTGACATGCCATGCCCCAGAAAATCTACAAGGATTACCCTGAAATTCTCTTCATATAAAGGCAAAAGAGGTTCAAACATTTTTGATGATGCAGTATTCCCATGTAAAAATACAACAGTTTTTCCATTTCCTGTTTCCGCATAATAAATATTCTTTGACTGATAATTAAAATATGACATTCTGTGCCTCCTGATCTATACTCGTTTTTTGTATCAAACCAGCAAGGCTGTCAAACACCAAGCCTCGCTGCTAGTGTTTCTTCATCCAGATTCCCATTTTCTCAACCTCCTCTCTTCATTTTCTTCAGTTATTAGGTAATTGCGAAACTCTACATTCCGCATAAAATCTCACTTTTTTCTTCTTAAAATAGAACAACTCCTCACAGGTCTATGGTAAAATTGAGCTGCAGACAGCAATCAACCATATCCACCCGAAAGGAGCTGTACCTATATGATACCATACAATCAGCTTTCTTTGGCAGATATTTTTTCAGACTGCCAGGAAATTTATGAATCTGACAGACCGGCCTTCCTTTCTCTGCTGCAGGAGCATATTGACCTTGATGAAATTGTCCCTGTTTCTTTTCGGAAGCATTTCTATGCACCTGCGGGCAGAACCCGGCTGTACCCTTTAAATGCTTTTTTGTGGGCGCTCATTATCCAGCGCATTTTCTCTATACCCACAGACTCCCTTCTTCTGGTCTTCCTTCATTATTCCAGGCATCTCAGGGAATTCTGCGGCTTTGAAAAAGTGCCGGATGCTTCCAAGACCACCCGTTTTAAACAGGATTTCCTGGAAGATCTCCAGACCGTTTTTGAAAGGCTTGTTGATCTTACGGAACCCATCTGCCAGGCCATTGACCCTTCCAAAGCAGACATGACAATCTTTGATTCTTCCGGCATCGAAGCCTGGGTGGCTGAGAATAACCCCAAGTATGCAGACCGTATTATAAAACAATTAAAAGCTTACGCAAAAGCCCATAATTACGACAAGAACTATGACCCTTATAAAGCGGCTGGCCGCTCCATGCCTTCCCACGCTGCCGCTGATCCTGAAATTAAACAGATGTATATTGACGGCCATTTCTGCTATGCTTTTAAGATTGGGATTGTTACCAATGGCCTTGGCATTATCCGGCATCTGGAATTTTATGATCAGGATTTTTTTACATCACATCCAGAAATCAAGATTGAGAAAAGATCAGATTCCCCAGATGAAGATAAGTCTGTCCATGATGCCAGGCTCCTGCTCCCCGCACTCCAGGATTTTTTCAGGGCGCATCCGCTGATCCGTCCGGAGATTTTTCTTGGGGACGCCGCCTTTGACTCTGTAAAAATTTACAAAGACCTGCTCTCCGGAGATACTTTCGGAACAGATGCTGCTGGCAGCGGCCTCCATTTTAAAAAGGCTTTTATCCCGCTGAATTCCCGGGCTAAACTTGAAAATAAAGATTATACTCTGGATGATAACGGAATTCCCTGCTGTCCCCATGACCCGTCCCTTTCCATGAAACCGGAGGGAACCAGTAAACTGCGCAGCGGGGTCATACGGTATAAGTTTTCGTGTCCCAAAATAAAATGGGTAAAAGATCCCAGGACCGGAAAATACAAGCGGCAGTGCCAGTGTGAAGACCCCTGCACGGATTCCCCCTGCGGACGGATGGTCTATACTTATCCGGAGAAGGAACTGCGCACTTATCCCGGCACGCTCCGCGGAACACCTGAATGGGAGGCCACATATAAAATACGGACAGCCGTAGAACGCTCCATCCATCATATCAAAGAGCCTTTTGGCCTTGCCGGACGGAAAACACAGAACAAAAAGACCCTTCATGCTGATCTGGTCCTTTCCGGCATCACCCAGCTGGTAACGGTCCTGCTGGCCGACAAAATGCACCAGCATCAATATATCCGGAGTGTAAAATCAATCATTGCATAGGACTTATCACAGATAATACAGGATTTTCCCTTCTATCAGTGCGCCCATTTTTACATATCTTTATCATCCATGGCCTAATTCGATGCTTTTCCTAAATGTATTCCATTCTCTTAGATAATCCAGTTCTGTTATGCCTCCTCTTTGAGACGAATCATTGACCTGTTTCGCAATTACCTAATTATAATCTTCAAGCAGTATTTCATTATATGAAGTGCCGCCCTTTCGATTCATATAGCGCAATCTGCTGAATCTCTGCTTCTGTTGTCTCTCCAGTCGTTCGATTTCGCGATTCATCCTTTTTCGCGATTCATTTTTAGGCATAAAACTTATTAACATCCGTATGTAGTTGTACACTTCTTCAGTATCTCTCTGAAACAGGTAAGCTTGCGCTTGCGCTTCTTGAAGTTTTAAACGCAGCCTCCAAATTTCCGCACACAACTCTCTTATCTGATTACTGTTTACTGTGTTTTTTTCGTACTTCTTACTTTCATCTGCCATTTCATCAAAGTGTCTTGTTTCCTGATCGCACATCTTCTTTACCTCCTTGAAAATCAACGAGTTATTTGTTACACTGTTATCATTCCAGATTTATCACGACTTAACAACTGTAATGATAGTCGTGATTTTGTAACTGAAACCCTAGTGGATAATACAATTTTCTGTAAATTTCGCAGATTCAGATTATTTTCGGCAAAAAAGAAAGGAGCAATAATTTTTATGAGACATACTATTACGTTATATTTAGGTGAATACGAAATTGTTACTGCAAACGACGGTACAAAATATCTATCCTGTCTAAATACCTGCCGTCCTGTAAACTATACATTTAATACCAAAGCTGATTCCAAAGAATTTATACGTGATATCATTGAACTGGATTTAATTGACGAAGACGCAATCAAAGAATTTCTAAAAAAGAGAGGTTTACCTATTAATACAGAGAGCAGTTCTGAATTTCCTACGTATTGCGGTCAGATGATTCCAGAGGACTTCGCTAAAAAAATCTCCCCATCTTCCTCGGGAATATCCATGTCTTTGGGGTTATTTCAGTACACATTCAGACTGATACGGAACGTGCTGCAGTTATCTACCGAAATATCCTATTTTGAATTGAAGCCACTGAAGTCTTTTGAAACAGATTTCAATAAAAATCTTTATATAAAGGAAAAAAGCCAGCTTATTCAAGCTTTTTTGTCATTGCTGTATGAACCTTATGCGATGTATTCAACCGCAAAGGAACAATTAAATTGGGTATTAGGGGGAACTACTCCTCTTTCCAAATTCGCATACCACTTTCACTGTGTTCTATTAGGCACGGGTAATAGATTTTTTTTTGAAGATTACATCTTAATATACAATCATGCGTTAGCGGATTTATGCAAAAAGAATTGGGATAGTTATAGAAAATTGAATTCCGATACTTTTGATTCTGAGTCAGATGTTCCTGTTTTTAAAGCTGCTAAAGAATTGATTTTAGAAATAAATGGTTTAGCAATACCCAGCGACCAATCGGAAATACTGAGCAGTATAGATTCTAATGTATTCGAAGATATTCAGGCAGCAGATGGATTCATAATAAAAAAAATACCGCCGTCAGTGCCAGAAATTCCTGATACCTTAAAACCATATGAAGTGTTACTAAATATACCTTTAAAGGATGCATATTATTCCACAGTCCCAGGAGCTGAAACTGAGGGGAATATAATATGCAATCTCTCAAATGACTCTATCCATTATAGAGATTTGATAGCACTTCTTTTGAACATAGAAAAATATTTTACTATAACTTACAAGGATTCTAAAATTCTTGTAAAATGTAAAAACATTGAAAATATAGAAAGCATTTCAAAATTGTTCAATGATGTAGCTGAATTTGGGAAGAAGCTTATAGCGGAAAATATAAACATATATATATCAAACATTAACTATTTACTTAGCGTTGAAGAAAGCGGCGAATACATATTAGAGTTTAAATCAAATTCATTACTCCAAAGTATTTTTTTCGAGATAGCCAATTATCTTGGAAGTTATAATGCAAGTATATGTAAATATCCACCTTGCAACAAATTGGTTTTCTCGACCCGTAACAAGCCAGCCTCATGCTGCTGTCACAATCACTACACGAATTATAAAGGCCTCCTTGACCGTAAATCAAAAAAACTGTTTCAATGATATTTTTCCTCGTAAACGGACATTTTTTTCCGTTTTCAAGAGAAAAGAGAAGAAAGATATAGGATATGCATACCTTCCTGGCTGTTGCTTACAATGAGCAACAGCCGTATTTTATATTATCTAAATAAATTTACGCCTATCATAACCACTGTTCTTTGTTCCAACTTCATCTGTCTTTACAGTCCGATTCTCTCCCATCATACAAACCGCTTAATACTTATTAAAACCACTGTTATCTCTCATTGCTTTTTTAATCCCTTTAAGAATTACGAACTATTATTATAAATTATTTGGCATATACAATTACGTAAATGTGCAGCTGGTAAAAATTACTGATAATTCAAAAACACTCCCCAGACCACGGACAGAACCCATCTGGGGGACTGTAATTAAAATACCTGCATACGATTCCTGTATAGGAACCTGTAAGAAGGTGAGGTATTGTAGTGAAACGGAAATAGCCGCCTTCTTATAGGATATCTGTTTTCTCTTATCCATTCCAAATATGGAAAAATGATAAATATGATAACTATCACTTATTAAGATTTTTCAAATACTAGAGCATCTTATTATCCACACTTTCTATAAAACATAATGATATCCATATCCGAGAAATTATATCACTCTTAAAGATGATATGACACAAATTCTATCCATATAATCTGGATAATAAGAAATTAAATATTATTAAATATACACTTGACTATTATGACAAATTTAAAAATCTATTGCTATTAATACACAGAATTTAATTATGATTGAATTCCTGATTCATCCTAATAGATTTTTATTTTTAATCTATCAATTATTTAAAAAGGCAATCAAATAAAGCTGACAGGAGGTAAATATTAATGCCACGTAAAAAGCAGGAAAAAGATTTATGTACGGAGCATATATCCTTCCGCTGTACGAAAAATGAAAAAAGAACCATAAAAAAATCAGCTGAAAAGAATAACCTTCAGCAAAAAGAATTTATCATGAAATGCATCTATGATTCCTGTAAAAAGGAACAGACAGTGACTCAGAGGATGGCAAATCAGGCCATATGTGCTTGTGAAGTACAGTCACTGGTAAATCATCTAAAAAGGAATTATAAAGAAGATTCTTATATCAAGGAGGTCAGTAAAAGATTATGGAATTTAGTAAAATGATACTTCCAAATAATAAAAGCTATTATAAAAATGCGGGTTCGATAGCAAGGCTGATTAATTATACATTAGCGCCTGGAAAATCCCATTATGATGGGAAGTTTTTGAAAAATGTACA
>Ga0137308_100837_pt1 | contig 40572 bp, 32 predicted proteins | sample Inofrocosms_June_FD_97181 | JGI IMG/M metagenome (GOLD analysis project Ga0137308, IMG submission 97181) | Mouse cecal microbial communities from Vienna, Austria - N-Acetylneuraminic and N-Acetylglucosamine D2O microcosms_June | ecosystem: Host-associated > Mammals > Digestive system > Large...
AGTAACAACAGGTGCAGCAACGCTTCATGTTGAAATTTCAGCGGCGTATCTATTGCCTGTGTATCTTATCGGTATTGCCATTATTGCGATTGCAGTAGTGCTTGCATCGTGGACGGTGTTCCGTTTGAAGCCGAGAGATATTCTTTCAAAGATGAGCTAAGGAGGTAGAAAGCGATGAATATTATGGAGATAAAAGGAGTTCGCTACTCCTATGATAACAAGCGAAATGTGTTAAAAGGCGTGAGTGCTGAATTGGACGCAGGGAAAATGTACGCCATACTTGGACCGAGTGGCTGCGGAAAGACAACGCTGCTTTCCCTGCTTGGTGGATTAGACAGTCCGCTTGAGGGGCAAATCCTTTTTGAAGGGCAAGACATTGATACCGTAGGTCTTGCCACGCACCGCAAAAACAATGTAGCCTTTATCTTCCAGAGCTACAATCTGATTGATTATCTTACACCAAAAGAGAATGTGGCTCTGACTTCTAAACTGCCGCCACAGCCTATTTTAGAGCGGGTGGGACTGACCGAAGAAGAAAGCAAACGAAATGTTCTGAAACTTTCTGGCGGTCAGCAACAGCGTGTAGCGATTGCCCGTGCGTTAGCTTCTGATGCAAAGGTCATCCTTGCCGATGAGCCGACAGGCAACCTTGATGAAGATACAGCAGCAGAAATCACGGCAATTTTGAAAGAATGTGCCCATCAGATGAATAAATGCGTGGTTATCGTCACGCACTCCAATGAGCTTGCAAAGCAGGCAGATGTTATCTTTCGATTGAAGAAAGGTGACTTGCAGGTCGCAGGAAATTAGAGGGTAAGCAACGAAATATTCAGAATGAACAGGAGAGGGTAACATGGGAAATTAGTTGTATTAGATATATCCGAATCCGGCAGACAGATTGGTGAGAAGTTATTTGCGGTTCTTAATGCCGGAAGAAAAAAGAACTGACTGAATTTGTCCGGGAATATGAGGGAAACTGTGTTCCACGTTTTCTTTCATACCTTCGTAGCAACAATCCATCATTTCAAAGGCCCGGGTTTTTGGAAATGATGAAATATGTGGAGGACTATTCAGTCTCCACCCTGATCGTCAAAGACCTGTCCCGTCTGGGCAGGGAATATTCCTATATGGGACGTTTACAGGATTTCATCTTTCCCGCTTATGATGTCCGCTTTATTGCCAACAATGATGATGTGGACAGCGCCAAGGGCGAGAATGATTTTGCTGTATTCAAGAATGTTTTTAACGATTATTACGCAAAGGACACCAGCAAGAAAATCCGTGCCGTTGTGAAAATGCGCGGGGAGGCCGGGGAACATATTGCCAGCAACCCGCCTTATGGATATGTGAAAGACCCACAGAATAAAAAGAAATGGATTGTGGACGAAGAAGCGGCAAAGGTGGTACGGCGTATCTTTGACCTGTGCATTGCGGGGAAAGGCCCCATGCAGATTGCAAAAATCCTGACAGCGAGCAAGGTGCTGACGGTTACGGCTTATAACGCAAAACAAAAGGGATGGGCAATGCCGGATAACCTGTACCAGTGGTGTTCCAAATCTGTCACCACAATATTGGAGAGAACGGAATACACTGGCTGTACCGTCAACTTCAAGACCTATACCAAATCCTTGAAATTCAAAAAACGTATGGTGAATCCGAAAGAAAAACAGCGGATATTTGAGGACACACAGCCGGCAATCATTGAACGCGGGCAGTGGGCACGGGTGCAGGAATTACGGACAAACAAACGCCGACCGACAAAGACAGGGAAAACAAGTATTTTTTCCGGCCTTGTCTATTGTGCCGACTGCGGTGCAAAACTCTATTACTGCACGGAACAGGCGGAGATTCAGAGACTTGCTTCCTCATTGGAACAAGAAATTGAAAATGAGACGGAACAGATTGCCGATGTGGGGCGCTTTCTCCAGCTTGCAGACCGGTATTCCGACTTGCAGGAACTTGATGCTTCCACCGTAAATGAGCTGATTGACAGGATCGTAATTCACAGCCCGGAGAGAATCGGCGGGAGAAAGCATGTCACCATTGAAATTTATTTTACTTATGTGGGGAAAATCCGTATTCCGCTTTATAAACCGGATATACCTGCAGGTACAGAAAAACCGGCGTAACCTTTCGCTACGCCGGTTTTACCGGAAAATTCATTTACTTCCTTATGGGTGTCCGCCTAAGGTTTTCCCCTTTTTCTCCTCACCCGAGATATTTTCTCAGAATCGAGAGGAACAGGTCAATATCGATAGGTTTTGCGATATGTGCGTTCATCCCGCTCTTCAGCGCTGTCTCCTTATCCTCCTCCATGGCGTTGGCCGTCATGGCAATGATAGGCAGGTTCTTCACATCCTCTCTGTGCAGGGCTCTGATATTTCTGGTGGCCTCATAGCCGTCCATCACCGGCATCTGCACATCCATCAGAACAGCGTCATAATAATGCTCCTCTGATTTCTGTACCATGTCCACTGCATCCGTTCCGTCCGGCGCTGTCTCCACCGCAAAGCCTGTGCCCTCCAGTATGGTCTCCGCAATCTCCCGGTTCAGCTCATTGTCCTCCACCAGCAGAATGCGCTTGCCGCCGAAGTCCACCTGGGTCCAGCTGACCTCCTCCTCTTTCTCCAGCAGGTTGTTGGCCGCAAGCAGGACGGATTTCAGATCCGACATGAACAGGGGCTTGGCGCAGAAAGCGGTGACGCCCGACTGCTTCGCCTCCTCCTCAATGTCCGTCCAGTCATAGGCTGTCAGGATGATGATAGGCGCCTCCGGCCCGATGGCCCCGCGGATTCTCCTGGCTGTCTCGATTCCGCTCATCTCCGGCATCTGCCAATCCACGATATAGGTGTGGTAGGAGTCCCCCTCATTGTAAGCGCTCTTGGCCCGGTACACCGCCTCTCTGCCGGAGGTGGTCCACTCTGCCCGCATGCCGATCTGCTTGAGCATCCTGCAGACGCTGTCGCAGCTGTCCAGGTCGTCGTCCACCACCATGGCCCGCAGGCCCTCCATCTCCTTGATCCTGGCCGCGTTCTTCTCCACATCCTGGAGCTTTAAGCTTAAATGTACCTGGAATTCGCTGCCCTTTCCCTTTTCGCTTTTGACCGTGATCTCTCCGCCCATCATGTCCACGATGTTCTTCGTGATTGCCATACCCAGTCCGGTGCCCTGTATCCCGGTCTTGGTGGTGCTGGCCTCCCGCTCAAAGGGCTCGAAGATATGGTCCACAAACTCCGGCGACATGCCGATGCCATTGTCTTTGACTATAAATGTATAGTCCCCATACCCCCGGTGGAAAGTGGTCTCCTGTCTGATCCGGAAACTGACGGTTCCCCCCGCCGGCGTGTACTTCACCGCGTTGCTTAAGAGGTTTACGAATATCTGGCTCAGCTTCAGGGAATCCGCGATCACATCCTCATTGGCCACGTCAAAGGTGTCGATAAACAGCTCCTGCTGTTTGGCTTTCACCTGGGGCTGGATGATGTTCACCAAGTTATGGGTCAGCTCGGAGATATTGCACTCCTGCTCCTTGATCTGCACCTTTCCGCTTTCGATACGGCTCATGTCCAGGATATCGTTGATCAGGCTCAGCAGATGATTGCTGGAGGACAGGACTTTCCGCAGGCAGTCCTGCACCTGATCCTTATTATCGATATGGCTTACCGCTATGGTGGTAAAACCTATGATGGCGTTCATGGGCGTCCGGATATCATGGGACATATTGGACAGGAAAGTGGTCTTGGCATTGTTGGCATGCTGGGCCTGCATCAGGGCCTCCTGCAAAGCCTGTGTCTGCTCCCTCTGCTTCTGCACCTGGGCCGTGATGTCCTTGGCCACCACCATGACCATAATATCCCCCGTGTCGTCGCTCTGCGTCATGATAAAGGACTGGCGCACGCACATCTGCTCTTCGGCGCCGACCTGGCCCCAGTATTCCACGGACACCTCCGATTCCCCCCGCCCGAAGCATTCTTTCAGATACTCCAGATCGGCCACCTCCGCGTACTCCTCCAGGGACTCCTCCAGCACAAAGGATTTCCACCGCTCAAAGCATTGGCTGGCCGCACAGGGCGCCGAGAGCCCCGCTTTCTCCAGCATGGAAATCTGCCCCCCGTCCGTGACCCGCACCACATCCTGTTCCACCAGATCTCTGGTCAGATTGAACTCAAAGGTACAGAAAGCGCTGGAAGCGATGGCGATCCTATACTGTCTCTCCTTGCGGTTGGCCAGGGAAATCTCCGCCCGGGCGGACAGCTCCCGTTCTTTCAGCTTTGTGATATCCTGGCGCAGGAACAAAAGCTTCACCGTCTCCCCGTCCCGGCGCTCCAGGCAGATGATGTTGATATGCTCCCATCCCTCCACGCCCTGGTGTACCACCCGGTATTCATGCTGCATCTCCGACACGCCCTCGTCCAGCTCCCCGATCAGGGCTTTCCGCTCCAGCATCTCCCGGAATTTGTCCGCAGCCTCCTGCTCCACCAGGAAAGAGCAAAGATAGGAAGCGAAATCCTCATATCTGCCGGTTGTCGGAAAGTCCTCCCGCTCCGGCCTGGTTCCCGCCAGATACCGGTAGGAATCCTCCTCTAGGTCTACCAGAATGAAGCGTGAAAACAGTGTGCTCACACCGCTGATCACATAGGCCATCTCCCGGTTCTCCTGTTCCAGACGTTTCTTCTCCCGCCCTGCCCGCAGCAGCACAAGCACGATATAGACCACGAACAGTCCGATCAGGGAAGTCTGCAGGATCATCCCTGTCTGATTGGCATCCTCAACCATGGCTTCGGTCACGCTCTGGGGGAATGTCTGCACAAGCACATACTCGCTGTCAGGAATGTACAATACACACAGATTGTCCGTGGTGCTGCTGCCGTCACAGAGGAAAGCGCCCTCCCCCTCTCCCTTGGCCAGCAGCTTCCAGACCGCCTGGGCCGTAGCTTCGTCAATCACGTTTTCCGCCAACAGCATATCCGGCAGAGGCTCCTGGGTAAAATGGGCCCCTGAGCTGGCGAATGCATATCCCTCTCTGGTGCACAGATACACATCCGCCGTCTCCCCGAAATAGCTGGTCTTAAGCATCTCCCGCAGATAGTCCTCGGCAAAGTACAGCCCCAGCAGCAGGCCGTACACCTGGCCCTCGTGCTCCAGCGGCGCGTAAAAGGTCATCATCGTCTCGGATGTAATGCGGGACTCAAAGACTACCTCCAGTCCGTCCCCTCCCCGCATGCCGTCCGCAAAATAATCCCTGTCATGGACATCGGAAACACTCCCGTCGGAAGAGAGGTTATTGCCCCGGGCATCCGTAAAGCAGATAGCGTCAAAGACAGAATTTGTCTCCATCTCCTCAAGCATCTGGATCCCGATATCGGAACCGTCCAGGCTGTTGTTCAAAAAGTAAGCGTAATTGCGGACAGCCTGTCCTGCGCCGTCGAACTCCCCCTCCACCCGGTGGGCGGTCTGTCTGGCGGAATCCAGCGCGTAATTCAGATTCTTATTTTTGATCCGCTGGTCGTTGGCGGCGGAATACCATCCGAACAGCCCGATGATTGCTGCCAGCAGGATGCACGCAGTAATGATATTGGCCCAGTATTTCTTTGTCACATGCATATCAAAAATTCCCCCTAAATCAATTCACTTCCCATCTTCTCATCTTATTTTACCATCCCCCGCCCAAAAAGTATAGCCTCCAAATTCAGAAGAATGCCTGATCCAGCGCCTGCCTGGCGGCGCGTATTTTCTCCCGGTCTGTTCGGAAAGCTTCATATTCCCCCAGTCCCGGCAGTCCCATGGACACATCTGTCCTCCGGTAAACCATGCCGCTTTCCACCGCCGTCTTCCCCGACATGTGGTAGCTGCCGGCCCCTGTGGCAGGAAGCATCCGGCGGATCACCGCGGCGTCCACACCGCCCCCGGCCATAATGTCCACCCGGCCGGCGCTCTCCCGCACCAGCCCGGCAATCAGCTCTCTGCCCTCTATACAGGAGCCTTTCTGGCCGGAGGTCAGAATCGTATCGATTCCCAGGTTCTTTGCATGCTCCAAAGTCTCGTAAGGATCCGCGCACATATCGAATGCCCGATGCAGGGTCATGTGCATGGAGCCCGAAAGGTCTTTCAGCCGCTTCATCCTCTCTATATCCAAGGTTCCGTCCCGCAAAAGACAGCCCGCCACCACGCCGTCCGCCCCCAGCTCCCGGTAAAGGGCCACACTGCGGGATATGATGTCAAACTCGTGGTCCGTATACAGGAAATCTCCGTACCTGGGCCTGATCAGCACATGTATCCTGATATCTGTCAGCTCCCTGATCTTTTCATACAGAGCCTGCCCGGGGGTAGTGCCGCCGATGACCAGATTCGCGCACAGTTCCAGACGGTCTGCTCCTCCCGCTGCGGCCTCTATCGCCGACTCCGCCGAATCCACACACGCCTCCAGTATATAATGCTTCAAGCGCATCCTCCTATTCCAGTTCCGTCTCTCCTCTCCCATGCCCCTGCAGGGGAGCAATTTTCAGCTGCACAGATCGCATCTGAAAATTCTCCCGGGCATGGTCGTTCCGTGACTGTTTATTTTCTATTCCAGTTCCGTCTCTCCTCTCCCATGCCCCTGCGAGGGAGCAATTTTCAGCTGCACAGATCGCATCTGAAAATTCTCCCGGGCATGGTCGTTTCGCGACTGTTTATTTTCTATTCCAGTTCCGTCTCTCCTCTCCCATGCCCCTGCGAGGGAGCAATTTTCAGCTGCACAGATCGCATCTGAAAATTCTCCCGGGCATGGTCGTTTCGCGACTGTTTATTTTCTATTCCAGTTCCGTCTCTCCTCTCCCATGCCCCTGCAGTGCATGGTCGTTCCGTGACTGTTTATTTTTTGATCGATATTTGTCAGTCGGATGATTCCCGGGTTCCGTAAATGCCTGCCAGCCAGTAGATGACATGGGAGGCGAAGCCATGGTTACAGCTGGCAGAGGGCATATCATGCTCCCACAGCGTACCCGTCAGGGCTGCCATCTTCGCAAAATATCCCCGAATATTGTCCAGCACCTCCTCATAAAGCCCCTCCCGGTACAGCAGCTCAATGCGCAGGTAATTGCCGATGAAAGCATTGGCAAAGGCCACCCGGGGATGCAGCCCAAGCTCCTTTCGTCCGAAGCCGAAGTCCCGTAACAGCGTCTCCCAGAGCGCGGCATCTTCTTCCTTTGTGGCCGTTCCAGTGAAGAACGCGTAATACTGACAGACCTCCGTGCAGTTGCCCGGATTCTCCAGGCCGCTTTCCGTCCTGCGCTCATTGTCCGTATAGAAAGTGCCGTTGAAAGAGCGCTCCCGGATGACCTGCCTGATGCGGGCGGCTTTCTTTCGCAGACGTTCTTCCCCGTAAAGAGAGGCCACCGCTTCCAGCATACGCTTATACAGCATATTCGTAGGGAAGTTCACGTCCTGCACCACGTCAGGGTCATTGGCCCTGGACCACTCCACAAACACCCAGCTGTCCAGCTTCTCCAACAGGCCAAACTCATTCTCAAAGGGTACAAAATAGTCCACCAGCCCCATGACCCTGGGCTTTGCCCGGTCCACCAGCTCTCTGTCCCCGCTGCGCTCTAAATACTCCTCCAGTTCCAGCACGAACCACATGGCCCAGTTGGGAATGAATGCGCAGTCGTTGTGATCCGCGGGATAGCACATGGGCAGCATCCCCTCCGGCAGATAGTCGAATTTTTCCGCCAGGATAAAGTTGTTCAGGAAAGCCCGCTCCACCAGGCATTCCCCCGTGAGCACATACTCCACTCTGGATGTGAAGAAACTGTCGCAGAGCCATCCGGCCCTCTCCCTGGAGGGACAATCCATGAAGATGTCCACCGCATTGGACAGATAGGATTCCCGGGCGGCCCGGTAAATTTCCTCCAGAACAGTGTCCTTTGGAAGCTTTACCCTGCGGGGCACGGGCGGATGCTTATACTCCACCAGATGTACCTCTTTCAGCAGGGCCTTTCCTTTTACGGCCACCTGAATATATTTCATGGTGTAAGGTGCAAAGGTCATGATGCGGTGCGTGCCCGCATCCAGGGTGTACTTGAAGAAATTGTAAGCGCCCATGCGCAGGAAATTCAGCTTCCCCTCCTCAAGGGTCTCGTCGAACATCAAATAAACCGTACAGGGGGCATTGCACTGTATCTCCAGGCAGGGAAAACCCGTGGCGTTAAAGGGAAACGCATACAGATTGTAACCGTTTTCCAGTTCCTCCCCTAAGGCGGCGCCCTTTTGGGGCAGAAATTCCATACTCCGGCCCTCGTCCGACAACCGCTCCTCCAGTTCCTTTGGCAGGTACCCCTTCAGGGTCTTTCCCAGCCGGTCCCTCTCCCAGGAAAATACCGGCTTCGGGCTCACCGGCCCATAGTTCACGCTGCCCCGCTCCACCAGCTCCTTTACGGGAAGCCTTTCAAATTCCGGCATCCGCATGCCGCGGCGCAGATAGCGCTTCCCGGGCTGTATCATAAAAGCCAGACCCTCTTCCCGTGCTTCCCAGTGGACCTGGGTATAGAAGCTTTGGGTCTCTGCCCGCAGACGATAGCACTCCGCAAATGTCCTCTGGAGGCTGTAGCGCTGCACTTTCCGCACCCGCTGCTTTAAATCATATATGGTCAGTCCCTCTCCCGCGGTGCAGGCCGCCACCTGGTCTCCCCGGAGGAATTCCGCCGTCAGGAAAGCGGGCTGATCCAGAATGTCATAGCTGTTTACATTATAGCCCACCACCTCAATCACCGCCACATTCTCCTGCCTGGTCAGCTTTCCGGAAAGGTCGATCTCATCCACATTGTAATATCCGTGGGCGGCCCTGGCCGGCCCCGCGCAGACAAACTCTCCGTTTATCCAAAGACGATATGCCGATGAAGCCGCCAGGTGCAGTTCCATGTCCCCTGCCGGAAGCACTGCCCGGAAAGCCAGTTCGCAGTTCATTTCCTCTTCCCGGCCCCTGGCCCAGACAGCCTGGGCTCTCCGAAATTTATAACATTCCATAGTTTTTCTCCTGTCTCATTCAGTTGGGATCTTTCCGGACATTCCTTTTTTACACCTGTGCCGCATACTTCTTCAGGTTCTCCAGGCCGATGGCCACACCCTGTACGCAGTCCTCCATGCCCTCGAACTCAATGGCCACATATCCGTCATATCCTGCGCGCTTCAGAATCCGCAGACACTGCTGCACAGGTACGTCCCCATGGCCTACGATGGTGCCCCGCAGGAAATTGCCGCCCCTGGAGAGGAAGAACCCTGCGCCGGGATCCGGCCCCTGACCGCTCTTTACGATGAAATCCTTGGCATGGACATAGAACGCGTAAGGCGCGCATCTGCCCACGGCGGTCACCGGATCGTCGTCCGCGCACAGGAAATTGCCCATATCCACCAGCTGACCGAAATTATCGCTCTCCACCGTATTGATCAGCTTCTCCACCCGCAGGCTGTCCTGGGAGAAGTAGCCATGGTTCTCGGTCATGGTCTTTATCCCTTTCCCGGCTCCATATTCCGTGACGGCCCTGCAGCCTGCCGCCAGCCGCTTTAGTACATTGTCATATCCCTGGTAGGTACGGTCCGGAATCCCGCCTGTCACATCGTGACGCATGGTAGGGCAGCCTAAAATGGCGGCAATATCCACTTTTTCTTTCAGCTTTTCCACCTCGGCTTCCAGATCACCGCCGCTGCCGCTTAAAAAGTCCGCCCCCACGGCAAAGTTGGATATTGCCAGACCCACCCTGTCGGCCTCCTCCCGCAGCTTCGCCGCGTATTCTTTTGGATTCTCATCCTTTTGGAATACGAAGTCCACAAACTCGATAGCGTCGAACCCCATCTCCTTGACCTTTTCGATACAGGTGAGAGGCGTAAGCCTGCCGTCCTGAATATACTGCATAAAGCTATATACACTCACAGAAAATTTCATTTCCAGTCCTCCTCTATTAAAATCGCTGCGCGATGGCACTAAAGAGTAAAGTCTCTTCGGCGCACACCTCTTGAGAGGAACTTTCATTCGACAGTGCACTCATGAAAATTCCTCTCGTGCGCCTTCGTGACTTTACTGACTTTTTCCTCTGCTTTGTCAGTCTTAAAGCGCTGCGCGATGGCACAAATTGCCGTAACCGGCAATTGAGTAAAGTCTCTTCGGCGCACACCTCTTGAGAGGAACTTTCATTCGACAGTGCACTCATGAAAATTCCTCTCGTGCGCCTTCGTGACTTTACTGACTTTTCCTCTGCTTTGTCAGTCTTAAAGCGCTGCGCGATGGCACAAATTGCCGTAACCGACACAAATTGCCGTAACCGGCAATTGAGTAAAGTCTCTTCGGCGCACGCCTCTACTTTATCAACCCATTCAGGAACTCCACTGCCAGACGGATATCTCCCTCCGGGTCATCGCCCACCTCCCGCTCGATGGTGAGGAATCCGTGATACCCTATCTCGTCCAGGGCTTTCAGATAGTTCTTAAAGTCCACGCCGCCCTTGCCCAGGGGAACCTCCTCGAAAGAGGGGCTTGCCAGCATCTCAGCCTCCACGAGGCCATAGACTTCCTCGGGATTGCGGTAGTAATTGCGCACGCCGTCCTTGGCGTGAGTGTGCACGATGTAGTCTTTCAGATTATGTACCGCCTGTACAGGGTCGTCCCCGGTCACCATCACCAGGTTGGCGGGATCCAGGTTCACCGCCACACCAGTGGAGTGCAGGCCGTCCAGGAAACCTTTCAGCACCGCGCTGGTCTCAGGCCCTGTCTCGATGGCGAAATGGGCGCCCACGGAATCCGCGTATTCAGCCAGCTGAAAGCATGCCTGCTGCATGATCTTATAGCGCTCATGGCCGGGGTCTTCAGGGACTACACCGATATGTGTGGTCACAATGTCCGTCTCCAGATCCTTTGCAAGATCCAGAATCCGCTTGGACTTTTCAATGAGCTCCGGATTCAGCCCGGGATTGTGGAAGCCTTTCCCCAGATCCCCGCAGAGGGCGGAAAACACCAGCCCCTCGGACTTCACCATGTCCAGAAGTTCCCTCCTCTTTGCCCCCGCAAGCGCCTCCGGGGCGTGCTCGCCGCTTACCGCATACATCTGTATGCCCTTGGCCCCCACCTCTCTTGCTTTCTTCAGCGCCACCTGTGTAGGCTGTCTGAAAGATTCCAGCATCACGCCAATGGAAAAATCGTACATCTCTCAATTCCTCTCTTTCCTTAATATTAGTCGGATTGACTTTTTTCGCTTTTCATGGTGCTATCAGTATATCCTATTCCGGCTCATAGGAAAAGAGGTATTTTGCATTTTTGTAAAAATCCTTTACCATGTAACACAAAAAATCCAGGGAGCCTTTCCCATTAAAAAGGAAAAGCTCCACAGCATCCCAGTCTCACAGATTTCCTGTTTCCATACACCAGCTACCCATAAATATTTCTGCCAAACTCATAGCAAAAAACACTTTTCAATTACGTCTTTTCAGGCTATAATACCTATATAGCCTTGGTATACTATTTACATACCCTTAGTATCAGAAAATGCTCAACAACAGAATACAAAAAGCAAGCCCTACAAGATAAAAAATGAAAGGAACCAGCAATATTGCAGACAAGTACAGAACAGTTGGCACTCATCAGACAGCTGAACGTCATAGATGATGTGTTTTTCCACAAAATTGCAGAAGATAAAGCTGTTTGTGAGGAAATCTTGCGAATCATCCTCCAAAAGCCAAAATTGAGGGTAATAGACGCACAGGCACAACGTTTCTTGCGCAATATTGGTGCACATTCTGTAATTCTTGATCTCCTTTGCGAAGATGAGGATGGTTCACGGATCAATGTTGAAATGCAGAAAGCTGATGATGACGATCATGTAAAGCGTGTCCGATTCAACAGTTCTAACATTGACACCACTTTTACAGAAAAAGGATTGGACTATAAGGATTTTCCGGATATTTATGTGATTTTTATTTCAAAATTTGACATGTTTCAGGAAAGAAAGACCATTTACCATGCCGGTATATTTCTTCATGAGACGGGAACAGTTATCAATGACGGCATTCATCGTATATTTGTAAACTGTGCCGTAGATGACGGATCTGATGTTGCAGAACTAATGCAGTACTTCAAAAACAGTACCGGAAAGAACAATAAATTCCCGAAATTATCAGATCGGGTACACTATTTCAAGGAATCAAAGGAAGGAGCTGACGCTATGACACAGGTTGTTGAAGATTACTTTAAGAAAAGAATTTCTGAACAAATGTCTGAACATGATAAAGAAACGGTAAAAGTACTTTTGCAGAATGGCGCATCGGTTGATCTGATAAAAAAATCTTTTCCAACCCTTTCAGTGGAATATATCGAAAAAATAGATCAGCAGCTCTCAGTAGTTGGACAATAACAGTTTGCAGCCTCAAAAATCATAACATACGAAAGAGAGATGAACTACGTTAGCAGTGAAATCTGTAAATGTCCGGGACAATTTTAAAGAATGGTGCGACAAAATCAGCATGGGCGAAACCGTTGTTATTTCAAGGCCTCGAAATGAAAATATCTACATGATAAATGAAACGGAATATAACGAAGAATTGAAAGCCGGAAAAGTAGTAGTCAAGACGATGGAAGAACCGGAAGCTAATGGCAGGGACAGGATAAAAAGACCGTAAAGAGAATAAACCAACTGCTAAAAAGCATAGACCGAGCTGGAGCCTTACAGGGTATAGGAATGCCGGAATTTAAGGTATGATAAATCCGGGCTATACAGCAGACCGATAGACGAAGCAAACCGCCTTGTGTATGAAATGTCCGGCAGCCAAATTATTGTAAAATCCTGCAAAGGACATTACGAAGATTAAAAGCCTTCCCCCGCCGCGATTCCGGTTTCGGCAGTAGGCTCCGCGCTTCGCAAGTCTCCTGCTGCCGGGAATCATGGCGGGGAAATGATAAGTCTACTCCGCTAAATACATCTTCAGGCTATCCTCTATCTTCTGGATGGTTTCCTCCTTAGACTGGGAGCCGTCCAGCAGGTATCCCCTTAAGCTTTCCGTCAGTACCTGACTGATCATGGCGTCCTCCCCCACAGGCTTGTCCAGGCTCTGGCACATGTCCATCAGCCGTTTTGCCGTCTCTTGGGAATAAGGTTTGCTCTCAAACTGTATGAAGCTTCCGTCATCCCCTGGCAAAGTGACCATGTAGATATTATTGGAACGATCCTTTGCGGCCTGGCTCTCCATGGCGTTTCGGTTTACCGGGAATCCATCGCATTCCAGATTCTGGATTTCCTCCGACAGGGCGAAGCGCAGGAAGTCCTTTGCCCTGTCCACATGCTGGCTTTTGGAGCAGATGCCCGCCTGCAGCAGCGGCTCGAAGCGGTTTTCAAAGGCCGCGAAGTCCCCCTTGATGTAGTCCACCATGGACATGGAGAACATGCAGTCCCCAAAGCCCGCTACCCTGCCAAAGGCCAGCTTCGCTTTTCCGGTCAGGTCGAAAATGCCGTTGTCCACCTCATCCTCAGGCCTGGCGACAATGACACCGCAGCTGTCGCCGATGGCTTTGAGGTAGTCCAGGTATCTGCCCAGGGCTTCCCTGTTTAACTGCTTGTCAGCCACGATCTCATTGCAGAAATAGGGGTAGAACTCATGCACCAGTTCGTCCACGGTCTGGGAGGTCATATACTTCTCGTCCGTCCGGGACAGGAAGTCTGCCAGGGACTCCATGGCAGCCATGTCCTTTGCCGAAATGTCCCTGCCCAGCGCCAGGTTCACGGCAAACAGCAGCGGCACCGCATATCTCTTGCCGTCCTCCCGTTTATACACCCCCGTAATATTGGACAGCAGCTCGCCGCTCTCCTCCAGGGGACCCGCCACATCCTCCAAATCCGCCAGCAGTCCCTTGTCCGCATAGGAGTCCATGTCCAGATGATCCATCACCACGATGTCCGGTGCATCGTCCCCCATGAGCATGGTGTTCAGCTGCTGATAGACAGCATTGTAGTCCGTTTCCCCGCCGTAGTATGCGGAATACATGCTCTGAATCTTCACGAGCACTTCGGGATGAGCCTTGTGGTACTTGGCTGCCGCCTGCTCCAGCAGTGTGCTCTGGAATACGGTATAGAGATTCAGCACCTCCGACACCTCCGAAACCGCCTCCGGGTCGTACTCGTACCGGTTCAGCTTCTGCCCTGATTCCGTCCCGAACAGGGCGTAGATGGTTCCGTCCTGAAACGCAGCAAAATCCATGCAGGTGCACTCTGCCATGGCAAAGTCCGTCTCCTGGCCGGACACCAGCAGCTCCCACTGCCCCTCCCCGTCCCCGGCGCTTCGCCGGAACAGTCCGTCCTTGCTGCCTGCGATCAATGTGCCGTCAGGCAGCGCCGCCAGCGCCAGGCTGGCACCCCCGCCAAAGCTGATCATCCCGCTGTCCCCGCTCTGGGTCGCTGCGGATTCCGAGGCGGGATAAGGAATCTGCTCCGCTGCTGCCGCCTTGCCGCCCTGGCGCTTTTCGATCTGGCCGCGATTGCCATCGGTTACCCGCAGGTAAATGTTCTCCCCGTCGGATATCACGCCGCCCTCATAATAGGCTGTGGGCTTCTCGCTTTCTATCACTTTTCCGTCTTCCGCCGAAAGGATATCCAGCGAAGTGTAGGAGAGGGCCACCAGCGTGCCATTGTCCAGCACCCCAAATCCCTCTACCATTTCATAGCTGCCCAATTCCTCATCGGGGACGGTCCACTTCTGGGGCGTGATCTCCACTGCCTGGTCTCCGTCGGATTTCCACAGATGCGGCTTAAAGTCGTCCTCGCCCTCCGCTATGTAGCCGGCGTACAGGTACTGGGTGCCGTCTCCTCCCTGGGCCAGACGGGCATCCATCCAGTCCGCCATGCAGGCAATCTCCATGGAGGCAAGCCATTTTCCCGTCACGTCCGCATAGCTTTCTCCCTGCTTTTCCCATTCCCGCAGGATTGCTTTTCCGCCTTCCGCTTTGACTGCCAGGAAGCGAAGCTTTTCGTCCACCTGGTACATCTGCAGAATGGACCAGTCGGCCAGCTCCTGGGGCAGGCTTTCCTGGATTTCCACGTATCTGCCCTTGCCCTGCCCGGAGGAACCCTCATTTTGCGCCCCCTGGGAACTTCCGCCGCTTTCCGCGCTGTCTTTTCCTGCTCCGCTCTCTCCGCTTTGTCCGGCCCCGCTTCCTGCAGCTTTGCCGCAGCCGCTTAAGGAACCTGCAAGAAGCGCTGTCACCAGCATGGCAGCAATCCATCTTCCGCCCTTTTTCCACTTCTTCATTTTTCGTTACCTCCTGATTTTACTTCGGAACTGTCCGGGACATGTCATTTCCGAACAGCTCACCGTGACCGCGAATCTTTGCTTTCGCTTCGCGGCTATCATATCAGGCAGATGTCAACGATCTGCGGCTGACTTGTGCCTAAGTTGTAAAATCCGGAGGGTTCACATTTTTTTCACAAAGGCTAATGCCTCGTCTCCAAATACAAAGCAAAATGCAGGACTTCCCCGCTGTTCGTCAAACGCGCCTGGGCGCTCACGGCATCCCCTGCCTCCAGGCAGACAGACATCTGGTCGTTTTCCAGGCGCTGCCGAAAGCCCCAGCCCCCCTGGATCTCCTCCCCTGGATCTATCGCCCCGGAAGCCGGATTCCCCGCCTCCCACTCCTGCGCCACAGAAATCGCAAGGCTGGTCTCCATGCCAAAAGAATCCGCATAATCTTTCAAAAGCCGCACAAGGCTGTCCTCGTCCGGGCGCTCCTCCCCGACATATGGCAGCGCGATCCGCGCCTGCAGCACCTGCCCGGTCACGGCATTCAGGATCAATACCGCCTCCAGATCCTGCGCCGAAAAAGACACTTCCCAATAGCCAAGCAGCGGATCCGGCTCTTCGTCTTTGGCCTCCCCATTCCCTCCCGCCCAGAGATAGCAGCTCAGCCGGCACTCCTCGGGAATCTCCGCATTCCTGTCTATATGGGCCAGGAAGAAATCCCTGGTCCAGGCCATGCCGCTTTGGATGGCCTCTGTCATGAGCAGCTGCCCCTGCATGGGTTCATGGGCGTATTTCTCCGACGCCTCCTCCATGCACAGCACCGCCTGGCGCAGTTCCTCTTTCGTCAGCCCCGTCTCTTTCAGTTCCACGTCCACCACGCCGACGCTCTGGGACACCGTCTGGTCAGTCCTGGTCGGAATCTCCACTCTCCCGCCTCCCGACAGCAGTTCTCTCCTCTCTGCGTCCATCCTGCTCCCCAACGTGAAAGCTCCCCCGAAAGCAATGGTGAGCGCCAGCACTATGCCGCACAGATTTAACAAAATACGTTTATTCCTCATCTTCCATTTCCGCCTTTACACAGGAGAACAGCAGCTTTACCTCTGTCCCCACTCCCTTTTTGCTCTGAAATTCCAGTCTGCTCCCATGGATCCCGGCAATCCTGTCCGCCAGGGCAAGCCCCAGCCCGGCCCCGTGCTGCTTCCTGCTTCTGGCCTTGTCCACCATGTAAAAGGCTTCCGTGATCCGGGAAAGCTCTTCCTCCTCCATGCCGCAGCCATTGTCCCTGACACATATCCGGTATTCCCCGTCCCCCGTTTCTTTCCCTGACAGTTCCAGCCTGGTGCAGCCTGCCTTTATGGAATTGTCCAGCAGGTTCACCACCAGCGTCTTCAGCAGGTCGTACTCCACCCGGATATAGGCCGGCTCTGCGGACAGTTCAAAAGATATCCCCTTTTCCGCAAAGAGAGGTTCCAGTCCTCCCGCGATATCCGCCAGCAGTTCGTCCGCAGCCATCTCCTGAAGATCGAAATCCGTCCTCCCCAGCACGGTCAGATCCATGAGTTTTAAGGACAGCGCCTCCAGGCGCATCCCCTCGTTCCAGATATACCAGGAGGCATCCCGCACCTCTTTTCTGGAAAGGTCTTTTTGGTAGAGTATGTCCGCGTAGCCGATGATCGAAGTCATTGGAGTCTTCATTTCATGGGCGAAATTCGCCACAAAATCCTCTTTCTCCCTGGCCGCACGGGACAGCGCCTCCACCTTTTCCTCCACGGCTCCCGCCATCCGGTTAAAGCTTTCCGCCAGCTCTCCGATCTCATCCCTGCCCGAAATGGCGAGACGCTCCTCATAGTCGCCCTGAGCCATGCGCCCTGCCGCACGGGACATACGCTTCAAGGGCGCCGTCAGGAAAGCGGACAAGAGCCCCAGCAGCGCCATGCCAGCCGAAACGGCGGCAAAATAGCAGCGCAGGAAATACTGCTGCAGAATTTCCTGCTGCTTCACGGTCTTGCTCACATCCCACTGGGTCACGAAGTAAATCCTGTCTCCTGCCGCCGCAATGTCCTGGCCTTTGTCTGCCGTTTCGCAGCATCCCCCGTCCTGTTCCGCCGCGCTGTGTACATCGGTTTCCATCCCATCCCATGCCAAGCCCGCCAGGCTTAACCCTCCGCATTCCAGCATGCCTCCCACCAGAAGAAAGCTTCCCTCCGGCGTCTCCCGGAACCGGTACGCATGAGAGCCCTCCGCCAGCTCGTCCAAAAAGGAAGTGTCCAGCCCCTCTATCCCGGAGTAGATGGGCATCCCATCCTCTGTAAGGAAAGCAGCCGGCAGGCTCACATCCTCCGCCAGTAAGCCAAACAGCTCTACCGCCGAATCTTCGGAAAGCAGTTTTGCCGCTCTTTTTACAGACCACGCATTCCCCTCTTCCCCGCCTTCGGAACTTATCGTATACCCCAAAGGCTCCTCCCGCCAGGTAGTGAGTTGTCCCGGTTCCCCGAAGCCCTCTGCAATCACGAATGTCATATCAAAATCCGTGTATGGGAGCAATGCCGACTGGACCGTGAACTTGTCATATTGATATTGCTTTAAAGCGAACTCCGTTTCCCTTGCCATGCTGCTTTCCCATGAAAAATGGAGCAGAAAATATCCTGAGACAGAAAATGCCAGACTTAAGACAAAAGTCCCGCATAAGAAAATTTTTGTAAAAAGGCGCATGCTATCCCTCCAGCCTGTAGCCTATACGAAACACCGTCCGGATCCGCTCCTCCCAGCCCAGCTTCTTGCGGAGCCTCTGAATATGGCTGTCCAGCGTCCGGGTCTCTCCGTTAAAGGGCTCTTTCCAGACCTTTTCATACAATTGCTCCCGGTAAAGGGCGATATTCCGGTTCCGCATCAGTTCCACCAACAGATCAAATTCTTTCACTGTCAGGATCATGGGCTGTCCGGCTTTCAGCACCTGCCTGGAATCCAGCCAGACGCTGACATCCCCCACTTCCAGCCGGCGCTCGGATTTCCCCAGCCGGCGCAGCACAGCCTCCACCCTGGCCAGAAGCTCCCCGATCTGGAATGGCTTGGACAGATAATCGTCCGCCCCGGCCCGCAGCCCCCGCACCTTGTCCTGAGTGCTGCCTTTGGCAGTCAGGAAGATCACCGGAGTGCCCGTAGGCTTGATATATTCCAGAAGCTCATAGCCGTCCACCTCCGGAAGCATGATGTCCAGGAGCACCAGATCGAAAGACTGCCGCTCGATGTAATCCGCACCCTCCATGCCGTCCCGGGCGCAGGTGCACCGATACCCCTCCCCGCTTAAACTCACGCAGATCAGATTGGCAATCGCCTCATCATCCTCCACCACCAGTATGTCCGTCATGCCGCACCCTCCGCTTTCCATATTTTGTCCCGATTCCGTATTTTGTCCTGATTTCTACAAAAGAATGTAAATGTATGCCGGATACCGTACATTTTGCATTTCAGTTTAGCCCAAAAATGTATCCTATTTGTAAAATGCTGTCCGGACCTGCGCCGAAACCACTCTGTTTTGGCAGCAAAATCCCCGCCATGATTTTCCGTTGCGCTCATGGCGGGGAGGCATTATAACTACTCTTCAAAAACATATGACAGCCGTCCGCGGATGGTTTTCCTAGGCCCGGCTTTTATCGATCATGCCCTCTACCGCATCCCAGTCGATGTCGGGGAGGTTCTTCTGCATTACATTTGCCGTCTTTTTCGTCTTAGAGTTCATCTTAATCATATTAAATGCCAGGAACCCAATCGCAATGACCACGGCCACCGCCATGATTCCGATGGGCACCCCCAGCTGCCAGGACTCCTCAAACCGGCCGGCCTCGCTCTTTATGTAGAAATAGCTGCCCACCGCAAAAATCAGTCCCACAATGATGCTGACGATGGAATTCTCGAAGAGCTTGTTCTTCATATTCGCCACGGCCCAGGACTGGGGCTTTCCGCAATGAGGGCAGGTATCCTTGAAAGCATTCACATAGATATGCTTCTTCTCCGCGTTCTCGTAAGCTTCCTGCAAAGTGTTCTTCAGAAACTGGAAAGCCTGCTCCTGCAGCTTCGTCTCCTCTTTCTGGGAAAGAGATCTGGACATAGAATTATGGGTAGCCTCCGTCCCAACAATAGTAGCCTGCAGCGTCCCGCTGTCTTTCATACACTGCTCACACCGGAAAGAATAAGGCACCTTAGCGCTCTCCGTCCGTTTGTGCTTGTAATAAGAGCTCATCTTCTTTCTCCTCCTTATAAATGTACGCCACACAAGGCCGCCAGTCGTTCTCCCAGCAGCCCTGCATAAACTCTCCATCTTTATATATCGGCACAAAAACCCGACTAGTACACCCCTGAAAAATTCTTCAAAAACAGTCCCTAAGTCGGTGCAAATCCGTAAGAATGCCCGCCTTACGGGCATTCTTACGCGCGAGACTGGCGCGCAAAACGAACTCGTTCGTTTGCGCGCCTAGAAGTTCTAAGTCTGCGTCCTTTGCAGACTTAGAACTTCTTCTCGCGCTTTTAGCGCTGCACCCGCCCGGAAGCGTCCCCGCCGGCCAGAGTCTCCACCTCTTTCCGGCTCACCAGATTGAAGTCCCCGGGTATGGTGTGCTTCAGCGCGGAAGCCGCTACGCCGTACTCCAGAGCGGCTTTAAAGTCCTTACCGTCCACCATGCCGCAGATCACGCCGCCCGCAAAGGAATCGCCGCCGCCCACCCGGTCCACGATGGGATGAATGCTGTACTCCTTGGAATGATAGAATTCCTTGGTATCCCTGGAGTAAATGCAGGCGGACCAGCCGTTGTCGGAAGCCGAACGGCTCACCCGCAGGGAGGACACACAGTATTCAAAGTTGTAGTCTGCCACCATCTGCTCAAAAATGGACTTGTAACCCGCCAGCTCCAGATCCCCGCTGGTGACGTCCGTCTTACCGGGCTTGTAGCCAAGCACCAATTCCGCATCCTCTTCGTTTCCGATACACACGTCCACATACTGCATCAGGTTCTTCATAACTTTCTGGGCTTTCTCGGAAGACCAGAGTTTCTTACGGAAGTTCAGATCCACGGACACTTTCACGCCATGCTTCTTCGCCGCTTTCAGAGCCTCCTCTGTGAGCACTGCCGCAGCATCGGACACAGCGGGGGTAATGCCGGTGAAGTGGAACCAGTCCGCGCCCTCAAAAATCGCATCAAAATCAAAATCTGCCGCTGTAGCGGTAGAAATGGATGAGTGGGCCCTGTCATATACCACCTTGGAGGGCCTCATGGAAGAACCGCTCTCCAGATAATAGATGCCCAGCCTCTCGCCGCATCTTGCAATGTGCTTCGTGCCCACATTGTACTTGCGCAGGGCAGCCACCGCGCACTCGCCGATCTCATTGTCCGGCACAGCCGTGACGAACTCCGCCTCGTGGCCATAGTTTGCCAGCGACACCGCCACGTTGGCCTCGCCGCCGCCATAATTGACATCAAACTCATCCGCCTGAATAAACTTCTCAAAATTCGGGGTGGACAGCCTCAGCATGATCTCACCCATGGTAATTACTTTCGCCATTTTCTGTCATAATCCTTTCTTATTGATTCCTAATCTCCCTTTTCGGAAAAGTGTTCCCGATGCACAAATATTGAAATATAAAGTATCTGAAATTTATTTCGTTTTTTTACTCATGAGAGAACAACTGATGGCTACAAATAAGCCAAGTAAAATCCACGGAAATGATGCTCTCAAAAAATCACGAATCATATTTCATTCCTCCTTTAAAATACCGATTTTCCATCATGCCGCCTCTGGTGTCAAGTACAACAGAACACAGTTCTGTTGTCAAGAACAATTGGTGCCAGTCAAAGCGCAAAAGTCGTGCTTGAAGAATGCCCATGCACAAAGCGAATGCAATTCGCTTGGGCATTCTTCTGTGTGAGACTGGCGAGTCAAGCGAACTTGTTCGCTCACAAGCCTAGAAGTTCTTCTCACACTTATTTCTGCAGCAAATGCACCGCGAACCCGCCGATCTCCTCTTTCATGTAAATGGCGTTAATCCTGCCGTCAGGTTTCCGCACAGGCTCATGGAATTCCACGCCCAGCACGGTGGTCATATAGTTGATAGCCCGCTCAATATAGTTCGTCCTGATGGCCACATGCCCGTACTTTCCTCTGCCAGGGGTATTGAGCACCTCCACGATGCCGCCGGCAAAGCTGCCGCCGTTGCCCGTTTTCACAGGCAGGCCGAACAGGAATGCCAGACGGTTCACCGCCTTGTCGGCCTCCTCCTTGCTCTCGAAATTAATGCCCACATGAGCCAGTTCAAAGCCCAGCATGGTCTGAACAGCCTCCCTGGTCAGCTGTTCGATCTTATCCCACTCTCCTGCATTAATCAGGTCGCCGGGCACCATCCAGGAACCGCCGCAGGCAATGATCTTGTTAAAATCAAGATAAGAGGTCAGATTCTTTGCATTGACGCCGCCGGTAGGCATGAACTTCATGTTCACATAGGGCGCCGCCATAGCCTTGATCTTGGCAAGTCCCCCGGACTGCTCCGCCGGGAAAAACTTCACCACATCCAGTCCCAGCTCAATGGCCTGCTCAATATCGGAAGGGCTGGAAGTGCCGGGAGTGATGGGCACTCCTTTCTCGATACAGTACTTCACCGTCCTGGGATTCAGTCCGGGGCTGACGATGAACTTGGCTCCGGCCGCCACTGCCGCGTCCACCTGCTCCGCGTTCAGCACCGTGCCTGCACCTACGCACATGTCCGGGAAGTTGGTAGTCATGATCCCTATGGCCTCCGCCGCCGCGTCCGTGCGGAAAGTCACCTCCGCGCAGGGAAGCCCTCCCGCGCACAGGGCCTTTGCCAGGGGCAGCGCATCCTCCGCCCTGTCGATCTTTACGACCGGAACAATACCGATTTTGCTGATCTGCTCTAATACTGCGTTCATTTTCCCTCTTTTCTGCATGTCTGGGCATGCTAATATGATATGGTTTCATTCCAAACACTTTCCACTTCTCATACAGGACGCAATCATCTCCCCGTCCTGCCACGCACAGCGCGCCAAAGCCCGGAAAGTCTCCCTCCCTTGTGGCTTTGGCGTATATGCCGTACCTTACTTTTTTTCTATGCCAGCACTTCTTTCACCGCTTCCGCAATTTTTTCGCACTTGCAGTTGGCGAAGAAATACTCCTGGAATTTCGCGCCGGAAAGCGCTCCCCTCACCAGCTCCCGGTCCAGGTTCTTTAAGATCGTCACCATGTCCGTATGAGTCACTTCCTTGACCTTGTCCAGGATCTTCTTGTTGCGCTGCTCGGGCTCCACTCTCTCGGGCGGGTATCCGCCGCCGCCGGGCGCAAAGAACAGCTTCTCAAAAATATACTGGAGATTCAGCTCACCGCCCCAGCCGAAATGCTCCGCAAAAGGCAGGGCCACACAGTTGCCGTCGTTTACCTGTGAAAACAGGTATGCATCCAGAGGAGACTGGATATGGCCGCAGAGCACTTTGGGGAAAGAGTTGCAGGCCAGCATGGCGCCCTCCCCGGTGCCGCAGCCTGTTATACAAAAGTCAGCCGCGCCGGAATTCAGCAGCACTGCCGCCAGGATGCCGTTCTGGACATAAGTCAGGGGATTCGGATCCTCGGCCCCGCACATACCGTAATTGTACACCTCATGCCCCATGGGCTCCACCACCGTTTTCAAAGTAGCGCAGATAAGCTCATTTTTTGCGGCCTGGCTGTTTTCGTTGATCAATGCAATTTTCATAACGCAATCTATCTCCTATTCATTTTGCTTTATCTTCTGACCTGTGAGATCATGCCGCCTCTAGTGTCAAATACAACAGAACGCAGTTCTGTTGTCAAGAACAATCGGTGCAAAACCGGAAAAATGCCCGCACTTTGGGCATTCTTCTGTGTGAAGAAACTTCACACTGTGCAATTTAGATTTTCTTAGGCTGTGTACTTTACAGCCTTAGAAAATCTTTGCACACTTATCCGGGCTGCTTGCCGATGTAGGCCAGGATACCTCCGTCCACATACAGGATATGACCGTTCACCGCATTGGAAGCCTCGGAGGCCAGGAACACGGCGGGGCCGGTAAGCTCCTCAGGCTTCAGCCACCTGTTTGCAGGAGTCTTGGCACAGATGAACTGGTCGAAAGGATGCCTGCTGCCGTCCGGCTGCACCTCCCGCAGAGGCGCGGTCTGGGGCGTCTCAATATAGCCGGGTCCAAGGCCGTTGCATTGGATATTGTATTGGCCGTACTCGGAGCAGATATTGCGGGTCAGCATCTTAAGTCCCCCTTTGGCGGAAGCATAGGCAGACACGGTCTCGCGGCCAAGCTCGGACATCATGGAGCAGATGTTGATGATCTTGCCATGTCCCTTTTTGATCATGGACGGGATGACGGCCTTGGATACAATGAACGGGCCGTTTAAATCGATATCAATGACCTGCCTGAACTGCGCCGCTGTCATCTCGGTCATGGGAATCCGCTTGATGATGCCCGCGTTGTTCACCAGAATGTCAATGATGCCCACCTCAGCCTCAATCTTCGCCACCAGAGCATTTACGGCATCCTCGTCAGTCACATCGCAGACATAGCCATGCGCCTGGATGCCCTTTTCCTCATAGGCCGCAAGCCCCTTGTCCACCAGTTCCTGATTGATGTCGTTGAAGCAGATGGTGGCGCCGCACTCCGCGTAGGCGGAAGCAATGGCGAAGCCGATGCCGTAGGACGCACCTGTTACCAATGCTACTTTTCCTTCCAGTGAGAAGTTCGTGAATTCTGACATTTCCATTTCTCCTTTACTCTGATTATAACCTGTTTTTCAACGGTGTTCCATATTATTTTCTGTAAAACTCCGGAATTTCAAATCTATTTTAGAACCAATCATAAACGTCAACCCTTTTTGTACCGAAACCGTCAATAACGCGGTCAAGTATGGGGAATACTGTCATTTACTATAATTACATGATTTGACTTACATCAGGTCTTTCATGGCGACCCCGTCCATGTCATCGAAGTCCTGGTTCTCTCCCACCATGCCCCAGATAAAGGTGTAGGCCCTGGAGCCGCAGCCTGAGTGAATCGACCAGCTGGGGGAGATGACCGCCTCCTCATTGCGCATAACAATGTGGCGCGTTTCCTGGGGCTCGCCCATGTAGTGCATTACGAAAGCATCTTCCGGCATCTCGAAGTACAGATACACCTCCATGCGCCTGTCATGGGTATGGCAGGGCATGGTGTTCCACACGCTGCCGGGCTCCAGCTTCGTCATTCCCATCTCCAGCTGGCAGCTCTCCACCTGGCCGGGGAGGATGTATTTGCAGATGACCCGGTGGTTGGCGTCCTCCAGACAGCCCAGTTCCACCTTGTTCTCGTCTTTTACGATGACAACTCCCTCTTCGGGCTCTCCCTGAGGCTTAATCAGCACCGTAGGGCAGGTTCTGTGGGCGGGAGCGGAATTCAGATAGAATTTCGCCGGATTCTCTCCGTCATCGCTGGCAAACATGATTTCTTTTGAGCCCATGCCTACGTACATGGCCTCCTTGAAGCCTACCTTGTATACTTTTCCGTCAACGGTGATGCTTCCCGGGCCTCCGATATTGATGACGCCCAGTTCCCTCCTCTGGCAGAAGTACTCCGCTCTCAGCTCCTCCCCAGCCGTCAGGGCGATGGGCTGCACGGGCACTGCAGCGCCTGTAATGATTCTGTCGATGTGGCTGTATACCAGTTTGATTTCTCCGGGCACGAAGAGATCCTGAATCAGGAACTCCTCCCGCAGGCGCTCCGTGGTATAATGCTTCACATCCCTTGGTGATACCGCTGTTCTAAGCTCCACCTTTACACCTCTCTTTCCGGTCATGCCAATACGCGGCCGCTTACCGTCTTATCCGCATTTCATGCTGGCGGTCGCTAAAATTTACCATAGAATGCTCCTCTTCCATTGCCGCCCGACTCACCAGCGGCGGATGCTATAAATCGCCGGCAAACTTTATCGCTTGTGAGTATAGAGAAAAATATGTCCATGTAAGCCCTTACATTGTACCATATGCCGGAAATCTTTTCCATAAATTTTCTCTAAAATCTTCTCTTTTCGGGCGAGGCTCCGATTCCGGTTCCGGTTCCGGTTCCAATTCCGGCTCCGGTTTCGGGTTCAGGTTCCATCATCGACTCCGGCTTGGCTCCTAACTCCCACCGAGTACTTCTCTGCAATACCGCCTGGCTGACCTTTGACTGTATTTCCAGTATACACGAAAGGATTCTCAATTTCTATTCAAATATTTCTCAGAATCTTGCAAATTTTGAACTCTTCCGGTAAAATGGAGAAAAAAAGGGAGCCCCAACATGGAAGAACTCAGTTCCTGCAAGACAGCCATAGAGCACTGCCTTAGCACAAAGGCCTTTGCCATCGCCCATCTCTATAAGGAAGAAAAAGCCATGGACATGCACATCCATGACTGCTACGAACTGTATTATTCCATCTCCGGCGGCAGGCAGTTTTTGATAGACAACCGCTTCTACGCAATCGCCCCCGGAGACGTATTTCTCATCAACCAGTACGAGAGCCACAAACTGACCCAGATCGATAATCACGTCCATGAGCGCATCGTGCTGTCCATCCACCCGGATTACGTGAAGCAGATATCCACCCCGAATACGAACCTGGACTACTGCTTCTCGAACCGGGCGGAGGGCTTCCAACACAAGGTCTCCCTGGACAAATCCGCCCAGAGCCGCTTCCTCTATTATGTCAGCAAAATGACTTCCGCCAGGGGCTACGCCCACGACATCGTGGAGCAGGCCGCTTTCATGGAGCTGATGGTGCTGATCAACACTCTGTCCAATGCCAACGCCGCCCAGGCAGCCCCTGCGGAATACAAATACAGCCATCAGGTGGAGGATATCCTGGCCTACATCAATCAGAATATCGCCCTGGGCATCACGGTGGAACAGCTGGCCGCCCACTTTTTCTTAAGCGAGTCCTACATCTGCCGTATCTTCAAGCAGGCCACCGGCACCACCATCAACAAGTACGTCACCGCCCGCCGCATCAGCATCGCAAAAGCTCATCTGAACGAGGGCGACAGTGTGGGGGAGGCTTTCGAGAAGAGCGGTTTTGGCGACTACAGCAGTTTCTTCAAGGCTTTCACCAAGGCAGTGGGGGTGTCGCCGAAGAAGTATGCGAACTTAAGCGTCAGTTAAGGGGAGAGATGTCCTGAACACCATGAAGATTTGTAGTTTGTTGGTTGTTAGACTGCTCTGCCATTGAGTTTGTTTTTTTCATGGACTGCTCATGGGAACTGGCCGCCTTGCTGACCTGATGGGACAGATGGAGGAAATCATAAATGCCATTTGAAAGACATGAAGTTTCAAAATATGGAAAGACAAGCCGCAGAAGTAATCAATGTCGTTACTGGATCCAAGTTAAAATATCCGGAAAGGTGATGTGAATATGTGTTTGGCGTGCTCATGGCAGAACAGCATCCCCCCGCCCACGAGGCCCCAGTACCCGGCAAACATCAGGCTGGAGAACTGAGCACACAACCCTACGGCCCCACGGTCTTCTCCCCCAGGGAGGACAGCATCATGGTGTCCTCCCTGCTCCCGGTGGTGGTCAGCAGGTTCTGCAGGGCCACCGGAACAGCGATGATAGCAATATGCTTCAGAAAAAAGGCCAGTCGAAGCCTGGTTTGGTTTTCATGTGTTGCACCTCTTGTGTAGTCCATTTTTATACTCATGAGCGACCAAGTATGCCACGGATTCATGATACTTACCACTCGTGAGTCGGGTATAATGGAAGAAGAGCATTCCGTAGCAAACTTTAGTGACCATCGGTATGCCTTACAGCCCCATCTCCCGGTTTACGCTCTCCTCGCAGGAACGCATGGCCAGGATGGTCTTCTCCAGCAATTCGTCCAAAGTCCAGCCAAGCCGCTCTGCGCCCTGGCTGATGACCTCCCGGGAACAGCCCGCGGCAAAGCGCTTGTCCTTGTATTTTTTCTTAAGGCTGGATAATTCCATGTCCATGACGCTCTTGGAGGGCCGCATCCTGGCCGCAGCCCCGATGAGGCCTGTCAGTTCATCGCAGGCGAACAGGATTTTCTCCATGAGATGTTTGGGCTCCTGATCGCTGCAGAGTCCATACCCATGGCTGCAGATGGAGTAAATCATCTCCTCGGACACCCCGGCCTCCCGCAGAAGCTCCGGCGCCTTTACACAGTGCTGCTCGGGGTAAAGCTCGAAATCAATATCGTGGAGCAGTCCTGCGATGCCCCAGTACTCCTCATCCGCTCCGTTTCCGGTCTCCCCGGCAAAATAGCGCATAACGCCCTCCACGGTAAGGCCGTGCCGGATGTGGAATGGTTCCTTATTGTACTTTTTCAGAAGTTCCAGTGCTTCCTGTCTTGACAGATTGCTAATCATTTTTATCCCCTGGCGTGCCCCGGCACGCATATCAATCAAAATTTATAGGCTTTATATATTCTACCGCAGATTTTCCTGCGGATTATCGTCATCCAGATCAATCACACATCTCTCATAGGCATTGATCACATGGGTGTCCAGGTATTTGTCATACCGTTTGTGCTGCCTTCCGTAAGTCATGTGCACATGGCCATGGAAGAAGTACTTCGGATGATACTTTTCCATCAGCGTCCTGAACACCTGAAAACCCTGATGAGGCAGGTCCCGCCCGTCATTTAGCTCATACGCAGGCGCATGGGTCACCAGAATGTCAAAGCCTCTTTTGCGAAACAGCCTGAACCGCAGCTTCCTTACCCGCCGCCTCATCTCGCTCTCCGTATACTGATGGGGTCCGGGCTTATAGCGCATGGAACCGCCCAGCCCCAGAATACGGACACCCTGATAGACGTAAATCTGGTCCTCAATGCAGATACAGCCCTCCGGCGGCACCTGCGCATATTTCTTGTCGTGATTCCCGTGTACATACAACACGGGCGCATTGGCAAGGGTCACCAGAAAAGACAGGTATCGCGGATCCAAATCGCCGCAGGAAATGATCAGGTCAATTCCCTCCACTTTGCTCTTCTCAAAATAATCCCACAGATATTTGGACTCCACGTCCGCGATCACCAAAATCTTCATGCTCTGGTTCCTATTCCAGTTCCTCTCTGTGCAGGACGCGTCCGGCGTCCCGCCTGAAACTGCCTTTACCCAATTTTATCCCCGTATCTTGTCCGGCCGGCTTTTCACTCTCCGGAGTACAGCCCGCTGCTCTCCTCAGTCGCCGGTCTTAATCCCCTGCTGCTTGATCACAGGCTCCGCCTGCTCCTTTAACTCCTCTTTCTTCGGAATAGAACCAATGACATTCTCCGCCAGCCAGTCCATGGTCATGATTTCTTCCGGCAGCATCACTCTGTCAGGATCGTCCTGCACCACGCCGTTCTGGGAGTACAGGATACCGGCAAAGGGATTGAACTCCTCCTTGCAGATAGTGTTCTTCAGCAGCTCCACCAGGCGCCTGGTCCCAATGGGCAGATGCCTGGAGCAGACCAGGTCAATGACCCCTGCAGACATCCCCCACCAATAATTGATGGCTTTTGTGGTGGACGCGCTGTCGTCATATTTCCAGGTGCCGTCCATAATGGTCCGGATAAGCTGTTCATAGAATTTTCCCCAATGATACAGCGGCATGGCAAGATTCCTGGGATGCCCGCCCTCCACATGATAAATGCCGAAAAACCTGGAAGCTTCTTCGGGAATCACCATATCCCGCCCGGAAATACAGGCGGATGCAGTCTCCCTCATTTCTTTCTCCATGTCCGTTTCTTTCATGGAGGACCATACCAGATAGACCTTGGCCCTGGGATTGATCATTTTCGCCCCCAGCGCAAAAGCATTGATATTGGCAATGGATCCGAAAATCGGATAGTCCGCAATGTAGGTCAGCCGGTTATTCTCCGCCATGGCTCCGGCAATGGCTCCCATCAAGAACTTCGCCTCGTGCATCCGCGAATAGTATGTACGGATATACCGATGCGATGTATTCAGGGAACAATTCAGTATCTTCACCTCCGGATTGGCAATGGCCGCTTTTACACTGGCCTGGACAAAAGGCGGCGTGGTGGTAAAGATCAGATTACAGCCTGACTGGATGGCATCCGCTATCAGCCCCTCCGCATTCTCCTCCGTACCGTTTTCATAGGCCACGGTGCTCACCTCATCCGGGAAAGTCTGCTCCAGATAGAGCCTGCCCAGCTCATGGGCATAGGTCCATGCGGAAGTCCCCGGTGTCTTCTCGTAGATAAAGGCCGCTTTCACTTTCGGGGAGCTCATCGGCAGCAGCATGCTAAACAGCGGCTTCTTTTCATGGCTTGGCTCCATCTTCAGCTCAATATCGCCTTTCCCCTGCAGAAGCTCAAACTCCTCCCAGCTTTTCTCAATCAGCTCATTCAGCTCATTGGTAGTCTTCTCATCCACTTCCTCATACCCATACAAGGTGATAAACGCCAGGAACGCGTCCCCCTGAGTGATGGTCAGCTTGTCGCCGCCCTCCGCCTTGTACTGGATGCCGAACCGGGTATAAAGCGCGCTGAACCGCAGCAGTTCATCCTTTGTCCACTCCTCGCCGGGCTCTTTTCCCACCGCTTTCTGCAGCTTAATAAAGCTCCCCTCTCTGGAGAACCAGATGTAATTGATGGGCGCTGCCTGATAAAAATCCATAAATTCATAATAAATCCTGTTCTCTTTATCCTGACTGCGCTGAGGCACAATGCGGATGACGTTTCCGGGAATGGAAACCGCGCCGAAATATTTCATGACGCTGACACGCTTGTTGCCCTCCTCTACATAAAATTTGTTCATGTACTCGTAAGCCTTGATGGGCTCTCTGATCCCCTCATCTCTCTGGCTGTCGCTGAGCCGGGCCCATTTGGACGCAAATTCGGAGCTGTCCCGCAAAATAGGCATGAAATTGCCCGCAAAGGAATTGCTTCTGCCCACAGTCTTGGTTCCTACAATGCGGTCAATGGGAACCTGCACTGTCCCCAGCGGTATCTCATGGTAATGTCCTTTCTCCGGCATGATGTCGTCCAGTACCGCCAGCGTCGGCTTCTCTCCCCGAAGCATCCTGGCCTGATAGTCTTTCTTTCCTGCCTTATATGCTTTCGCATAATCCTCTCTACCCATTCATAATCCTCCTTTTATAACGCATACACCAAAAGCTCTCTGATGCCGTCCAATTGGTGCCAGTCCGTAAGAATGCCTACACAAAGCGAACCTTGTTCGCTGGAGCATTCTTACGCGTGCAATTTAGAAGTTCTTAGGTAACGTACTAAAGAGGTGTGCCCTGCACCCTCTTTGCTGCCTTAGAACTTCTTTGCACGCTATCCTCCCTGAAAACCCGTACCTGTCCGGATTCTCTCCTTTATTATATGTAAAGATGGCATGAATTGCAAGAAAAAAAGAGAATCCGGCCCCACAGGCCGGATTCTCTCATGGTTGTATGCGATAAAAACAGACACCCCCCTCCCTGAAGTCGCTTCCCTGCTGTCATAGGAGCATCTGTTCTACGCGCTTAAACGGTCTTATGTTTTCCGATGTAGACAGGATAGGTAGGAGCGCCCTTTATATCCTTTCCGGCTGTAATGGTCACATTCTTGTCCATGACAAGATACTCCGCATTGGCCCCTGCCTCCACCACGCTGTCCTGCATGAGAATGCAATTCTTCACTTTCGCGCCCTTTGCCACCCGAACGCCGCGGAACAGGATACTGTTCTCCACTTCGCCCTCAATGACGCAGCCGTCAGCCACCATAGCATTCTGTATCTTCGCGCCCTCGATATATCTGGTGGGATTATCGTCACGGATCTTGGTGTAAACCGGGCCTCCCGAGAACAGCGCATCCAGATTGTAATCATCTAAAAGCTTCATATTCTCGTCGAAATAACTCTTCATATCGCAGATACGCGCGATATATCCCTCGTATTTATACGCTTGTACGTTTAATTTATTCAACTGAGGCAAAAGCACATCCCGCTCAAAATACTCCTGTCCGCGGACAAAAGCCGTATTGATCAGGTCAATGAGCATTTCCCGCTCCACCACGAACATATTCATGGAGAAATTCTGGATACCGGTATCCTTGGCATTCACGTAAATCTTCCGGATTCTGCCTTTCTCCAGGCCAAACGTATAGTAATATCCCAGGTCATTGGACTGATTCTTCACCAGGCTCTCCGGAAGCTCCTGCTCATTGTAAGCAATGGTCACATCCGCGCCGCTCTCGATATGGAATTTGATCATATCGTTGAAATCAATATTCGCCACGATATTCGTATCCGTGATGACCACATATTTTTCCTTTTCATCCCGCAGGAAATCCAGAATGTTCGCCAGTGCGCCCACACGCCCTGTGTAAGGCTTCGCGCTCTTCTCCACAAAAGGCGGGAAGATATGCAGCCCGCCGTTCTTGCGGACCAGATCCCATTCACGCCCGGACCCCAGATGATCCATCAGGGAATGGTAATTATTGTTCACCATGACAGAGATATTGTCAATGTCGCAGCGGCTCATGCTGGACAGAATAAAGTCAATCAAACGATAACGGCTGGCAAAGGGGATAGAAGCCATCAGACGCACATTCACCAGATCCGGAACCAGCGCATCATAGCTGTTAGGGAAAACAATACCAAGTGCACTTGTATTTGCATTCATCATTCTTCACCGCCTTCCACGTCATTCCTTACCATCGCATCGGGACCGATCTTCACATTGTCTCCGATACACACGCCCGCTCCCACAGTAGCCACTCCGTTCTCGCTCTCCGTAGGCATTGCGCCTACCACGGCATTTTCGCCGATGGTCACATTCTCCGCGACAATACAGTGCTTTACGGTAGCGCCTGATTTGATCACCGTGCCGCCCATTACCACCGCGTCCTCTACCACCGCTCCCTTTTCCACTTTAACGCCTGCAAACAGGATCGAGTGCTTTACCGTACCCTTGATCCGGCAGCCGTCTGTGATCATGGCATTCTCCACCACAGCGCCTGCGCTGATCTTATGGCCGGTCATACCGCTGTTGCGGCTGTAAATCTTCCAGTCCTCATCGAACAGATTGATGCCGCTGTGCTCGGGATCCAGAATCTCCATATTTGCCTCCCAGAGAGAAGCGATGGTCCCCACGTCTTTCCAGTAGCCGTTGAAATGGTAGGCATACATCCTGCGGTTGTCCCGAAGCAGATTCGGAATAATATTGTTCCCGAAATCATTCTCCGACTTCGGATCCGCCTCATCTTCCTCCAGATACTTCTTCAGGATGTCCCAGTTAAAGATATAGATACCCATGGAAGCCAGGTTGGACTTGGGATTCTTGGGCTTCTCCTGGAACTCTGTAATACGATCATCCTTGTCCGCCACCATCAGTCCGAACCGGGGAGCCTCTTCCCAGGGCACCTCCATAACAGCCACACTGAACTCCGCGTTCTTCTCCTTGTGAAATTTCAAGAAGTCACTGTAGTCCTGTTTGCAGATCTGGTCGCCGGAAAGGATGATGACATACTGGGGATCATACCTCTCGATAAAGGAAATGTTTTGGTAGATAGCGTTGGCCGTGCCCTTGTACCAGTCGGAACCGCTGGCTTTCTGATAAGGCGGCAGCACATGCACGCCCCCGTAGAGACGGTCCAGATCCCAGGGCTGGCCGTTTCCTATGTACTCATTCAGCACCAAAGGCTGGTACTGGGTCAGAATGCCCACTGTATCAATCCCTGAATTGACACAGTTAGAAAGGGGAAAATCGATGATGCGATATTTCCCGCCAAAAGGAACTGCCGGTTTTGCAAGCTTCTCTGTCAAAGCATACAGACGGGAGCCTTGTCCGCCGGCAAGAAGCATTGCAATCATTTCTTTTGCCATATCATACCCTCCTGATTTTAGTTCTTAAGATAGATTATACAACACTTTGGTAATAAATCATAGGGTTTCTTGTCATTTTTTTAAGAAAGTTTCTGTCTGCGGTTTTGTATAGAAGTTATATTTGACAATTCCCCTGTCTCTGTCATTTCAACCCGAAAAGTGTATATTTCAGAAGTTTCCTGTTGGAACGGTGAGAATCTATGGTAAAATAAGGCCATAAAAATTACTTCCGGAAAAGAGAAGAGGCCTTATCAATGAATATAAGCTTATATTTTTCGCTGGCTGCAGCCGTCATCCTGATGCTCTGTCTGGCGTGGATGCTTTTTCTTTATGAAAAGCTTCGCAGGCGCTATGACAGTCTGGCAGAGAGTTTCGGGCAGATTCAGAAGCTGAACACCGAGCTGCGCAGCCAGCGGCACGATTATCTGAATCACATGCAGGTTGTATACGGCATGGCAGAATTGGAGGAATATGAGGAGCTACGGGGGTACCTGGAGCCCATCTACCGGGATATCATGAAGACGGGAAAGGCAATCCGTACTCTGATTCCGGCAGTGAATGCGCTGTTGATGGCGAAAATGGGTGCCGCGGAGGCCGCGGGGATTGACTTCTATGTGGAAGTAAAATCCGACTTAAAATGCATGCCCATGGAGCCCTGGGAACTGTGCAAGGTACTTTCCAATCTCATAGATAATGCCATCACCGCATTGGCCGAAAAAGAATCCGAGCGGAAAATGGTGCTGGAAATCATCGAGGACAGAGAAAATTATCTGTTCTCCGTATCCGACAACGGCATCCCTATCCCAAAGGAAAGGCAGGCCACCATCTTCCGGTCCGGCTTTACCACCAAAAAGGAGCCGGGGCATGGAATGGGGCTCTTCATCGTATCCAATGTGTTGAAGAAAAACGACGGCGCTATCTCGGTAAAATCCGATGAAAAAGAGACCACATTTACAGTATGTCTGAAAAAGGGCATACCCAAAGCATAATGCGGCAAGGAGGTGAACAACAAATGGAAACAATGGAACTGATCGGCATTATCGTACTGATCGTGGGCTTCGTGCTCATAGCCGTAGAACTGGTAGTCCCCGGATTCGGCCTGCCGGGCATCGGGGGCATCGTCTGCCTGGTATCAGGTGTATTTCTGATAACGGACTCCACGGAGGAGGGAATTCTGGTAACCATCGCGGTAATCGTTATCTTATGTATCCTGACGGCGGTTATCATGGGGCTGATGCATTACAGGAAGTTCAAATCCCCTATTATCCTGGACGCGGATGTGCATTTTGAAAATGCGCAGCTGCAGGCATCGGATCTTGACTATCTGCTCCACAGAGAAGGCACCGCGTCAACTGACTTAAGACCGGTGGGAAAAGGCAACTTTGACGGGATCGAACTGGATATCGTATCCGACGGAGTCTATATCAAAAAGGGCAGCAGAATCAGAATCAATAAAATCAGCGCAAACAGGCTGATGGTAAGCGAGGCAGAGAAGCGCAACAACTGACTCCCGCAAAATATCGGAGGAAAACGGTATACGAAGACAACGGAAAGGTGATGAAGAATATATGATTATCCAAATTATTATGCTTTGTGTGATTGCGTTATTGATTGTTAGTTTTTTCGTACTTGTGCCTGTAGGACTGTGGATATCAGCGGTGGCAGCCAATGTAAAGGTGGGTATCTTCAACCTGGTGGGAATGAAGCTGCGCCGCGTGATGCCGAGAAAGATTATCTTCCCCCTGATCAAGGCCACGAAAGCAGGCATCATTGTAACCGTCAACCAGCTGGAGGCCCACTATCTGGCAGGCGGTAATGTGGACAATGTGGTCAATGCCCTGATTGCGGCGGAGCGGGCCGGCATGAATCTGTCCTTTGAAAAGGCCTCCGCCATCGACCTGGCCGGCCGCAATGTGTTCGAGGCAGTGACCATGAGCGTAACGCCCAAGGTCATTGAGACTCCCCTGATCGCCGCCGTGGCCAAAGACGGCATCGAGCTGATGGTCAAAGCCCGGGTGACGGTGCGGACGAATCTGGAAAGGCTCATCGGCGGCGCAGGAGAAGCCACCGTACTGGCCAGAATCGGAGAGGGAATCGTCACCACGGTAGGCTCCTCTCTCACCCACAGCGAGGTGCTGGAAAATCCCGATGAGATTTCCAAGCTGGTGCTGGATAAAGGTCTGGACTCCGGCACTGCTTTCGAAATCATTTCCATAGACATCGCGGACATCGATATCGGCAGAAATATCGGTGCAAACCTCCAGAGCCTCCAGGCGGAAGCGGACAATAAGATTGCACAGGCCAGAGCCGAGGAGCGCCGCGCCATGGCGGTGGCCCTGGAACAGGAAATGCGCGCCGCAGTGGTACAGGCGGAGGCGGAGGTTCCCAAAGCTATGGCACAGGCTCTCCGTGAGGGACATATCGGCGTATTGGATTATTACAAACTGCAAAATGTCCTGGCTGACACGGAAATGAAGAAGAATATCGGCAGCGGCGCCAATGCCTACGCCGAAAGCAGGAAGGACTCCTGAATATGATAAAAGTAATGCTGATTGACGACGAACCGGAAATCCGAAAGCTTCTCCACAAAATGGTGGAGAAGCAGGACGGCTATCAGGTGGTTTCCGAATGCGGCGACTTTGCCGGGGCGGTGGCGGATTTTGCCAGATACAGACCCGATGTGGTATTTGTGGATATCGATTTAAACGGCGAGGACGGCATAAACTGCGCCAGGGTGCTGACAGAGCTGAACCCGAAGTTAAAGGTAATCTTCGCCACAGCCCACAGCGAATATATGGCCAGCGCTTTTGAAATCTATGCCTTTGATTATCTGGTAAAGCCTTTCAATATGAAGCGGCTGTACCGGACGCTGGAGCGGATCCGCAGCTCCATGGCCGAAAGTGCCTGCCGGGACAGCGCCCAAAGCAAAATCCCCCACCCGGCCTGCGCGCCAAAGGACAGCGAAACACCCGCCGGCAGCGAAACACTGGGCGCCGCAGCGCAAAACGGCGCCCAGGAAAAATCCGATTCCCAGGACCGGATATCACGCCCTGTCCGATACCTGGGAAAACTCCTGATCAAGGGAAAAGAGCAGACTTTCCTTTTGGATGTGGACGACATTCTCTTTATCGAGCGGGTGGACGGCAGCAGCAATATCGTCACCGCCTCCGGAGAGCAGTATAAGACCTCCGCCTCCCTCTCCGACTTAGAAGCCAAGCTGGATTCCGACAGCTTCATGCGCTGTCATAAATCCTATATCATCAGCCTGTCCAGGATTACCAGAATCGAACCCTACGGAAGATGGACATATGTGGCAAGATTTCGGGACTGCGAATTGTCCGCTCTGATAACCGCTCAGAAGTATGAAGAACTGAAACGACTATTTTTATAAATGCGTGCATCATCCCTTTTTGACAGTCGGGCAGATTATAAACCGCCGCAATCGCAGTATTCCTGCGGTATGCGGCGGTTTATCTGTGAAGAGTGCCAATCGCACGTTCAGGCAGTTTCTGCCGGATTCATTCACACGCACTGGCAGGGACAGCCCAGGGAGATGGTCTTTGCCTCCTGTGATTTGTTAAAATAATCTCTGTTTCGCTGACATGCGGTTCCTAAACAGGAGCCATCAGCTTTGCAGAGCAAAGTCTTATTCATATCGAAATCCAACATTCCCATTCTCAAATACTTTATATTGTATTCTGTATCTTCCCGCGTATTTCCGTAACCTTTTCTTGATTACTTCCGCGCATCTATGCACAATTTCCTGCCGGTCAGACCCGCTATAAAAGTAATTCCCAATAATTCGCATGAGATTGTCATCATCGACTATTTCATCTACTATGTATCGCAGGGAACCTCTCGTGTAATCATCCACATAAAATGTTAGCGGAAACCACAGTTTTTTATTTACATACTCCGGATACATGTCCTCTAATTGTTTTGAAAGTTCCTCAATGGTATCCTCATCAATGATGGCATTATAGCTAAATTTCGTTTTGCCATACTTAAATGTATCACACTCCTCGCCTATGATACGATCAACAATTACATTTAGCTGGTATTCTTTATCCAATCCTTTATATCCCATATCCATCTCCCCTATCTTTCTGCATAGATTGTATAATGTATCCTGATTACTCTGCCGGAATTTCATTTGCATTTAAGGCAGTAGCCGAAGCATTATCCGTTAACTGCGCTAATAGCTTCTTTGCGTTTTCATATTTAGGGCCAAAAACCTGCTGACATTTCCCTGCCAGTAGATTCCAATATTGGATCGATTCTCGGCAAAAAGCTTCTGCCTGAAAGCGCTTCTTTTGAGACTGACACAGCACAGTTGCAAGAGCTTCGCAAGTCTTAGCCATTTCAAAAGCATAATATCCAGGATTGCTTTTCTCAAATCTGCGAAATACCTCTAATGCCATATTTAGATATTCCTCTGCCTCATCATTGCTTTCCTCAACTCTCCCTTTGCCCTTTGCAATGAGTAAACTGCCATAATGAAAATATGCCTTAGCCAGAGTCGGCTCATGTGCTGTCCTCGTCTTGTCTGCCTCTACCAATTTCTTGTTAATCCTGATAGCTTCCTGAAAACACTCTTCCGCTTTCGGATAATTATTCGCATATCCCCAAATAACTCCATATTCGCATAAAGTTTTAGCAACTACAGCTCTATAAGACGAATCTGCTGATTCAAGCTTTCTCCTGATGTCAAGCGCTTCCTGGCATAGTTCCAGTGCTCTTTCGGTTTCGCCGTTCATACAAAGCACTATCGCTAGATTAGTATACCCCATTGCTATTGACGGACGATAAACGCTGGGATTTTCTCTTACTTTCCTTTGGCAAATATGAATGGATTTTTCGTGGTACTCTATTGATTTTTGGTAATTTCCCAGCTTTTTATAAATTACGCCCAAATTGTTATATGTATTAAAAAGATTACGCAGTTCCCCTTTCCTATCCGAAAGATTCTGTTCTACCAGTCTCTCACGCACTTTTAATGCCTTATGATAATATTCCAATGCTATATGAAACTGTTTTCTCTTATTAGATATAATTCCTAAGTAATTATACGTATCAGACAGTATTTGTTGATAGTTCTCCGGTTCTTCTTGCGCCATCGGCTCTATAATATCCAAAATATCCTTGAATTTCTTATCTGCTTTTTCAAATTGATTTGTTTTCCAAAACAGTTGTGCCAACCTCAAATCCGTTTCAAGCTTTTGCTGCGTAAACGCAACAGTCAGAGACTCCTCTTCCATTATTTTAATCGCCTGCTCATAATATACCTCTGCTTGTGCATAGCCGGTATTCCAATAGTACAATTGCCCTAATAAATCAAACATCTTTACTTTATCTTCAGATGAAATGATATCATAAAGCTCATCTATCTTCCGCAATCTTTCTGCTTGATTAATCCCCTCTGGATACCTGCGCTGGTAAAACAGAAATTCGGCAAATTCGTATAATGTATCATACTCCATTTGCCATATTTCTGAACGTTTCGTAATGTCTTTATATATATTGATTATTTTTGTTTCGGACTCCCCAGTAATTCCTTTCATTTTCAAAATAGAAATCAGCATCTTCTGCCCTGAAATATACTCTACCACTTTGCTGCTTTCCTCTTCTTTATTATTTTTTACCTTTTGAGTACAAGCATCTATGTCTAATTTCCATTCCTGCGAATCTAAAGTAAAAATTGCCCTATCATAGTCCTTATGTTTTTTGATACAATCTATTGCTTCTCTTTCTCTCCTATCTATTTTCTCACGGTTTTGACCTTTATCTGCCATCATAATCATATATTCCAAAATATTCTCTTTTATTCTGCTGACCTTTGTTCTCTGTATTTCCAGTTCTTTTTTCGCATTCTCCAATTTTTTATAAGTCTCTGGATTACTATCCTTATAATAATCCTCACATAAACTGTCATACCTATCTTTTAATGCATCCTGTTTTCCTTTTTCCCTGCAAAGCGTTTCACTGTTTCGAAAGTCCGGTATAGAGTCCAAGGAAAAACATATGTCACGAGATGCCCTTATACAATTCTCTTCCACCTGCAAATCATTACATGCAATGCTCATAATTATGCTAAGTTTTATAGTATCAATATTCTTAAACTCGTTTGGCGCTGTGCCGAAGTCATCTATATATCTATCCCTGAATGCTATTCTTGTTTTATGAGCCTGTTGGAGTTCTAAACCTGAAAGACTCTTAACCCAGAAATGTACCACAGGGAATTCAGTGCTGCAATACTGGTTACGTGCAATCTCATACGATCTCTTCATCCAATCTTCTGCTACCGTCTTGACTATTACATGATAATAATCGCAGCTTCGGATTATTTCTTCTCCGAAATTACTTTCACCCTGATAGAGCGATATATGAACTCCTTTTTTATTGGAAGTATTCCATGTATCTATAAAGCATTTTAAGGCTTCAATATAGTCTCCGCACTCATTCTGTGATGCTGCCAGATATATTTTTATTTCTTTCCCTTTTTCTCCATAAGTATTCTGTTCACTTCTTTTATTCTGTATTATCTGGACATCCATTTTTTGCTCCAGACGGCGCAGATCATCTTTTATTTCCCTTGTATTATTATACGTTTTTATTTGAACATCTTTTGTAAATTCTTCCCTTTCTGTTTCATATTTAGTTTTCAGTATCGCAGTAATGTACAATACATCCTTAATGCTTTTTTCACATTCTATTACCTTATCATTAGATTTCTCTTTACTATAAAGCTCCCATAAATACTCGTAAAAAGTTACACCTTTATAACGGCAATGAGCCAATATCTCATCAATGTCTTGTATGTTGCCATATAAGCCTTTGACTTCTGCAATTGCATAATCATGATTCTCAATATTCCTTTGATTTAAGTTCTTCTCTAACGATGTCCACTTAATTCCATTTTCATCTATATAATTAAGATATTGATTATCTTTGGCAAAATACCTGTCCCATAAATCAGTAAAAGCTCTTGTAAAAAAATTTTCGTCTCTTACAATTTCTTTTAAAATTTCAGGAGCTGATTGTTTTTTCCCACCACTCATTTTGTACTTTCTATCCTTTTTCCATCAAGTCATTAGATATCGGGCAACTAACAGGTTCTATCTCTTTAAGAAAACTCTATTTATTATTTTACCACAAAAACTTTTTTATTTATATAAAACACATCGACAAAATCAGACAATCAGGAGTGCCTGGCATGTCTTTCCTGTCTGCCGTTTTTTTGCCTTCTGATATATAAATGCATCAATGATTCATCTGTGAAGAGTGCTAATCGCACGTTCAGGCAGTTTCTGCCGGATTCATTCACACGCACTGGCAGGGACAGCCCATGGGGTTATGTATGTCCTCTGCCGCAGCATTTTCAGGAAGAGAGGATCGCACATGAACGCCAAGATGAAATTCGTTCCACGAAAGAGGCGGCTCTTCTGGCATACCGCC
>Ga0137308_100838_pt1 | contig 40568 bp, 57 predicted proteins | sample Inofrocosms_June_FD_97181 | JGI IMG/M metagenome (GOLD analysis project Ga0137308, IMG submission 97181) | Mouse cecal microbial communities from Vienna, Austria - N-Acetylneuraminic and N-Acetylglucosamine D2O microcosms_June | ecosystem: Host-associated > Mammals > Digestive system > Large...
TTACTGTTTTGATGTTCTTGTTTGTGTATGGTGGATATTTCATTGCCACTTACCTGTCATGTAAACATATGGTCATGGAAAAACAAATTGAAGAATTGGAGGTTTAGGTTATGCCGGAAAATGTAAATTGGAGTGCTGTTTGGCAAAGTGTTACTGACACATGGCTTCCTTTATTTGGAGGGATTGCGTTAATTGTAGTTGCGGTCATTGTCATTCATATTATCAGAAAACGAAAAAAATAATAAAACTTAAAAAGTAATCTGCCGCACGACGGCAAAAGAAAAAAGCCGTCGTCAAGCAGAGTCTTTTCACACGCCTATCATTAAACAACGGCTTTGGAAAAATCAAAGCCGCCGTTTTTTCATTAAAGAAGCAAGAATCTTTGCCAGTTTTACCTGTTCTCCCATCTTTTCCAGGATTCTCTGTGTATCCGGCATGACAACCACTGATTTTTTGCTCATTGCGCCGCTCCTTGTGTTCAATATAATAAACAATAAGCAGCTGTTTGTCAATTTATACTGCTTAACAGTTAAAATTTCCGAGTAACCCGACTACATAACGCCAGCCATATACGTTTAACCAATGCAGTACGGTAAATTCTGGCGTTATGTAGTATAAGAAAACACAACATTTCTGTCCACCATCACATCATAAAAAGGATCCTCCTCCCGCGCAAGCTCATATTCCATCCTGTCGAAAAGCAGGTTCAGCTTCCCCTCGTCCTCCTGGTATTTCCGGAACGCCTCAATCTGCCTGTACTCTATGCAGGAAACGTACTTATACAAAGGCAGCATGGCCTGCGCCTCCGCTTCGGTGAATGTATAAAAATTCCGAAGATACCTTAACGCATCCGCGATGCTCTGTATCATGAAATCCTGCGCCGTCCCGTTGTATTCCGGCAGGGCCTCCGAATCCCGGGGCTGTGGCACATTGTAGTGATATCCGAACAATATGGTGTACAGGAACACGTTTATGGCCGTGTCCTTCCCGGCCAGGTTATAGTCTATCACGCCTTTGAAATGCCCCTCCTCGTCCAGCAGCAGATTATCGCCAAAGTGGTCGCTCTGGAAGACCGATGTGGGCAGTTTTCCGTAGATTCCTGCCAGCCTTCTCTTGTTTTCTTCAAACAGGCCCAGCACCCTTTCCCACCGGGGGAGAAAGCCCGGCGCGCGCTCCCTGACCATCGCGCCAAACGTCTCAACGCATTCCGTCACCTCGTCTGTCTCCTCCTTCGCGCCGAAAGGCTCCAGTCTCGCCCAGCCCGAATGATACGGAAAGAAATCATAGTGCTTCCCGGCCACTTTCCCTAAAAACGCCAGCACCTCATCATGGTAGACATATCTGCCGTCCCGGTCTGTATATACGCTCTTCTCCAGAGCGCTTCGCAAATGGTATTTCGCGTACTCCTCTTCCCATGCCACGCACTCTTTTCCGCCAAAACGGACAGTTTCCGCGTAATTGCCATGAACGCTTTTCCTGATTGCCGGGCTGTAGCATCCCAGTTCCCGGTATGCGGCAATGATCTCGACCCATCCGTTTATGCGCTCTTTCGAGGTGAAATCATTGGCGGCAATCTTGATGACGAACTTCTCTGCCAGGGAATCCTCTGCCTGAGACCTGTCTGGCCGAAGTCCGTCTGCCTGAAGCCCGTCTGGCCGAAGCTCCACATAGACAATCCACCTGCTGTCCTCTTCCTCCTGGCGTATTTCTTTCACTTCATACGCAACGGCTCCTTCCTGATGGAAAAGCCGAAGCACCTTGTCAATCTCTTTCTCCATATGTCCTCCATGCCTCCTCCCGGAATCTCCAGGCTGCTTATCATGCGATGCGGCTCCAGGCTGTTCGGCACAGTCTTATCCCTTCTGCTGCCGCCAGAATCCTACCTGAAATCCTCTCCTGCAGATAGACAGGATTTAATTGGCGTGCTGAAATAATTCCTGCTTTCGATATCATTTCCCGGATCTCTCAATATCTCCTCAATCCCACCGCTTCTTTCACAGATGCCCTGAAAGAACTGAAAGCCGGAATTGGAATCCTCCACAACCACTTTTTCATGTTTTCCTGGCTGATGATGCTTTTCAGCGCGGTATAAATGGTAGAGCTCATTATAAGTACGTTTTAAAGTTCCATACTTGCCGGAATTGCGAATTCCACAAATCTCCTCCACACTGTATGGCAGAGACGGAACGCCTTCTCTGGTCTCGATGACATAATAGTTGTCGGTCTCCGCCCTTTTCTTTGATGACATCATGGCTTTCCATGAAATGATGTATCAGCAACGCTCTGCCGAAACAGAAAAGGAAATGAAGCGCGGGAAGCGGGTACAGAAAGTAGCTATTGTTTTCAACTTTGCAGGGGAAATCAATTTCCTTTCTGCCAGTCAACCGAAGCGGCAGGGCGCATAGGCACTCAAAAAGACGATACAGCCCTTGTAATCGGGGCTATACCGCCTAATCTGAAATTACTTCCCTCTAACCGTAAACATTTGATTTTCCGGGCTTTTTGAGCCATTTTGATAAAATTTATCTCTTGCTGAACTGAGGCGCACGTCTTGCAGCTTTCAAGCCGTACTTCTTTCTCTCTTTCATACGAGGATCTCTGGTCAGGAAGCCTTCTTTCTTCAGAACCGGTCTGTACTCTGCGTCCACCTGGAGAAGCGCTCTTGCGATGCCGTGTCTGATGGCGCCTGCCTGTCCCGTGTATCCGCCGCCGCGTACATTCACCTGCACATCAAACTTCTCATTGGTGCCGGTAGCCATGAAAGGCTGACGAACGATGACTTTCAGGGTCTCCATCCCGAAATAGTCGTCCATGTTCCTCTTATTGATGACAACATCGCCTTTGCCGGGTGTCAGATACACTCTAGCGATGGATTTCTTTCTTCTGCCTGTGCCGTAATACTTTTCCGTCTTAGCCATGTTTTATCTTATCCTCCTATCCTTTAGAATGTCAGTACCTCAGGCTTCTGAGCCGCATGCTTGTGCTCAGGCCCGGCGTATACGAACAGCTTCCTGTACATCTGCCTTCCTAAAGGTCCTTTCGGGAGCATGCCCTTGACTGCCATTTCGATTACCTGTTCCGGCTTCTTAGCCAGCTTTTCTTTCAGAGTGGCCTGCTTCAGGCCGCCCACATAATCGGAATGATGATAATAAATCTTCTGGTCGAGCTTCTTGCCGGTCACCTGAATCTTCTCCGCATTGATGACGATGACATAGTCACCTGTATCCATATGAGGGGTGAAGATGGGCTTGTTCTTTCCTCTTAAAACCTTGGCGACTTCTGAGGACAAGCGTCCCAGCGTCATACCCGCAGCGTCTACTACATACCATTTTCTATCGATTGTAGCTTCACTAGCCATAAAAGTTTTCATTACGTTCCCTCCATATTGCATTTTCCTTGAGTCGGTATCCCGCTTCCGCCGCATCCTGCAGATGTCCGGGCTGCATTCCGCGTTTCGCCGGGACGGTCTTTCTATTTTCAAATGCTTCGCCGGGGCTTTGGCTTGGCATTCGGAATCGTTGTCATACCTGCTTATTTTACTATAACAGGCATCTTCTGTCAATCACTATTTTCCAAAAAATGAGCAAAATTTTAAGGAAAACATTTGCGTTCTCAGAGGAACTCATAGCACACCAAAGTCAGTCCATGGGCCGGCGCGGTAGGGCCTGCCGCAGCCCGGTCCTTTGCCTTTAGAATCTCCCGCATTGTCTCCGGTTCCCGCTTGCCCTGCCCCACCTCCAGCAGGGTCCCCGCGATGATCCGCACCATGTTGTACAGAAAGCCGTTTCCGCATACCCTGATGACAAGATCCGGCCCCTGTTCTTCCACCTGCAGCGTATGAAGCGTCCGCACCGTGCTGAGCACCTGGGCCCCGGTCTGGCAGAAGCTTTTGAAATCATGCTCTCCCTCCAGACAGGCCCCCGCCTCCCGCATACGCCCCACGTCCAGCGCATGATAGGTAAAATAAGAATACAGCCTCTTTACAGGCATGGGAAACTCTGCCCTGTAAATCCGGTATTCGTAGGTCTTGCGGCTTTCACAGTACCTGGGATGCCAGTCTCCGGCAACCTCCTCGGACCGCTGGATACGGATGTCCTCCGGCAGCCTTTGATTGAGGGCATAGGCAATCTTCTCCGCGGGCATCCGCGCGGTCGTGTCAAATACAGCCACATTGCCCAGGGCGTGCACCCCGGAATCCGTGCGGCTGGCGCCGCAGACTTGAACAGGCTCTCTCAAAAGCTCTGTAAGACATCTGTTCAGCTCGGATTCAATAGTGATTCCGTTGTCCTGGATCTGCCAGCCATGATAATTGGTGCCGTCATAGGCCACAATCATGCGAATACGCTTTTTCTCCATTTCCCGTCCTTTCCTCCCGCCGCGCCGCCAGCCGGCGTCAACCCTTACCGGAAAAGGCCCCCTTGCCGCCGTTTTCACAGCCTGCCCGCCGCAACACTCACCACCAGATAAACAAAAATGCACAGATATCCCAGCCTGTCCCGCCTCTGATAGATAAGGGGCTTCATCTTTGTCCTGCCCTCCCCGCCCCGGTAGCATCTGGCCTCCATGGCCATGGCCAGATCATTGGCCCTGCGGAACGCGGAGATGAACAAAGGCACCAGAATCGGCACCAGCGCCCTGGCCCTCTTTATAATATTCCCTGTCTCAAAGTCCGCCCCTCTGGCAATCTGTGCTTTCATGATCTTGTCCGTCTCTTCCAGCAGAATCGGAATGAAACGCAGGGCAATGGACATGATCATGGCCACCTCATGCACCGGCACATGAAACACTTTAAAGGGCTTCATCATGCTCTCCATGCCGTCTGTCAGATTGTTAGGCGTGGTGGTTAAAGTCATCAGGGAAGAGCCGATGATCAGCATAGTCAGCCGGACCGCCATGGTGACGGCTGTCCTGAGTCCCTCCACAGTGACCGTCAGCTTCCAGACCGAGACTAACTCCGTACCCGGGGTCAGAAAAAGATTGAACACCACCGTGATCAGCAGCAGAAAGACAATGGCTTTCATTCCTTTTACAATGAATCTGAAAGGTACCCGGGAAAGACCGATGACTGTCGCCAAAAAGATAGCGGCAACCCCATAACCCAGGAAATTCCGAAACAAAAACACAGAAATAATATACAGCAGTGTCCCCCCCAGCTTTACCCTGGGGTCCAGTCTGTGTATCACCGATTCCGTCTGATAATATTGTCCTAATGTAATATCCCTCAGCATATTGCCCCTCGCAGTTCCTTTCATTTGCCCAGTGACCGTAATATGGTCTCCACGGCTTCGTCTGTGGTGGTGGCATTTTCATCCACCTGAAATCCCCTGTCTTTCAGGGCGTGGAGAATGTAAGTAACCTGGGGGGCCGCCAGCCCCACCTCCTCCAATTCTCTGTAATGAGAAAATACCTTTTGGGGCACGTCATCGTACATGACTTTTCCTTTGTTCATGACAATGATCCTGTCCACATATTCCGCCACGTCCTCCATACTGTGGGACACCAAAAGGATAGTCATACCCGTCTGAATCTGCAGCTCCTTGATCTGATGCAGGATCTCGTCCCTGCCCTTGGGATCCAGTCCCGCGGTAGGCTCATCCAATATCAGCACCTCCGGCGCCATGGCCAGTACCCCGGCAATGGCCGCCCTGCGTTTTTGCCCGCCGGACAGCTCAAAAGGGGACTGATAATACAGCTCCGCAGGCAAACCCACTTTCCGCAGCGCGTCAAATGCCTTGAGCTCCGCCTCCTTTTGATCCATTCCTAAATTTTTCGGCCCGAAACACACATCGCTGAACACATCTATCTCGAAAAGCTGATGCTCCGGGTACTGAAAGACCAGCCCCACCTTGCTGCGCAGCTTTTTCATCCGGAAATCCTTGTCGTAGATGTCCTCGCCTCCAAAATAGATATGTCCGGAAGTGGCTTTCAGCAGACCGTTCATATGCTGCACCAGCGTGGACTTACCGGATCCCGTATGGCCGATAATGCCTACGAACTGTCCGTCCGGAATCTGGAGGCATATATCGTCCAGCGCTTTCACCGCCAAAGGCCCGTCCTCTCCGTATATATAATTTACATGATCCAGAATAATCGGCATATCGTTACCCCTCCGCCAGGAATGCCAGTGCATCCGCCAGTTCTTCCACGGTCAGTATGCCCTCCGGCAGCCTGACGCCTTTCTCTCGCAGTTCATGGGCCAACAGCGTCACCTGGGGCACATCCAGCCGCAGCGCCTTGAGCCTTTCCACCTGTGAAAAAATCTCCCGGGGCGTTCCCTCCATGGCAATCCTGCCGTTGTCCATGACGAATACTCTGTCTGCATGAATGATCTCCTCCATATAATGGGTGATCAGCACCACCGTGATGCCCTCCACCTGGTTCAGGCCGCGCACGGCCCGGATGACTTCTTTCCTGCCCTTTGGATCCAGCATGGCAGTGGGCTCGTCCAGCACAATACATTTGGGATGCATGGCCAGCACCCCCGCGATGGAGACGCGCTGCTTCTGGCCGCCGGACAGTTTGTTGGGCGAGTGCCTGCGGTACTCATACATACCGACGGCCCTGAGACTTTCCTCCACCCGCTCCCAGATTTCTTTCGTGGAAACGCCCATGTTCTCCGGTCCAAAGCCCACATCCTCCTCCACTACCTGTCCGATGATCTGATTGTCCGGATTCTGAAATACCATACCCGCTCTCTGCCGGATATCCCAGATATGCTCTTCTTCCGCAGTATCCATTCCGTCCACCCACACAGTCCCCTCCGTAGGATTCAGGATGGCATTGATATGCTTGGCCAGAGTGGATTTTCCGGAACCGTTATGGCCCAGGATGGCGATAAATTCCCCTGCCTGAACGTCCAGGTTGACCTTGTCCACGGCAGTGGTGATGCCCTCTACATTTCCCTCTTCATCCCGTCTGATATATTCATACACCAGCTCCTTTGTCCGAATGATTCCCATATTTATCCTCTCTTCGCCTTGCGGCCCAAAGCTTCTTCTCACACTGTTCACATTATATTAAATTCCGCTGACGATTACAAGCCAAAATCATTGCTCTCCATATCAGATTTACAAAATTCCTTTCCTGTGCTATTCTTATGATACAAAATCAAATCTCAGGGAAAGGAATTCCTTTTTATGGATAGAGAAAAAATCTTGAAGATGGTCCTGGTTTTGGCGGCCATCGTCGTTATTGCAACCAGCCTGGGCAAACTGTTTCGCAGAAATTCTATGAGTTTAACCGAATATGCCCAGCTAAACGAGAGCGCTTCCGTCTCGTCCGCTCCCCCGCAAAGCGATGACGCCTCACAGGACGCTTCCACCGATACCTCAGACAGCGCAGATGACTCTCAGCAGTCTCATGTCTCCTCCCTGATCGGCGCTTCCCTCAATGCCGGCATCCCGCAGCAGCAGCGCGTATCCCTGGAAGAGGGATTTTATTACGAGCCCGTCTCCGACAATTTGCGCCGCTTCATGACAGGCATCTCTTTCCCCGCAGAGGATCCCGGGGAAATTCCCGCGAAAGAGCGTTCCGAAACGGCAGACTCCGCGGAAAGAGACTTTGCCAAAGAAAATTCCGTGGCAAAGCCTTTCGCGGAAAAGTCTGCCGATGCCGCTGAGGACTCTGTCCGGGAGAATTCTGCCGCTGAAGCCGCCGCGCCTGCCGTCACCTTTGACGAACTTAGATATGTTCACATACTGCACTATGATTTTAACGGAGAACCCGCCGAGGGAGAGCTCATATGCAACGCGTCCATTGCCCAGGATCTTCTGGAGATTTTCCGGGAACTTTACCGCAATGAATATCAACTGGAGAGCGTACTCCTCATTGATGAATTCGACGGCGACGACACAGCCTCCATGGAGGCTAACAATACCTCCTGCTTCAATTACCGCACCGTAGAGGGTACGGAACGTCTCTCAAAGCACGCCTATGGCCTGGCTGTTGACATCAATCCCCTGTACAATCCGTACATTACCTACGCGGAGGATGGCGCCGAACAGGTCTCCCCCGCCTCTGCCCTGCCCTATGCCGACAGAGACCTGAGCTTTCCCTACAAAATTACAGAGGAAGACCTGTGCTACAGGCTCTTTATCGAACATGGCTTTACCTGGGGCGGCCACTGGAACAATGTAAAGGACTACCAGCATTTCCAGAAAGCGCCCTGACAGCCTGACCCTATATTTTGATCTCCGTCCATTTGCCCTGTCTGAATCGGATACTGGCCAGAATAAAGCGTGACAGCTGGTCCGCAATGACACCGATCCAGATGCCTGTAATGCCCCGGCCCAGCACATATCCGAAGAAATATGAGCCGAACGTCCTGACTAAGGTCACGCTGAACGTGGAGGCAATGGCTGTATACAAGGTATCCCCCGCTCCCCGCAGACACCCCATGTAAATCACCTGCGCGATCTGCAGGATCACCACAAATATGATAATGCGCATAATGCTCACGCCGATCTCCACAATCTCCTCTTCCTCAAAGAACAGCTCCATCAAAGCTCTCGCCCCAAAGAAATATACCATTGCCAGCACCACCGAAATTACGCTTCCGATCATGCGGCAGGTCTTGCCGTACTGCTTTGCTCTCTGAGGCTCTCTCGCTCCCAGACTGTATCCGATGAGAGCCACCGCAGTGGCCTGCAGGCCGTCTCCAAAGGAGAACGACAGGCCCATGATATTCATCCCCACCTGATGGGCCGCCATGGCCGCTGTCCCCTGATTTGCTGCCATGATGGCTGTCAGCATGAAGCCGATACGCATGAGGATCTGTTCCGCGAAAACGCTGTAGCCCACCTTAACGATATTCTTCAGAGCCTCCAGAGTGGGTTTTATCCGCTCTTTCATGATTGTGGGAATGCTGATGAAATTATCGGGCTTCCAAACGGACAGAACGCTCATGATGCTGGACACCACAGTCCCCAGCACCGTAGCCAGCGCCGCGCCCCGGATCCCCAAAGCCGGGAATCCGAAATGCCCCTGGATCAGCAGATAATTAAACAGGATATTCACTGTGTTGGACACCAGGTTTGTACGCATGGTGATCCGTGTATTCCCCGCTCCCCGCTGTGCAGAGTTGATACCCATCTGAACACAATTGAAAATCATTCCGCCCATGATAATTCTGAAATACAGTACCGCGCTGTCATGAGTGACCTCCTCGGAACCGCACAGACGCATAACAGGATCCGCCAGCACCACCATCAGAATGCTGACGGCAACGGACATCACAACGATGAACACAAGGAAAGTGGCAAATATCTGATTTGCCTCCTCCCGTTTCCCCTGTCCCTTTCGTCTGGCCACCAGCGCGGATATGGAAACATTGGCCGCAATGAACAGGGACAGGCCTACGAATTTGGGCTGGGTGGTCAGTCCCACCGCTGCCACGGCGTAGGAGCCCATGGAGCTCACCATCAGTGAATCCACCAAACCTGCAAACGCGGCAAAAAATGACTCCAGGATAGCGGGCCATGCCATATCCAGAGTCTTCTTTACATCATCCTTGTCATACTGAAATAATTTCATGCCTAAACTCCTGTGAAAAAGGGAACCAATGATTTCCCATTGGCTCCCTGTCCCATTTCTTTGCTTCGATTTACACAAGTTCCAGAATGACTTCCATAGCGGCATCGCCCTTGCGGAGGCCCTTTTTGATGATCCTGGTATAACCGCCCTTGCGGTCCGCATACTTTGTCCCATATTCGTCAAACAGCTTTGCGGCCAGGTCAACTTCCTTGGTATTTCTCTTGCGGCCTGCAGCCTCTGTGGGAACATACACCACCGGATACAGCACTTTCAGAATCTGACGTCTTGCATGCAGTCTGGAGGGCATATCCTTTTTGATTTCTTTCTCCACGTTCTCATACTTAGTAACGCGCTTGCCGTCGATTACCTCCTTGACGCGCTTGCCGTCCTTGTCCTTTACGGGTACTTTGGCGGTAACGGTAACGGTCTCGAAATTGTCTTTCTCCCTGACCGCCAGCGCAATCAAATGCTCTGCAATCTTCTTCACTTCCTTGGCCCTGGCCTCAGTGGTAACGATTTTCCCATGATAAAGCAGCGCGGTTACCTGATTTCTCAAAAGCGCCTTTCTCTGGGAGGATGTCTTTCCTAATTTTCTGTACTTTGCCATAATAGTTTTCCTTTCTCCTTTCATGGTACACCAGGCCATGCCTTTGGTCTTACTCGCCCAGTGCAGCCGCGTTTAAGCGGCACTTTGATTTCCATTTAGAGATAAACCGCAAGCGCACCCTTCGGCTTTACCGCCCGCAGATAATCTTTCTTACATTAGGTGCAAATCAAAGCGCAAAAGTTGCGCTTGAAGAATGCCCGCCCTCTGGGCATTCTTCCGAGTGAGATTGGCTTACAAAGCGAACCTGTTCTAGAACTTCTTCTCACTCTTCGCTGGGATTCAGCTGCAGCCCCAGTTCTTTCAACTTCGCCAACACTTCCTCCAGGGATTTCCGTCCCAGATTGCGGACTTTCATCATATCCTCCGAAGTCTTGTTGCACAGCTCTTCCACTGTATTGATGCCTGCCCGCTTTAAGCAATTATAGGAACGAACCGAAAGCTCCAGTTCGTCTATGCTCATCTCCAGCACTTTTTCCCTCTCATCATCCTCTTTCTCCACCATGACTTCCGCAGTCTTGGCGTTCTCGGACAGGTCGATGAAGAGGCTCAGATGCTCACTGAGCACTTTCGCCGCAAGGCTTACAGCCTCGTCGGGAGCCAAAGTCCCATTCGTAAACACATCCAGCGTCAGCTTATCGTAATCGGTAATCTGGCCCACTCGGGTATTCTCTACCGAAACATTTACTCTCTCAACAGGCGTGTATATGGAATCAATCGCAATCACACCAATCGGTAAATCCTCGTGTTTGTTCTTATCGGCGCTCACATAACCGCGGCCCTTGGTGATCGTCAGCTCAATATAAAGCTTTGCATCTTTGCCGCTCAGCGTGGCAATCACCAGATCCGGATTCAGAATCTCGATATCCTGGTCTGCCTGAATATCAGAAGCGTGCACGATGCCCTCGCCCTCATACTCGATGTACGCAGTCTTGGCTTCATTGGTCTCGCTGTTATTCTTGATGGCAAGGCTTTTGATGTTCATAATGATCTCTGTCACATCTTCCTTGACGCCGGGCATACCGCTGAACTCATGGAGCACGCCTTCGATCTTGATCTGGCTCACTGCCGCTCCGGGGAGAGAGGAAAGCATGATTCTGCGCAAAGAATTGCCAAGGGTAATACCGTAGCCTCTTTCCAGAGGCTCTACTGTGAATCTGCCATACTTCTTGTCTTCTGAAATCTCAGCAACCTCAATATTGGGTCTCTCAAATTCAAACACTCGAATACCCTCCTTTTTTTGTTTATGAATACACAAGCACTCCGAAGCCATATTCCTCCTTTTCTTTGGCGGAATATGACCTCAGAGGCCAGCAGGGATTACTTGGAGTACAACTCGACAATAAGCATTTCGTCCACAGGAGCATCAATCATCTCTCTGGTAGGAAAGTTCTTGATCGTTCCTTTCAGGTTTTCCATATCGACTTCCATCCACTCGGGTACCAGTCTGCCGCCGGTCACTTCGACGATTTCCTTATACCGCTGCAGGGATTTTGCCTTTTCGCTGATTTCAATCACATCGCCGGCTTTGATCAAATAGGAGGGAATGTTTACTTTCTTGCCGTTTACAAGGATATGCTTATGGCCGACCACCTGTCTTGCCTCTCTCCTTGTCCTGGCAAATCCCATTCTGAACACCACATTGTCCAATCTTCTCTCCAGCAGAATCATCAGATTCTCACCGGTCATTCCTTTCATCCTGTCGGCTTTCTCGTAATAGTTCCGGAAAGGCTTCTCCAGAACGCCGTAGATGAATTTTGCTTTCTGCTTCTCCCGAAGCTGTAAGCCATATTCGCTTACTTTCTTGCCGGCTCTTACATTCTGCCTCTTGGACTTTTTGTCATAACCCAGAAAAGACGGCTCAAGTCCCAGAGCTCTGCATCTCTTCAATACGGGTACGCGATTTACTGCCATATTCTGTTTTCCTCAACTTTCCTGTTTGTTTACAGTGCCCGAGAGCACCTTCTTCCAACTTGTCAATTTGCTTTTGGCCGTTAGACACGGCGTCTTTTAGGCGGTCTGCATCCATTGTGGGGCACAGGGGTCACGTCGCGGATGCTCACTACCTCAAGTCCGCACGCAGAAAGCGCCCTGATAGCAGCCTCGCGCCCTGAGCCGGGCCCTTTTACAAATACATCCACTGATTTCAGTCCATGTACCAAAGCCGCTTTCGTAGCTGTCTCTGCGGCCATCTGAGCCGCATACGGAGTAGATTTCCTTGAACCTCTAAATCCCAGACCACCGGCACTCGCCCAGCTCAAAGCATTACCCTGGGTATCCGTCAGCGTAACAATGGTATTGTTAAAAGAAGACTGGATATGTGCCTGTCCGCGTTCAACGTTTTTCTTAACGCGCTTTTTTGTCACTTTTTTTGCAACTTGTTTCGCCATTTTAAACTAACCTACTTTCTCATCATTCTACAGTTACATTCCTTGCGGAACCTTCTAAATCTGCCTTGCTAATTCAGAAGTTACTTTTTCTTGTTCGCAACGGTCCTCTTGGGTCCTTTGCGGGTTCTTGCGTTGTTCTTGGTGTTCTGACCGCGAACAGGCAGGCCCTTACGGTGACGGATGCCGCGATAGCAGCCGATTTCCTGCAGACGCTTGATATTCAGGGCAATCTCACGCCTCAGATCGCCTTCCACTGTGACGCCGAGCTTCTCCATAGCCTCTGAAATCCGCTTCACCTCATCATCGGTGATGTCTCTGACTCTGGTATCGGGATTTACGCCCGCCTCTTTCAGAATCTTGTTAGAGGTAGTTCTGCCGATTCCATAGACATAGGTCAGTCCGATTTCAATACGTTTCTCTCTGGGTAAGTCAACACCTGCGATACGAGCCATTTAAATTTCCTCCATTTTCTGTTACTAATTGATTGGGGCTTCCACCCAACCGGACACTCATTTCCCTGATCCATCCGATCTTTCCAGAACAGCCTGCTTCAACCCTGCAAGAAATGCGCTGGCGCATTTCTTGCGAGCGAAACATAGATTTTCTTAAATCATGTCCTTTATGATTTTAGAAAATCTTTTCGCTCTGGTATCAAGAAGTAATCTCCTGTAAGCCCTATCCCAGTTCTATGTTAATCAATACACAGGCCCTTACGCCTGTACATTGGTTCAGCCGCGCATAAAAACAGGACAAGAACTCACTTAACATGCCGCAGTCCTCTCGGGAACCGCGCTCATGCGGTGATTATCCCTGTCTCTGCTTGTGTTTCGGATTCTCGCAGATTACTCTGATGCGTCCTTTTCTCTTGATGATCTTGCACTTTTCGCACATTGGTTTTACTGATGACCTAACTTTCATCTCAAACCCTCCTTTCAAAAAAGACCATTTTGTATTATAACATGGGAAAAACTTGTTTGCAACCATTTTTTGTGATTATTTTAGGTTGTCTGCAAGTTTTTCCCAAAATCCAACGAGTTTCTTTTCTTACTTATCTCTCCAGATGATGCGCCCCTTGGTCAGATCATAAGGTGACAGCTCCAGCGTCACCCTGTCCCCGGGAAGGATACGGATGAAGTTCTGACGGAGCTTGCCGCTGATATGGGCAAGCACTCTGTGTCCATTTTCCAGCTCCACCTGGAACATGGTATTCGGAAGCTTCTCTACCACAGTACCCTCGATTTCGATTACATCACTTTTAGACATATATTTCCTCCACTTATTCTTGATTGCTCCTGCAGTCCTTTGCGCCGTATTCGATTACAGGAGGCTGCACTTGCTTCCTATAATACAGCTTCAGCGCGTACCTGATCTCCTCCGCATATACCTTTTCCCCCTTTTGCAGCCTGTGGAGCAGTTCTTTCTCCACCCATGCATTGATGGGCTGTATATGCTTTCTGCGCTTCTTTTTCGGCGCCTCCGGCTTTTTTTGTTTTCCATCGCACAGAAAGACAAAATCCGCTTCCTGCGCCACGACTACATATAAGCATCCCTTGTCATGTCCGGCCTTTGAGGTCACAAACTGTCCTATCATACAAACCCATGCCTTTCTGTAGCCTGCCATAATCATTCCAAAATCAATTCCGTTACGGATCCGTCAGCATTTGGTCAGGATCTCAGGCTCTCCGTCCGTTATCAGAATGGTATTCTCGTAATGGGCCGACAGAGAACCGTCCTCTGTCACCACTGTCCAGTCATCGTCCAGCCATTCCACATCCGCCCTGCCCATATTGATCATGGGCTCTACGGCCAAGGTCATTCCGGGCCGGAGCCTGGGGCCGCGCTTTATTTGGGCAAAATTGGGGATCTGGGGATCCTCGTGAAGCTTTGTCCCCACGCCGTGGCCCACCAGATCGCGCACAATACCATAACCGTAAGGCTTCACGTATGCCGCAATGGCATTGGAAATTTCAAAAAGATGATTTCCGGCTTTTGCCTTTTTTATACCCTCAAAAAAGCTTTCCCTGGTCACATCGATCAGCTTCCTGGCCTCCGGGCTGATCTGGCCAACACCATGAGTCCTGGCCTCGTCGGAATGATAACCCTTATAAATCATCCCTGCGTCCAGGCTGACAATATCGCCCTCCCGGAGGATACGGTGCTTGCTGGGTATGCCGTGCACCACCTCATCATTCACGGATACGCAGATGCTTGCAGGATATCCATTATAATGGAGGAAATTCGGAATCCCTCCCAGCTTTCGGATCAGGCTGTCCCCTTTGATGTCAATCTCCCTTGTGGAGATGCCGGGGCGTATCATCTCCTCCAGCTCCTTGTGCACAAGGGCCAGCCGCCTGCAGGATTCCCGGATCAGCTTGATCTGTTCTTCTGTCTTAATAATAATCGCCATGATGCAACATCCCTATCCTAAAATCTCTACGATGTTCCGGAATACATCCTGCATCGCCAGAGTGCCGTCCACGGTCCGCAAAACGCCTTTCTCCGTGTAATACTCTATCAGGGGCTGGGTCTGGTTATGGTAAACTTTCAGACGATTCTGCACCGTCTCAGGCTTGTCGTCATCCCGCAGCACAAGCTCAGAGCCGCAGCTGTCGCAGATCCCCTCTTTCTTCGGCGGAATATGCTCCACATGGTATGTGGCGCCGCACTTCAGGCATGTCCGTCTGCCGGACATCCTCTTTACAATATTCTCGTCAGGCACATCCACATCCACCGCATAATCGATTTTTTCTCCCAGTTTCTCCAGGGCTTCATCCAGCACCTGAGCCTGGGGAATGGTCCTGGGAAATCCGTCCAGCACATAGCCGCTTTCACAGTCCGGCTGCGCAACCCTGTCCAGCAGGATTTTCACTGTCAGCTCATCCGGAACCAAAAGTCCCTGGTCCATGTACTGCTTTGCCTCTTTGCCCAGCTCCGTGCCGTTCTTGATGTTGGCCCGGAAAATATCCCCTGTGGATACATGGGGAATCCCGTATTCCTGTGCAATCATTTTCGCCTGGGTCCCTTTTCCGGCACCCGGCGCTCCCAACATGATAATCTTCATTATGATACCCCCTGCCCGCTTAAGCGGGCGTAAATTGCCGAACCCTTTCGTCCGGCAAGACATTTGATAAAAGGAGCTTTCCCCATATCCGGGAAAGCTCCTCCTGTAAGCTTCGTGCTCCGGCCGGCAAATCCCTTTCCCTGCCTGTCTGGCCTTTATTTCTCCAGGAAGCCCTTGTAATTGCGGACCAGCATCTGTGATTCCACCTGCTTCATGGTCTCCAGAATGACGCTGACGATAATGATAAGGCTGGTGCCGCCAAAAGACACGGATGCCTTGAATACGCCGCTGAAAATGTAAGGCAGCACCGCGATAATCGTCAGGCCTACTGCACCGATGAATACAATGTAGTTCAAAACCTTGTTCAGATAGTCGCTGGTGGGCTTTCCGGGTCTGATGCCCGGAATAAAGCCGCTCTGCTTCTTCATATTGTCGGCGATCATCAAAGGATTGAACGTAATGGAAGTATAAAAATATGCAAAGAATATAATCATTGCAATATACAAAAGCAATCCTGCGGAATACCATATCTGGCCCGGATTGCACCAGTTGCCGGCATTGAGATATTTCAGGATCTCGCTCCAGACACCTGTGCCGTTATATCCCGCAAAGGAAGAAATATAACCGGGAAGAGACACCAGCGACTGTGCGAAGATAACGGGAATTACGCCTGCGGTATTCACCTTGAGCGGAATGTTGGATGCCTGGCCTCCCACCATCTTTCTGCCCTGGACTTTGTTCGCATACTGCACGGGTATCCGGCGGACACCATCATTTAAAATAATGACCAGCACCACCATGGCAATGATGACCGCAAATATGATCACCACCGCAAGCACTGCCGTAGCCGGAGCCTTGCCGAACACAAACTGCTGGAACAGATTGCCCAAATCCTCCGGAAGTCTGGAAATAATATTGATGACCAGAACGATGGAAATGCCGTTTCCGATACCGTTCTCGGTGATTCTCTCACCCACCCACATAAGGAACGCACTGCCTGCCGTCAGAGTCGCAATCGCACAGACCACGTTTAAGGCATTATACTGGATCAGATACCCCTGCCTGCCAAAACCGATGGCCATGGCCGTGGACTGGATCAGCGCCAGACCTATGGTCACATATCTGGTAATGGCAGCAATCTTCTTTCTTCCGTCCTCGCCGTCCCGCTGCATTTCCTCCAGCTTGGGGATTGCAATGGTAAGCAGCTGCATGATGATGGAGGATGTGATATACGGAGTGATGTTCAAAGCCAAAATGGACATGTTGATGAACGAGCCGCCCGTAATCGCATCAAAGAAGCTAAAGGTTCCGCTGGACTGGGCTGCAAACCAGTTCCTGAAATAATCTCCGTTCACTCCCGGCACAGGTAGCTGTGATCCGATACGGATCACAACTAACATGGCGAAAGTAAAGAGAATCTTGTCTCTAAGCTCTTTAATTTTGAATGCGTTCTTCAGCGTCGTAAGCATTACATCACCTCTGCTGTTCCACCAAGCGCCTCAATCTTTTCTTTTGCGGATGCACTGTACGCGTCTACCTTCACATTGAGCTTTTTGGTAAATTTTCCGTTCCCGAGAACCTTTACGCCGTCCCCGCACTTCTTGATGATGCCGGCCTCCAGCAGCGTATTCACATCTACTGTAGAGCCGTCTTCAAAGCGCTCTAAATCGCTCAAATTAACAGCAATGATATCTTTGGAATTGATATTGGTGAAGCCTCTCTTGGGGATACGTCTGTACAAAGGCATCTGGCCGCCCTCGAACCCAATCCTGGGAGCTCCGGAACGGGCTTTCTGACCCTTGTGTCCCTTACCGGCAGTCTTGCCGTTTCCCGAACCATGTCCGCGGCCTCTCCTGAAATCATTATGCTTGGATCCTATCGCGGGTCTTAAATTGGATAATTCCATTTCAAACACCTCCTTTTCGACTATACTTCTTCCACTTTCAGCAAATGGCCTACCCTGCGAATCTGTCCTCTTGTAGCGGCATTGTCAGGGAGAATGATCGACCTGCCGATCTTGCGGAGTCCCATAGATTCAACGATTGCCTTGTTCTTCGCAACGGCGCCGATGGTGGACTTTACCAAAGTGATTTTCAATTTCTTATCTGTGTCTGCCATTGTTGCTCTCCTTTCTACTGCTGGCACAGCAATGCCTTATGCCAACACTTCTTCAACGGATTTGCCACGGCTCTTGGCCACTTCCTCAGGGGATTTCAGCTGGCTCAAGCCGGTAATCGTTGCAAGGACCACGTTCTGCTTGTTGTTGGAGCCAAGAGACTTGGTACGGATATTCTTAATGCCTGCAAGCTCGCACACCACACGTGCAGGGCCGCCTGCAATGATACCGGTACCATCGGGAGCTTTCTTGAGCAGAACGTTTGCGGAGCCATATTTGCCGACGAAATCATGAGAGATGGAATTGTTCTCATCCAGCGCCACATGCACCAGATGCTTCATAGCATCTTCCTTACCCTTGCGGATCGCCTCCGGAATTTCTACCGCCTTGCCAAGTCCTGCGCCTACGTGGCCGTTGCCGTCGCCCACCACTACCAGAGCGGTAAAGCGCATGTTGCGTCCGCCCTTGACGGTCTTGGCAACACGCTTGATGGCTACAACCTTATCGTTCAATTCGAACTGGCTTGCATCTATGATTGTGTGTTTCATGGTGTATTCCTCTTCCTTTCCTAGAATTCCAGGCCAGCTTCTCTGGCTGCGTCAGCTAATGCTGCAACTTTACCATGGTATATATAACCGCCTCTGTCAAAGACAACCGTTGTGATGCCTTTTTCCACTGCCCTTTTGGCAATGACGGTACCAATATATTTTGCCGCAGCGACGTCATTGGTCTTCGTAAGCTCTGCCTTGATATCTTTCTCAAGGGTGGAAGCGGATACTAATGTATTCCCAACAGTATCATCGATAATTTGAGCATACATATGATTATTGCTTCTGAAAACTGCCAGGCGGGGCCTTTCGGCAGTGCCACTGAAGCGGTTACGAATTCTCATGTGCTTTTTCGCACGTACTTCTTTTCTTGACTTCTTGTTAACCATCTTCATACTCTCCTTATCTGTTATTTCTTACCGGTCTTACCAACTTTACGCCTGATGACCTCGTCGGCATACTTGATACCCTTGCCCTTGTAAGGCTCAGGTCTTCTCTTGTCTCTGATCTCAGCAGCGAATTGGCCGACTTTCTCTTTATCGATACCCTTGACGATGATGACGTTGGTGCCCTCTACCACAGACTCAATGCCCTCGGGGTCATCCATCTCCACAGGGTGGGAGTATCCAAGATTCAAGGTCAGCTTTTTACCGGACTTTGCAGCCCTGTAGCCGACACCGTTCACCTCAAGCTTCTTCTCATAGCCGGTGGTAACGCCTACCACCATATTGTTGATGAGAGTTCTTGTCAGGCCGTGAAGAGATTTCATCTTCTTTAAATCATTGGGCCTGCTTACATGAACCACATTGCCTTCCATCTTGATTTCCATTTCAGAGGGCAGAACTCTCTCCAGCGTGCCCTTGGGACCTTTCACAGTCACTTTGTTATTTTCTGCGATATCCACAGTTACGCCTGCGGGAATCGCGATTGGCATTCTACCTATACGTGACATGCCCGTACCTCCTATATTTTATATCATAACATCTCATACTCAAAAAATCTATGGCGCCATCCCGGAAGAACGCTTCTCTTGCGTTCTTCCGCGTGTAACTTAGATTTTCTTAGGCGGCGTACTTTGACGCCTTAGGAAATCTTTACACGCTGTTACCAGACGAAAGCCAGCACCTCTCCGCCCACATTCAGCTCACGGGCTTTCTTGTCCGTGATCACACCCCGGTTGGTGGAAATGATGGCAATTCCTAAACCTCCCAGTACCCTGGGCAGTTCATCCTTACCTGCGTACACACGAAGACCGGGCTTGGAGATTCTCTTGATGCCGGAGATGATCTTCTCGTTCTTGTCGGCGCCGTATTTCAGGGTGATATGGATAGCCTTGAAATTGCCGTCGTCGATTACGTCAAATTTCGTGATATACCCCTCGTCGAAAAGAATCTGGGCAATTGCCAGCTTCATCTTGGAAGCAGGGATATCTACTGTATCATGCTTGGCAGAATTAGCGTTACGGATTCTTGTAAGCATATCTGCGATGGGATCGCTCATTGTCATTGTATTTTCCTCCTTCCTTACCAGCTCGCCTTCTTGACACCAGGTATCTGCCCCTTGTATGCCAGTTCGCGGAAGCAGACTCTGCAAATGCCATACTTTCTTAAGTAAGCGTGGGGACGGCCACAAATCCTGCAGCGTGAATATGCCTGTGTAGAGAACTTAGGCTTGCGCTGCTGTTTCATTTTCAAAGATGTCTTAGCCATGAAAATCTACCTCCTTATTGTTTTGCGAAAGGCATGTTGAACAGTGTCAACAGCTCGCGCGCCTCTTCATCGGTCTTAGCAGTGGTCACGATGATCACATCCATACCTCTGGTCTTGTCAATCTTGTCGTACTCGATCTCCGGGAAGATGAACTGCTCCTTGATGCCAAGGGCATAATTTCCTCTCCCGTCGAAAGCATTGGGATTGACGCCTCTGAAGTCACGCACGCGGGGCAGCGCCAGGTTCACCAGACGATCCATGAACTCATACATCTTCTCGCCGCGCAGTGTGGTCTTGCAGCCGATGTTCATGCCCTCACGGATCTTGAAGTTCGCCACGGACTTCTTCGCCTTGGTAAGGACTGCTTTCTGGCCGGTGATGATTTCCATGTCGGACACGGCGTTCTCAAGAACCTTGGGATTCTCTTTGGCTTCGCCTACGCCCATGTTGATGACGATCTTCTCAAGCTTGGGAACTTCCATCACGTTTTTATATCCGAATTTCTTTGTCATTGCGTCTACAATCGTCTCGTAGTACGCTTCTTTTAATCTTGCCACTTTTCGTTCCTCCTTCCTATTGATCAGTCAATCACTTCGCCTGTCTTCTTCGCGAAACGAACCTTTTTGTCTCCTTCCATCTTGAAGCCGACTCTGGTAGGCTGTCCCTTGTAGACAAGCATTACGTTAGAGATATCAATAGGAGCTTCCCTCTGGATGATGCCTCCGTTGGGGTTCGCGGCAGAGGGCTTCGCATGCTTTGTGATCATATTCACACCTTCCACGATTACTCTGTGATTCTTCCGGTCAATGGAGACCACCTTTCCCTCTGCATTACAATCTCTGCCGGCGATTACCTTTACGGTGTCGCCTTTCCGAATCTTTAACATAGCCATTATGGGCACCTCCTTATAACACTTCGGGAGCCAGAGATACGATCCTCATGAACTGCTTGTCACGAAGCTCTCTTGCAACCGGCCCAAAAATACGGGTTCCTCTGGGTGTCTTGTCATCCTTTATGATGACTGCAGCATTCTCATCAAATCTGATATAGGAACCATCCTTGCGGCGTACTTCCTTGACAGTACGGACCACGACTGCCTTAACAACATCGCCTTTCTTCACAACGCCGCCTGGTGTTGCGTCTTTTACGGATGCAACGATTATATCGCCCACATGCGCATATCTTCTCGTAGAGCCGCCCATGACACGGATGCACAGAAGTTCCTTTGCACCGGTATTATCAGCGACTTTCAGTCTTGTCTCCTGCTGAATCATGATTTTCCTCCTTCGCCGCCTTTACGGCCAAATTTCATATGAACCGGCCAAGCTTATTTGGCTTTCTCTATGATCTCGACAAGTCTCCATCTCTTATCCTTTGACAGGGGCCTTGTCTCCATGACCTTGACGGTATCTCCGATGCCGCACTCGTTATTCTCGTCATGCGCCTTCAGTTTATAGGTGCTTTTTACGATCTTCTTATAACGGGGATGCTTCACATGCTCTTCGATAGCCACGACTATTGTCTTATCCATCTTATTGCTGGTAACCTTGCCAACACGGACTTTTCTCAAATTTCTTTCCACGATTGATCTCCTTTCATTGCCACAGGGCAATTACGCTTTTGACTTCTCGGTAATGACTGTGTTAATACGTGCAATGTTCTTCCTGACTTCCTTGATCCTTGCAGTATTGTCCAGCTGGTTGGTTGCGTTCTGGAATCTCAAATTGAAAAGCTCTTTCTTTGCAGCAACAAGGTCCTTTCCTAACTCTTCCACGGACTTGTTCTTTAATTCTTCTACAAACTTGCCTGATTTCATTCTTCTACACCGCCTTCCGAATCTGCCTTTGCAATGATTTTACACTTGCAGGGAAGCTTATGCATTGCCAGACGCAGCGCTTCCTTTGCCTGATCCTCGGGAACACCGGCAATCTCAAACATTACACGGCCGGGCTTAACGACTGCTACCCAGTACTCAACGGAACCTTTACCGGAACCCATACGTGTCTCGGCAGGCTTTGCCGTAACGGGCTTGTCAGGGAAGATTTTGATCCACACCTGTCCGGTACGCTTTGTATAACGGGTAAGAGCGATACGTGCCGCCTCGATCTGATTGGATTTGATCCAGCAGGGCTCTACAGCCACCAGACCATATTCACCATTGGAAACGGTGTTGCCCCTGGATGCCTTGCCTGAAAGGCTGCCGCGGAACTGTTTACGATGCTTTACTCTCTTGGGCATTAACATTATTTATCACTCCCTTCCGTCTGATTTCCTTTTGTGGGAAGTATCTCGCCTTTATAAATCCAAACCTTGACGCCAACCTTGCCGTAGGTCGTGCTGGCCTCTGCAAAACCGTAATCAATATCCGCCCTCAGGGTCTGAAGGGGAATGGTTCCCTCGCTGTAGAACTCGGTACGTGCGATATCGGCGCCGCCCAGACGTCCGCCGCATGCCGCCTTGATGCCCAGGGCGCCCGCTTTCATAGTCCTGCCCATGCAGGATTTCATGGCACGTCTGAAAGACACACGGTTCTCCAGCTGCTGCGCGATGTTCTCGGCCACCAGCTGCGCGTCTCTGTCAGGTCTCTTAATCTCCTTGATGTCGATTAAGACTTTCTTGTCAGTCATCTTGGAAAGCTCTGTCTTGGTGACTTCGATTTCGGCACCGCCCTTGCCGATGATGACACCGGGCTTTGCGGTATGGATGATGACTCTGATCCGATCTGACGCTCTCTCGATCTCGATCTTGGAGATGCCCGCGCTGTATAATTTCTTCTTCAGGTACTTTCTGATATTGTAATCTTCTACAAGATAATCTGCAAAATCAGACTCGGCGTACCATCTGGAATCCCATTCTTTAATAACTCCGACTCTTAAGCCATGAGGATTAACTTTCTGTCCCATTTATTTGTCCGCTCCTTTCCCTACTTCCTCTCATCCAGCACAACAGTGATATGACTTGTTCTCTTCTCGATCCTGTAAGCACGGCCCTGTGCCCTGGGATGGATGCGCTTCATGGTAGGTCCCTTATTCGCAAAGCACTCTGCCACATAAAGGTTATCCCTGTTCATGCCATTGTTGTTCTCAGCGTTTGCCGCTGCCGATTCGATCAGCTTCTTGATAAGGCTGGAAGCATATCTGGGATTATATTCCAAAATTGCAAGTGCCGTCTGCACATCCTTGCCTCTGACAGCGTCCAGTACGAAGCATGCCTTCTGTACGGACACTCTTGCATAAGACAATTTTGCCGAAGGCCTTGCGTCCTTCTGTGCATTTCTCTCTCTCTTAATCTGACTTCTGTGTCCCTTAGCCATTAATCTAAACCCTCCTTATCCTTACCTAACCTTGGACTTCTTCTCATCCTTGCCATGACCGCGGTAGGTTCTGGTGGCAACGAACTCGCCCAGCTTATGGCCAACCATGTCCTCGGTAACATATACAGGTACATGCTTTCTGCCATCATGGACCGCAATGGTGTGTCCCACAAAGGAAGGGAAAATTGTAGAACGACGGGACCATGTCTTGATGACCTGCTTCTGTCCGGAAGCATTCAAAGCATCTATTTTCTTTAACAGGCTTTCATCTGCGAAAGGCCCTTTTTTCAGTGATCTAGCCATTATCTTTCCTCCTCAATCTTACTTGATCGCTCTGCCGTCACGTCTTCTTACAATCAGCTTATCGGAAGCCTTCTTGCCCTTGCGCGTCTTGTAGCCAAGTGCAGGCTTGCCCCAAGGAGTGCTGGGACCGGGACGTCCGATACCGGTCTTGCCTTCGCCGCCGCCGTGAGGATGGTCATTGGGGTTCATAACGGAACCGCGGACGGTGGGACGGATGCCCATGTGGCGCTTACGGCCGGCTTTTCCTACATTGATCAGGTTGTGCTCGGCGTTTCCAACGATACCTACGGTAGCACGGCATGTGAGAGGAACCATTCTCATCTCGCCCGAGGGGAGACGCAGCGTGGCGTACTTGCCCTCTTTTGCCATCAGCTGTGCGCTGTTCCCTGCGGAGCGGGCCATCTGGCCGCCTTTTCCGGGATACAGCTCCACATTGTGTACCATGGTACCTACCGGAATCTCGGACAAAGGCAGGCAGTTGCCCACTCTCACTTCGGCTTCCGGACCGTTCATGACTTTCATGCCGTCAGTGAGGCCCTGGGGAGCGAGGATATAGGATTTCTGGCCGTCCGCGTAGCAGATCAGCGCAATGTTCGCGGATCTGTTGGGATCGTACTCGATGCCCATTACAGTTGCGGGAATGCCGTCCTTATTTCTCTTGAAATCGACGATTCTGTATTTTCTTCTGCATCCGCCGCCCTTGTGCCTTACAGTGATCTTGCCCTGATTATTGCGGCCCGAATGCTTCTTTAAGGAAGTACAAAGGCTCTTCTCCGGTGTCTTCTTGGTGATCTCGGAGAAATCGGAGCCTGTCATATGCCTTCTGGAAGGTGTATAGGGATTATATACCTTAATTCCCATTTCTTTAATCTCCTTTTCTAATGATTTTTTGCGCAGCTGCCCCGGGCAGCTGCATACCTAAATCCGGACTACCGTCACAGTCCCGCGTAGATTTCGATATCCTTGCTGTCCTCTGTAAGCTTGACGATAGCTTTCTTGGTCTTGGCCGTAACGCCTGTCACCATGCCGCGTCTCTTGTTCTTGCCACAGCAGTTCATGGTATTGACACGCTTCACTTTCGTGCCCTCGAACATTTTCTCCACAGCCTCTTTGATCTGGCTCTTGTTGGCCTGAGGATGAACCAGGAACGTATATTCCTTGACAGCCATGCCTTTCATACTCTTTTCAGTGATTACCGGTTTGAGGATTACATCATAATATTTGATATCTGCCATTATGCAAACACCTCCTCTATCTTCGCCACGGCATCCTTTGTGAGGACTACCGTCTTTGCTTTCATGACATCATAGGTATTGATCATGTTCGCCAGAGCCGTGTCGATGTCTGCCAGATTCCTTGCGGACAATACCACATTCTGATCATTCTCGGCGATGACCACCAGTCCCTTTTCCACTTTCAGATTGTTCATCACTGCCACAAATTTCTTGGTCTTGATCTCATCGAATTTCAGCTCGTCAAGGACGATCAGCCGATTGTCCAAAACCTTGCTGGTAAGAGCGGACTTAAGGGCTGCCCTCTTCTCTTTTTTATTCATTTTAAAGGAATAATCCCTGGGAACGGGTGCGAACACAACGCCGCCGCCTGTCCACTGAGGAGATCTGGTGGAACCCTGCCTTGCATGACCGGTTCCTTTCTGCCTCCAGGGCTTTCTTCCGCCTCCGGATACCTCTCCGCGGGTCTTCGCTTTCTGGGTTCCCTGACGCTTATTTGCAAGCTGCTGTACAACTGCCATGTGTACCAGATGCTCATTTACTTTCACACCAAATACCGCATCGTTTAATTCGATTGTACCGACTTCCTTGCCTTCCATATTATAAACAGATACGCTTGCCATATGATTGGCCCTCCTTTCGCATTATACTGCAGACCACCAGAATTTACAGTGACGCCACCAGGGAAGCACCTGGCTGGCGGTCTGCAGTCGGGCATACTGTAAATTTAACTGGCGTGCAGTATAAACTAGCATTCTACCTTCACGGTCTCTTTGATGGTTACTAATCCCTTCTTGGGACCGGGCACCGAGCCCTTTATCAACAGCAGATTCTTCTCCGCGTCCACTCTCACTACTTCCAGATTCTGTACAGTCACTTTCACGCATCCCATGTGGCCGGGCATTCCCTTGCCCTTGAACACGCGGCTGGGGGATGAACATGCACCGTTGGAACCCTGATGGCGGTGGAACTTGGAACCGTGCTGCATGGGTCCCCTGTGCTGTCCTAATCTCTTGATCGCGCCCTGGAATCCCTTACCTTTGGAGATTGCGGACGCATCTATCTTGTCGCCCTGCGCGAAGATGTCAGCTTTGATCTCCGCTCCCAGCGAATACTCTTCAGCATTCTCAAACTTAAACTCTCTGACATATCTTTTTGCGCTGACGCCGGCCTTTTTGAAATGGCCCTGCTCGGCCTTGGTAGCGCCGTGCCTGTGGATGATCTCGCGCTTTCCGCCGGCATCCTTGTTGACAATCCTTGCTTTCTTGTCAACGAAGCCTACCTGTACTGCCTTGTAGCCGTCATTCTCCACTGTCTTAACCTGCGTCACCACGCAGGGGCCTGCCTGGAGAACGGTTACGGGAATCAGTTCGCCGCCTTCGCCGAAGATCTGAGTCATTCCGACCTTGGTAGCCAAAATTGCTTTCTTCATGTTTCCTCTCTTTCTGCCCTGGGGGCTTCATCTACATAGCGGACCACACAGCCGCCGTTGCGCCGCAGCCGATGTTCATACGTCTAAGTAGAGGCTTTATTTTGATTATTTGGTTCTCATTTTGATATCAATGTACACACCTGCAGGCATCTCCAGCCTCTGCAGCGCATCCACTGTCTTCTGGGTGGGTGCGATAATATCGATGAGCCTCTTGTGGGTTCTCTGCTCGAACTGTTCTCTGGAGTCTTTATATTTGTGTACTGCCCTCAGGATCGTCACAACTTCCTTTTTCGTAGGAAGAGGCACGGGGCCGCTCACCTCAGAACCGGTCTTCTTTACAGTCTCGATGATTTTCTTAGCAGATGCATCCACCAGCTGATGCTCATACGCTTTCAATGTGATTCTCATTACCTGACTTGCCATAAAAAAAGTCGCCTCCTTTTCGCACTTTTAAAAAGTAAAATGCATTTCTCACAAGCGGAACGCATTTCTCACTTTAGTACGACAAGCGGTGACTGTACACTCTCCCGTGTGTGTCCTGAATTCTCACGCAACACTCTCGAATTCCGACTTTTCACATTCAGGACTGCATGTCTGCAGATTTTCAATCGGTACAGTGACTTGTCGTCAATTTCTAACTTGACATTCGCTCCACGGAAAACCTGATCGCCATTGCTGGTGACCAGCAACCTCACGCTTCACAGCTATCATGCCACAGCATTATTTAGTATACATGGGAAATACTTACTTTGCAAGGATTTTTTAAAAGCTTTTTTAAAAAATTTTGTATTTTTTTTAGTACAATTTAATTCTATATCTTTTAGTACAATTTAATTGTATATCTTTTAATACAATTTGTTCCGAGAAAAATAAATGACTTTTTTCCATAAATATGTTTTAATAAATTTAATAAAAATAAATTTCAAAAATCAAACCGGAATCAACCGGAATCAAGGAGACGGATATGTGGGTTGCGGATCAATGGAAAGATTATGAAGTGCTGGACGCTACAAAGGGCGAGAAGCTGGAGCGCTGGGGGGATTATATTCTGGTGCGCCCGGATCCTCAGGTCATCTGGAGTACGCCCCATAGCCACACGGGCTGGAGCAGAAAAAACGGGCACTACCACAGAAGCGCAAAAGGAGGCGGGGAATGGGAATTCTTCCGTCTTCCGGACGAGTGGAGCATTTCCTACCGGCTGGGCGGCTCTCCTCTTACTTTCCGGCTGAAGCCTTTCAGCTTCAAGCACACCGGCCTGTTCCCGGAGCAGGCCGCAAACTGGGAATGGTTCTCGCAGCTTCTGCGCGATGCCAAAAAGCCGGCGGACAGGCCCTTAAGAGTGCTGAATCTCTTCGCCTATACCGGAGGTGCCACCATAGCCGCCGCATGCGCAGGCGCTGCGGTGACCCATGTGGACGCGTCTAAGGGCATGGTGGCCTGGGCAAAGGAAAATGCCGGGGTCTCCGGACTGGGCGACGCCCCCGTCAGATGGCTGGTGGACGACTGCGTGAAATTCGTAGAGCGGGAAATCCGCCGGGGCAGTCGCTATGACGGCATCATCATGGACCCTCCCTCTTACGGCAGAGGACCGAAAGGGGAGATCTGGAAGCTGGAGACAAATATCTGGCCTTTCCTTACCCTGACGGCACAGCTCCTTTCAGACGACGCCTTATTCTTCCTGATCAATTCCTATACCACCGGGCTTCAGCCTGCCGTGCTGGCTTATATGCTGAACCAGGCAGTGGCAAAGCGCCTGGGCGGCCGGGTGGAGGCAGAGGAAATCGGTCTGCCCGTAACGGAGAGCGGCCTGATTCTTCCCTGCGGGGCCTCCGGGCGCTGGCATCGCTAGGCGCGCCGGCTCCTACCTTGTCGGAGCGCGTCAGCCGGGACATTTTTTGCCCCTACAGCACATATCTGCGCAGGGGGCGTATCCTGTACAGTATCCATGCCGCAAGTACGGAGAGAACCGCCGTTCCCCCGAAGAAGATCGCCACCGAGACCGCCACAGCCGCCGGGATCGGAATTCCCTCTGCCAGCGGATACAAAACGGACAGGGGATCCGAAACCGCCAGAGGCGTCAGTTCAAAATATTTGTATGCCAGATTCAAAAAAACCGGATGAACCAGATACACCGCAAAGCAAAGAGCTCCCGCCCGTGTCCAAAAAGGCCGGACGCAGTGTCCGGCGCCGGCTGCCCAGACAAACAGCAGCAGCGCAAGCAGAACCGTGAAAGGATAATTATATGCCATACGCGGGACCAAGCCCCCCCACAGGCGGCTGAACGCCATGCCTCCGGCCAGTAAAAGCGCCAGGCCGGGAATGATTCCTCTCCTGACCGCTTTTTTTATGCCCTCCCTCTTTTCCACGGCAAACAGATAGCCGCATATATAATAGAAGAAATAGATTCCGTCCCCGGGCAGTGCGAAGCCTTTCTTTCCGGACAGCATGTATAAACAGGGCAGCACAGAACACCCCGCAAACAGCACCGTCAGCACTCCATACACCGCCCACCGCGGAACGGCGCCAAGCGCCCGTCTTAGAAACGGCGTCAGCAGATACAGAAGCAGTATCAGGTACAGGTACCACATATGGGCCCAGGTCTTCCCGCAAAGCAGTCCCAGGAAAGTCTCCCACAGCATCCCCGGGCAAAACCTCCCCTCCACAGCCGTCAGCTCCAGACAGCCGTAGGGCATCCCGAACAAAAACAATGCCAGGACAATGCGCCTGCAATATTTTGTCACCATGCTTCCTATGCCAATCTGCCGCCCCGGGTTCAGAAACAGATATCCCGAGATCATCAGGAATACCGGGACACACCAGCTTACCAGATCCAGCATTGCCCAAAAAACCTTTCTCTCCTCGGGATAAAGGCTCATATCCGTGGTATCCGCCACACCGCTCACCGTATGAAGCAATACCACCGCACAGGTAGCCGCCACCCTCAATTTATCCAGAAAAACTTCCCGCTCTTTCATCCGTCCGCATTCCACTGCCTTTCGCAATTTCTTTGTAGATTTTTATTTTACTCTTACTGTCTGCCGCAGGCAAGCCATAAAGTAAATTTTAAGAAATGGCTTTCGACTTCCGCTCTTCCCATTGACTACATCTTCTTAACAATATCTTTATACCTGTCTTATTGCTTCTTGTCCGAAAAGAATATATAATAGAAGACAGACACAGTTTCAAGAAACCCTATAAAGAAAGGAAGTATTATGCACAACAAAAAATTAAACTCATTTCAGCACATGGAACATTCCACCCGGACAGGTCTGTTCGCAGCCCTTTGTACGGCAGGCGCAGCCAGCACGGCAGGTGTACTGGCTTCACGAATCATAAGACGAAAGGCAAAAAGGCCCCTGCCTCCGTCACCGGAAACAGAAACCGAGAAAATCCGTGAAAATCTCATGCGCACAATCTCTCATGACCTGCGCACCCCGCTCTCCGGCATCATGGGCAACAGCCTCCTGTATCTGGAGAGCGACGAAACCCTGGACGATACGGAGCGGCGCCGGCTTGTGACCTATATTCACAAGGATTCCGCATGGCTGCTCAACATCGTGGAAAATCTCCTGGCCATAACCCGTATCCAAAATTCGGATAGCGCCATCGGCACCAGGGAAGAGATTGTGGAGGAGGTTCTGGGAGAAGCCCTGCAGAAAATGGATACACGACATCCGGAATTCAAAATCCGGGCTTCCATTCCGGATGAAATCATCATGCTGCCCATGGACGCATTGCTGATAGAGCAGGTCATCATCAATCTCCTGGAAAATGCTCTGCTCCACTCCGGCAGCAAAGAGCCTGTAGACGTCATTGTAAAAAACGGAACGGAATGCGCGACATTTATTGTCAGGGACTATGGGCAGGGCATTCCTGAAGAGGTATTGGCCCATTTATTCGACATTTCCTCGCTGATGGAGGATCTGCCGGATGCCCGTAAAAAGACCGGTATCGGGCTGCTAATCTGTAAGACGATCATTTCCGCCCACCACGGAACCCTCACAGGTCACAACCACAGCCTGGGTGCGGAGTTTATCTTCACCCTGCCAAAAAGGAGTCAGTAATTTGTCATGAATGCCAAAATCCATATCCTGTTAGTCGAAGACGAAAAGAGTTCCTGCTCTTATATCACCGCTCTCCTGGGTAAGAGCGGTTACCACATCACCACTGCCATGTCCGGCAGGGAGGGGCTCAGTCTCGCAGCCTCTCTTTGCCCGGATCTGATTCTGCTGGATTTAGATCTGCCGGATCTGGACGGACTAAAGGTATTGGAGCAGCTGCGCGTCTGGAGCCATGTTCCTGTCATCATCGTATCTGTCTGCAACGAAGAGCAGGAAAAGGTAAAGGCATTGGATCTGGGCGCTGATGATTATGTCACAAAACCTTTCTATCCGGACGAACTGAGAGCCCGCATCCGCACTGCCCTGCGCCATAGCCGCCGCAATGCGCCCAGCCAGATCTACAGGGCCCTCAATCTGGAGATTGATCTGGACAAACGGATAGCCCATCTGGGCGGACAGCGGATCCACCTGACGCAGATCGAATATCAGCTGCTCTCACTCCTGGCGGAAAACGCCGGACGCGTGCTGACCTATAACGCAATGCTGCGCCGTATCTGGGGACCCTATGCGGAAGAGAACAATCAGATTCTGCGGGTCAACATGGCAAATATCCGCCGTAAGATCGAGAAAAACCCGGCCCAGCCTCAATATCTGTTCACCGAGGTAGGTGTGGGATATCGGATGCGGGAAAATGAAAACGGGTAGAGCCGGCTTAAGCCGGCTCTATTCACTCTCTCCCATGGAACAGAACATCTCCCATATCTCCTGCGCCGTACCCCGGCCATTGAACCGCACCACCACACCGTCCGGATACAATACGCCGAAATTCCCCCTCGGCGTATCCGTATCTCCCGCATCATCATAGGATTTCATCCGGCTCTCCACAATCTCCAGCGTGAAATCCTGCGCGGCAAAAACCGGATTCCAGAAACTCTCCCGGTAATCCTCCGGCACAGTCTCTCCATAGGGAATCTCGTACAGACGCTGGTCATAGCTCTCTCTCCTGGCCACATCCACCGTGGCCGGCAGCTTCTCCGGTTTTTCCAGATGCAGCATGATGGAGTCCATCCCCCTGGTCCAGCACACAGTCAGGTTCGCCTGGCTTGCATCCGGCAGGGTATAGGCTTCCTCAAAGACATAGCCCTCAGGCAGCACCCCTGGCACATAAGCTCCCAACGCTTCCCGGCTTCTGCTCTCCGCCTCCGTCAGCTTCTCCGACTTAAGCGGCAGGCAGCTCTCCACATCCACCGGGGTCTCTTCTTCCCCGCCGTCTTCCGGCATCCCCACCGAGCCGGACTGGGTTCCGTTGTCTGCGGCCATCTCCTGCCCCGCCCGTTCTTTGCTATCGGCTTCCGCACCGGAAAGTACGTCGGACTGTTTTTCGTCTTCAACAGTGTCTCCCGTGCTCTCGGGCCGGCTCGTTACGGTCTCTTCTTCCTTTGCCTCGTTTTCCCTCTGAGCGGCATCCCCCGATACCTCCTCCCGGGGAGACGCCTCGTTTCCCTCTTCCGTCACGCAATTTTCCGCTGCACCGCCGGACAGATCGGCGCTGCCCATCTTCAGATTGGACAGCTGATATCCCCCCCAGCTCACCGCTCCCACTGCCGCCAGGCACGCCGCCGCCGCAACGGCTCTCATATTCCGCCACAGAGGCCTTGTTTTCCTCTCCCGGCCGCAGCGTTCCAGCAGTCTCTCATCCACCCCTGACAGCGCCTCCATGAGCCGCATGGCACGCTCCTGCCCTTCCCTGTCCGGATACTTTTTTTCAAACTCTCCGTCCCTGCTCATATGATTACGCCCTCTCTTTCCAGATATTCCCGCAGCTTTCCCCTGGTGCGGAACAGGGAGGTCTTCACCGTATTCAGCTTCATGTCATAGCGTCTGGCAATATCGCTGTACTCCTCTACATACCAGTAACGACGCAGAAAAATATTGCATTCCCGCTCCGGCAGTCTCTGCAGGAAATCATTCACCAGCCGTTCCAATTCCGCCGCCTCTGCCTCCGCCTCTGTATTGTGTGCATCGGGCAGGCATTCCGCCAGCTCGTCCAGCGCAAGCTCCATCTCTCCTTTTCCCCTTTTCATAGCACGCCTTTCTTTCCATCTGTCCAGGGACAGATTCCGTGTGATGGTCCCCAAAAACAAAGCCAGCTTGCCGGGCCTCTTAGGCGGTATGGCGTTCCAGGCCCGCAGCCAGGTGTCGTTTACGCACTCATCGGAATCCTCTCTGGAATAGAGGATGTTCCAGGCGACATGATAGCAATATTTCCCATAGGCTTTCTGGGACTCATAGATGGCCTGTTCCTCTCTTTCCCAATATAGATCCAGTATCTTTGCATCCGTCAAAGTATGCCTCCCTCCTAGGTCCGACGGCTCTTCCCTGCCGTCCCTGACCTAATAGACGATGTACAGCGCAGAAAGTTTCATGATAAACAAAAACAATAAAAGGGCAGTGATCCCTGCCCTTGACTTCTGACTTTATCCGCAGCCCGGGGAAGCCGTCATATAAGCGGCGCCACCAGACGCATGACTCTTCCCAGCATCCTCTCCCAAAGCTTCAGTTTTTTATAATCCCCTTCTTTCACTTCAATGCTTTTTTTCAGCGTATCCTGAAAATCCTGCTCCATCACCGCGATCTGTGAATTCCGGTACAGCACCGCACCGCATTCAAAATGGTGGAACAGACTTCGGTAATCCAGGTTCACCGTACCTATCACAGCCTTTACGTCATCCGACACAAATACCTTTGCATGGACGAAACCCGGCTCGTATTCGCAGATTCTCACCCCCGCCTCCAGCAGCTGGTCATAATAGGTCTTGGCCAACAGGAAAGCATATTTCTTATCCGGAATATGAGGCATGATAATGACCACCTCCACGCCCCGCTTCACGGCGTAAGTCATAGCTGTCAGCAGCTGATAATCCGGCACCAGATAGGGAGTCATGATATGCACATAAGTATGGGCTGTATTCAGGATCTCCAGATACACCATCTGCCCCACCCGCTCTGTTCCCAGCGGAGAGACGCTGTAGGGAATGGCATAGCCGTCGCTGGACACGGAAGCCTCCGGCACAAGCGTATATTTCTCATAGGCTTCCCTTTCTTTTTCGTCCACATCCCACAATTCCAGGAACATATAGGTGAAACGCTCCACGGCTTCTCCCCGGATCATGGCGCCCACATCTTTCCAATGGCCGAAGCGCTCCTTTTCATTGATATATTCATCAGCCAGATTGATGCCGCCGGTAAAAGCTACCTTACCGTCAATGACCAGAATTTTGCGGTGGTCCCGATTGTTGTAATGGGGGGAGAAGACCGGGCGGATGGGTGCGAACATCTTACAGTGTATCCCCTCCGCCTCCAGCATCTGCGGAAAGAAATTCGGCAGATTCCACAGCACATTGGTGCCGTCGCACATGAAACGGACCTCCACGCCCTGCTTTGCTTTTTCTTTCAGAATATCCAGAATCGTCCCCAGCATCTGCCCGCCGGACACGATGAAAAATTCCATAAAGATATACTTTTCCGCTTTCTTCAGCTCCTCCACCATGTCCACGAACTGGCTGTCCCCCAGCGCGTAATATTTCATCTGTGTATTGTCGTAGACCGGACTGTAGTCATATTTTTCCAGGTAATAGGCCAGCTGCCCCATGTGGGGACTCTCTGTACGCAGCTTGTCCCTTGTGTCCTCTCTGGGATTCACATATTTCTTCGTATCTTCCGACAGCTCTTTCAGCCGCTCATGCAGAACCGTAATGCCGGGCTGCATAACAATAGTCATATAAAAGATGGCGCCGAAAACGGGAAATATGGCAATGGGCAGCATCCATGACAGTTTCAGATCCGGATTCCCCGGCGCATTATAGATATAAATCACCACCACAGCGCTGATTGCCAGAAAAAGCGCATAAAACAGATAGCTGTAATTGCGCAGGAGAATGTATCCCAGCAGCAGCAGGATCAGCTGCGTCAGAAAACCCAGCAGAATCATCACAAACCTGCCATAGATCACAGTCTTTAGCTTTCCCAGTACCTGATTGACTTTCTCTCCCATGTTCATGCTCATACCTCTTATCTATTGTCGGACATCCATTCAACCTCCCGGACGGCAATGCCGTACTTTAGTCGCCCCCGGTTCCGGCCTCCAGAAAAGCATTCAGATTTACAAGACAGCGGTACAGAACCTCCATCTCTTCCTCCCCTAAGTCCCTGACTATGGCCCTGATCATTTTTTTGTGAAAATCCCGGTGATGGTAAAAAGCTTTCCGTCCTTTTTCTGTCAGCAGGACATATACTACTCTCTTGTCTTGCTGGCTGCGTTCCCTCTTGATATAACCCTTGCGCTCCAGTCCGTTCATATTTGTAGTCAGGGTGCTCACCGTGACGCTGAGTCTGCGGGCTATCACGGACATGTTCCTGGGCTCCTCTATGCCGATGGCCTCTATGATATGCATGTCATTGTTGGTGATGTCCCTGTACTCCTCCGTGATCACGGCTTTCGCCTCCATGTCCATCACATGATTGAACAGGCTGACTAACAGTTCGTTGATAGAGCGCTTTGTATTCTGTGCCATGCTTCTCCCGCTATCCTCCCAAAGTCCTGTTCACAAACGGACAGGCCTATAATATATTATGTTACCCATTTCCGCGAAAAAGTCAATAGACAATAAAAGCGATGTGCTGCATCTCTCTGATTCCGTCATCGTTATACACGGCGCAAAAAATGCTTGAAAAAAGCGGCAAATCATACTAGAATGAAACTATTGGCGTGCCGATGCAGACAGGGAAACACTGCAAAGCTGCTGACAGATAACGCATAAGAAAACGGGAGTTGATCTTGCTATGGAAAAGTTAAAGCCGAAGTTATTTTCCGTGATGAAAACCTACACAAAGGGGCAGTTCGTCAAGGACGTGATCGCGGGCATCATCGTGGCCATTATCGCGCTGCCCTTATCAATCGCGCTGGCGCTGGCGTCCGGCGTGGGGCCGGAGGAGGGTATCTACACCGCCATTGTGGCTGGCTTTCTGATTTCCTTTCTGGGCGGAAGCCGCGTCCAGATTGCGGGGCCTACCGCCGCTTTTGCTACCATTGTAGCGGGCATCGTCGCCACCAAGGGCATGGACGGACTGATTCTTGCCACCGTCCTTGCGGGCGTCATTCTGGTGGCAATGGGTTTTCTGCGCCTGGGCAACCTGATTAAATATATCCCCTACACCATCACCACGGGCTTCACGGCGGGGATCGCCGTCACCATCGCCATCGGTCAGGTCAAGGACTTCCTGGGACTGGCTTATCCCGAGGGAACCGTGACGATCGAGACTATGGAAAAGCTGGAAGCAGTGATTAAAAATATCTCGACCATTAACGTGCAGGCGCTGGCTGTGGGCCTGGTGTGCCTTGCCATCCTGATTATCTGGCCTTATGTCAACAAGACCGTTCCCGGCTCTCTGATCGCCGTGATTGCCGGCATCCTAATGGTAAAACTTCTTGGCATGAAAGTGAACACCATCGGCGATCTCTACGAGATCAGCAACAAGCTGCCGAGCCTGCGCCTGCCCTCTTTCACCTGGAAAGAGGTAGGCGATATCCTGCCCGACGCCTTTACCATTGCAATCCTTGCTGCTATCGAATCCCTGCTCTCCTGCGTGGTTTCAGACAGCATGATAAACTCCAGGCACCGCTCCAACATGGAGCTGATCGCGCAGGGCGTCGGCAATATCGGCTCCGCGCTCTTCGGCGGCATCCCCGCCACAGGCGCAATCGCGAGAACCGCTGCCAACATCAAGAACGGCGGACGCACCCCCATTGCCGGTATGGTGCACTCCGTCACGCTGGTGCTGATTCTGGTCATTTTGATGCCCTACGCGGCGCTGATTCCCATGCCCTGCATTGCCGCCATCCTGTTTATGGTGGCATACAATATGAGCGGTTGGCGTTCCTTTTTGCATCTGTTCAAATCCTCTCCCAGGAGCGATGTTGTGGTGCTGGCCTTAAGCTTTGTGCTTACGGTTGTCTTTGACCTGGTGCTGGCGATTTCGGCGGGCATCCTGCTGGGCGCGATTTTGTTTATGAAGCGCATGAGCGATGTGACGGAAGTGAAAGGCTGGAAATATGTCGACGAGGAGGACGATCCTGATGCCCTTTCCCTCCGCGCGGTGCCAAGCCACACTTTGGTTTACGAGATTTCCGGACCGATGTTTTTCGCTGCGGCCCACAAAATCTTGCGCATCTCTTTAAGGGAAGACACCACCTGTTTGATCCTGCGCATGCGCAGCGTGAACGCCATGGACGCCACCGCCATGCACTCCCTGGCAGAGTTTCTGGAAAAATGCGAAAAGAGAGGCGTCCGCGTCATCCTCTCCCATGTGAATGAACAGCCGAAAAAAGTAATGGATAAGGCAGGACTCACCCAGCGGATCGGCAAAGAGAACTTCTGCGCCAATATCGACGAGGCGCTGGAGGCAGCAGCCAAAAATTTTGCTCCTTGACCCCCGTACGACAAGCACCCTTAAAGGTATGGAATACATATGGAATTGGAATAAGGAACATATTTTCCATCTGCGTAACTAGGTTACTTCCAGTGGTATATGCATCCACAAGCATTACCGCAATTACAGGGCCTGTGACCTGCATACATCACTGCCTCTCCTCTGATTTTGTTAGACGCTCGCCAGAAAGCTTCCGGCAGTCACGAGGATGTCCCCGCCACACCTACCTTTATGGTAGCTTTCCATGTTCCATACTTTGGACGCATTGTTCTCCAGGTAGTTGTCCGCAGTGTCCCATGGGATCAGGGGAACGGGATACTCGTACCGTCTGTCTCCGTATTCGCTCCCAAGCTCCCTGGCGAAAAGCGATTGTGTCAGGTTTGTGCCCATTGCTACGACATTGTAGGTAAATATGACTGTGTTGGCCGCGGCAGCCAGCACGGAGTCCACTACACCTGCTGAGGTGGAGGCCTCGTAGTATTCCATTTCTATCTGCTGCCCGTACAGTTCCTCTGCTTGCTCGCTGTATTTTTCATCCCCGGTAAGCCAGTACATGTACTCCATCATCTCTGCCTGGGGATGGTACTCGTTATGGCTGTTCCCGCTGGAATCCTCATAGTTGGGGTAGCTGCTGATGCCGTAGTTGTAGCGGTTCAGGGTCAGGGGCTCGTTTATGCTGCCCAGGTAGGTGTCCTCGATGAGGAAGTTGGCCGTCACCACGCTGTAGTACCTGGCCCGCAGGTACTGGCTCTGGATGTTGGGGTTGTAGGACTCCCCGTTGTAGGTGTACTCGTTCTCGTGGGCGGCTGCACCGTGGGTCAGTTCTCCGGTGGGGCTGTACTGGTAGGTCTTGGTCAGGTGGCCTTTTGCGTCTGCCAGGCCAGCTACACTGCCTCGTGGGTCGTAGGGTGAAAAGATTTTCTAAGGCAGCAAAATACACTGCCTAAGAAAATCTATGTTTCGCCCAGGTAGTAGGAGGTTCTGCCTGCCTGGTTGAAGAGCTCCTTGCTGATCCGGTCCACGCCGTAAGTGTAGGTGGTGTCCGTCCTGCCGTTGATGTTCTGCTCTACCAAGACTTCCACGTACTCGCAGTTCACGTCGTTGACGTACTCGATCAGCTCGTACTTGCTGGTGAGGGTGACTCCTGCGGGGGCTATGAGGTCTTCCTCTGTGGGGTTGACCTCGCCGCATGCTTTTAGCTGGATGCCTGTTCCGTTGTAGTCGCAACTGTTGTAAGTGCGGTAGTAGCAGCTGAAGTCCTCGTTTTTCTCCGGGTTGTAGTTCACCTAGTAGACGCGGTTGCCGTCCCTAGCGTAGGTGTAGCTGACTTTTCTGGTGATCCTACTGTCTAGTTTAATAGGAGAGCACCAGGCAAGAGCAGACGAAAGCTATCCTTTGCTTAACCAGCATATTCCTTCATGGAACAGAACCCAAATTAGTTTTTCAGTAAAGCTTATAACAATTACATCTGTTGAATAAAATGCCTCACCAAAAGCAGTGGAAAAATTTTCAACAAACTCATTTATATGATTTGCATCAACAACAAATGGCCCACACTTTTTTTCATAACAATAATCCGTTATCACATACAGAATTCCACTCATATAATGTAGTTTCTGCAAATACACTAACACCTCAACATCGCTTAATTCTGTTTCTTCTCCAAATTGTATTTGATTATTAACATTATAATACAGTTCATCGACATACTTAAACCCTTTTCCAAAAATGTCATGCATGCTATTTTCAAATTCCATCCAGGATATATTGCTATTGATAGTAATCCCACCCTTCTATAAAATATTTTTCCATAACACTCCATCCGCCTCGCTCATTCCTATGTCTAACAGTTACATGAGGCCCTTCGTTAGTATTCGCATGTCCTTCTGGATTCCACTCAATTTTTATTGTTCCTTCTTTATTTTGGTACCATCCAGGCTTTATCTCTTCAAAGTCATCCAAATTTCCACCTGCTGCTTCTTCGGCTTTTTGCAGTAATTCATCTTGATTCTTTACATATTTTCTCGTTACATTTTGTCCTGCAGAATTCGTTACTGTCTTTTCAGAACCGCTTCCCTCATTAAGCCCAGAGCCTTTGTCACTAGCAATCCTAGAAACCCGATCCCGGAAATCTGTAAGCGCATCAAACGCCACAGCGTCTGCCAGGACAGTTCCGGCAACATTCAAAGCTTTGGTGCCGCTGGTCACCAAGCCCAAGGTGCCTCCCGCAGCCTGGCCATTGGCAAATACGAACAACTTGCTGCCATTGGAGCCGGACCTTATCCAGGCAGGCACGTTCTTCAGTCCATTGCATATGTTGTAAATGCCGTAGAAGCTCGCCAGCAGGCTTCCGGCGGTCACGAGGATGTCCCCGCCGCACCTGCCAGTATGGTAGCTTTCCATGTTCCATACTTTAGACGCGTTGTTCTCCAGGTAGTTGTCCGCAATGTTCCATGGGATCAGGGGGACGGGATACTCGTATCTTTTGTCTCCATTTTCCTCCCCAAGCTCTTTGGCAAAATACGATTGCGTCAGGTTTATGACCGTTGCCCCTACGTTGTAGACAAGTATGACCGTGTTGGCCGGGGCGGCTATCACGGAGTCCACTACTCCTGCCGAGGTGGAGGCCTCGTAGTATTCCATTTCTATCTGCTGCTCGTACAGCTCCTCTGCAAGCTTGCTGTATTTTTCGTCCCCGGTAAGCCAGTACATGTACTCCATCATCTCTGCCTGGGGATGGTACTCGTTATGGCTGTTGCCGCTGGGATCCTCATAATTAGGGTAGCTGCTGATACAGTAGTTGTATCTGTTCAGGGTCAGCGGCTCGTTTATGCTGCCCAGGTAGGTGTCCTCGGTGAGGAAGCTGGCCGTCACTACGCTGTAGTACCGGGCACGCAGGTACTGGCTCTGGATGTTGGGGTTGTAGGACTCCCCGTTGTAGGTGTACTCGTTTTCATGGGCGGCTGCGCCGTGGGTCGGTTCTCCGGTGGCGCTGTACTGGTAGGTCTTGGTCAGGTGGCCTTTTGCGTCTACTAGTCCGGCTACGCTGCCTCGTGGGTCGTAGGGTGAAAAGATTTTCTAAGGCAGCAAAATACACTGCCTAAGAAAATCTATGTTTCGCCCAGGTAGTAGGAGGTTCTGTTTGCCTGGTTGAAGAGTTCCCTGCTGATCCGGTCTACGCCGTAGGTGTAGGTGGTATCCGTCCTGCCGTTGATGTTCTGCTCCACCAGGACTTCCACGTACTCACGGTTTACGTCGTTGACGTACTCGATCAGCTCGTACTTGCTGGTGAGGGTGGCTCCTGCGGGGGCTATGAGGCTTATGAGGTCTTCCTCTGTGGGGCTGACCTCTCCGGCCGCTTTCAGCTGGATGCCTGTGCCGTTGTAGTCGCAGCTGTTATAGGTGCGGTAGTAGCAGCTGAAGTCCTCGTCTTTCTCCGGGTTGTAGTTCACCTGGTAGACCCGGTTGCCGTCCCCGTCATAGGCCGCGGCCATCTGGAGGGTCCTGTTGTAGGCGTTGCCGGTGTACACTGCCTCCAGGCGGTTTTCCACGGCGTACTGGTAGGAGGTCTGGCCGTTGTCGGTGGGGCTGTACTCCTTTATTAGGTTTCCGTCCGCATCGTAGGTGTAGCAGACCTTTCTGGTGGTCCTGCCGTTGCAGAGGGTGGCCTCCGCCAGCTGATTGCTGTCGTTGTATGCGTAGCGGTTGTTCTCCATGACTTTGCCGCCGGGGTTCTTCTTTTCCTCCAGGATGCGGTTGCCCATCAGGTCATAGGCGTA
>Ga0137308_100737_pt2 | contig 40553 bp, 45 predicted proteins | sample Inofrocosms_June_FD_97181 | JGI IMG/M metagenome (GOLD analysis project Ga0137308, IMG submission 97181) | Mouse cecal microbial communities from Vienna, Austria - N-Acetylneuraminic and N-Acetylglucosamine D2O microcosms_June | ecosystem: Host-associated > Mammals > Digestive system > Large...
CTATCAGCTGATGGCACGCATCCAGCCGGAGGCGGTGCTGGTTCTGGGGGATACCAACAGCTGTCTGTCTGTGATCGGGGCGAAACGCCTTCACATTCCCATTTTTCATATGGAGGCGGGAAACCGCTGCAAAGATGAGTGTCTCCCGGAGGAGACCAACCGGAGGATTGTGGATATTATCTCTGATGTGAACCTGGCGTATTCGGAGCACGCACGCCGGTATCTGGCTGAGTGCGGGCTTCCAAAAGAGCGTACCTATGTCACTGGCAGTCCCATGGCAGAGGTGCTGGAAAATAATCTCCAGTCCATTCTTCGTTCGGATATTCATGAGAGAATCTCGGCGGAAACCGGGGTCAGGATTGAGAAGGGGCGCTATATTCTGCTGTCGGCCCACCGGGAAGAAAATATTGATACAAAAAAGAATTTTACCAGCCTTTTTACCGCAGTCAATGCCCTGGCTGAAAAGTATGATATGCCTGTGCTGTACTCCTGTCATCCCAGGAGCAGAAAACGACTGGAGAGCAGCGGATTTGTGCTGGATTCAAGGGTGATTGCCCATGAGCCTATGGGTTTTCATGAGTATAACTGCCTGCAGGTGAATGCCTATGCGGTGGTGTCTGATTCCGGCACCCTTCCCGAGGAGAGCAGTTATTTTACTTCAATTCATATGCCTTTTCCCGCGGTGTGTATCAGAACCAGTACGGAAAGGCCGGAGGCGCTGGATAAGGCTTGTTTTATTTTGTCGGGGATTGGGACACAGGGACTGCTGCAGTCGGTGGAACTGGCGGTTTCCATGAATGAGAATGGGGACTTTGGGACGCCTGTTCCTGATTATGTAGATACCAATGTGAGTATGAAAGTAGTGAAGATTATCCAGTCATACAAGGATACGGTGGATCGGTTTGTGTGGCGGAAAAAGTTGTAGATATTTGTAAACGAATAATTGAACTTTCAGTGCGTCATTGGGCGTACACACAAAAAAGTACGGCCAGGATCCCTTTTTGAGATTCCTGGCCTATGTTTTTTATGCGGCTATTCTGTTTTCAATTTTTTCACTTTGTCAAGAGGAAGACCGGCATACTCTGCAGTCTTCTCACACGTCAAGATTCTATCTGCCAGCAGCTCAATTTTGCAAATGCCTGTGACACAATATTCTTCCTTCTGTCATGTATTTCAACATGGTTAAAACAAATCACTATGTGTTCCAGTCCTGGTTAATGATAGTGTAAGTATATTTTGCTCAATTTTGTATATGAGCAGCCAGTCAGGAGTGATGTGGCATTCCCTGTGGCCTGTGTAATTCCCTGATAAATTATGGTCTTTGTATTTGGGCGGAAGCGGCTCTTCACTACATAAGATAGACAGCACATCTTGTAACAGCTGGGGGTTGTAACCGCGCTTAATGATAGTTTTGTAGTCTTTCTTAAATTTGGCAGAGTATCTTACGTCAAGCATTTAAGTCCTCCATTAGTTCGGCAATGCTGTGAAATGTTTTGCTGAGATTTCTGCCGTGATTTACATCATCAATAGCAGCCAGGGTTTCAGCATTGGGGATGTCAAGAGAAATCTCAAAAGGTATTTTCTGCTGGCGGACCATAGTTTTTGCAAAAATATTGATGGCAGCGGACATGTTGAGTCCAAGTTCACTGCAGAGATGGTCAAATTGCCGTTTTAGGGTTTCATCCATCCGTATATTGACATTTGTTTGAGCCATAAATTTGTACCTCGCTTATTTTTTGTATATATATTGTATCGAAATTTATTTACATAGTCAATAAGGAGGTGATTACTTTCTCTGCCACACCTCCTGATTTTAAAAGCCGGGAATCAATGTATTTATGATTCCCGGCATCCTGCTGTTTTAGGAGCTATCTTTCTTATGAAATTATGTCTTTAAAATCAATCCAAAAATCATCATAAATATTCACTTTTATTCTGTCCTGGAAAGTGTATGCCTGAACATCAAGGCAGCTATTTTCAAAAAAATATACAAAACTTGTCTGTGTTAATAGGTTTACAATCCAATATTCACGGACTCCGGCGTCAGCGTACATATGGAGCTTGCGTATATAATCATGGCTGGCGGTGCTGGAAGAGATAATTTCTATAATCCAGTCCGGCGCGCCGGTACAGCCCCGGTCTGTAAGCTTATTTGGGTCACAGATAACACTTATGTCTTCTGTGAAGATTTTAGATTCTGCTAATACCTGTGACATAATATCATTCCTTTCTACAGCCCCTTACTTCAATTTCATCCCTCTCACGTAGATTTCAACCGCTTCTTTCTCTTTATCCGTCAGAGATTCCCATATTCTTAACACTTTCTTTTGTTCTGCAGATAATTCCAGTTTTCCTATATCGTCAGAGAAAAATTGTGGCAGCGTGATCCCCAATCCCTCACAAATTCTGTTCAGTGTGTAAAAAGTAGGTATACTTCCCCTTCTCATCAGATTCGATAAAGATGACTGGCTGATACCCGTCTTTTTAGACAGCGCATACATGGACATCTGCTTTTTATCGCAGAGTTCCTTTATCCGGTTCGCAATATACTTCTCTTCTATCAAGCAATCTACCCCTCACTTCCGATATATACTGCTTTCATTTTACCCGGTATTACCTGATATTATCAGGTTTTAAAATGAGAAGTATATTACTTCATAAATGAGTAGTATTGAATGAAAAAAATAAGCGTATTGACAAATACTCTTTTATAGGTTCTTCTTCATTTTGTTATACAGATACTCAATTACTTCCTGCGGTGTGGGACGTTCCCCATGAAAAGGCACTTTTGCCCACTCTGCTCTTACCGCCGTGTCAGGATGGTCAAATCCCGAATTGATAGCAATTTGGATTTCTTTTTCTACCTCTTTTGGGCTTATGCCCTCTGCTTTTCCGATGGCATTCATCACTTTATTAAAGTTTCTTTTTCTCATAGCTTTGTACTTTTCCTCCTGTCAATTGCAATTATACAGGCATTTTACATTGGAAGCAATACCATTTCACTTGATTTTAGGTCTTGAACTGATTACAGATTCCCCTTGTCTTTATAATCATTACGATATATAATATAAAGCATAGAAAGATACTGGGAGGTGTTAATGTGGCAACAAAAGCTTTGAATTTCAAAATGGAAGAAACAGAAATCCTTGATATGCGGAAAGTTGCTTCTGTATTTAATATGACACTTACGGATGTGGTTCGCGAGGCAGTCAAAGAATATATAGAGAAAATGAAAAAAGACCCTTTCTATCGCTTGACAGTCAATGTGGAAGACGCATCTGCTGAGGAGTCTGCTGAAATTTTGACTGAGATTGATCGTCTTACTGATGATGATCTCAGTATTGCTTCTGAAAAGCAGATAACTATATAATCTGGAGGTAAAAGTGAAAGGGAGTTTCTCTTACAGTATTAAATATACAAAGGCAGCTGAGAAGTTTTTTCGAAATCATGAGGACGTAAGGAGACAGTATGAATCTGCCGCAGCTGAGATTCTGGTGGGTGATCACCCGGAAACGGTTGATGTGAAAAGGATTAAGGGAAAGCGGAGTGATTATTACAGAATTCGTTTGGGCGGCTGGCGTGTGGTGTATACTCTGATCAATGGTGAGATTGTGGTCATCACCGTGCTTCTTGCTGAACTGCGGGGAGACGTTTACAAAAAATGAGAGGTTTTACTTAAAATATGTCGAAAATATTTAACACAATCGCAGCGCGTATGCCGGAATATCATTATATGGTGGACTTATCCCAGCGGCTGGAAGAAGTTAAGAAAATGGTGGATGCCTGCCATCTGGATAGAGGGTATCTGCTCAGCTATAATTTTAATAAGAATAAGAAAACCGGCCTTTGCCGTATCCAAATTGGCGGCAGGGAACTGGTGGAAGTTGTAGTGTAGTAACATAAAAAGCTGCAGAGTCTGGATGTGGATTTTCCTTGGGAACATACGTAAACCCTGGCAACAGTGCTTTTGCCGGAATATTGAACGATCAATATGTGGATAAAACGGGTCTGATCGGCCTGATCAATAAAACCATTGAGACACCCAGAAGACTTACCTGTATCAGCAGGCCGCGGAGATTCGGCAAATCATTTGCGGCGCAGATGCTCTGTGCCTATTATGACAGGAGCTGTGATTCTTCGAAACTGTTCAGGGGGAAAGATATCAGCAGAGACGAAAGCTATGAACAGTATTTGAACCAATATAATGTGATCTATGTTGATATGACATATATCAAGCCATTTACAGATAATTTTAAGACCATAGTCCCTTATTTAAGCGCAAAGATTACGGAGGAATTGAAGACAGCGTATCTGGAATCTTCTGTGAGCGATGAGCTTCCGGCAGTTATGATCCATGCGGCTGAGGTTTCCGGCAGCAAATTTGTCATGCTCATTGATGAGTGGGATGCGCCCATTCGGGAAAATCCGGAGGTTCAGCGGGAGTATCTGGAATTCCTGCGCAGTCTGTTCAAGAGCAGCGGGACGACGGCGAAAATATTTGCGGCGGCCTATATGACCGGCATTCTTCCTATTAAAAAAATGGGTATCAGTCAGCTATCTCTGATTTCAGGGAGTACACGATGATTAAACCCAGGAAATTTGCCAGGTACGTGGGATTTACCGAAGATGAGGTTTTGGATTTGTGTGGGAAGAACCATGTGGATTTTCAGACTATGAAGCGGTGGTACGATGGATATTTTTTCCAGGGAACAGGGTCTGTATACAATCCCAATTCAGTGATGCGGGCAGTGGAAAATGATGATTTTGATTCTTACTGGACAGAGACATCGGCTGCGGAAAGCCTTATGGATTATATCAGCAGAGGATATGACGGGCTGACCAGGACCATTGCCCAGCTGGTCGGAGGTGTGGAAGTCCAGGTGAATACCAATGGATTTGCTAATGACCTGGTAACCTTCAAAGGCCGGGACGATGTGCTGACACTGCTGATTCATCTTGGATATCTGGCGTACAATGAGAATACGGGAGCGGTGCATATTCCCAATGAGGAAATAAGAATGGAATTTGACAGGTCTGTCCGCTGTCTGGAGCAGCAGGAATATTTCACCAGTTTCGTTTCAGTTTAGATTTCTCTGTTAAAATTTCCAACAGGTATAGAAAACTGAAATATAATGATTGGAGGTCATAAATGATATGCTGCAGATTGTAACAGATACCGCATCCGATCTTACTGTGGGACAGGCAGAGGATATGAACATCCACCTTGTACCCCTTACGATTACCTTCGAAGACGGGGAGTGTCCCCAGGAGCGGGATGAGGATTTTGATGTTTTCTATAGGCGGCTGAAACAGTCAGACTCTCTTCCCAAGACAAGCTGTCCGTCCCCAGAGCTGTATCTGGAGATTTTTGAGAGGGCTAAGCAGGCGGGGGATGATGTGCTGGTGCTTACATTATCCGGGGGCCTGAGCGGAACGGTGGAGTCGGCGCGGGTGGCCAGGGAACTGTCCGGGTATGAGAGAATTTTTATTGTGGATACCCATCAGGCGATTATGGCTCAGAGAATGGCCGTGGAATATGCGGTTAAGCTCCGCAACGAGGGGGCAGGTGCAGAAGAAATTGCCCAAAAGATCCAGGAAGTGAGAGACCAGATTGTGGTCTGCGGAGTGGTGGATACACTGGTCTATCTGAAAATGGGCGGAAGAATTCCGGCGGGACTGGCCGTCATCGGGGAAGCGCTGCATATCAAGCCGGTGATTGTCCTGGAGGATACGATTCTGAAGACTATGGCAAAGGTGAGGGGAAGGAAAGCGGGAATTGATAAGTTGTATGCCAGGATAGAAAATGATGGCATAGACCCTGATTTTCCTGTGTACTTTGGGTATACCTCTAACCGCAGGATTGTGGAAGATTTTATGGGGGAGACAGAAAAGAAGTTTCATCTGGAGGGACGGTGCCGTCTTTATCCCATCGGCGGGATTATCGGCACCCACTGCGGTACGGACTGCATTGCGGTTTCCTATAAGAAGCGGGAAAATGGTGGGGGCATATGATTCATATTCTGGTTGTGGATGATGATAAAAATACCAGGCGGCTGTTGAAGGCTGTGCTTGAGAGTGAAATGTACACGGTACATACAGCCGAAAACGGGGAAGATGCCCTGGCGGTAATGGACAGGGAGCATATTGACCTTGCGGTGCTGGATGTGATGATGCCAAAAATGGATGGCTATGAATTCACGAAACTGCTGCGTGAGAACCAGAATAATCTGCCGATTCTCATGATTTCCGCCAGACAGCTTCCCAGGGACAAGCATAAAGGGTTTCTTGTGGGAACTGACGATTATATGACAAAGCCCATCGACGAAGAGGAAATGCTGCTGCGCATCAAGGCGCTTTTGCGCAGGGCACAGATTGTCAATGAACGGAAAATCGTCATAGGTGATGTGGTTTTAGATTATGATTCTTTTACGGTGAAAAAGCCGGGGCAGATGCAGGAGCTTCCCCAGAAAGAATTTATGCTGTTATATAAACTTTTGTCCTATCCCGGAAAAATTTTTACCCGGATTCAGCTGATGGATGAAATCTGGGGTGCACAAAGTGAGACTGGCTGGGAGACGGTTACTGTTCACATCGGCCGGCTGCGCAGGCGTTTTGAAGACTGGGAGGAATTTAAAATTGAGTCTGTGAGAGGGCTGGGATATAAGGCGGTAAAATGCGGTTGAAAAGACAGGGCCAAAAGACAGGGATTGGATTAAATTTTGCTATTTCCCTGGCTGTTTTCTGTATTCAGTTTATCACTATTTTTATGAGTGCGGTTTTTACGTATCTGCTGATACAGCTGGGGGTTATATCAGCGGGCGGTGATACAGAGCTTTCCATGGGCCATATTATTCTCTTTATGGTTGTGATCAGCAATGCCATTGGCTCTATGGTGGCATTTGTGGCTATCCGGATTCCGCTGAAATTTGTGAGCCATATTATCCATCAGATTAACCGTCTGGCATCCGGGGATTTTCAGGCCAGGCTGCATTTTAATTCCGCGGTATCCCGGCATCCGTCTTTTGCGGAGCTCTCGGAAAGTTTTAATAAAATGGCGGAGGAATTGGGGAATACGGAAGTTCTGCGCAGTGATTTTATCAATAATTTTTCACACGAATTTAAGACTCCTATTGTTTCCATCGCGGGTTTTGCCAAATTGCTGAAAAGGGGGAATCTCACGGAGGAGCAGAAAAAAGAGTATCTGGATGTGATTGAGGAAGAGTCTCTGCGGCTTTCCTATATGGCCACCAATGTGCTGAGTCTCACCCAGGTGGAGAATCAGACGATTTTGACAGATGTGTCCAGGTTCAATCTTTCCGAACAGCTGCGCTCCTGCATTTTGCTGCTGGTGGATAAGTGGGAGAAAAAGGAATTGGATTTTGAGGTGGAGTTCGGCGAATATATGATCTCTGCCAATGAGGAACTGCTCAAGCAGGTGTGGATCAATCTGATCGACAATGCCATTAAATTTTCACCAAACGGCGGAGTGATTGAGATTGATATAGAAGACCAGGCAGACCAGGTGTCTGTTTCTGTGGCCAATTCAGGGGAGGAGATATCCCTGGAAAACCAGAAGCGGATATTTAATAAATTTTATCAGGCCGACGGTTCCCATTCCATTGAGGGAAATGGGATTGGACTTGCGGTGGTGAAACGGGTGGTGGATCTGCACAGCGGGAGAGTGGCGGTGCACAGTGAGCATAATATAACGGCCTTTACTGTGATGCTGCCTAAGAATTTGAGAAACAGCTAAAACAAAACAGAGGATTTGTATATGGAAAAAAAGGACAGGGATATTTCCTGGAAAAATTGTTTTCGGGCGGCATTTAGTGTTTTCGTTCTCTTTGTATGTATTTCCGGCTGGAAATATGTTGTGAAGTTTTCCGGAATGATGTTTCAGGCGGTTTGGCCGATTATTCTGGGAATTGTAATGGGTTATATTCTGAATATTCTGATGAACTTTTATGAACGGCATTATTTTCCAAAGAAGATTCATGAAAAGAAGTTTCGGAAAAGCCGCAGGCCGGTGTGTCTGGCCGCTTCTTTTGTAACGCTGATTGTTATTTTGTTATGGCTGACAGGAACTGTGATTCCGGAGCTGATATCCTGTGTGAAGTTTCTCACTGCGGAAATTCCTCCTGCCATAGAGGGAATGTTTACCAGTGAGTGGATGAATGAGGTCCTTCCAGAGGATGTTTTGTATCAGTTATCCTCCATGGACCTGATGGAACATGCCCTGAAAATTGTCCAGAGGATTACCAGCAGCCTGGGTGATGCGGCGAATGTTATACTCAATGCGGTTTCATCCACGATTTCTATTATTGTCAATGTGTTTATCGGGACAGTGTTCTCTATTTATCTGCTGTCGGGGAAAGAGAAGATTAAAGAGCAGTCCCTGCGGGTGATGGGCCATTATCTGCCGGAAAAATGGAAGGAAAAGATTTTGTACGGATTTTCAGTTCTGAATGATTCCTTTCACAAGTATATTGTGGGACAGTGTACAGAGGCGTTGATACTCGGTGCGCTGTGCTTTGCAGGGATGGTGGTTTTCCGGTTCCCTTATGCGGGCATGATCGGAACGCTCATCGGATTTACAGCGCTGATTCCCATAGCCGGAGCTTATATTGGGGCCGGTGTGGGCGCCATTATGATTTTAACGGTATCGCCTCTGAAAGCTGTTTTGTTCTTAATATTCATTGTTGTTCTTCAGCAGCTGGAAGGAAATCTGATCTATCCCAGGGTTGTGGGAAAATCCATCGGACTTCCGGCACTCTGGGTGCTGGCGGCTGTGACAATCGGCGGAAAGCTGCTTGGGGTTGCTGGTATGATGATTGGGGTGCCTATAGTGGCGGCTGTTTACCGGCTGGTGTGTGAGGATATGGAGCGGCGGGAGAGGTGTTCTCAAGAGTAAGGAGTAAGGATGGGAAAATGGTTTGATTTATCGAAGTATGGCAAGAACGAGAGCTATACTTTCCCAAATGGATGATGTTGAGCCAATGGGGGCAAACAAGGTAAGAGTATATCAGCTGAGGATAAGATGAAGGATAATAGTTATATAGCGCTCTGGAACATGTCTGAAAAACACCAGTTCATAAATGCCCGTACACTAAGTATATGGGTATTTATGAACTATTTTACAACAAGTTTTCAATTCATATCCCAGTACGCTGGTCAGGATGAGAAGCATCATCATTTTATCCGACTGTGACAGGAGGTGTTCCTGCAAACAGTTTCATGCGGTCACGCCTTGCCGCGCAGACCAGGGTCAGTCCATACTGCCCGGCCAGCGTTACCGCTTCTCTGGAAGGTGAGGCTTTGCTTGCCAGAATCGGGATTCCGGCGCGGATTGCTTTGACCGCCATATCTGTGGGAACCCGTCCGCTGGAATAGATGATGCATTTATGCAGGTCTATGTTCTGCCGCAGGGCGAAGCCGATTGCTTTGTCCATGGCGTTGTGCCGTCCAATGTCTTCGCATTGAAAAAGCAGGCTGTCTCCCTGTGCCAGAAAGCAGCTGTGAGTGGCCCAGGTTTTTTGGTGTAGAGGCATGCCGTCGGAAAAGCGGTCTGCCAGCGCAAACACCTGGGAGGCGTTCCAGGGGATGGGGGAAACTGGGCGGATGGGCTCCTGGCTCTGGAACCAGCCGTTTAAAATATGATTTCCTGTACAGCAGGATGGGGTGATTTCCACATAATCTTCTGATTCATTTCTTTTGGTTTCTGTCAAAATAACCTTTGCCCTTGTGCCGTATTCACAGATATAAATCTGCTTTACCTGATCTGTGGAATGGATGATACCCTCAGTCAGCAGGCGGCCCAGAACCAGTTCTGTCAGAAATTCCGGGATGGCAATCAGCTTCATAGTCAGCTGGTCATTGATGTAAACTTCCAGTAAGTGTTCTTTTAAAACAGGTTCAGATTCCTTTTTACAGGTTCCATCCCGTCCTATGTACTGATAGGGGGTGGATTCTAATAATGTCAGGTCTCGATATTGCTCATTGATGTGCATTTTATTCCTCCGAAAGCGGTTTCCAATGGATGCCTGCCCATAGGGCCTTGAACAGTTACAGTTTGACAAATAAACGATACATATGTAAAATATGAAAGGCAGTATATTCGGATTATAATACATATGTCCCTATACAATGTGTCTATTATATAAGTCTTTCATGAAAAAATCAAGTGCTCCATCCAGAGAGCACAGGTGCTGCCGGGAGGAGAACGATCATGAAAAAGAAGGCATTTAAGGCGGCTCTGCCATATACATTACCTATCTGCGCAGGCTTTTTGTTTCTTGGAATGTCTTATGGGTTTCTGATGAGAAGCAAAGGGTTTTCTTTTTTCTATCCACTCTTGATGAGTTTATTTATTTTTGCAGGGTCCATGGAATTTGTCACGGTTAATTTACTGTTATCCGCCTTTCAGCCTCTCCATGCCTTTTTCCTGGCATTGATGGTAAATGCCCGCCATTTATTTTACGGTATTTCCATGCTGGAGAAGTATAAAAATACAGGCTGGAAAAAGCCATATCTGATTTTTGGAATGTGTGATGAATCTTTTACCATTAACTGCGCTGTCACACCGCCCGAGGATGTGGACAGGGGATGGTTTATGTTTTTTGTAACACTGCTCAATCATATTTACTGGGTGTCCGGTGCGGTGCTGGGGGCGCTTCTGGGATCTGTAATCCGCTTTGATACTACAGGTATTGAATTTGTGATGACTGCCTTATTTGTGGTTATGTTTATGAATCAATGGGAGGAGACAAACCAGCACCGTTCTGCGCTGACGGGGGTGGGATGTTCCCTGCTGTGTCTGCTGGTTTTTGGAAGTGAAAGTTTTATAGTTCCGGCGATGGCGCTTATTATTTTATGCTTTCTGCTGGATAGAAAAAGAGGGGGGAAGGAAGCGTAATGACGGTGATTCAAAGTATTATTATCATTCTTGCTGTGGTGCTGGGGACTATGGTGACAAGATTTCTGCCGTTTTTAATCTTCCCAGAGGGAAAGACACCGCCGCCTTTTATTACATACCTGGGAACAGTTCTGCCATATGCGGTGATTGGACTGCTGGTGGTATACTGCCTGAAGGATGCGGTGTTCAGCTCTTTTCAAGGTCTGCCGGAGGCCATTGCTGTTTTGTTTATTGTTGGTATTCATAAATGGAAGAAGAATACTCTTTTTAGCATTGGGGCCGGAACGGTATTGTATATGGTGCTGGTTCAGACGTGCTTTCGGTGATTTTAATGTTGTACTTCAAAATTACATTAAAGATATACCCGCGAGCCAAATCATTTGGCAAATACGTATGCTCTTGAGTATAACTACATTTATATTAAAATTGAGGAGATTATAATGAAAGTGCCACATTTGGTTCAATATCAAGGAAGCAAAAGAGTTATTGCTCCTGAAATTATAAAATTCTTTCCAGATAAGATTGATAGGCTGGTAGAACCGTTTTCAGGGACATGCGCCATATCAATTTTGGCAGCAGCTGAAAATAAATGTGATAATTTCTGGGTTAATGATATAAACGAACCGCTGATAAAGATGATGGAAGAATGTGTAAATCTGCCTGAAAGATTAGCAAGTGAGTATTTGGATATATGGGAAGGACAGTTTCAAACTAATCAGAATAATATAGATTATTTTTATAAAATTAGAGAAGAATTTAATTGCGGGATGAAAGATTCTGCCAGAATGTTGTTTTTGCTGGCAAGAGTGGTTAAAGGGGCTGTTCGCTATAATGTTCGTGGCGAATTAAATCAATCTTGTGATAAAAGAAGATATGGAACAAAGCCTGAAATAATATCCAATAATGCTATTAAAATATCAAAATTGTTGAAGGGAAAAACGCATTTTACCAGCAGAGATTATAAAGAAATTTTGGCGTTAACAAAGCCAGGTGATTTAGTCTATATGGATCCACCATACCAAGGCACTTCAAATAGGAAGAATCCAAGAGATAATCGTTACATACAAGGGGTGGATTTTGATGAATTTGTGGCGGAACTTGCAAAGCTAAATGCTCGTGATATTGATTTTATTGTAAGCTATGATGGTATGACAGGAAATAAAATAATAGGAAGGCATCTTCCTGATGAACTTAATTTAAATCATATATATATTAATGCTGGATTATCAGCGCAGGCAACACTTAATGGAAAAAAAGAAATTACGTATGAGTCTTTATATACAAGTAAAAATTTAAAAAGTAAACAAAATGAATATGTACAATTGGAATTTAGTTTCGGATAATGGAGAGAACGATGGATATACCTGAGGATTTCAAAGAAGCTTTAGATGCTGTAACCAATAAGAGAGCAAGATTTGTAATAGATACTATTTTAAATAAAGGATTTTGCAGCACAGAGGATTTAAAAAATGGTGGGTATGAACATGCTCCCAGAGCGGCCAGGGATGTAAGAGAATTGGGAATCCCCCTGGATACATTTAAAATTAAGGATAGCAGTGGGAAAACCATTGCTGCTTATAAATTTGGAGATTGGGAAGCGGCAAAGAAAGCTAATCAATTGTCAAAAGCATTGGGACGAACGCAGATTACAGAAAAATTAAAGAATGCATTAATTGACCGGTATGGGGCTAAATGTCATTTATATGGAGAAGAATATCCGGCGAGATTATTGCAGCTGGATCATAGAGTTCCTTACGAAATAGGCGGGGATCCGATTGATATGCTGAATATCGATTATTTTATGCTTTTATCGCCATCAGCCAATAGAGATAAATCATGGGCTTGTGAGCATTGCCCCAATTGGATTGAAAAAAATGCAGATATGTGTAGAACATGTTATTATGCTCATCCAGAAGAATATCAGCATATTGCGGGGATAAGAGAAAAGAAACTGGCTCTTGTTTTTGGCGGTGACGATATTGATTTATTTAATGAGATAGTAGAGGAGGCAAATTTACATAAGACATCATACCAGAGTGTAGTGAAAAGAATGATAAAATATTATCATAAGATAAAAGATAAATAGGAGAGATAATATGGACTACATTCCAGCGAAAACCATTGTGACAAAAACAAAGGCCCCGTCAAAATGGTTTGGGATTGATTACAATATGAATATTTACAAGGGCTGCTGCCACGGCTGTATCTATTGTGACAGCCGTTCAGACTGTTATGGAGTGGAGCACTTTGACAGGGTGCGGGCAAAAGAGGATGCCCTGCGGATTATCCGGGACGACCTGCGCAGGAAGACCAGGAGCGGAGTGGTGGGAACCGGCGCTATGAGTGATCCTTATAATCCTTTTGAGCGGGAGCTTCTGCTTTCCCGCCACGCTTTGGAATTATGCGATGCTTTTGGATTCGGCACAGCCATTGCGACGAAAAGTGACCTGCTGGTGCGGGATATAGATGTTCTGCAGAGCATTGCCAGGTATTCTCCCGTACTGTTGAAGATTACCGTGACAACTGCTGATGATCACCTGGCGGCAAAGATCGAACCTGGTGTTTCCAATCCATCTCAGAGGCTGGCCATGATTGGGAAGCTGAGCCGGGCAGGGCTTTATACAGGCATCCTGCTCATGCCGGTTCTGCCATTTATTGAGGATAATCAGGAGAATGTGGGAGAGATTATCCGCAGGGCAGAAGATGCCGGAGCCAGATTTATCTATCCGGCATTTGGCATGACCCTGCGGGGAAATCAAAGGGCTTGGTATTATCAGAAGCTGGAAGAATTATTTCCCGGGGAAGGGCTGGCAGCAGCTTATGGGAAGAAATACGGGGAATCCTATCAATGTGTCAGCCCCCGGGCGAAAAAACTGTGGGAGTACCTTGCTGCCCAATGCGAAAAAAGGCAGATTGCATACCGCATGGCGGATATTATCAGTCAGTATAAGCGTCCTTACAGGACACAGCAGATGTCACTGCCGTTTTTGTAAAGCATGGGCAGCAGTTCTTTAATGGTCCATGCCGCAGGCTGCCGCTGATTTAACCAGACACTGGTCATTGGTTACTGTGTCATAGAACCGGAAGCCGCCGGAGAAATTGTAGACATCATAACCGTTTCCGGCCAGAATCCGTGCCGCGATATAGCTTCTGAGGCCGCTCTGGCAGATCACGTAGACGGGACGGTCTTTTTCGATTTCCTCCAGCTTTTCCCGGAGCTCGTCCACAGGAATGTTTTTGAAGCCTTCCATATGTCCACGGCTGTATTCCGCTTTTGTTCTCACATCCAGTAAAGTCACATTATCTTTTTTGCACACGTCTGGTACATCTTCCAGGAACCACTGTTTCAGAATTCCCCTGGCAATGTTGTCAATCATAAAACCTGCCATATTTACCGGATCTTTGGCAGAGGAATAGGGCGGCGCATAGGCCAGGTCCAGGTCTTTTAACTGAGCAGCCGTCATCCCTGCATGAATGGCTGTGGACAGCACGTCAATGCGCTTGTCTACTCCTTCATAGCCCACAATCTGCGCACCCAGCAGGCGGTATGTCTCCTTTTCGAACACTACCTTCATTGTCATCAGCCTGCCGCCGGGATAATAACCGGCATGATTCATGGGAGACAGGATGACTTTGTCTACGTCAAGCCCTGCTTTTTTTGCATTGGTTTCATTGACGCCAGTGCTGGCTGCTGTCATTTCAAAGACTTTTATCACAGAGCTTCCCTGTGAACCCAGATACTGGCTGTCTTCTTTGCAGATATTATCAGCGGCTATGCGGCCTTGTTTGTTTGCCGGGCCTGCCAGGGCAATCAACGCATCCTCCTTTGTGACATAGTGTGTTACCTGAACAGCGTCTCCTACGGCATAGATATCCGGGGCTGAGGTTTCCATCCGGCTGTTTACCAGGATACTGTCCTTGAGGCCCAGTTTTAGACCGGCTTCTTTTGCCAGATGGGTATCCGGCGTGACGCCTATGGCCATGACCACCATGTCAGCGTGCAGGGGCGGCTCGTCTTTCAGCAGTACATCCACGCCTCCGTCCTTTTCTTCGAAGCCTTCTACTGTATGGCCCAGAGCCAGTTTCACGCCGTTTCTGCGCATTTCTGCATGGATAAAAGCGGCCATGTCCGGGTCAAAGGGATTCATCAGCTGTCTGGGCCGCTGGACGATGGTCACTTCCATACCCAGTTCTCTCAGGTTTTCTGCTGTCTCCAGGCTGATGAAACCTCCCCCTGCCAATACGGCAGATTTGGGATGATGCTTGTCTATATACTCTTTGACAGCAAGTGTGTCTTCCACTGTACGCAGGGTAAAAAGCTTATCCATGTCTGTGCCGGGAAGACGGGGCCGGGCGGGTTTTGCTCCTGGAGACAACAGGAGTTTGTCATAGCTTTCTTCAAATTCTTCACCGGTTTCCAGATTCCGGACAGAAATAGTCTTTTTGTCTGGGAAAATGGCTGTGGCTTCATGGTGTACGCGGATATCTATGCGGAACCGCTGGAAAAAATTCTCCGGGGTCTGTAAAGTGAGATCCTGGGGGTCTGTGATGACACCGCCGATATAATAGGGCAGGCCGCAGTTGGCATAGGAGATATACCCTGACCGTTCAAATATGATAATTTCCGCATTTTCATCTAATCTTCGGATTCTTGCCGCCGCAGTGGCACCGCCGGCAACTCCGCCTATGATAACAACTTTCATTTTGGTAGTCCTCCTTGTTTTTCTTTTGAATTGTACATTTATACTCAACAGTATACGTATTTGCCAAATGATTTGCTATTTTGCTTGAAACAGTGAAAGCCTGCTGGCAAATCATTTGACTCATGGGTATATTATAGCAGGTCCCCGTTACTTTTTCTGTGATTTCGTCACAGAAATTCGGATACTTTTCGAAATATATCCGCAGAGGGAACCTTGCATGTGGTTTGACAAATAAACGGTACCTATGTAAAATATATGAAAAGCTATATTCACAGTGAAGGGGGATAGATATGGGAGGGTATGAACATGCAGTCCTGCCAAGAAGAGCCAGGACCACAGGGATCGGAATCCAGGATTTTGAGCAGGTGATTGCCGGAAGCAATCTCTATATTGACAAGACTCTGTTCATCAAAGAATGGTGGGAGAATCAGGATGCGGTGACCTTAATTACCCGCCCGCGAAGATTTGGGAAAACACTCACCATGGATATGGTAAGGAGATTTTTTTCCACAGAATACGCAGGAAAAGGGGCTCTGTTTGAAGGGCTTGCCATCTGGAAAGAAGAGAAATACCGCAGGCTTCAGGGAACTTTTCCGGTGATTTTTTTAAGTTTTGCGGGGATAAAGGCGCGTTCGTTCCAGGAGGCAAAAGAGAGCATTTGTTATGAGATAGAACGCTTATATAACCGCTGCTGTTTCTTATTAGAGGGAAACTGCCTGAATCATAAGGAGAAGCAGTTTTTCGAAAATATCTCGGCGAAAATGAAAGGTTACGCGGCGGCTGCCTCTCTGGGGGCGATTTCGGAGTATCTGTGCCGTTATTTCGGGAAAAAAGTAATTATCCTGCTGGATGAATATGACACGCCCATGCAGGAAGCTTATATAAATGGATATTGGGAGGAATTGACAGAGTTTATCTGCAGGCTGTTTAATGCTTCTTTTAAGTCGAATCCTTATATGGAGCGGGCGATTTTGACGGGAATTACCCGGATAGGGAAGGAATCTATCTTTTCTGATCTGAATAATCCGGAGGTGGTGACCACCACTTCAGAAAAATACGAAACCTCATTCGGCTTTACCCAGCAGGAGGTATGGGAGGTTCTGGAAGAGTATGGACTGCAGGATCAAAAGCAGGCAGTTCGGGAATGGTATGACGGATTTACTTTTGGAAAACGGCGGGATATTTACAATCCCTGGTCTATTCTGAATTATCTGGACAAACGCCGTTTTGCCCCTTACTGGGCAAACACCAGCGAAAACAGGCTGGTGAGCAGATTGGTACGTGAAGGCGGCAGAGATATCAAGATGGCTGTGGAAGAGTTTCTAAGGGGCCGGACGCTGAAGACCAGCATTGATGAGCAGATTGTGTTTGGCCAGCTGGATAACCGCAGTGACGCAGTATGGAGTCTTCTGCTGGCTGGAGGATATCTGAAAGTTGAGTCCTATACCGTTGATGGTGAGTGGGGCGAAGCAGAGTATGAGCTTTCTTTAACAAACAAGGAGATTTTTCTGGCTTTTCGGCAGATGATTGAAGAGTGGTTTTCCAAAAGTGTTCCTGTTTACAATGATTTTATCCAGGCACTGCTCTGCGGCGATGTGAGACGAATGAACCGCTATATGAATGAAGTGGCGTTTTTGGTATTCAGTTATTTCGACACAGGCAGGCATCCGTCAAAATCTGAACCGGAGCGGTTTTACCATGGTTTTGTTCTGGGGCTGATGGTAGACCTTGCGGACCGGTATATCATTACTTCAAATAGAGAAAGTGGGTTCGGGAGGTATGATGTGGTCATGGAACCGCGGAAAACCCAGGACCCGGCATTTATTCTGGAATTTAAAGTTTACGACCCGGATGAGGAAGAGAGTCTGGAAGATACCGTGAACGCCGCGCAAAAACAGATAGATGAGAAAGGATATGCCGCGGTTTTGGAGGCAAAAGGGATTGCAGAGGAAAGGATCAGGAAATACGGGTTTGCGTTCGAAGGGAAAAAGGTGTTGATTGGCTCTGGTTGAAATATTCTGCGTTATATTCCAAAAAACATAACGAATGCACAAAAAAATCTGAAAAAATAGTTGATTTTGTGACAATCTGCCTATATAATAAATTGATAGATGGATGTAATTTTCGTATGACACTGGTTTTCGTATTCACGGGTTCAGATGCCTTGACTGAAAGAATTCTGCTGACTGAATTTCCAATAGCTATAAAAGGCGTTGGAGAAACAGGCGGCAGACTATTATTTACCGCATATCATTAATATTTTAAATGATATCATTAAAAATATTAATGATTATGGCGGGTCATGCGGCATTGATGCAGGGTTGGAGAAGATGGAGTGCATCTGTTGAATGTTACTTTTCAAGAAATGGTCAGTACGCTGATCATACAAAGTATTTCGTAGGAGGATGATTATGATTCATTTAAAGATTGACGGCATCCCTGTGGAAGTGGAAAAGGATACCACAATTCTGCAGGCTGCCAGGCAGGTTGGCATTGAGATACCGACCCTTTGTCATCTGGAGCATGTATTGCCCAACGGTTCCTGCCGCCTTTGTGTGGTGGAAGTTACCAATAATGGCAGGACAAGGCTGATCACATCTTGTACCATGCCCTGTTCAGAAGGGGATGAAGTACAGACCATGTCGGAAGAAGTCATCGAGAGCCGCAGAGGCATTCTGGATCTTCTGCTTTCCGACCACCGTGCGGACTGCTTCTCCTGTGAGGCTAACGGCGATTGTAAACTTCAGGAATACTGCTTCGAATATGGCATTGAGACCACAAGCTATGAGGGAGCGGTGAACGACACCTGTGTGGATGATTCTAATAAATTCTTTACATATGACCAGAGCAAATGTATTTTGTGCCACAGATGTGTGAATACCTGCCATGAAATCGTAGGCCGGGGTGCTATTGACACTTTGAACAGAGGATTCAATTCTGTCATCGGCGCTCACTATGAGTATGACTGGGATCAGGGAACCTGTGAATCCTGCGGTAACTGTGTTCAGGCCTGTCCCACAGGCGCTTTGTCCATGAAACGAAGAAAGAAATACCGCTCCTGGCAGGTAGAGAAGAAAGTACTCACCACCTGTCCCCACTGTGCAACCGGATGTCAGTATTATCTGGTTATCAAAGACGGGAAAATCGTGGATACAGAAGCCTACAATGGACCGTCCAATAAAGGACTGCTCTGTGTGAAAGGCCGCAGCGGTTCCTTTGACTTTGTACATTCACCGGACCGTATTAAATATCCATTGATCAAGAACAAAGAGACTGGTGAATTTGAGCGTGCTTCCTGGGATGAAGCTCTGGATTTGGTGGCTTCCAAATTTATGGAGATTAAGAAAGAATATGGCCCGGATTCTCTTGCGGGATTCGCATGTTCCCGTTCTCCCAACGAAGATATTTACATGGTGCAGAAGATGGTCCGTACCTGCTTTGGCACTAATAACACCGATAACTGCGCCCGTGTCTGCCACTCCGCTTCAGTAGCAGGCCTTGCCATGACACTGGGTTCCGGTGCCATGACCAACCCCATTGAGGATATCACCCGCAACTGTGAATTAATCATGCTGGTGGGTTCTAACCCAGAAGAAGCACACCCGGTGGTAGGTATGCAGATACGTCAGGCTCTGAAACGGGGCTGTAAGCTCATTGTTGCCGACCCCAGGGATATCGGTCTTGCCAAGAAAGCAGATATCCACCTGAAGCTAAAACCAGGTACAAACGTGGCATTCGCAAACGGCATTATGCATATCATCATCGAGGAAGGCCTCCAGGACGAGAAGTTTATTGCAGAGCGCACCGAAGGATATGAAAAGATCCGGGATATCGTAAAAGAATACACACCGGAAAAAGTAGCTGAAATCTGCCACATTGACGCAGAGGATCTGCGCAGAGCGGCAATCATGTACGCCAAAGCAGAAACTGCGCCGATTATTTATTGTCTGGGTGTTACAGAGCATTCCACTGGTACAGAGGGCGTTATGTCCATGTCCAATATGGCTCTGTTAGTAGGAAAACTTGGCCGCCCGGGATGCGGTGTGAATCCTCTCAGGGGACAGAACAATGTACAGGGTGCCTGTGATATGGGCGCGGTTCCCACAGACTTCCCAGGATATCAGAAGATTACCGCTCCTGGTGTGGTTGAGAAGTTTGAGAAGGCATGGGGTGTGCCGCTGAACCATGAAGTGGGTACTCATGCAACCGACGTATTCCCGAAAGCGATCAGCAAAGAGATCCGCGGACTTTACATATACGGTGAAGATCCGGTGGTCACAGACCCGGATACCACCCATGTGATCAAAGCTCTGGAAAGCCTGGATTTCTTCGTTATGCAGGAATTGTTTATGACAGAAACCGCCCAGTACGCAGACGTGATCCTTCCCGGCGTGAGCTACGCGGAAAAAGAGGGAACCTTCAGCAATACAGAACGCCGTGTACAAAGAGTGCGCAAAGCTGTGACTGTAGAAGGGGACATGAGACTGGATACCGATATTATCATCGACCTGATGAACCGCATGGGTTACAAACAGCCCCATCTCACATCCGCTGAGATTATGGATGAAATCGCCTCTGTAACTCCCAGCTTTGCGGGAATCAGCCATGAGCGCCTGGACAGCGAAGAAGTGGGTGGAAAAGGCTTACAGTGGCCATGTACCTCCAAAGACCATCCCGGAACGCCCATCATGCATGTGGGCAGATTCACCCGTGGCCTTGGCTGGTTCTATCCGGCAGAATATGTACCGTCCGCAGAGCTTCCGGATGATGAATATCCCATTATCCTCATGACCGGACGTATCCTGTATCATTACACCACAAGGGCCATGACAGGAAGAACACCGGAACTTATGGAAATCGAAGGAAAATCCTTCATAGAGATGAATATTGTGGATGCGGAAAAACTTGGCATTGTAAACGGAGATAAAGTAAAAGTGTCTTCCAGACGCGGTTCTATTGAATCCACCGCCCGTGTGGGAACCAAGACATCCCCAGGAGAGACATGGATGCCATTCCACTTCCCGGATGGAAACGCAAACTGGCTCACCAACGCGGCACTTGACAAATATGCAAGAATACCGGAATACAAGGTATGTGCCATCAAGATTGAGAAAGCATAAGAAGGAGGGTAATTCGAATGAGTTCTGGTAAGAAGACAGTTCCTTTCCAGGGGACAAAAGAGCAGGAAGAACAACTCCAGAAGGTCATTGCCGCTCATAAAGGGCAGAGGGGCGCACTGATGCCCGTGCTTCAGGAGGCGCAGGAAATATACGGATATCTGCCTGTGGAAGTACAGCAGATGATCTCTGACGAAATGCAGATTCCCATGAGTAAAATATGTGGTGTAGTTACTTTTTATTCATTCTATTCCCTGTATCCCAAGGGCAAATACAGAATCTCTGTATGTCTGGGAACTGCATGTTACGTAAAAGGTTCCAGCCAGGTTTATGAAAAACTCCAGCAGGTACTGGAGATTGGCGAAGGAGAATGTACTCCGGACGGGAAATTTTCACTGGAGGCATGCCGCTGTGTAGGAGCGTGCGGTCTGGCACCTGTTATGATGATTAACGACGATGTCCATGGACGTCTGACACCGGATAGAGTGGAAGACATTCTGGCCAAATACGAATAGGGGGATAGGCGGATGATTAAAACGATTGAGGAATTAAGGGCAATCAGCAGCCAGAAAAAGGCATCTGTGGAATTTCGCCATCCGGGCAGCAAAGAAAAAGACAGCTATGAGCGTCATGTACTGGTCTGCGCAGGTACCGGATGTACGTCATCTGGCAGTGTGAAGATTGCGGCGAAACTGGAAGAGGAAATCGAGGCAAAAGGCCTGAAGGATAAAGTGCGTGTGATTAAAACAGGATGCCACGGCCTCTGCGCACTGGGCCCGGTTATGATTATTTATCCGGAAGCCGCATTCTATTCCAATATGACTCTGGAACATATTGAAAAAGTCGTGGATGAACACCTAATCAAAGGCAATATTGTTACAGAATATCTGTATCAGGAAACCGTGACAGACGCAGGGGTGATTCCTATGAATGACACGGATTTCTACAAGAAACAGCATCGTGTTGCTTTGAAAAACTGCGGTGTCATTGACCCGGAAAACATTGACGAGTACATTGCTACAGGCGGTTACGAAGCACTTTACAAAGCACTGACCACCATGAGCCGTGAAGATGTGGTGGGTGTTCTGGAAAAATCCGGACTGAGAGGCCGCGGGGGCGCAGGATTCCCCACAGGAACCAAATGGAAATTTGCCATGGGCAGTGAAGGACAGAAATATGTGTGCTGTAACGCGGACGAAGGCGACCCCGGCGCGTTCATGGACCGTTCCGTGCTGGAAGGTGACCCCCATGTGGTATTCGAGGCTATGGCCATCGCCGGTTATGTAATCGGTTCCAATCAGGGTTACATCTATGTGCGCGCGGAATATCCCATCGCCATCCACCGTCTGGAAATTGCTTTGAAACAGGCGAGAGAGTACGGACTGCTGGGAAAAGACATTTTTGGAACCGGATTCGACTTCGATATCGACCTGCGTCTCGGCGCTGGAGCATTCGTATGCGGTGAGGAGACGGCGCTGATGACTTCCATCGAGGGCAACCGTGGAGAACCAAGGCCCCGCCCTCCGTTCCCGGCAGTGAAAGGTTTGTTCGGAAAACCAACTATTTTGAACAATGTGGAGACATGGGCAAACATTCCCCGGATTATCATGAACGGCGCAGACTGGTTCGCAGGCATGGGAACCGAAAAGAGCAAGGGAACGAAAGTATTTGCCCTCGGCGGAAAGATCCAGAACGTGGGTCTTGTGGAAATCCCCATGGGAACCACTCTTCGGGAGATCGTAGAAGAAATCGGCGGCGGCGTGCCCAACGGAAAGAAATTCAAAGCAGCCCAGACCGGCGGTCCTTCCGGCGGATGTATTCCGGCCTCCAACTTTGATGTGCAGATTGATTATGATAATCTGGTAGCCATCGGCTCTATGATGGGCTCCGGCGGACTGATTGTTATGGATGAAGACGACTGTATGGTGGATATTGCAAAATTCTTCCTTGAATTTACAGTTGACGAGTCCTGCGGTAAATGTACTCCCTGCCGTATTGGTAATAAGAGACTTCTGGAGATTTTGGAAAAGATCACAGAAGGCAAAGCCACCATGGAAGATCTGGATAAGCTGGAGAAACTGGCGAACTTAATCAAGAAAAATTCCCTGTGTGCTCTTGGACAGACAGCTCCTAACCCGGTATTGTCTACATTGAAACATTTTCGCGATGAGTATATAGCCCATATTCAGGATAAGAAATGTCCGGCTGGCAAATGTAAAGCGCTTCTCAGCTATAATATTGACCCAGAGAAATGTATCGGCTGCGGACTGTGCGCGAAGAACTGTCCTGCAGATGCCATCAGCGGAGAAAAGAAGAAACCTTATACCATTGACACCAGCAAGTGTGTGAAATGCGGTGCTTGTATGGAAAAATGTAAGAAAGAAGCTATCTACAAAAAATAGAAGGAAAAGCCCTGGCGGTTCCCGGTGGACTGCCGGGGCTTTTTGGACGTGAAAAGCTGAATGTGGACGGCCCATCTATTGATAAAATGGCTGGTATTTGATATACTAAAAAAGACTGAAGAAAAAGTATGAAGCTAATAAAAGGAGATACCTATGAGACGCAGTGACAGAGAAATCAAAGACATAGAAGGCATCATCCAGGTGATGGAAAAGTGTGACGTGTGCCGGCTGGCATTTTATGACGGCGGATACCCGTATATTCTTCCGCTGAATTTTGGCATGCAGGTCCATGAAGATCAGATTACACTGTATTTTCATGGGGCTGATGAGGGGAAGAAATATGAATTGATGGAAAAAGATAACCGTGTGGGGTTTGAGATGGATTGTTCCCACAAATTGGTTATGACTGGTGCGAAAGACAGTTGCAGCTGTACCATGGAATACGAGAGTGTGGTTGGCAGGGGCAGGGTTGAGAAAGTTTTGGATGAGGAAAAGTTTCAGGCATTGTGTCTGTTGATGAAGCATTATCACAAGGAAGAATGTATGTTTGACAAATCTGTTATGCCAAGGACAACGGTGTGGAAGCTTACTGTGGAGCAGGTCAGCGGGAAAATCCGTAAGAAAAAAAAGAAATAAAAAATTTATGTACATAATTTTTGTGTTTGGGTGTATAATGGGATTGTGAAACTGATTTCAGATTTAACGAGTTTGGGCGAAAGAAACAAAAACGGAGCTCAAAACTTATGGGAGGAAATGATTATGAAATACGTATGCAGTGTCTGCGGCTGGGAATACGACGAGGAAAAAGGATATCCGGAAGGGGGAATTGCCCCTGGTACACCGTGGAGTGAAGTGCCGGAAGATTTTGAATGCCCCTTGTGCAGTGTGGGGAAAGATGAGTTTGAGGAGTCATAACGACTCCTCTTTTCTTGTCGTATAGGAAACTTCGTCCCTATACGGCGAAAACTCTCCAGATCAGGATTCTTTTTCACTGTCATTATGACGAAAAAAAACATGCAAATGTCCGCATATATGTGAAAATCGGAATAGTGGTATCAAAAAAAACGATAATAGTATTGACAAAATGAATAGAATGAAGGTAAAATGATACAAAATCAGACAAAAGATTTTAGATAATTTCATCAAATGTTGAGAGGAAGAAAAATGGATTTTAAGCAGCTACAATCTTATATTGCAATTGTGAAATACAAAAGTTTTACCATTGCAGCTGAAAAACTAGGAATTTCCCAGCCGACTATCAGTACTCATATCCGTATTCTGGAGGAGGAACTGGATTCTCAGCTGGTGACCCGTACCGCTAAAAATTTTGAAATTACTCCCAGGGGATGGGAATTGTATGACTGTGCCCAGAGTATTCTGAAATTGCGGGATGATATGGTTGACCGGTGGAATGGCAATGAGCCGAAAGTAATCCGTATCGGAGTGTCCACCATTCCGTCAGCCTATATTCTGCCGGAAGTTCTGCCGGAGTTTGAAAAACAGCATAAGGATGTATGTTTTGTTGTGAGCCAGTGCGACAGCCGGGGAATTATCCAGGCTGTACAAAAGGGCAGTTTTGATATGGGGCTGGTGGGAATGAAGACCGACGACGAGACATTGGAATTCCGCCAGTTTTATCAGGACCGGATGGTACTCATCGCGCCGGCTTCAGAGCGCTATGTGTCCATGAAAGAGCAAGGAGTTTCTCTGCAGGAACTGTTGAAAGAGCCCATGATCTGGCGGGAAGAAGGCAGCGGCAGTGGGAAAAGCGCGGAACAGCTGTTGAAGAAACTGGGAATTTCGGAGGATGATATCTCAGTGACTGCCAGAATCAATGACCAGGAGGCCATTAAGAATCTGGTTTCCGGAGGGCTGGGAGTATCTATTATCTCAGAAAAGGCGGTGCAGAATGATTTAGAATCCAAGCATCTGCTGCAGTTTGAACTTCCGGAAGAACTGGCGGGAAGACAGTTTTATATTATTTATCAAAAGGGGTATATACTGAAAGACTATGTAGAGGAATTCGCCAATTACTTGTTGAATTTCTATCAATAAGATTCAGTATTTGATAAAAAGTGATGGAAGAGAACTATTATATTGGAATTGACATAGGGTCCACTGCATCGAAGACAGTAGTTATGAAAGAGCATCAGGTGGTGGACTCTTTTACACTGCCCACCGGGTGGAACGGGCGGGAGACAGCCGCTGATATTTATACCCGGCTGGAGGAAAAACAGTATGTCCCTGGCAGGGGCTGTGTGGCCACCGGGTATGGACGGGTCTGCGTGGACTATGCAGACAAAGTGGTGACGGAGATCACATGCCACGGCAGAGGCGGCTGGCAGCTGTTCGGGAAAAATATAACCATAATCGACGTGGGCGGGCAGGATACGAAAGTGATTAAAGTGGCGGACGGCCAGGTGGTGGATTTCCTTATGAACGATAAATGTGCGGCAGGAACCGGCAAGTTTATTGAGGTAATGGCCACGCGGCTGGGAGCTTCCCTAGAGGAGCTGTACCAGCTGGCGGAACATGGAGAGCCTTTGTCCATCAGTGCTATGTGTACGGTTTTCGCAGAGTCCGAGGTGATCAGCCATATTGGTTCCGGAGAAAAACGGGAGGATATTGCCGCAGGAGTGATAGATTCTGTGGCCTCCCGGGTGGCCAGCCTGGCTTCCCGTTTCGGAATCAGCGGGGACGCGGCGCTGACGGGAGGATTGTGCGACAGCCCTTATTTTATCAAAGTGCTGTCTGAAAAACTGCGATGTCCAGTGGAAACCCATGAGTTTGGCAGGTATGCCGGGGCACTTGGGGCAGCTTTGACTGCGGAGGAAAAGTTATGATTTATATGGATTCCTCCGCAACTTCGTTTTTAAAACCGCCGCAGGTGGAGGAGGCGGTGTGCAGGGCGTTTCATACTATGGGTAATGCAGGGCGGGGAGCCCATGCGGCCACTTTAGGCGCGGCCCGCATGATTTATGATACCAGGGAAAAGCTGGCAGAACTTTTTCATATCAGAGAGCCTTTTCGGATTGCCTTTACCAGCAATGCCACAGAGTCCCTGAATATTGCCATCGGCGGACTGGTTCGTCCCGGGGATCATGCGATTACCACTGCCTGTGAACATAATTCCGTTCTGCGGCCCTTGTATGTAAAAGAATCTCAGGGCGCCAGTCTCACCATTTTGGATGCAGACGAAAAGGGGCGGATTGCCTATGAGAAACTGGAACAGGTGCGCCAGGAACATACCAGAGCCGTGGTGATTACCCACGCCTCCAATCTCACCGGAAATGTGACAGATCTTGCCAGGGTGTCTGCATTTACCAGGAAATATGGGATTCTTTTGATTGTGGACGCTTCCCAGACAGCAGGTTCCATTCCCATTGATGTGGAGAAGATGGGAGTGGATGTTCTCTGCTTTACCGGCCATAAAGGCCTGATGGGGCCCCAGGGAACGGGAGGGATCTATGTGCGGGAAGGGATTTCTATCACACCGCTGAAAGTGGGCGGAAGCGGCATCCACAGTTTTGACAAAACCCATCCGGCAGACATGCCCACAGCTTTGGAAGCGGGGACAGCCAACGGCCACGGGATTGCGGGGCTGAATGCTGCGCTGGATTTTCTGAAAGAGACGGGTGTGGAAGCCGTCCATCAAAAGGAGATGGAGCTGGCCGGGCGGTTTGCCGAAAACGTGGGAAAAATCCCAGGTGTAACCATTTATGGAGATCTTTCGGGAAAGCTCCGGGCGCCCATTGTGTCTTTGAATATTGGAGAACTGGACTCTGCTGTTGTCAGCGATATTTTGTGGGACGATTATGAGATCTGTGTCCGCGCCGGAGCCCACTGTGCGCCGCTGATGCACCAGGCGCTGGGAACCGTGGAGCAGGGGGCTGTGCGGTTTAGTTTTTCCTATTTTAATACAGAAGAAGAAGTGGACACTGCGGTGCAGGCTGTCCGTGAGATTGCAGAAGAACAATGATTCGCTGATAAGGAACTGTTCAGAAATGAAAGGAAATTATGCGGGAAAAGAAAAAATATGTTATTTTATCGTTTCATACCACCACAGAGGCCATGTCTTTTGAAAAACAATGCATGAGCAATGAGATTCCCGGACGTCTGATTCCCATTCCCAGGGAGATCACTGCCGGATGCGGACTGGCCTGGCGGATTGGTGCTGAGGAGTATCCGGACTGCAGGCAGAAAATCCAGGATCTGCAGATGAAGTATCAGGACGCTGTGGAATTGCTGTTGTGACCATAGGAGGGGAATTTTGGAGGTATCAATTGAACATGTAAAGTTTTCCTATAACAAGGAAGATGTGATACTGGGTGATATTAATCTGGAGGCTTTGGCAGGCTCATTTATCTGTCTGCTGGGACAGTCGGGCTGTGGCAAGAGCACCCTGCTGAGATTGATCGCCGGGCTTGAGAGACCGGACGAAGGCACGTTGACGGTGGAAGGAAAGCCTGTGTCATCCGCAGGTCTGGACCGGGGTGTGGTATTTCAGGATTACGGTCTGTTTCCGTGGATGACTGCGGGAAAAAATATTACGGCTGCCCTAAAAAAGAGATTTCCGGATATGGGCAAGGGGGACAGAGAAGCCCTTGCCATGGAATGGATGAAAAAAGTGGGAATGGACGAATCTCTGTTTAAAAAACTTCCAGGGGAATTATCCGGCGGGCAGAAGCAGCGCTGCGGCATTGCCAGGGCTTTTGCCATTGACCCGCCCATACTGCTGATGGATGAGCCGTTCGGATCTCTGGACGCCATCACGAAGGCAAAGCTTCAGGATCTGATACTGGAATTGTGGGAACAGGGAGGAGACCATAAAAAGACGATTTTTTTCGTCACCCATGAAGTGGATGAGGCTCTTTTGCTGGCAAGCGACATCTGCGTGCTGAGCCAGTCCCCTGCGGAGATTATGTACAGGCATTCCTTTGAAAAGGAAACCCATCCCACCCGGTCCAATATGTACACGGACCCAGATATCCAGAAGTTAAGAAATTACTTAATCCAGTTAATACACGAAGATGCCGCCGAACGGGCGTCTTTAATATAAATAAAGTTAAAGGAAGTAGAAAATCATGAAGAAAAAGGTAATTAGTGCACTGCTCTGTGCAGCATTGGCCACAGCATTTTGTACGGGATGCGGGTCATCCGGCGGACAGGGGGAGAGCCAAACGGCGAAAGAAAACGTGGAAACTGCCCAGGTAAAAACCCAGGGAGCATCTGAGGATGTGCTGAAGGTCAGGGTGGGAGCCCAGCCCACTTCCGGACAGGTGTTCCAGTTCGTGGCCGATGACCAGGGCTTCAATGAAGAAGAAGGAGTGGAAGTGGAGATGGTATGGCTCAGCAATCTCTCAGACGCTGCTGCTGCGCTGATGGCTGACCAGGTGGACGTGCTTTCTACATATGGGACCGGAGGCCCGCTGATTCAGGTGGCCAACGGGCAGGACTTTAATCTTTTCGGCGGGTATATGATTATCGGCGAGACACCGGTATTTGCCAAACCGGATACAGTATTTGAGGATCTGGACAGTTTAAAAGGAAAGACCATCGGCATTACCCGGGGAGGGACGCCGGATATTGTGCTGAAGGGCATCCTCTACGATGCGGGGATTCCGTTTAAGTATGGGGATGACACCTATATCGGCGGTGAAAAGGATGACCCGGATCTGGTTACATTCCTGGAATATAAGAAAAATACAGACGTGCTTCAGGCAATCACCAAAGACGAAGTGGATTTCGGCGCCACAGCTACCGGATATGAGATCCAGGCCGCTGATCTGGGGCTGGAAGTGAAGATGTGGCCTGATGAATACTGGCCCAACCACTCCTGCTGCCGTATGTTCGGCATGAATGATTATGTACAAAACAATGAAGAGGTGCTGTACCGCATGCTCCGTTCCTATCTGCGGGCAGAGGAGTATATGCAGGATAACATGGAGTATGTGTCTGATCTTTGTGTGGAAAATCTGGACCTGACTAAAGAGACGGCAGATAGTTTTGTACTCAGCGAGCATATGAAATATGACACAGACCCCTTTACAGACAGTGTGACTACTATGTGGAATAAGATGGCTGATTACGGATATCTCACAAAAGGGGATATTGATATCAATGACCATTTGAATTCTTCTATTTACAGAAAGGCGCTGGAATCTCTCATCAAGGATTATCCAGACAGTGAATTTTTCCAGGATAAGATGGAACAGTTCGCAGGCAACAATACGGGAACTATGGACTAAGAGACAGTTCCTAACAGTGAGACAGACTTAACGAACAGGAGGACGCCATGACAGGCTTTATAAAGAAAAGATTGGGGATTGTCCTTATCTTCATTGGCATCATTGCCGGATATGTGCTCTTGACAGATGTGTTTCATGTGCTGAATACCTTTCTTTTTTACAGTATCACCATAATGCCGGGGATTTTTAAAGAGTATCTGCCCCAGCTGATAGAAGGATTTAAAAGCTCTATGTATATGCTGGGAATTGCTTACTTTCTGGCAGTGGTTCTTGGGATTGCCCTGGGGTCTTTTATTGGACTTCATAAGCTTGTGAGGCTGAATGTAACCCCTTATATCAATGCATTCAGTGCAGTTCCGGTTACGCTTTTGACACCTTACGCCATCAATATATTCCCGTCCTTTAAGGTGGCTTCCATTTTCATTATATTCCTGGGGTCTTTCTGGATTATCCTGGGGACCACCATCACGGCGGTGATGACCATTGACAAAAGATATCTGGAAAATGCGGCTACACTGGAATTCAAAGGCATGGAGCGTCTGTTTACCATTGTGCTTCCCGCGGCCTCACCGGGGATTCTTGCCGGATGTACCATTGCTCTTAAGCTGGCATTTATGCTTCTGGCGGTGGCGGAAATGTTCGGCGCTACCTCAGGTATGGGTTATTTTATACAGTATTATTCTGACTTCGGACGGTTTGATGTGGTGGGAGTGGGATTCATTTTCCTCGCCATTGTGCTGGTAATTATCATGTACTTATTCGACAGACTGAAGGCTGGAATTTTGCATTGGACCATTAATAATTAGAATATATATATCTGAAAATTTTATGAAAGAGGTAAAAAGATATGATGGATCAAATGACACCTGCCCAGCGTGCGGCGGCCATTGCCAATGGACAGGACGCTGACCGGCTTCCCTGTAATCCCAATGTGGCCAATGGGACTGCGCGGATTTATGGCTGTAAGATTTCAGAATTCAATACCAATCCCAAGGCTCTGGCACAGGCGCAGATTGCGGCTTACAGGCGGTTCGGATATGACAGTCTGCGGATTTTTACAGATTTGTTTCCATGGGCAGAAGCTATGGGGGCAAAGGTGAATTTCCCGGAGGACAATACTGCTGACCTGGATAAACCTGCCATTACAGATGTGAGCATGATTGATAGACTGGAACCTGCAGACCCCTATAAGGACGGACGGCTTCCCATTCAGGTGGAGGCCATGAAATATCTGGTAGATGAAGTGGGCGGTGAAATCGGCTGTTCTGTGGGAGTGGTAGGACCCTTTACTAACGCGTTTTTCCTCATCGGGGTGGAAAACACCATGAGGCTGATTTTGAAAGACCCAGAATCCATACATAAGTTATGTAAGGTTTCTCTGGAGACTTCCAAAGCCTATGCGGCGGCGGCTATTGACGCAGGACTGACTCCAGCAATTTCCGAGCCCATGTCGTCCTGCACTGTGGTGAGCCCCAGGGTTTTCAGGAAATACTCTCTGCCCTATCTGAAAGAGCTGGTGGATTTCATTAAGAGCAAAGGAAAAGGGACGGTGATCCATGTGTGTGGACAGACCAACAAAATCTGGGAAGATCTGGCAGATATGGGAATCGCAGGGCTGAGCATTGATAATGTGGCCAGCATTTCCGAGTGCAAGAAAATGGTAGGCCATAAGACAAAAATCATGGGGAATGTAGACCCCGGCGGAGTGATGTATACTGGAACACCACTGGAAGTGCGTCTGAAAACATTGGAGTGTATCCGCGACGGATACGACAATCCCAAAGGATTCATGGTGATGTCAGGCTGCAGTCTTCCGGTGGAAACTCCCCTTGAAAATATTCAGGCTATGATGGACACGGTGAGAGAAGTGGGTTATCCGGTGGAACTTTCCAAAGTGGAAGAGCTGATGGAAGACTGTAAGAAAAAGATGCAGTAAGGAGAGGGAAAATGGCAGATAAAGAATCATTATTAAAAGAACTATCCCGTTGTGTCCTGGAAATGGAAGACGAAGAAGTCATTCCTGTGGCACAGGAATACGCAGACAATGGATTTGATGCGGCGGAAGGCATTATGCAGGGGCTGGTTCCCGGCATGAATCAGGCTGCGGACCTCTATGAACAGGAAGAATATTTTATCCCGGAGCTGATGGTGTGCTCAGCTGCCATGTACAATGGGCTGGATGTATTAAAACCGCTGATTCCCAAGGAAAATACAGCCTCGAAGGGAAAAGCGGTGATCGGAGTAGTGGAAGGAGATACCCACGATATCGGGAAGAATCTGGTGAAGGTCATGATGGAGGCCGCCGGATATGAGATGATTGATCTGGGCAAAGACGTGCCTGTAGAGGAATTTGTGGAGAAAGTCCGGGCGGAACAGGCAGATTTTGTGTGTATGTCCACATTGATGACTACTTCCATGAATAATATGCAGAGAGTCATCGAAAGCCTGAAAGAGCAGGGGCTGCGGGAGCAGGTGAAAATCATGGTGGGCGGCGGCCCCATATCTCAGAATTTTGCCGATAAAATCGGGGCGGACGGTTACTCTGTCACAGCGGTAGAGGCTGTGAAGCTGGCGGACCGGCTCAGTGGCGTGTGAGAAAATCCAGCATTTATGATGAAGCGGTAAAGGAATAATCAGGAGATAACTTTCGAACAGTCTCAATACAATGAATAAAGGAGAATATACCATGGAATTAAGAAAAAATTTACCGGAAATTTTTGAAGATTTTGCAGAGGGAAGAAGAAATGCATTTTTAAATGTAAAGAAAATCAAAGACCAGAACAAACCTGTTGTGGGGATTTTCTGTACGTACTTTCCCCAGGAACTGGCAGTTGCCATGAATGCAGCAGTGGTTTCCCTGTGCGCCACATCCGACGAGACTATTCCGGCGGCAGAGGCCGACCTGCCCAAGAATCTCTGCCCTTTAATTAAGTCCAGCTATGGATTTGGAAAAACCGATAAGTGTCCGTTTTTCTTTTTCTCCGACCTGGTAGTGGGAGAGACTACCTGCGACGGAAAAAAGAAAATGTATGAATATATGGCAGAGTTTAAGCCAGTACATATTATGGAGCTGCCCAACTGCGTCAGTGAGAGAGGTGTCCAGATGTACCGGGGAGAGATCATCCGCATGAAAGAAAAACTGGAGGAAGTGTTCGGCGTGACAATCACAGAAGATGACATCCGCCGGGGAATTCAGGTGAAAAATGCGGAGAGAGATGCTTTGAAGAGATTGTATTCTGTTATGAAGGCAGACCCGGCTCCCATTACTGGCACGGATTTAATGAATACACTGGTGGCAACCACCTTTAACTTTGAGCGCGAAAAAATCCCGGCACAGATGGATGCTCTGATTGAGAAAATTGAAAAAGAGGGAAAAGCAGGGGAGAAGAAACCGAGAATTTTGATCACCGGATGTCCCATGGGCGGCGCAACCATGAAAGTGGTAGAGGCTGTGGAGACAAACGGCGCGTCCGTGGTGGCTTTTGAGAACTGCTCTGGCGCAAAATCGGTGGAAGAAAATGTAGACACTTCTAATCCGGACGTATACGAGGCACTGGCGAGAAAATATATGAACATCGGCTGTTCCTGTATGACCCCCAATGACAACCGGATTAAACTGCTGGACAGCATGATTGACGAATATCATGTGGACGGTGTGATTGATATGGAACTGCAGGCCTGCCATACTTATGCGGTGGAGGCTCTGCGCATCAAACGCTTTGTCAATGACGAGAAGAAGATTCCCTATATGAATCTTGAGACAGATTATTCTCAGGCAGACGTGGGCCAGTTGAAGACCAGAGTTGCCGCGTTTATTGAGATGCTGTAAAGACAGGCAGTAAATATCGGGAATTGGAATTATAAGATTGGAAACGATAATGCAGGAGAATCAGACCAGAGGAGAGCAAAAATGCTGACAGAAAAAGAACGTCTGAATCAAGTATTCCGGCATGAAAAACCAGACAGGCCCCCGTGTATCTGTCCAGGGGGAATGATGAATATGATTACCACAGAATTGATGGATACCTGCGGGGCAGTCTGGCCCCAGGCCCACACGGATGCCGGGATGATGGCGCAGCTGGCCCTGGCCAATTATGAGCAGAGATGCTTTGAAAATGTGGGTGTGCCTTTTTGCATGACTGTGGAGGCAGAGGCCCTGGGAGCACAGGTGTCCATGGGGTCAAAGGCTGTGGAGCCCCATGTGGCCCAATATGTGATTGATTCTGTGGCAGAGTGGAGAAAGCTGAAACCGCTGAATGTGAATGAGGGACGGGCAAAGGTGGTGCTGGATGCCATCCGCATCCTGAAATCAAAAAATCTTTCCGTTCCCATTATCGGAAATATTACCGGGCCAGTCAGCACTGCAGGGTCGGTGCTGGAGCCGGTTGTTTTCTACAAGGAATTGAGAAAACGCAATCAAGAAGCCCATGAATTTATGGGATTTGTGACAGAGCAGATCTTAAATTTTGCCAGAGCGCAGATTGAGGCCGGTGCGGATGTGATTGCCATATCTGACCCCAGTGGCACAGGGGAAATTCTGGGACCCCGTTTTTTCCAGGAATTTGCAGTCACTTATTTAAATCAGCTGCTGGACGGCCTTCAAAGTGAGAAAATGGGAACCATTGTCCATATCTGCGGACAGATGAGGAGCGTGTATGAGCAGGTGAACCAGATACACAGCGACGCCCTCAGCTTTGACTCCATTGTTCCTATGAAGAAAGCCCGCGAAAATCTGGGCGGGAGGATTCTCATGGGGAATGTGAGCACCTACGCACTGGAGTTCGGAAGCCCCAAACAGATTGAGAAGATGACCAAAAATTGTGCGGCAGACGGGTCAGATATTTTGTCTCCCGCCTGCGGCCTGGGGACAAAGTCACCCCTGAAAAATGTCCAGGCCATTCTTCAGACACTGAAAAAAGATGAGGTTTTAGCCAATGCCTGAGATCAGAGTACAGTCGTCAGGGAAATGTTATGCCTATACGCCGGGAGAAAGTCTTCTGGAAATTCTTCTGGCAGCGGAAGTTTTTGTGGAAAATCCCTGTAACGGAAAAGGAGTCTGTGGCAAATGCCGGGTGAAAATTTTAAAAGGCGCTCTCTCAGAACCATGTGCCACAGAGCAGGAAACGATCAAAGAAAAAGAACTGGCCCGGGGAATCCGGCTTTCCTGTATGGTGCGGCCAAAGGGAGACTTAGAGATTGAACTTCTGGGCCGTGAGAAAAAGCATGAGGTGCTGGCGTCGGGATATGTCCCGGAGTTTGCCTTTGACTGCGGCATCCACAAACATCTGGTGGAAATTCAAAAACCTGCACTCCATGACCAGACTCCCCTGGAAGATCAAATAAAGAATCAGCTGAAAGAACAGACAGGGGGGGAGATTCTGGCCAAAAGCCTGCGTCTGGAGACTCTCCAGTCCGTGAGCTTTCAGCCTGGCCTGGCAACTGTGGTGCGCCGGGGAAACCATGTGATGCACATAGAAGAAGGGGATACCGTGGATATTCTGTACGGTATCGCAATTGATATCGGCACCACCACGGTAGTCTGTGCCTTGGTGGATATGCACACAGGGGAAGAACTGACCCATGCTTCTATGATTAACGCCCAGAAGCATTTCGGTCTGGATGTGCTCACCAGAATCACTTACGAAATGGAACATCCCCAGGACGGAATCAAAAACCTCCAGGACGCTATGGTGAAATCCATCAATGACATGATAGGAGACGTCTGTGTCCAGGCAGGCGTATTGCGGGAGCATATCTATGAGATCACCGTGGGAGCCAACTGTACTATGATGCATATGCTGTTGGGGGTGGACGCGGTACCCATTGGGAAAGCCCCCTATGCCCCTATGTTTGTGAGGGCGAAGGATCTTCCGGCGGCCTGGGCGGGAATCCATGCCGCGCCCGGGGCCAGGCTTTACTGTCTGCCGTCCGTGTCCGCCTATATCGGTGCGGATATTGTGGCGGGGGCGTATGTCTGCCAGCTGCGAAAAGAAAAGGGGAATGTTCTGTTCATTGACATCGGTACAAACGGGGAAATTGTGCTGGCTCATCAGGGTCGTCTGCTGTGCTGCTCCTGTGCCGCAGGGCCTGCCCTGGAAGGGATGAATATCAGTTCCGGTATGCGGGCGGCTCAGGGGGCTGTGGAGGATGTGAAAATCACCCCTCAGGGTGTTCATCTGAAAGTAATCGGAGAGGAGCCAGCAGCGGGTATCTGTGGCAGCGGGATTCTGGCCGCGGTAAAAGAGCTTTTGAAAACGGGACTGATTAGTAAAAGCGGCGTATTTATCAAAAAGGAGAAACTGGACGAAACGGATTACCGATATCCCATGATCGGGACAGACGGGGCAAGAAGGGAATTTATTCTGGCCAGCCATCCTGAGAAAATACAGATTACCCAGCAGGATATTCGACAGGTGCAGCTGGCCAAAGGCGCCATATTGTCAGGATTTCTCGCTTTGCTCAATGAGGCGGGCATAGGAATGGAAGAACTGGACAAGGTGCTCATTGCCGGTCAGTTCGGCGCCCACCTTCCTGTGGACAGTATGACGGGAATCGGCATTTTACCCCGCGAAGTGGCAGATAAGATTGTCTATGTGGGCAATACTTCCAAGACAGGCGCGTATATGGCTCTCATGTCCGGGAAAGTGAAGCGGGAGATGGAAGAACTGGCTCACTATATGGATTATATGGAACTGGGAGCCACGAAAGGATACGAGCGGCTGTTTGCCGACTGTCTGATCTTCCCGGATTTTTCCGATGTTCAGGGAGAAGGAGAGGAATAATGGGGAAAATTCTTGATTATCAATGCACTTACGACAATGCGGTGGGAATCAGCAGTGAGATTACCGAAAAACTGGACCTGACATTTCCAGACGCATATCTCCATTGGGATACCATGGTGAAAATTGCCCTGGAGATAAAGAAGCAGGAAGGGGCCTCCTTTTGCGAGCTTCCCTTCTGCCATACTCTGGAGGCGGAGGCCATGGGCGGCATTGTGAATTTCGGCAATGCCATGGCAGGCCCCAGGGCAAAAGAATATATCTGCGAGACGCCGGATGAGGTGCTGGCTCTTCCAGAAATTGATTATGAAAAAGGCCGGATTTTTGAGACGCTGAAGGCCTGTAAATATTTGAGGGAACAGGGAGAAAATGTCGCTTTGATGATTTCAGGGCCTTTCACAATTCTCAATGTGCTGATGGACGCTGGACTGGTATTCCGCTTTCTGAGAAAACAGCCGGAGAAGATGCAGCAGATTTTTGATAAATTTGCGGAGGAACTGCTGCGCTTTATCAAAAAAGCCCTGGAATACCAGGTAAATATCATCAGCTATGCAGATTCTTCCGGAGGTCTTAATATTTTAGGACCCAAAAACACACAATATGTGATGGAACATTTTTCATATCCATTTTTGAAACGTGCCCAGGAGGCTGTGGAAGGAAAAGCACAGATTTTCCTGTGTCCCAAGACTTCCTATGCCCTGCTGGGGACGGATAAGATGATATGGGAAGAAATTCCGATTCCAGAGCCCATGAAATATGTGGACGGGGCACTGCTGGTGAAAGACCATGCGCCCATTGTGGGACAGGTGTGTATTAAAAATATCGATTATATGGTACAAAAGGAAATAAAAGCAGTAAAATTGGTTTAGAATGTGTTTGAAAACTATTTGAAAATTCAGGAGGAAGTAAATGATTCAGGTAAATGCAATAGGAGATGCCTGCCCCATTCCGGTGGTGAAGACAAAAAATGCAATTCGGGAACTGGCAGGACCGGGGATTGTGGAGACATTGGTTGACAATGAAATCGCTGTACAGAACCTTACAAAAATGGCCAATCAAAAGGGGTACGGCGTAAAGTCAGAAAAGCTGGGAGAAAACCAGTACAAAGTTGCCATGACCATAGGCGAAGGGGCAGAGATACCAGAGGAAAATGAGGCAGAAGCCTGCCTGGTACAGCCTGGACCAAGAAAGAAGAAAATTGTGGCAGTGATCTCGTCCTCAGAAATGGGCGGCGGCTCCGAAGAGCTGGGAAAGGCGCTGATGAAAGGATTTATCTATGCCCTGGGCCAGCAGGATGTTCTGCCGGAAACCATTTTATTCTATAATGGAGGAGCGGCCATGAGCTGCGAGGGCTCCCCGGCGCTGGAGGATTTAAAAAGCATGGAGGCACAGGGAGTGGAGATTCTCACCTGCGGCACCTGCCTTGATTTCTATCATCTGAAGGAAAAACTCCAGGTGGGAGAGGTCACCAATATGTATGTGATTGTGGAGAAGATGACTGGGGCGGATTTGATTGTGAAACCGTAGGTTTGTTTCAAAATATATTCGAAAATATAGATGGAGGACTGATAACATGAAAAAGAAATTAATCGGAATGATGCTGTGTGCCGCCATGGCGGCTTCCCTGCTGGCAGGCTGTGGAAGTTCAGGGAGTTCAGGAAGCGATACGGCAGGCCAGACGGAGGACTCTGCCGGACAAGAAGACAAAGAGGACGCCCAGGAGCAGACCAAAGATACTGACGACGCAGGGGATGAAGAAAGCGGCAGTGATTCCCTGGTAATCCCTGTATCGGCCACGGTGACAAATTTAAACCCCCTGCTGGAGTCTATGGCGGAAGGCGCTATGCAGCTGTCACCCTATGCAGACGAACTGTATTATGTGGATCAGGAAGAAACCAGGTATTATCTGGCAGAGAGCTGTGAGGTTTCCGAAGATGGATTGACTTATACATTGAAACTGAAAGACAATCTGAAGTGGCATGACGGAGAGGCCATCACTGCGGACGACGTGATTTTTACCGCGGATTGTAATGTGAATACAGACAACGGGGCCGGTTATACCAACACAGTATTTATCGGAGAAGAACAGGTGAAATATGAAAAGGTAGATGACCTGACCGTGAATTTTACCATTCCACAGCCCTCAGCTTCCTATATGGCAGTTCTGGGCCACCTGCAGCTCATCCCTGCCCATGCTTTTGACGGGAATACAGATATTGCTTCTGCTGAGGCCAATCTGACAGATATCGGTTCCGGCCCCTATCAGTTATCCGAATTCCGAGACGGAGAGGCTCTGGTTCTTGAGAAATTTGAGGATTATTATGGGGATGCGCCGCAGATTGACAGCGTGGTATTCCAAGTGATTTCCGACCCCAGCGCACAGGAAGTGGCATTCAAAAACGGCGAGATTAATTTCCTGCCTGCAGCATCTGACGCCACAGCGGAAGAATTCAAAAGCGCTAAGGGCGCAGAGCTTCACCAGCTGGGTGAGGGCCGTGTGAAATATCTGGCATGGAATAAATTCTGTGATACATGGAAAGACAAAGATGCTGTGAAAGCAGTCTTTGCTGCATTGAATCAGGAAGAGATCGTGGCGGGAGCTTACGGCGCGTCCATGGGCATTTTGGCAAATGCCATTTTCAGCAACCAGAACCTGTTTTACGATGACAGCATCAAAGGTTATGAACAGGATGTGGATGCCGCGAAGGAATTGGCTGAGAAATCCGGTCTGGCAGGAAAAACCATTAAACTGCACTATAATACAGACCGGACTTATATGGAAGAAACGGCACTTATGATTCAGCAGCAGTTAAAAGAAATTGATGTGAATGTGGAACTGGAAGGGATTGACGCCAACGGCTTCTTTGATGTGGTGTTCACCGACCAGGCAGATTATGAACTGTATCTGAATGAATATGCGGCCATCGGCGACCCGGACTCTGTTGTGGCAGGTATGTATGACGGAACATGGGGTATCAATGTGGACACCAGCCAGGAGATTCTGGACCTCTTCCAAAAGGGACGGGAAACAACAGATATGGATGAGCGCGGAGTGATTTACACAGAACTGCAGCAAAAAGCAGTGGACGAATATCTGGTATACCCCATCGCCTATCCAAACTATTGTTTTGTCACCAGTGACAGCCTTCAGGGGGCAGAGCACTATACCACAACACCAGTATTTGAAGATTATACGAAACTTTCATTTAAATGATAGAAATTATAGGGGCTGTCGGAAAATGGGATTTGCACATTCCGGCAGCCCCTGCTGGATTGGAGCGTTAAGATGAGTCATTTTATAGGAAAGCGTCTGGTTCAGATGGCTGTGGTATTCGTATTTGTGTCCATGTTTGCGTTTTCGATTATCTATTTTTCACCTGGGGACCCCCTGTATCTCTATACATCACCTTCCGTATCTGTCTATAAGATGACAGATGAGCAGCTGGAGGATATGCGGGAGTCCCTGGGGCTTACCGGAAATGCGGCACAGCGCTACCTGAACTGGGCGGGAAAGATGCTTCATGGAGACTGGGGGCTGTCTGTCAGTAACCACCAGCCAGTGAAAAAGCAGATTATGGATAAACTTCCCAACACCATAGGGCTTATGGGGGCAGCGCTTTTGTTGTCTGTTATCCTGGCCATTCCCCTGGGGCTTTTGGCAGGCTCCTATAAGAATAAATGGGTGGATAACATCATCAGCGGCATCTCGTATCTGGGCATCTCCCTTCCGGCCTTCTGGTTTGGGATTATGCTCATTATTGTGTTTTCTCTGAAATTGGGATGGTTCCCCAGTTCGGGCATGCGCACCATCGGTGTAAATTCTGCCGCAGATGTGGTCCGCCACGGGGTCCTGCCGGTGATTGTGCTCAGTGTAAATAACACGGCGGTGTTTGTCCGGTATATCCGTTCTAATACCATAGAGCAGAGAGAAGAAGAATATGTGATGACCGCCATTTCCAAAGGAGTTCCTAAAATACAGGTGATGTACCGCCATGTGCTGAAGAACTGCCTTCTTCCTATTATTACTATGGTGGGAATGAACTTCGGAACTTTGATTACCGGTTCTTTCATTGTGGAATCGGTGTTTGGCTGGCCGGGACTGGGAACTTTGTGTATGGATGCCATCAACAGCCGGGATTATACCATGATTATGGGAATCACCATGCTGGCATGTATAGTACTTTTGATCGGGAATTTTCTGGCAGATATTCTGTATGGATTTGCCGATCCCAGAATCAAACGGGGAGAGGAAAGGGAAAATGGATAGGAAAGTGATGAAAAAGGTATTCTTCTCCAATAAGATGACAGTTCTGTGCACAGGACTTCTGCTGGCTGTTATGGCGGCTTCTCTGCTGGCGCCCCTGTCGCCTTACGACCCGGACGCAGTGAATG
>Ga0137308_100840_pt1 | contig 40317 bp, 31 predicted proteins | sample Inofrocosms_June_FD_97181 | JGI IMG/M metagenome (GOLD analysis project Ga0137308, IMG submission 97181) | Mouse cecal microbial communities from Vienna, Austria - N-Acetylneuraminic and N-Acetylglucosamine D2O microcosms_June | ecosystem: Host-associated > Mammals > Digestive system > Large...
GGCGTAAAGTATTAACAGTAACTGCATCTAGTAAAGCAGCTTGTATCAGAGAAATGAAAAAGAAAGAGGCAGCATGGAACAAACAGCAAAAGGCAGGAAGTATGACGACAGGAATTACAGTCGTAGAATTGTGCCAGATTCATTTGAATTATCAAATGGATCAAGGAGAACTGAAAGCAAAGTCGATTGATCGCAGAGAATGTACCATTGAAAAACACATTGCTGATTATCCGTTGGGGAGAATGCAAGTACAGTCTGTTAAAGTGGCGGATATAGATACACATGTGACAGAACTAGTGCAGGAAAACAGATTATCAGCCTCATCTATAGAAAAAGTGGTGGATGTATTAAATGCGGCTTTCCATTGGGCAATAATTCGTGGGGAATTGGAGTTTAATCCAGTTGCGCCAATTAAGCCGACTTTGGTGAAACGTATTCAAAAAATGTGGCAGAAATCAGCAAATGAAGCTGATGTTGATGTTCTTTCGGTGGAGGAACAACAGGCGTTTGAAAAGGAGGCGTCTTTGATAAATCCTCATAATGGAGAAATGAAGTATGCGGCAGGAATGTATGGGTTGCTGCTCTTACATACAGGTATGCGTTGCGGAGAAATGCTGGCATTGCGTTGGAAGGATGTTGACTGGAAGGAAGGCTATCTGACAATTGAGAAAAGTCGGTCTATGGCAAAAAACAGAGATAATATGGATGCCTGTAATAATAAATATGTGATGGTGGAAGGGATAACAAAGAATGAAAAAGCACGAAAAATTAAATTGACAGAGAAGGCATTAAACATTTTAAATCTTATAAAATTACATAGTCCCAGTAATTGTGATGAGGAATTGATCGTAAAGACACGTACTGGGAATCCTAATACAGCAACCAATCTGGAACATAGGATGGTAACGATATTTAGCAACGCAGGATTGAAAGATTTATCAGGCGGGCTTCATATTTTCCGTAGGACGTTTGCAACCAGAATGTATGAAAAAGGTGCGCGTGTCAAAGAAATTGCAGCATACATTGGAGACTTGGAATCTACAACAGAACGGTATTATATCGCCGTGCGAAAAAAAGTTAAGGAAGGAAACGGGGTTCATCAGGTTGTAATGATCCCGGGGTCTGATAAAGGATAAATTCTTTCTTGTGGAATGAGTGTTTAAAGTGTATAATTTCATTATAAAGATTCATCTGACAGAAGGGAGAACAATATGGAGAGTGCAAAGATAGAAATCAGTGTTCCAAAAGAGATGATAATATATGTGAACAGCAAGGATAAAAAGGAAGAGTTGAAACGGAATGCATTAATCCTATATCCTTATATAAAGGATCTGACAATTTCACATGGCAGAGCTGCTGAAATTCTTGGTATCAGGAAACTTGACTTAATTACATTATACAATGAAATAGGACTTCCCTATTTAAATATGGATATTTCAGAGGTTGAGGAGGATGTCAAAACATATCAAGCAATACAAAGGAGAATCAGATGATAGTAGTTTCGGATGCAACCCCTGTTATATCACTGTTAAAAATCAATCAGCTTAATTTGCTTCATGGTTTATTTCAGGAGGTGTTAATACCACAAGCTGTATATGATGAGTTGACTTTAAATCCTGCATTTGAAAAAGAAGCTATACAGATAAAGGAATGTACTTTTATTACGAAAGTTGAGGTTGGACAGGAATCCTCTGTTAATTTATTCCAACGGGTTACAGGATTAGACAGGGGAGAAAGTGAAGCGATTATTTATACAGATAACGAAGGTGCAGATCTGATTTTAATGGATGAGATAAAAGGAAGAAAAGTTGCAGTACAGATGGGGCTTAATGTTATGGGAACTCTTGGTATTCTTTTAGAGGCATATGAGCAGAAGCTTTTATCTAGGGAAGAGATATTTTCTGGTCTGGACATTCTGAAAAATAGCAGGAGATTTATTAGTGAAGCGTTGTATAAACAACTAATTGAAAAGATCAATAACCGTTAGGTCAATCAATAGGTCAATTTCCTTTTGGGCTATTGAAAAAACCCCGGAAATAAAGGATAAAAAAGCATTCATATTACGGACTCTGACTCCGTCATTTCAAGGTTCGAATCCTTGTAGCGCTGCTTTAAAACCTCAGCAGAAACAGTGCTGAGGTTTTTGTATGTTTTGATAAGCTAGTATTTACGCGGGTCATAAGGTTTTGGAGACACGGTAACTTCATAGAAACCTGTTGAATGAAAAATTACTGTAATCGAAGCGTTTTCCGTTTTTTCCTGAAAATTCTTAGATGATTCTGATGGATAGGTCAACAGACCAATGACAATAGAGGAACTGTTTCACAAGATTTATGGCATTCTAATAGAAAAAGACAGTTCCAGACATTCTTAAATAACATCAGAGATTCGCGGTTGCATGACAAGATTGAAAAAAAAGAAGGACTATGGTAAGATGGTTTCAGAAGAAAGGATTTGCTTTATTGAATATTGAGCACCATAAAAATGTTATGCGGCAGATATTCGGTAAGATAAATCTCTGACAAACAGATAAAATAAAAGGGAGTCTGACAAACAAAAGAATGGAAAAGAAGAATACAATAAAAGACTTAGAGAATACCCAGAAAGTACACGAAAACTCAGATTCTCCAAAACAGGAAACAGACAACCCGCACGACAAAGGCTACAAGAGAATCTTTTCCATCAAAAAGAATTTTCTTGATTTTATCAAAAAATATATTGCCTTTGACTGGATGATGGAGCTGACAGAAAAAGACCTTGAGCTGATTGACAAGGAATTTATCACAGAACTGTTTGGAAACTATGCTGTGGATTTTGAATATGTGCTGGTTTCAATCAAGAATCTGGACACAGCACAAATCAGACAGAGCAATACGCTTGTGGACAACATCTTTCTTGCAGACAAAAAGCGGACACGGAAAGAATGGACAGAGAACATGACGGAGCTGCTACAGCGGATCAGGGAAATGGAAACAGAAGATCTAAATGAGTGGATCACATGGTTTTCGAATGTAATAAGGAAACTGAATGAGGAAGAGCGTACGCTATTGATAGAACAGATCAGGAAAGGAGATGAAAGGCTTATGTGTAGTTCATTTGAAAGACTGCTGATGAAAGAAAATGCACAGGGAAGGAAACAAGGAAAAATTGAAGGAAAAATTGAAGCTGTCCTAGAACTTCTTGAAGAACTAGGAGAACCTTCCGAGACACTGAGAAAATATATAATGGAGCAGACGGATTTAGAATTACTAAGTAAATGGCATAAAATAGCAGCTAGGACAGAAAGTATAGAAGAATTTGAAGAATCTATAGGTCTGGTGCAATTACAGTAAAGAATATCAAAAAGAGGAATATCTTTGTGTACACAGGGTATGCCTCTTTTGATGCATACGGGCACCCCAAGGAAGCATGTCAGCAGAAGCTGGCGGGTGCCCGGCGCGGGAGTAGGGGAGAAGGTCATTCTCCTACTGGATTGCACACGGACGCGGAGAGGAAATAAGCAGCAAAAGCTGCCCGAGTGTGGGGAAAATAATCCTTTTCGGCTTAAATGTCCACATGTACCCAAAGAAAGATGCCAGCGAAGCTTGTGGGTGTCCATCGCACATACAGGGAAGCTTCTGCTTTTTTCTTTCATTGCACACGTATTTCCCAGTGAAAAAATCAGAGGCCGGCATGAAAAGAGTACAGATAAAAATAAAAGCAAAAATATAAAAGAATTATAGTTGTCATATGCGCCAAATGCAATTATAATGAAAAATACAGAATCAGCAGGGAAGGAAGTTCCAATGAAACGGGGAAAATTGAGACGAATTTCGGTGGACGGTAGACGTTATCGGTGGAATTACATGTATGACGATATGGATTTTTCCAATTATCCGTATTCTTATTATGTATTTGTGCCAGAAGAAAACCAGCGGTTCAAAATTAGAGTTTATTTTACAAAATATGAGCCACAGATGAAGCTGGATGCATACTTGTATAGAGGGACACTCTGCCAAGATAGCGGAGAACAGGCAGTGATGAATTTGTGCAGACCCTTTTTTGCAGCGCAGGTAATCAAGTATGTTTTTGCACATTGCTGTCAGGACACAGATGTGGGAGAGGTTGAAATCAGAGATGGGGAAGCGATCTTAGAAAAGCTGGGATATTCAGATTTTTATCGGATATGCGATGCAAGAGATTTTGAAGATAGCCATAAAGCGACTGTTTAGAAAAACAAAATGTAGAGGAGAGAGCCAATGATACAGCTTGTGAGGGGAGATATTACAAAACTTACCAATGTGGACGCCATTGTCAATGCTGCAAACAGCAGCCTGCTTGGCGGCGGAGGCGTTGACGGGGCGATACACAGGGCAGCAGGACCAGAGCTTCTGTTTGAGTGCCGTCTGCTTGGCGGCTGCAAGACAGGACAGGCGAAGCTGACCAAAGCATACCGGCTGCCATGCAGCTATATTATTCACACGGTTGGACCTGTCTGGAACGGCGGAAGCCATAACGAGGACAGGCTGCTTGCGGACTGTTATCATAATTCACTCAAACTGGCAGCAGAGCATGGGATCAAAAGGATTGCCTTTCCTTCTATTTCTACAGGGATCTATGCATTTCCAGTCGAGCGGGCAGCAAAAATTGCGATAGGAACGGTCCGGCAGTTTTTGCAGGAAAATCCAGATTTGTTTGAGCAGGTTCTATGGGTGCTGTTTGATGAAAAGACGGAGGCTGCTTATCAGAAGGCGGTGTCAGATGGGCAGTAAAGATAGTTTGATTATGCTGTTGGGAATGCTCATCGTCGGCGGACCATACGCACTGCTGATCGCTGGCGGGCTGTTTGTGAATGCGAATGAAAAAAGATATATGGCAGCGCAGCGAAGCACGGGCAGGGACAAACAGCGCATGCTTGATTTTATGCAGATTGTGATGAAGGAATATTATGGGGATTATACATATGTGGCAGGGGGCAACAGGATATCGACAGGCAGATATTCGGCGAACTATTATCCATATATTGTGGGCTTTAACGAGAAAGATCTGGTCATTATTTCTTATACTGCACGGAATGGCGCATTGATTTGCAGAAATGTTCTGCCGGTTGACTGGAACTGTATGCGTTTAAAATACCATGTTTTTTCGAAAGGTGTGAAGCTTATTTTGATACTGGGAAAAACGAAACTGCGGATTAAAGTCAACCGTGTTGTGATGTCAGACGGCTCGGAAAAATTTGATACGCCGCTTGGCATTTTTCAGGAGAACGAGGTGGACATGCTCATTATAAGCCTATTGCGGATGCAGAAAAAGACACGGACAGGAGTATCATAGAGAGATGTATCGAAGAACGTTAAAGACGATGCTCGTGGTTGTTGCATCGTGCGCTGGAATCAGCATTTTGCTTTTGGAGTTTATGTTTTGGTGCCTTGGGGAATGGCGCATTTGGATGGCGGCATTTCGCGAGCCGGTTGACTTGTTTTCATCTTCGAGTGATTTGACGCAGCTTGAGGAGCTCGATGTCGTCAGAGGAACAGTTCGGGTGTTAGGCGGAAGTTATTCGTATACATACGACAACGGTATTCAGGATACCGCGTTTTATTTTGTGCTGCCAATTGATACTGCGCAGGAGACTTTCTATATGGGAATCCGGGAGACAAGGGGCAGAAAGGAGGATTTTCGCAAGCTGGCTGTGCGGTCTAAGCATGACGTAAAGCCAATGAGGATTGTTATGGGAAATCCTTGGGAGGATGACTTTTTGAAGCAGGAGGAACAAGTTTTAGGGGAGCCCATTAATATAGAAGGATTTGTTCAAAAAATGGATGAAAATCAATATCGGCGTTTTCTCACATGGCTGGAAAAATCTGGATATTACGAACCTGAGCCGTCTGACAGACAGATAGACGAATCACAGATGAAACAGTTCCTTCCGTATTTTATTGAGGAGGCTGATATTGCGTATTGCCAAAAGGCAGCAAAGGGAGCGTGCCTTGCGGTTTTAGCAGGCATGATGCTGCTTGCAGGCAGCGCAGCGGCGGTGATTTTCCAGAAAAGACGGCGGGAAAGGCAGCAGTATGTGACCATTCACGGGACGGTCTATTTAAAAGCGCATTTAGAGCCAGTCAATGATCTGGTGATGAACATTGAGTTGCTGCTGGCTGTACAGGCACTCAGCAGGATTACAGGGCTGGACATGACGGCGGCAGAAAAAGTGATCAGGCGCTGGGACCGGTATTGGTATTAGCGTATTGTGCTAGAAGGAGAATATTTGAACATGAAAATGAACAGACAGCGGGCGATCAAAGCATTTCAGGACTATACCAGTCACTATGACGTGACAGACGAAAAAGTAAAACTGAAAATAGATCACACATACAGGGTAAGCAGTCTCTGCCAGCAGATTGCAGTGCAGTCAGGTTTTGACAAGGACGAGACAGAACTAGCGTGGCTGACAGGGCTGCTGCACGATGTCGGTCGTTTTGAGCAGCTCAGGCGATATGGCACATTTATGGATGCGCAGTCCATCGACCATGCAGAGTTTGGCGCAGATATTTTATTCAAAGAAGGAAAAATCAGAGATTACATCGAGGATGCTTCGGAGGATGAACTGCTCGAAAAGGCAGTGCGGTGCCACAGCGCGTACCGCGTGCCTGCGCAGTATACGGCGCGGGAGAAAAAATTTGCAGACCTGCTGCGCGATGCAGATAAAATTGATATTCTAAAGGTTAATATTATCGTGCCGCTCGAGGAGATTTACAACGTGACCACGTATGAGCTCAAACACTGTCAGGTGACACAGGAGGTTATGCAGGCATTTTATGAGGAGCACGCAGTGCTTCGAAGCTTGAAAAAGACGCCTGTTGACAATGTGGTTGGCCACATTTCACTGGTGTATGAGCTGGTTTATCCCATAAGCTGCAAGCTGGTGTCCGAGCAGGGATACTTGGACCAGCTTATGAATTTTCAGTCCGAGCTGCCACAGACCAATACGCAGTTTGCAAAGATTCGGGAGAAGATGGCGGCGTATATAAAACAGAAAGAGATTAGCATGATTTTATGAAAAAAATACATCTCGATGCCCTTTCGGCAAAATACAACATATCCGAATACAAAGCGCTTTACGCCAAAATCATCGCGCTGCTTCAAGACAACAAAATAAAGCCGGTAAAAGCGTCAGGAACCAATGGAAAATCGCCAGCCTTATACAAGGAATACTGGATTATAGAAGAAAAGCAGGATATGTCCAGCTATCTAAATGAACTAAACTATGCGCTGGTGCCGTCGATTTCGACAGACTATTACCGCGCGCACATCAGCCAGTACCTTGAGGACAGACCTTGGGTGCTGCTGCTAAATGACTATCTCAAACAGGGCAATTTTATGACACAAATGTCAGAAAATGAGCGCAGCTTTGACATCTGGCACCGGGAAAAGTTCTTGAAGCAGGAGCAGGGAAAAAAGATTTTAAAGCGCTGCGGACTGGAGACAGGAGTTTTAAATTATTACAAAACGACAGAGCCGGTTGCGTATTATTGTGCGACGCGGCAGACACCGCAAAAACTGCTGGTCATCGAAAATAAAGATACGTTTTACAGTATGCGCAGGTGTTTGATGGGCAGCCAGCCGCTGAGAAGTGCATCTGGTAAAAACAGGACGGACAGCGCGCTGCGGACAATCTGCGGGGAACCGGTCGGCACGTTGATATATGGTGCGGGAAAAGGAATCATTGCGGCATTTTCTGATTTGGAACTCAGCGGTGAGCCCTACATGACAGCGCCGGAGAACACGGTTCTTTACTTTGGTGATCTGGACTATGAGGGAATTGGCATCTATGAACATTTTGCGGCGGTGTATGGGGCACAGTATGACATTGCGGTTTTTAAAAATGCCTATGTGCAGATGCTTGCAAAGGCAAAGTGCATTGGCATAGACTGCCTTCCGAGGACAAAGGAGGGGCAGAACCGAAAACTTGATCATGTGTTTTTTAGCCAGTTTTCACAGGCACAGCAGGACAACATCAAAGAAATACTGGAATGCGGCAGATATATTCCGCAGGAGATTTTGAATATAGAGGATATGCAGTCAACTGATGTACAATATAAGGAGTAAAAATGCAGTATGAATTTTTAAAGCAGTTTTCCAAAAGAATGAAGCATGTCGGCATGTACGCACTCCTTCTGCAAAACAGCATGGCAAAACAGACGTGGAAGCAATACGGATTTATGAAGGCGGACGAGCAGATTAATGTGATTTTTGCGGTTATGCTGTATATTATGGAGCAGTCCCTGCGGGAAGTGCACTGCACGATGGACGATATAGGGGCGTACATTGATACCCTCAATGCCAGTTATTTTCAGAAAAGCATGTCCTATGACGACTGCAAGAAGCTTGGGGATTTTGTGGTGAACGTGATTCTGTCCAACGAGGGCAGAGCGATGTACTTTGAGGGGTATGATTTCGACAGCAGGATATACAAATCCATGAATATCAGCTATATTGCAAATCGTGTCGTCTATGTGGAGGAGGGGGTCAGGCGCACCACCTATCATTTGACGGAGGACGGCTATAATCTGATGCTGTCCACGCTTGAAATCGAGAACAATATGAAGCTCACAATCCATGAGATGATCTTTAAGATGCATCTGGAAAAGCAGAGCTATGACAAAGCAGTTGACGAAGTCAAGAACATATTTAATTATATGCGGATACAGCTTCAGAAAATAGAGGAGGCAATGCTGCGCGTGCGGCGCAATGCGCTGAGTTATTCGGTTGCAGACTATGAGGCGCTGATGCTGGAAAATATGGAAACCATCGGTGACACGAAGGAAAAGTTTACAGGATACCGCGAGATGGTCCGGCTCAGGGCATCTGAGCTCGAACAGCAGAATATCAATGTGCGCAAGCTAGATGCCAAGGAGGAGGAAAAACTGGAAAACCTGCGCAGTATTGAACGCTATCTGAACCGCTCGCTCGACGAGCACCAGAAGATTTTAAACCTGCATTTTGATTTGAAATTACTGTATGACAGGGAATTGCAGTCACTTGCCCAGATGTCGCTGATTCAGCGGTTCTCCATTCGGACAGAACTCTATGACAAGCTCTTAGAGCAGCCGCAGTATTTGGAAAATATTGATCTTTTTTTCAGACCGCTGTTTCACCAGCAGCTTCCCAAAATCTACAATCTAAACAAATGTATGGAGCTGCAGCGCCCTGTTAGGAAAAAGGCGGAGGAGGACACCGCAGAGCTTCTTGACTTTGACGAGAGACAGTGGCAGGAGGAGTTGGAACGCAAAAAGAAGGAGAGACTCCAGCAATATGAGAACAGCCTGGCATTCATTATAGATGCAGCACTCGACAAAGGCAGCCTGTCCATGAGCGAACTAAAAAGGCTGTTGGAACAAAATAGGGCGGCGCAGGAAATCTGCATTCCATCTATTGATGTGTTCAAGGAGATTATGGTGGAACTGATGAAGAACCGTGAAATCTGTATCGAGACACTGCGAAAAGAAAAAAGTGAGTTTATTACCGAACAGGCAAACGATTTTCAATTAAATGACATGCTGCTCTCACTGACAGAGAAACACGCAGGAAATGGCAAAGACAGGAGTGTAATTCAGAAAATCTGCACAGAGCGCATGCACGATGGAACGGTGGTCGCGTTTGAGCGCGTGCCGGACGCTTCTGGAAACGAACGGACAATCCGGTGTACAAATGTTGTGATCCGCATTGAGCAGAAGAAACTATAGGAGGAGAAAATGGCATATGAAATAGAAGAAATACGTCTCAGCCAGCAGATATTTTATTACCTTCTTGAGCGCTTTGAGCTGCGGGAGGAGGAGGCAGCCGGGCTTTACAGGGCATATGTGGAAAATGAGCAGGTGCAGCTTCTGGTCAAGAGTCAGGGAGAGGAGGCGCGCAGCAGCATTGAGCGGTACGGCGACGTGATTTATCTGATTCCAAAAGAGGAGAATGTTTTCTTGGGCTTTTCGAAGGCAAAATTAAAGGAAATACTCTGTAAATCGGGCGGTACAGACAAGGATTTTTATCTGTCGCAGTTTGTGATTCTGACACTGCTGTCAGAATTTTACGACGGTCAGGGCGCAAGTGCCAAGTCCAGAGATTATATTCGTGTAGGAGAGCTGCAAAACTGCGTGACGGACCGTCTCAAAAATGGTGTTGAGAACACCTCCGACGAGGAGGAGGAAAAGAAGGGGCTGGCTTTCCGCAATATGCAGGAGGCATATGAGTCGCTGAAATCCGATGAGCGCGGCTCGCGGGCACGCACGACAAAGGAGGGATTTCTTCACCATATTTTTGTGTTTCTCGAGAATCAGGGCTTAATAGAATATGTTCAGGAGGACGAGATGCTCAAGACAACAAAGAAGCTCGACAACCTGATGGACTGGAAACTGCTGAATCAAAATAATTACCAGAGACTCTGTAAAATATTATCGGGAGACAGCCAGGGAGGCGGCGATGAGTAAAATAAACGCAGTGAGAATGATTAATCTGAACTATAACAACAATACTATGCGCGTCAGCGACGACATCTTCCAGATGCAGGGGCGCAGTACGCTGATGTCATTGCAGAACGGGGGCGGCAAGTCTGTGCTGGTGCAGATGATGACCGCCCCGTTTGTACACAGGCGGTTCTGGGACGCGAAGGACAGACCGTTTGAGAGCTACTTTACGACCAGCAAACCGACTTTTATCATGGTGGAGTGGCAGCTGGACCGCGGCGCGGGCTACTGTCTGGCGGGCATGATGGTGCGCAGAAGCCAGCTTTCAGAGGAGGACGAGGAGAACCGTCTTGAGATGGTCAATTTTATCTGTGAGTACAGCAGCAGATGCGCACAGGATCTTTACCATATGCCCGTGGTTGAGAAAAAGAATAAGGAGCTTGTCTTAAAAAGCTACCGCGAGTGCAGACAGCTTTTTGAGACCTACAAGAAAGACCACGCACTTAAATTTTTCTGTTATGACATGAACAACAGCGCCCAGTACAGACAGTATTTTGAGAAGCTTGCAGAGTACCAGATCTATTACAGGGAGTGGGAAAATATTATTCGAAAGATTAATCTGGAGGAATCGGGGCTCTCTAAGCTTTTTTCGGACTGCCGCGATGAAAAAGGACTCATAGAAAAGTGGTTTCTGGATGTGGTGGAGAGCAAACTCAACAAAGAAAAAGACCGCATGAAGGAATTTCAGAGCATCATAGAGAAATACATCATTTCTTACAAGGCAAACCAGTCGAAGATCGAGCGCAGAAATACCATTCGCCAGTTTAAGGAGGACGCGGTGGAGATTGCCGCCTGCGCCGAGGAGTACAAGCTTGCAACGGACGCGGCGGGGGAGCAGGAAAACAATATTGCAGGTTTTCGCACTGAGCTCGCGCGCATGGAGACAGCGCAGAATGACGTGAAAAACGCGCTGCTTGACGACAAGAACTCCTGTTCCGATGAGCTAGCGCGCATCGAGTATGAAAAATATTCTTATGAAATACAATGCCTGACGGATACGCTTTTGTTTCATGTGGGCAACCGTGACATGATTGGCATGGAGCGTGACGCCTTGGAGGAGGAGACACAGCAAATCGAGACGCTGCTGCACAAAATCGAACTGTCGAAGCAGAACGCGCAGGTTCAGGAGCTCCTGCAGGACGAGCGCCTTCTCAAAGAACGGCTCAAGGTGCTGCATGAGGGGGAGGGGCAGCTCGAACCTGAACGGAGGGCGCTTGGAAATACGCTTTGCATGTATTATGAACAGCTTGCCGCCGGGCTTGCAATGCAGATTCAGCAGAATGAGAGCGCGTATCAGCAGCAGGCACAAAAGCAGCAGGAGTTTCTGGACAGGCAGCAGTGGCTGGACAACACGATAATCGGGCTCATCACACAAATCAGTACCTGCAAGGAACGAATGAATGGTTTTGGCCGCATTGAGGACAGCTTTCAGGAGGAATTTCAGGAAACGTTCGTCCGCAATATTGTGGGCGAATACGAGCCGGGGTTTTTGGAGATCAAAGGCAGGCAGTATCAAAAGGAGCTGGAGGAGCACACAAGAAGCTGTACTGCGCACAAAAAGCAGCTCGACGAGGCAAACGAACGGCAAAAGTCCCTGCTGCGCGATATCGAGGACCGGCAGCAGGAACGAATCCGTCAGGAGTTTATGCTGGCGGAGCTGGAACAGGAGCATACGGAATTAGAGCAGGAGTTTGCAGAACGCCTTGTCATGATGCGCTACTTCGATCTTTCTGAAAGTGAGCCGTGGAATATGGACAAGCTTCTTGCCGCTGCCGACAGGAAACTTGCCGTGTGCGAACAGGCAAAACGTATGCTGGAAAAAGAGGAGGACACGCTGCAAAAGGAGTATGTGCGCATCACGCAGGGAAAAGTGCTCGAACTGCCAAAAGAGCTGCTTTCGCTGTTTGGCAGACTCGACATCAACATCGTTTACGGCATGGACTGGCTGCGCAAAAATGGTTACTCCGCGCAGAAAAATGAGGAGATTGTGCGCAGACAGCCGTTTCTGCCATATGCCTTGGTTTTGTCAAAGCAGGATTTGAACACGCTTGCTGCACACGACAGGGAAGTCTACACCTCCTTTCCAGTGCCCATCATACTGCGCGAGCAGCTTGAGGCGTGCATGGCATCACAGGGAGGCGGACTGCTCGCGCTGCAAGACGTACATTTCCTGATGTGGTTTAATGAAAAGCTGCTTGACGAGGACGCGCTGCGCCGGCTGGCAGCGGAGAAGGAACAGCAGTTACAGGACAAAAGGAAACAGACCGCGACGCGCAAAAAGGAGTATGAGGAGTATTTTGAAAAAAGGGAGCGCTTGAAAAATCAAAGGCTCACGCGGGAAATATACGACAAAAACATGACACAGATGTCAGAAATGAAAGATTTGTTAGAAGCGCTCACCAAAGCGCTGCACACATTAAGGGCAGATGCCCAGAAGAATGAGGAGCTGGTCGGCAGCCTGACAGCCACGATTGCCGCCGAACAGCGTTTGATCGAAAAGCTGCAAAAACGTGAGAAAGCCTTCGCCCTGTTTTGCAAGGAATATGAAAGCTATGTAGAATGTATGGCGCTGATGAATCGCAGCCAAAAAGAAAAGGAGCGGCACGAACAGAACCGCAAACTTGTCAAAGATGCAGCCGAGGCAGGCAGGGAGCGCATGAAAAGTATTGAGCACGCGCTGGCAGAGCTTGACAGAAGAAATCTGGACTATAAAAAGAAGTGCAGCGTTTATGAGCCATACCGCACGGCAGCGTCTCCTGCTGTGGAATCGGAATCAAAATCAGAAGAAATCCCGTTGCCGGCGTCCATACATGAGAAAGAGGCACGGTTTGAGGCAATTACCTCCAAAATGTCCATGCAGGTGCAGGATTTGGAAAAGCAGCTGCAAAAAACTGCTGTAACACTGAACAGACAGCAAAGTGAACTCGAACGGCTTTCCAAAAAATACCGCCTTGCAGAACAGGACTGGGCGGGGCTCATCTATGATGAGAAGGAGGAGACACACCAAGAAATACTTCTCGAGGACAGGCGCAGTAAATGGAAGCTCAAAGACAGGCAGTGGAACGAGGAGGACAAGGAAACAGCCGTCTGCCAAAGCCGCATCAGTGCCAAAAAGAAGGATATGCTTGAAAAGTGCGGCACGGAGGAGCCGCTTGCAAAAGACCAAATCAAAACGACAGAATTTGCGTCGGCAGTCAATCAACTGCACTTTCGCCTCCAGAATATCGAGGAGGACATCAAAAAGGTGGACCAGCGCCTGAAGGCACTGGGCGAAAACCTGAGTACCCTCGCGGCGTATGAGGATTTTGTGTGCCGCCATGAGCCGCAGTGGGAGACGGATATCTCACTGCTTGGCACCAAAGAGCTGCGCGATTTCCAAGGACGGCTGCTGCGCGATTACAGGAATCTGAAAGAAGCGTGTGCGCACAAAAAGAGCCGGCTGACCGCCTGTCTCTACAAGCTGATGCAAAAGGATATTTACCAAGAGGATTATTACAGAAAACCGCTTGATTCCATGCTTTCTCTGACGGACAATGCGGTCTTGACGCTGGCACAGCTTGATATGACGCTGCAATCTTATGACAGCCAGATGGAAAAGCTTGCAGTGGACATTTCCCTTGTGGAGAAGGAGCGTTCGCGCATCACAGAGCTGCTGGGGGAGTACTGCCAAGACGTGCACCGCAATCTGGGACAGATTGACAGCAATTCAACCATCACCATTCGGGAAAAGCCGGTCAAGATGTTAAGATTACAGCTTCCGGACTGGTCAGAGCAGGAGGGAATGTACCGTTTAAAACTGGGCGATTTCCTCGATGAGCTGACGGCGAAGGGGATTGAGATCTTGGAGAAAAATGAGAATCCGCAGGAATATTTTGGCACGAGAATCACGACGCGCAACCTTTATGACAGCATTGTCGGAATTGGCAATGTACAAATAAAATTATATAAAATCGAGGCACAGCGCGAGTATCCGATTACTTGGGCACAGGCAGCAAAAAACTCTGGCGGTGAGGGATTTCTGACTGCATTCGTCCTTCTTTCCAGTCTGCTGTATTATATGCGCCGCGACGAGACGGACATCTTTGCAGACCGCAACGAGGGCAAGGTGCTTGTCATGGACAATCCCTTTGCCCAGACCAATGCCGCGCATCTGCTCAAGCCCCTGATGGATATGGCAGACAAGATGAACACGCAGCTCATTTGTTTTTCAGGGCTGGGCGGCTCTTCCATCTATGAACGGTTTGACAATATTTATGTGCTCAATCTTGTCGCGTCGAAGCTGCACGGCGGTATGCAGTATTTACGCGGAGAACATCTGCGCGGCACGGAGGAGGAGCTGCTCGTGAGCGCCCAGCTCGAAGTGATTGGGCAGGAGAAGCTGGTTTTTTAATACCATCAAAAAAGAGTTTTAGATAAAAGAGTAGACAAAAGATTTAGACAAAAGACATAGATCAAAGAGGTTTAGACACATGAAGAAAAAAAGTACAGCCGCCGCGCTTCTTCTTGCAGCGGTACTGCTGATACCCGCCTGCACAGAGCAGCGCGCGGTGCAGGTTCACATCGGTGATGAGACACAGGAAAGCCGCCCCGCAGAGGAGGCAGTTTATGAAGGAATGCTCTCCGAGCTTGTGGCAAACGGCGGGAAAAACACATATGACACATTAAATGTGGCAACCTACATCACGAAAGTAGAAGATACGTACTTTATCGCAGACTGTTATCACAACCAGATTATTTACAATCAAAATCTGACAGATCCGCTCAGTCAGTGGCGTGTACTGACAAACGAAGTCCACTATGCGCATACGATCGCTTCGGACGGCGTTATGCTTCTTGCCGATGACACGGAAAACAACCGTCTGCTGGCATTTCAGAGAACCGACGACGGCTATGTGCATACCCAGACGCTCGAAAACATCGGAATGCGCCCGCATTATGTACAGTACGATGCCAAGAATCAGGTGTTTATGGCATGGAGCTCCATCACGGGTGAAATGTATCTGATCAAAAAGGCAGAGCACCCAGATGCGCGTGGGATTTATCCGCTCTATGTGGATAAAATTCTGAAAATTGATGAATTATATGGGGTTTATGTGCGTTCGTTTACGGTGATGGAGGACGGGATTTACTTTGTGTCAGGACATAACAACCAGAAGATTATCAAAGCCGCGTTCAACAGCAGCCGTGACGGGTTTGATATATTGAAGGAATACCAAGTGGCAGATCAGGCGGCTGGCATGGTACAGCTTGTGAAGATTGGGGATTTTTACTATATTACCATATCGACAGACAATCAGGAGAATCAGGACGATGCAACCATACTCAGGACGGACCGTCTTGAGAAGCTCTCCGACGGAAGTTATGAGGAGATTTATGACCAGTTTGGCGTGTCGGGCGGAACGCCGTATTATATTACACAAATCGAGGGCAGATATTATATGACGCATCACAGAACCAATGAAAATATTATCGCGTTTGACATCAATCAAAACCAGATTGAGCATGTGGAAGTGATTTATTAGAAAAGCATATGATTCTGCGTGCTGGACTTGTCGGAATGTTATCGCATTTTCCGGCAAGTCCATGTTTTTATGCACAGCTCCATGCAGAGGAAGTATGCCGCAAAAGATTTCAAATAAAAGGCGATACAATCAGCAGCGGCAGCGCATAGAAGGCGGCATACGCATAGCGGAACTCGGCGGCGACAGGGGTTGCGATGCATAAGGTGAGCATCAGCAGTAGAACGGGCAGGCAGACCAGCGCGCTTGCGGGTTTACCCATGCGCAGCCCGAGTGCTCCGAGCAGTATCAGTGCCCACAGCAGAAAGCCCATACTCCATAACAGCCCGTATAAAGGAATCATCTCAGGGAGTTTGAACAGGAGTTCTTTTATTTTGATAATAACATTTCCGTGGATCAGGGGCTGCCAGCGAAGGCCAAACTCATTTGGATAGATGCCGTCCGCAAGACCGACCTCACAGGCGACATCGGGATACCAGTACCCATTTGTCTGCGCTGTATACGCGTCAAAATAAGCTTTAGGATGCTCGATGCCGATGGAGAGCCATATTTTGAAAAATTCGTCCTTGTCCGCCTCGAGCGTGCGGATTCCCTTCTGACGGATCAGGTTCTTGATGTTGTCGGAACAATCAGGCTGGTACGCCGCCGCAATTTGGTCTAAATCCATTAACTGATCGACGTAAGCCGCCTCGTGTTCCGTGAGCGATTCCCCGTTTGCAATGACGCGGGCAATCTGCTGCACGGGGATGGACAGGGATTCCACAAAGTCCGCCTGTGGGATTTCATATACATGCATCACCGGATATTTGACGAATAATACAAGCGCCAGTATGGTGAGATGGACAGGCACCATGACTTTAAGCCACTTGCGGTAGACAAGCAGAATCAGCGGCACAGACACGACAAAAGCGTACCAGCCGTTTGTGCGCAGCAGGCAGAGCAGTGTGCCTGACAGCACATAGGGAAGCAGCAGCGTAAAATATTCGCTGATTCGCAGTTTGGGGACAGCGTCGGCGGAGGAGGCACAACTGCCGCGCAGCAGAAACCGCATCAAGGCCGCGCAGAAGATGGTCATACAGCCCGCAAATGGAATGTCCTTCCACATCGTGACGGCAAAGGCGCCATTGTAGGGCATCAGTGCATAAAAGCCTATGGTGATGAGCAGCACAGGCATCATGATATCCGCTTTTTGCAGTGTCCGCACGACATAGCCGGCGGCAAGCGCCATGAATATCATCTGTGCGAGCGTGTACAGCGCAAGTCCGGTATGCGCATCTCCTGTGACGGAAAGTCCGAGATTGTAAAACATGCCGATCAGTGCCGTGTGCACGATGGCGTGGTGGTTGCTCAGCTCATAGGCGCCAATGACCTGCGCATACTGGTTGATGCTGTCAGGCGTCATGACGCCGGGATACTCATATAGAAAATAGGGCAGCCAGCACAACAGGCAGACCAGCGCTGCCAGATAGGGAATCCATGCGTAGGAGTACCCGGATCCAGTGAGCGTGACACTTGATGCCGCCTGCAAAAACCAGATGGTTAGATAATAGTAGATCATAAAAAGTCCTGCGCCTGTCAGCAGCAGAATGCCTGCGCAGAACAGCCCGCTCGACATGCCGCCTAAGATGGTCTGATACGCCGCCGCCAGCGTAAAGCTGCTAAACAGCACGCTGACAAGCACAGAGAGGGTCATATCCCCGGAAAGGATATGGCTCTCAATCCGGTCGCTGTGCAGCTTTGCAAATACATACAGCAAAATCAGGAACAAAATGAGCGAGCACGGATTTTTCGTGGACATTCCCGTGACGCGCATTATGGCAAAAAGCGACAAAAAAGTTTTGACAAAAATCTTGAGATAATACATATTGAACCTCCGCTTTAGTATAAGGATTTCAGATTCATGGAAAAATATACTATATTTTAATACTAGAATGAAATTCTTTTGGAGTCAACAGACATTGCATAAACTTCCAAAATTTGTTATGATGAAGATGTTGTTGTTTACAAAAAAAGGAGTGACAGATTGTGAAGAACTGGGAAAATCATGTACGGAAGGTAGTGCCCTATGTGGCGGGAGAACAGCCCAAAGAGCAGGACGTGATCAAGCTGAATACGAATGAAAATCCTTATCCCCCGGCGCCGGGCGTTGGGAAAGTGATACAGAACTTTGACTGTGAGGTGCTGCGCAAGTATCCAGACCCCGATGTGTCTGCGCTTACCAGTGCGCTTGCAAAGCAGTACGGATTAGACCGCGGACAAGTGTTTGTCGGCGTCGGCTCTGATGATGTGTTAGCCATGTCTTTTCTGACATTTTTTAATTCCGGGAAGCCGGTTTTGTTCCCGGATATTACGTATTCTTTTTATGATGTATGGGCGGACTTGTACAGGATACCCTATGAATGTCAGCCGCTGGACGAAGATTTTTGTATCAAAAAAGAAGATTATATGAAGCCAAACGGCGGCATTGTCCTCGCAAATCCCAATGCGCCGACAGGTGTCATGACAGAGCTGGCAGTGATCGAGGAGATCATCGCGGCAAATCAGGACGTGGTGGTCATTGTAGATGAGGCGTATGTGGACTTTGACGGCAGAAGCTGTGTGCCGCTGATCGAAAAATATGACAACCTGCTTGTGGTGCAGACGTTCTCGAAGTCGCGCGCGCTGGCGGGAATGCGCATCGGCTATGCGATGGGCAGTCAAAAATTGATTCAATATCTAAAGGATGTGAAATTCTCTTTTAATTCGTATACGATGAATGCGCTCACGATAGCCGCAGGGGTGGCATCACTGGCAGATGAGGCGTATTTCAGGCAGAATCTTGCCAAGGTCGTCGCGACGAGAGAGCGCGCGAAAAAAGAGCTTGCAAGACTTGGCTTTGTGTTTGGTGATTCCAAGACCAATTTTATTTTCGCCGCGCACAAAACCGTTCCAGCGCAGGAGCTTTTTGAGGCGCTGCGTGCCAGCAGGATTTATGTGCGGCATTGGAATAAGCCGCGCATTGCCAATTATCTGCGCATTTCGGTCGGGACAGACGAGGAGATGGACAGGCTGTTTGCATTTCTTGAACAGTATCTGATAAGACTATTATGAAAAAATAATATCAATTAAGAAAGGATTATAGCTTCAATGATGAAAGAGTTTATCGTAAATATTTTGAGGGGAATGGTCATTGGCATTGCGAATGTGATTCCGGGCGTGAGCGGCGGAACCATGATGGTGTCAATGGGTATTTATGACAGGCTGATTCTGGTGCTGACGCATTTTATCAAGCGCATGAAGGAGGCCATTGCGCTGCTGGTTCCCATTGGAATAGGCATGCTGCTGTCAATTGCCATTTTTGCAAAAATATTTTCAGAAGTGTTGTTCCCGCGGTTTCCGTTGCAGACCAATCTGTTTTTTATCGGTTTGATTCTGGGCGGGCTGCCTGTCATCTACGGCAAGGTGAAGGGCAACAGTATCAAGATTCCGCAGATTCTCGCATTTGTGCTGTTTTTTGTCATGGTGGTCGGCTTTGCCCTTGTAGGGGAGGGCGGTGACGTGAGCGCAGATATCTCTTTTAGCGTGGTCAATGTGATCAAGCTCTTTGGCGTCGGCATTATTGCGGCGGCTACGATGGTGATTCCCGGCGTGAGCGGCTCTATGATTATGATGATTCTTGGCTATTACAATACAATAATTGATACGATTAACGATTTTATCAATGCGCTCAAGAATTTTGACATCACGGCGATGCTGGAGACCTTTGTCGTGCTGGTGCCGTTTGGCGTCGGCGTGGTGGTCGGCGTTGTCGCAGTGGCAAAGCTGATTGAGTTTATGTTAAAGAAGTATCCGCTCGTGACCTACTGGGCGATTATCGGCCTGATCGTGGCATCGCCGTTTGCGATTCTGATTATGATGCAGGTGGGCGCCATCGGCATAGTGGAGATTCTCACGGGTGTTGTGCTGCTTGCGGTCGGCTTCCTGATTTCACTAAAATTAGGAGCGTAAGGGAATTTTGAGAATAAGAGAAGTTTGGAGAATATAAAAATATGGAAGCGTATACAGGATTTGCCGGCGTGTATGACTTGCTGATGGATGAGACGCCCTACGGGCAGTGGTGTGAGAATGTCGTACATGAGCTTCAAAAATATGGTATCTGCGATGGGCTGCTGCTTGAGCTGGGCTGCGGTACGGGGACACTGACGGAGCTTCTCGCCCAAAAGGGGTATGACATGATCGGCGTGGACTGCTCGGAGGAAATGCTCAATATTGCCTGTGACAAGAGAGCGCAGTCGGGGCAGGATATCCTGTATTTACGGCAGGATATGCGTTCCTTTGAGCTGTATGGGACGGTGCGGGCAGTGGTGAGTGTGTGCGACAGCCTGAATTATCTGCTGGCGGAGGAGGAGTTGGCGGCATGTTTTCGTCTGGTCAGCAATTATCTTGACCCCAAAGGGATTTTCTTCTTTGATTTCAACACGAGATACAAGTATGAGACGGTGATTGGCGACAGCGTGATTGCGGAAAACCGTGAGGATTGCAGCTTTATCTGGGAGAATTATTTCGACCCGAAGGGCGGTATCAATGAGTATGATCTGACAGTGTTTGTCAAAAACCGGGAAAGGTCAGAGCGCGGACAGGAACTTTTCTCTAGGTTTCAGGAGGTGCATTTCCAGCGGGGATATACATTAGAAGAAATAAAATCGCTGCTGGGGCGCGCCGGACTGTCATTTGTCAGGGCGTATGATGCCGACACACTGGGGGAAGTGACCGCGCAGAGCGAGCGGATTTACTGTGTTGCGCAGGAAAAAATGAAGGAATAAAGGATATAAGGAGAATGCGTATGAAAGACTATATCGTGCGTGCAACGGCGGCAAATGCACAGATCAGAGCCTTTGCGATGACTTCGCGGGCGCTGGTGGAGGAGGCGCGGCGGGTTCATGAGCTTAGCCCTGTGATCACGGCTGCACTGGGGCGTCTGCTGACAGCGGGCGCTATGATGGGCAGTATGCTCAAGGGGGAGAAGGACGTGCTGACAATGCAGATTCATTGTGATGGACCGGTGCGCGGACTTGCTGTCACGGCAGATGCGAAGGCAAATGTCAAGGGGACTGCGTTAGCGCCGCAGGTGATGCTGCCGCCGAACGGACTTGGAAAGCTGGATGTGGGCGGCGCCGTGGGAAGCGGGATTCTGAGTGTGATCAAGGACATGGGATTAAAAGAGCCTTACGTTGGACAGACACAGCTGCAGACTGGCGAAATCGCAGAGGACCTCACCTATTATTTTGCAACCTCTGAGCAGGTGCCGTCTGCGGTCGGGCTGGGCGTTTTGATGGAGAAGGACAACACCGTCAGGCAGGCAGGCGGTTTTATCCTGCAATTGATGCCCTTTGCGGAGGACGAGACGATCAATGCCCTGGAAGAAAAGCTCAGGACGATGGACAGCGTGACCAATATTCTTGATGCTGGCAGTACGCCGGAACAGCTTCTTGAGCTTCTTCTGGGGGATTTGGGACTGGAAATCAATGATACGATACCGGCACAGTATCATTGTGACTGCTGCCGTGAGCGTGTTGAGCGCGCCATCATCAGCATCGGAAAAAAGGATATTCAGGAGATGCTTGATGACGGCAAGCCGGTGGAGGTGCGATGCCAGTTCTGCGATAAAATCTACAACTTTGAGGTAGAGGACCTCGAAAAGATGCTCACGGAAGCCAGAGCATAGGCACGGTACGTTAATATAATGTTCCAGTCTCGGGGCGGTCAGCATTCTCTGACACAGCGGCTTTGTCTAAGGCGGCAGTGATCGCCTGCATAAGCAGCATTGAGGTATAGCGGTTCTCCTCACCATAGCTGACATTTTCAATACTTTGCTCGGCTAAGATGACTGCTGAGAGCTCAGAGAGCGTGGGGCTCATCAGCGGATATAAGGTCGTCACAGACTCGTCAAGGTTTGTCAGGGTGATGGAATTGATGTGGTCCTTGTCTACGGCAACCTGTAGCTCTACATGCGCTGTGCCAAGCAGCAGTGTGCTGGAATAAATGCCGGGAACGTAAATATTCCGGGCGGTTGTATTCGTGTCCGTCACAGTGCTGGAGGTCTGGTTTGCGCCGTCCGGGGCAGTGGCGGAGGGGGCTGTGTCAGGCGTGGTCTGAGAGGGTGTCTGCGGCAGCATCTGTTCTGGCGTCTCCTCTGCATTCTGGGCAGGAACAGGAGAAGCAGCGTCTTTGGCGGGCATAAAAAGAGAGACTGCAACCATTATGATAAGTACACTCACAACCAGAAGCACAAGTGCATAGACAATTTCCTTTGAGCGAAGTACAACGATTTTGGTGTTAGAGCTCATGTAACAACTCCATTTTTGTTCTTTTTATAATGGTATGAAGGTCATGCCCGGAATATGCTTTGGGGCTGGCAAAAAAGTTTGATCGGAAAGGGATACAGCGTATGGCAAAATATACAAAACAGGATATCATCACGATGGTGGAGGAAGAGGATGTAGAGTTTATCCGTATGCAGTTTACGGATATAGAAGGAAATTTTAAGAATGTGGCAATCACGTCAAGCCAGCTTGAAAAGGCGCTGGGCAACGACTGTATGTTTGACTGTTCGCTTGTCGAGGGCATGCTGCCCACGGACAATGCGGACATGTTTCTGTATCCGGACTTGGACACGTTTACAATCTTTCCATGGAGACCCCAGCAGGGAAAAGTGGCGCGCTTTATCTGCGATGTATACCGCGCAGACCGCACTCCTTTTGAGAGTGACTGCCGTTATATCCTCAAGAAAGCGCTGCGGGAAGCTGCCCAGATGGGATATACCTTTGAAGTGGGGCCGGAGTGTGAGTTCTTTTTGTTTAATGCAGATGAGAATGGCAGACCCACGACAAATACCAATGAGCAGGCAGGATTTTTTGATATGGGACCGCTTGATAACGGTGAGAATGCACGGCGCGATATTGTGCTGACGCTGGAGGATATGGGCTTTGAGGTGGAGGCGTCGCACCATGAGAAGGCGCCGTCCCAGCATGAAGTGGATTTCCGGTATGATGAGGCGCTCGCGACGGCGGACAACATTATGACGTTCAAACTTGCGGTCAAGACGATTGCCAAGCATCATGGCCTGCACGGAACCTTTATGCCCAAACCGCGTATGGAGTTCTGCGGCTCTGGTATGCATATCAACATGTCTCTGAGCAAGGACGGCAGAAATATTTTTGATGATCCTGCTGATGAAAATGGACTGAGCAGGGAAGCCTATTATTTTATGGGGGGACTGATGAAGCACGTCAAGGGAATCTGTGCCGTGACAAATCCTCTGGTCAACTCCTACAAGCGGCTTCGGCCGGGGTTTGAGGCGCCGGTGTATATCGCGTGGAGTACACTTGGCGCGAACACGCTGATACGCGTGCCCAATATCCGCGGCGAGCACACGAGAATCGAGCTGCGCAGTCCAGATCCCTCCGCAAATCCTTATCTTGCAATCGCGGCGTGCCTGATGGCGGGGCTTGACGGAATCAAAAACCAGATTGAGCCAGAGGACAAAGTGATGGATAATATCAATGTGATTTCGGAGGAGGAGGCGCTAAGGCGCGGCATCAGAAAGCTGCCCACAGACCTTCTCGAAGCGTGTGAGGAGATGAGGAAGGACCCGCTTTTGAAGGAATTGCTTGGAGAACGTGTGTTTGAACAGTATTATGACTCCAAAATTGCGGCGTGGAAGGAGTACGACGCGCAGGTGACAAGCTGGGAGATTGAAGCTTATTTGTATAAAATCTAAGGACACCATTCCATTACAGTGAAAAGAAGTACTGTTTCATAGGATTTGGGGGTGTACGGTTGACAAATATTATAGTAGCTTTTGCCAAGCTGGAGGATGCCAGACGTATCAAAAACATTCTGGTCAAAAGCGGATTTGGCGTGACGGCAGTGTGCACCTCCGGCGCACAGGCACTGGGCTATGCCGATGAATTTCATGATGGGCTCATCATCGCGGGCTACCGGCTGGCGGACATGATCTGTGCCGAGTTAAAGCGCAGTCTGCCTGAGGGCTTTGAGATGGTGGTGATGGCGTCACAGCGGGTGCTTGCCGAGGTTCAGGGCGACGGAATCATCGGGCTTGCCATGCCGCTCAAAGTGCATGAGCTGGTCAGCACAGTCGATATGCTGTCACAGGGCATTGTCCGGCGCAGAAAAAAGCGGCGGGAGAAGCCGAAGGTACGCGATGAGAAGGAGGCTGCCATCATCGCGGGCGCAAAGCAGCTTTTGATGGCAAGAAATAACATGACGGAGGAGGAGGCACACCGCTATCTGCAAAAACACAGTATGGACAATGGCACAAATCTCGTAGAGACGGCGCAGATGCTTCTGGCGTTAAAGCAATAAACCAGTATCGTGGAAGGAGAGAAAAGATGAATATCGTTTTACTATCAGGTGGCTCAGGAAAGCGTCTCTGGCCGCTGTCCAATGAAATCCGCTCAAAGCAGTTTCTAAAGCTGCTCAGCGATGCAAATGGCAGTCATGAGTCGATGGTACAGCGCGTGTACCGTCAGATTACGCAGGCGGGAATCCAGGCAAATATTGTCGTCGCGACATCGGCGACACAGGTGGAGTCGATTAAGGGACAGTTGCCGGACGATGTAGATGTCGTGGTAGAGCCAGAGCGCAGGAATACTTTTCCTGCAATCGTGCTTGCCGCGTCGTATCTGGAATCCAAAAAGCAGATGGACCCGGAGGAGACCGTCATCGTGCTTCCCGTGGACCCTTATGTGGAGGTGGCATATTTTGAAACCTTTAAGAAGATGGATGCGCGCGTGCAGCAGGGAGGGGCAGATCTTGTCCTGATGGGGATAAAACCGTCTTACCCTTCGGAAAAATACGGTTACATCATACCCGGAGAGGGCGGAGGCGTGACCGGCTTCAAGGAAAAGCCTGACGAGGCATCGGCGAAAAAATTAATTGAGCAGGGCGCGCTCTGGAATGCGGGCGTGTTTGCCTTCAAGCTAAAGTATTTGATGAAGATTGCAGACAATTATTTGGACAGCAGGGAATTTGATGATGTTGTGGCGAATTATGCCAGTCTGAAAAAAGACAGCTTTGACTACGAGGTGGTCGAGAAGGCGGACGCGCTCGCAGTCATTCCATACAGCGGTGAATGGAAAGATATCGGCACATGGAACACGCTCACCGAGGAGATGCAGGAGGAGAGCATCGGCGATGTGGTTCTGGGGGAGGCGTGCATCAATACCCATGTGATCAATGAATTGTCGATTCCTGTCGTGGCGCTTGGCACGCAGAATCTGGTGATCGCTGCGGGGCAGGATGGTATACTGGTATCAGATAAGCACAAAAGTTCGTATATCAAGCCGTATGTGGAAAATATTGACAATCGTCCAATGTATGAAGAGCGCCGCTGGGGAGAGTACAAGGTGTATGACTACAGCCAGTATGCCGACGGGACGAAATCTCTCACAAAGCATGTGACCATCAATGCGGGCTGCGCACAGGACTATCATGTGCACCGCTATAAAGATGAGGTGATCACCGTGGCAAACGGCGAGGGTGAGCTTGTTGTGGACGGCTGCCTGATGAAATTGTCGCGCGGGGATTCCATCTCGATTCGGCGGGGGCAGAAGCACGCAATCCGGGCGTTTCAGGATTTGCAGCTCATATCGGTACAGATCAGCGAGGACAACACAGAGAACGACACGGAAGTGTTCGGCTGGAGTTGGTCAGAAACATGAGAGGAACGTTAGAAAATAGAGGTATAAGACAATGAAATTTACAAAAATGCATGGGTGCGGTAACGATTATATCTATGTCAATGGCTTTGCGGAGCAGATTGCTGCGGACAGAAAACCAGCGCTGGTGCGCAGGCTCAGCGACAGGCATTTTGGAATTGGCGGAGACGGCGTGATTTTTATCAATCCGGGAAAGCGTGCCAGTTTTGAGATGGAAATGTACAATGCGGACGGCACGAGGGCACAGATGTGCGGAAACGGAATCCGCTGTGTGGCAAAGTATGTGTATGATTACGGCTTGACAGACCAGACCAGCATTACAATAGAAAGCTTTGGACAAGTGAAGTATCTTTGCCTCACGCTGGGCGCGGACGGCAAGGTATCGACGGTACGGGTGAATATGGGCGCACCGATTTTGACCGCATCAGAGATTCCTGTGGTGTCTGGCAATGAGCAGGTCGTTGATGAGGACATCGAGGTGGACGGGCAGCACTACAAAATGACATGCGTGTCAATGGGCAATCCCCATGCAATCGTATTTTTGAAGCATTTGTCAGATTTTGAAATAGAAAAAATAGGTCCCCGCTTTGAGCATCACACACGCTTTCCAGAGCGGGTCAATACAGAGTTTGTGCGCGTTATTGACAGAAATACTGTTCAGATGCGCGTCTGGGAACGCGGGACTGGCGAGACGCTTGCCTGTGGAACCGGGTGCTGCGCAACCGTTGTCGCCTGCGTGTTAAATGGTCTGACAGACACCAAAGTTACAGTGAAGGTGCTTGGCGGCGAGCTTCTGTGCGAGTGGGACCAGACAGAGAACCTTGTGTATATGACGGGCCCGGCGGAGATTGTGTTTGACGGTGAGATCGCGTTGCAGGAGGAAATGTGAGATGCTTTTCCCTAGTGAGGTTTTTTTGTTTGTATTTTTTCCAATCGTGCTGGTGGTCTACTATGCATTGCTGCGAAAGACAAAAACGCTGAAAAATATATTTCTGCTGGTGGCAAGCCTTTTTTTCTATGCGTGGGGTGAGTCGACATATGTCTTTTTGATGATTGCAACGATACTGGTCAACTGGATTTTTGGTATTTATGTGGACGTGTTCCGCGACAAAAAGGCAGTGGTCACGGTGCTGTTTGTGCTGCTGGTGGCGGTCAATATCGGCACGCTGGGGTGGTTTAAGTACAGCGAGTTTACGGTATTGCAGATCAACCGTTTCCTGCACACGAATATTCCAGTGCCGATCGTGCCGCTGCCGATAGGCATTTCCTTCTATACGTTTCAGGCGATGTCGTATGTGATTGACGTGTACCGGCGCCGTGGAAAGGTTCAGAAAAATCCTTTGCAGGTAGGGCTGTATATCGCACTGTTTCCACAGTTAATTGCGGGCCCCATCGTGCGCTATGAGACGATCGCAGAGCAGATTGACCACCGCACGGAAACCTTTGCAGATTTTTCGGCGGGCGTCACCAGATTCTGCATTGGTCTTGGCAAAAAGGTGCTGGTCGCAAACAACATGGCAGTGATCGCGGACAATGCGTTTGGACTGATTATCAACCATGAGTTTCAGGCGTCTATGGGCATGGCGTGGCTTGGCGCGGTCGCGTATACACTCCAAATCTTTTTTGATTTTTCTGGATATTCGGATATGGCAATTGGCCTTGGGCAGATGTTTGGATTCCATTTTGAGGAGAACTTTAACTATCCCTATATTTCCAAGACTGTGTCGGAGTTCTGGCGCAGATGGCACATATCCATGCAGACATGGTTTCGGGATTATGTGTATTTTCCAATGGGCGGCAGTAGGGTTTCGAAGCCGAGGGTGATTCTCAACTTATTTGTCGTGTGGCTGCTGACGGGCATGTGGCATGGCGCGAACTGGACCTTTATTGCGTGGGGGCTCATGTACTTTGTGATTCTGACGGTTGAGAAGCTGACGGGGCTTGGCAAGAAAAATTACTGGTGGGGTCATCTGTACACAATGGTTCTGGTGATTATCGGCTGGGTGATTTTCCGCTCGACGGGCATGGGAAATGCTATTTTGTACATCAAGGCAATGTTTGGCATCGGTGCGAAGGGAATTATTGACAAGGCGGTCTGGGCATATATCGCCCAGAACTGGATATACTTTGTATTTGCAATCATTGGCTGTGCGCCGGTTATGCCGTGGATTGACAAAAAACAAAAAGACAGCCAGATCTGGCAGATTGTCTATGCAGCGGGGCTTGTGGTGTGTCTGGTGGTCAGCGTATCGTTTATCTGCAACAATGCGTACAACCCGTTTATATACTTTAATTTCTGATTTAAAGATTTTTCATCATAGATTTTTATCGCAGATCTTTATATCTGATTTGGAAAGGTTGGAAAGGACAGGAGATGAAATGAAGAACAGGGACAGATGGATTACGATTGCTTTTCTCATTTTTATACTGGTGATACCGCTTGTGACTGTGGTGCGCACGCTGCTGCCAAGCCAGCAGGAGAGTGCGCTGACGGACGAGGAACAGGCAGTCCTAGAGCAAAACGGAACCTTGGCCAATGGGGCACAGACAAACACAAAGGACGAGACGGGGCAGGGTACTGTGTCGAAGGAGACTGGATTTGTCAGACTACAGAAGGCAGTCAATCAATTTACGGACTCTTTATTTGGGCGGACGAAGCTGATCGGCTTTAATACAGAGCTGACTTCGCTGCTCACCGGAGGGACTTATATTGAGTCCACGCAGACGCTCATGGGAAAAAATAATATGTTTTTCTACAAGACGGAGCTGGACGGACATCCGATTTGGGACTATATGGGCATCAATCATTTTACGCAGGAGGAGATGGCGGCGATTGCGGCAAATCTCGCGGCGACAAGAGAGCATCTGGCGGCAAGAAATATTGAATTCTATACCATGTGTATTCCCAACAAAGAGATTATCTATGCAGAAAATATGCCGGATACCATCGCGAGGGTCAATGAGGTTTCCCGCGGAGAGCAGTTGGCGGACTATCTGCATGAGAATACGGATTTGGTGTTTGTCTATCCCAAGGAGGCGCTGATGGCGAACAAGGACAAAGCGCCGCTTTATTACATTACGGATTCCCACAGCAATCAGATCGGGGCATTTGTGAATATGCAGGAGTTTTTCAGGACGGTTTACGGCACGCATGCGGAGATGGACTCGGTGCGTTTTCGTACTGATGCGACAGATTACTCAGGGGATCTTGTCATGATGGCGGGGCTGGCGGACAAATACAAACTAGATACCGTGTATGTGTTTGAGCCGGATTCAGCGGACAAGGCGCAGTATCATGATCAGGTGCTGCTGTATGTCGGGGATTCCTTTGGCGGCTTTCTATCGCAGATCTGCAAGGGATACTATAAGGAGGTTTACTGGGAGGACGCGCGGGATTTCCAGTACAGTATGCTCGACCGGTACGAGCCAGATGTCGTGATCTGGGAGCGCGCGGAGAGGTACTGCGAAGTGTTTCGCGAGCCAATTTTAATAAAATAGAAAATACTACCATAAAAATACACATGAAGAAACGTATCTATAATGTACTGGGAGGGGGTCCGTGTGGAGGAAAAACAGTTCGATGCGTGCATGAAACGCATGAAGTCTGGCGACAAGGGTGCACTGCACGAAATTTATGAGGCGTATCTTGGATATATTTATGCCATTGTACGCCAAACTGTATCAAACCGTGAGGACGCGGAGGATGTCACCAGTGAGTTTTTTATGAAGCTATGGCGGCTTGCAGATACATACCGTGGCGGGAATGGACACCGTGCATGGATGGCGGCGATTGCCCGGAATATGGCAGTTGATCTCATGAGAAAGACAAAACGTGAAATCTTGACAGAGCAGTTTGCAGACAACATGACGGAGACGGCGTCGGAGGCGTGTGTCGAGCAGGAGGTGCTCTCAGACCTGAGCCTGCGGCAGGCACTGGACGCGCTAAAGCCGTCGGAGCAGCAGGTGGTACACCTAAAGATTATGGGAGAACTGACTTTTCAGGAGATAGCAGATATTCTTAAAATTCCACTTGGAACAGTAACTTGGCGATATCAGAATGCGATCAAAAAGTTGAGGAGATACGGTTATGAGTAAGGATTTGGAAAAAGAATACAGGGCGCTTATGGACAGTGAAGCACCTAATCTGTGGGCACGCATTGAAGCCGGGCTCGAGGAAAAAGAAAAACCAGCGGGACGCAAAAGGCATCGTATCAAACTATGGGCAGGCTTGGCGGCAGCATGTGCGTGTGCGGCAGTATGTATTCCTGTTATGAAGAGCTGTCTGCCGCTTAGCGGCGGCGCTACGTACACAGCAGAACCAGCCCGAAATGATACAGTATCTATAGAATGCGTACCACAGGCGGCAGCGCTGCCAGCGGAAGGCGCGGAGTCTGCGGCCGAGGCAGTGCAGGAGAACAGTGTGCGTTCGGCGGCTGAAAATGGGGAAGATACTTGTATGCTGGAGGATTCAGACGCAGTTTCGTCAGGCGCTATGGACAATGGAGCGGGCGCACTGGCTGGGGCACTGCAGGAGAACAACAGTTTTGTTGTCACGGCAGAGATTCTTGACATAGATCTTCGCCTGAACAGCGGCATTGTGTATCTTGCCAAAGTGGTCTCATCGGAGGACGAGGCAGTGCAGGCGGGCAGTGAGATCAAAATCTTTCGTTCTGCGCTGGCTGCGGAGGGTATGATCACGCTGGAACAGTCCCGGACGTATGAGCTGACGCTTATGAAAGAGGCGGCACAGGGTGAGGAGGAGGTGCCAAGCTACACATTGCAGTCCGCAGCAAAACCGTAATGCAGTCTTACAATACACAAAAGTTTTTCACGGGCCATATGAATACTTATGAAGCTTCAAGGAAACAATGAGAGTACCGAGGTATATGAAGAGGGTATTTGTAGAAAAAGGAGGGTAATTTATGAAAAAGAGGACAATTATGAATAAAATAGGAATCGCAGCAATCCTGATGACACTTTCCCTGTCAATGCTGACAGGCTGCGGAAACAGCGGCGACAGGACTTCCGATGAGGTATCGACGGAGGAAAATGCAGATACAGCAGGCATGGTGCATCTAAACAGTGCGGACGAAGTGTCTGCATTTATGGACGAGGTATATGGGGGCGTGGCAGAGGACCTGCTCCCGATGGAGGTATCGACGACGGAGCTTGACTTGGGGGATACGGACATGATTTCGTATCATACGGGTCTGTCAGACTTGGACGGTATCGAGGGCATTTATCTGTCTGAGTCGATGATGTCCTCGACAGCCTATAGTGCTGTGTACATCAGAACTACCGATGAAGCCGACGCAGAGGCGATTCGCCAGCAGCTTATGGACAACATCAATCCTGCAAAATGGATTTGTGTCACAGCAGAACAACAGTACGCAGTTTTGCTTGGAAACGATATCTTTTTCGTGATGGGACATCAGGACACGGCATCAGCGGTGCTTGAGAAGGCAATCGCGGCGGCGGAATCGCGCAGTATGAAGGTTTCTGACAAGCTTGAGAAGGCAAATCCAATATAAGCGGGAGAGGCACGTATGCTGTTTTCAAGTATTACATTCTTATATTTATTTCTGCCATTTACCATACTGCTCTATTTCTTCGTGCCGCAGAAAGGGCGGAATTTAGTACTGCTTGCGATGTCGCTTCTGTTCTATGCATGGGGGGAACCAGTGTATGTGCTCCTCATGCTCGCACAGATCGTCATCTCCTATGTACTTTTGTGGTTTGTGGACAGGTTCAGGGGAAGAAGAGCAGCCGGAATATTTTATATTCTGTCTGTTCTTTTGCCGTTTGCGGCATTATTTTACTTCAAATATTTTCAGTTTTTTATGGATGTGGTGTTTGGCATCAAGACAAAGACGATCGCGCTTCCAATCGGGATTTCGTTCTACACATTTCAGATTGTAAGCTATTGTGTAGACGTGTACCACGACAGGGTAGCGCGGCAGAAAAATCTTGTCACCTATGCGGCTTATGTGACGCTGTTTCCGCAATTGGTAGCAGGGCCGATTGTGCGCTACAGCGAGATTGAGCGCACGCTCACAAAGGGAATCGACTTCTCAGCATTTCATGAAAACTTTGAGCGGGGCGTGGTGCGCTTTGCAGTCGGTCTGGGCAAAAAGGTGCTGATTGCAAACGTGATTGGTGAGTTTGTGGCGGAGGTCGCAGCCCTTGGCACGCGCAGTCTGGCACTGTCATGGGCGTATGCGGTCGCCGTGTCGCTACAGATTTATTTTGATTTTTCAGGGTATTCGGATATGGCGATCGGCTTAGGCGGTATTCTTGGCTTTTCTTTCCCGGAGAATTTCAGATACCCGTTTATTTCTGGAAGCGTGACGGAGTTTTGGCGGCGGTGGCACATCACGCTCGGCGCGTGGTTCCGGGACTACGTTTATATCCCGATGGGCGGCAACCGGGTCCGTATGGCAAGATGGATTTTGAATATTCTTGTCGTCTGGCTGTTCACAGGACTGTGGCATGGGGCAGGCTGGAACTTCATTACGTGGGGGCTTTTGTTTGCTGTATTACTTGTCATGGAAAAAGGCGTGGGCAGACTGTTTGGCGGCAGGGAGGTTCTGGAGAAGAGCCATGCCGTGAAGGCAGCAGCCATTTTGAAGCATGGGTATGTGGTCTTTGTGATTCTTGTCAGTTTCCTGATCTTTCACAATGACAGCCTGACGGGCGCCTTGGCAGACATTCAGTCGCTGTTTGCACAGGGAAGTCTGATTGCGAGGGAGGCCAGCAGCGTGGAGCGCGCGGTATTTGCATATGTGCTGCAAAACCGCTTCGTGATACTGTGTATTGGCTTGATTGGGTCAACGCCGCTGCCGCTGTGGCTTTGGACGAAGCTGCAAAAAAGGCTTCAGTCAAGCACGGTTGGGGACAGGGTAGTGCATGTGCTCATGGGTGTGCTGGTGCTGGTACTCATGGCGCTTTGCACGGCCTATTTAATTGATGGCTCGTTCAATCCGTTTTTGTATTTCCGATTTTAAAGTGCGATGGATAAAGCCGCTTGTTTGCTTATGGTATTGGTTTTGGAGGTGGTATGGTGAAAGCGTGTAAGTGGAAGCAGCGCATTACGATTTATGGGTTTGTGCTCTGTCTGGTGAGTATGATGGTACTGATGGTGATTTCCCCGAAGGAGACAATCTCTCGCGCGGAACGCCGCCGTCTGGCGGAGAAGCCCAGACTCACGGCAAAGAATCTGCTGGAAAAATCCTTTATGGACGATACAGAGAAGTATCTGCTCGACCACTTCCCATTTCGTGACGGGCTTCGGCGCATCAAGGCGTATTTTGCCTATGATGTCTTGCAGCAGAAAGAAAATAATGACATCTATGTCACAGACGGACACGCGGCGAAGCTGGAGTATCCGCTGAATGAGGCGTCTGTAAAGCGGCTTGCCGCGAAGATGAAGGGGCTGCGGCAGCAGTATTTTCCAGAGCAGACCGCATGGTATGCCATCGTGCCGGACAAGAATTTTTTTCTGGCGCAGCCAAATGGTTTTCCGTCGTTGGATTATGAGCGCATGAGCAGTCTGCTGTCACAGGAGCTTGGCGCAGACAGTGCGTCAGACAGTGCATTTCGGTACATGGAGATTATGTCAGATCTGACGATTGATGACTATTACCGCACAGACACGCACTGGCGTCAGGAGAGGATTCTTGACGTTGCGCGCCGTGCGGCGGACGCGCTCGGCGCAGGGGAATTTTTGTCTTTTTCCTCGGAGGGGCAGGCAGCGTTTACGCAAAATCAAATCAAGGATTTTTATGGCGTCTATTACGGTCAGGCGGCGCTTCCTATGGACCCGGACACGATCGTATATCTCACCAGCGAAGTGACAGACGCGGCGCGGGTGTGGAGTTTGGAGGAAAACATGCAGAGCGGCAAAAACGCTGGCAAGGTGGTGCTGCCGGACGAGGAGGGGGCAGTCTGGAAGGCGGTCTACCAGACAGAAAAGCTAGAGGACGGGAAGAGTCTTGATATGTATGATGTGTTTGTGGGCGGTGCGTCGTCCTTGCAGATACTGCGGAGTCCCAAGGCAGCCACGCAGCGGCGCTTGATCATCTTCCGCGACTCGTATACCAGCAGCCTTGCGCCGCTTTTACTGGAGGCGTATGGCGAGATTGTGCTGATTGATTTGCGATATATCGACGCAGCGCGGATTGGGACGTATGTTGATTTCGCGGGGGCGGATATTTTGTTTTTGTATAATACGTCGATAGTCAATCACTCGGAGATGTTGAAGTGATGAATGTTTTATGAGCGTAATTGGGTAACAGGACTGTGATGGAAAAATCCTGAATATTTTTCGGACCAAATCTGTTTTGGTACTGATATAGGTGCTGTGTTTCTGTATAATATTGCTGGAATAATTTTTGCAACAGGTTATTTGCAAGTATCGACATTTACATTTTGACGCAGATTTCCTTTTTATAATATGACCGGTCAAAAAAGATAAAAAGGAGACAGAAGAAATGGCAACTAAAATCAATATTTCCTATTCATTGAAACAGAATGGAATTGTGTCGTGCTGGTGGCACAGTGTGGCAGGGGCAAATCGCTATTCAGCATTTATCAGACTGGTAGCTAATGGAAAAGCAATCGGTACAAGCTTTACCGCGGCGACAGAGTGCTTATCAAGTGAGAAAGTCATAGCAGGTGGTGTATACAGAATCATTGTATCGGCTCGTGATGCCAAAAATTACGAAATTGGATATGGAGAGCTGAGATTTACAGTTCCAAGTGATTTTTATGCAAGAAACCTCACGGCACCAACCAGAGTAAAGGCGGTGCCCGGCACAGAATCTGTACAGATAAGTTTTGACAGTGTGAGTGGTGCACTTAGTTATGATGTGTGGTTTGACGGCAAGATTTATAACACGACGAGGACCAATTATACGGTTACAGGACTGATCCCTAATTCATCGCATTCTTATATGGTACGTGCAAAAAATAGTAATGTGACAGGACCATATAGTGCGACACAAACTGTTGTAACCACTGCGAAACTTCCAGAAGTGCCCACTGGTTTAAAAAAGAGTGCTACAGAAAATTCAGCAACAGTCAGTTGGAATGCTGTGGGTGGTGCAGCCAGCTATGATTTGAAATTTAATGGCAGTGTGTACAACCAGACGGGAACCAGCAAAACATTTACCGGCTTGACTTCGGGAACCAGTTACAAATTTCAGGTTCGGGCCAAAAATTCGAGTGGAACCAGTGCATACAGTTCAGAACAGACCGTGGCCACAGCTCCTAAGGCACCGTCGAATATTAGTGCGTCCAGTACAAGCAGTACTGTAACAGTCAGCTGGACTAGGGTGACAGGGGCAGGCAGTTATATCATTAACTTTAATAATAAAAACTACACTGCGGCAGGCGTCAGCTCATCACTGACCATCAGCGGACTTCAGCCCAAGACTACGTATAGCTATAAAATTTGCAGCGTCGGCGCGGATGGTACTGGTAATTATAGCTCTGTGAGGAGTGTGACAACACAGGCGCAGACCTTTCAGGCTCCGACAGGCATTACCAAAAAGTCAACGGATAATTCCGTGACAATCAGCTGGAGTCCGGTTTCTGGTGCAACCGGCTACGATCTGAAATTTAATGGAAGTGTATACAGTGAAACAGGAACTACCAGAACTTTTACAGGATTAAATGCAAACACGGGCTATAGATTTCAGGTTCGTGCCAAAAAGACTGGAATCACAGGTACTTACAGTGCAGAACAGACAGTGACCACAGCACCCAGAACACCATCTGTGAGCAGTGTAGAGGCGACACATGATACCGCGACTGTCAAATGGGATGCCGTCCCGGGTGCAACCGGCTATGATTTGAAATTCAATGGTACAGTCTACTCGGTTCCATCCAGCCAGACATCCAAGACAGTGACTGGATTACAGCCAAAAACCAGCTATTCCTATCAGATTTGTGCCAAAAATGCAGACGGAACAGGAACATACAGCGCACAGAGATCAATCCAGACACAGCCTAAGCTGCCAGAAGCGCCCAGCAGCATAACAACAGTAAACACCGAAAATTCTACAGAATTAAAGTGGAACAGTGTGAGCGGCGCGACAGGTTATGATGTCATGTTTAACGGACGCATGACGAGCGTATCAGGTACCAGCAAGAAATATACTGGATTAAGTGCAAATACCAAATATCCATATAAAGTACGTTCAAAAAATTCTGATGGCGCTGGTGAGTACAGTTCAGAGAAAACAGCCCAGACAGCTCCGAAACCACCGACCGGTGTGAAGGCAGTTACAGATGAAGATTCTGCAAATCTTAGCTGGGACAGCTCATCTGGTGCGACAGGCTATGAAGTAGATGCAGATGGAAAAAAATACAGTGCAACAGGAAATTCACATAAAGTGAGCGGACTCTCGCCAAACACCAGTCATACCTTCAAAGTGAGCGCCAAAAATGCGGGAGGAACCAGTACACCAAGCTCTTCCAAAAGCGCAAAAACAACACCAAAAGCCCCTGCCTCACCGAAGGCAGCCGCCACAAAAAACAGCGTGACTGTGAGTTGGCCATCTGTGAGCGGGGCAACGAGCTACGATGTAATGTTTGACGGAAAAACTTACAGAACGACAGGGACTTCAAAAAGTATTACGGGATTGTCTCCGAATACCAGTCATACCTATGCAGTGCGTTGCAACAATGCTGACGGCTCGAGTAGATATGGCGCAGAAAACCGTGTGTCCACATTGCCGTCAGCACCGTCAATGCCCTCTGGCATCAATGCGACAGCCTCGAAAAATGCAGTGACGGTGAGCTGGCAGGCTGTGAGCGGGGCGGATAATTATGATCTGGAATTTAATGGGACGACCTATAAAGTAACAGGAACCTCGAAAAGTATATCAGGGCTGGCAGAAGGAACAAGATACTACTACAGGCTGAGAGCAAACAACGCCGGTGGATCAAGCTCCTACACATCAAGCAGATCGGTGGTGACATTGATGAGTCCGCCTGCGGCACCGGCAAATGTGCATGCAAGTTCAACGCATGATACAGCGACAGTCAGCTGGTATCCCGCAGCCAGAGCGACAAGTTATAATATGGTATTTAATGGCACTAGCTATAGTGTAAGCGGAACTTCACAAACCGTCAGAGGACTCAGGCCCGACACAAATTACTCTTACAAGGTATGTGCAGTCAATTCGGGCGGTTCAAGCGCATATTCATCAGGCACTGTCAGAACTCAGATACAACCGCCTGCGGTGCCGGAAAATGTCACAGCGTCTGCAACCAAGGATACAGCCGCTGTCAAGTGGGACCCTGTGAGTGGGGCAATCGGCTATGATCTTTTGTTCGACGGAACGCTTCACAGCACGACAGAGCCAGCTAAGACCGTCGCGGGACTGAAACCCGGCAAGGACTATACCTATCAGGTACGGGCAAAAAATGCAGGCGGTCCTGGCAGCTACAGCCCAGTGAAGACGGTTCATACGGCTGAGATCAAGAAAGACACTCATGTTCCGCCAAGGAGACACAAGAGAAGATATCCCAATGGAAAACAACTTTATACAGAGCTTGATCCTGTTAACGTTGTTACAGGCGCTTTTATGTGGCAGCATACTTGGCTCGAACGTAATGGAAAAGACAATCTTGAATTTGTCCCGATGTATGAGTCACAGCGAGGCAGCCATTACGGAAAAATGGGAAATAAGTGGACACATTCTCTGAACTACATGCTTTATGCAGACGATACATATGTATACTTCGAGACACCCGACGGCAGCATCATTCCTTTTTACAGGACAGGAGAAAAACAGCACGATCTGGCAGAAGGTGTTCATTCTACATACAGGCTGAAACGCGATGAGAATTTTAATTATTATGTGACAGACCTTGATGGTACAGAGTACCATTATGACCACAGCAGTCATCTTGCTTCTATTATAGAGGATGGTCTCACAGAGTACCGTATCCAGACAGATCAGGATGGCAAAATTCTGGAAATTGCCGGCAGACATGGCGAGAAACTGAAATTTACGTATCAGAATGGATATCTCGCCAAAGTGGCGGACGAGACAGGAAACGAGGTCAGCCTGCTGTACAAGGACAAGTGCCTTGCAGCCATTCGAAATGCGGAGGAGGACAGCATCAGCTTCACCTACGACGCAGACGGCAATCTGCTGACGATCACGGACTTCAATGGCGCAGGGTATCTGACGAACACATACGATCAGAAACAGCGTATCGTCAAACAGGTTGTGGCTGGCAGAGTTGAATACCGTGTGGTCTATGATGAAGTAAACCGGGAGACCTATTTCCATACAGGAGACAAATATTTTACCAAATACACCTACGACGCAGACGGCAATGTCACAGAAATCAGCAACGACAAGACCGGAATCCGTAATAAATTTGACAGCTATGGCAGAATCACAGAACAGACAGATGTATTTGGCAATGTCACGGGGATGACCTACGACAGCTGCGGACGCATGGACAGCATCACCTATCCCGATGAGACGACAGAAAAGGTGAGCTATAACCAGCAGAATCAGCCAACGTGCGTCGAGAACAGGGACAAGACCACAACGCGCTATACATATGACGACAGGAACAACATAACCGCCATAACGGATGAAAATGGCAATACCAGTGTCTATGAATATGATGAGCAGGACAATCTCATCGCCTTTACAGACAAAAATGGCGCCAAGTGGCAGTATACCTATGACAGCAATAACCATTTACAGGAAGCGTCGGACTGTCTTGGCAACAGATATCAGTACGGGCATGATGCGGCAGGGCGGCTTGTTTCCTATACCTCTCCTACAGGCAGTGTGGTTGCATACACCTATTCTAAAGATGGAAGCCTGCTGAGCATGACGGACGCCGACGGGGAGGTGCTGTACAGCTATGACGCAAACGGAAGCTGCACCAGCATCACGGACAGAATGGGGCATAAACAACAGTTTGCCTACAATGAGGCAGGACAGCTGATATCTGCCACAGACGCGATGGGCGCAGTACATACCTTTATATATGATGATGAAGGGAATCTAAAGTCCGAGAAGGATGCACTGGCGTATCAGGAAAGCTGCCAGCGGAACCAGTGGGGCAGTGTGACCTCCTACACCGACAAAAACGGCAATACAACCAGCTATACTTTTGACGATGCTGACAGGCTTACCGTAGTGAGAAATGCAACGGGCGGAGAGCTTCGCTATGCTTATGACATCATGGGATAGGTGACAGCTGTGACCGACGAAAGGGGACACAATACGTCATATCTGTATGATCATGCAGGCAATGTCACAAAAGTGACAGATGCGCTTGACAACACAGTGACCTACACTTATGACGGAAATGGCAACATTCTGAGCATGACCGACGAGGAGGGCATTGTCACAGAATACAGCTATGATAGTGGTGACAGGCTGCTCTCCATCACAAGAGAAGAAGAAAGCATAAGCTTTGCTTATGATGAACTGGGCAGGCTCATCTCTGTCGAGGATTCCTGCGGACATACAGAGACCGCGGACTATGACGGAGAGGACAGACTCACTGCCTATGAGGATAAAGAAAACAATCGAACCACCTACACCTATGACAGTGCGGGACGCATCACAGCGGAGACGGCGCCCAATGGAGCCATCACAAAATATACCTATGACAAAAATGGCAACTGTCTTGCAGTCGAGGATGCGCTCGGGCACAAAACTACCTATGAATATGATGCCAATAACCGCCTGACAAAAGTGACCGATGCGGCAGAGAACTGCGTCACATACGACTATGACGCGAGAGGAATGCTCACCACTGTGACAGATGCCAATAATGGCACAACGGTATATGAGTATGACGGCAATGGGAATTTAGTGAAGGAGACAGACCCCGCAGGCGGTACAAAGCAGTATACATACGACCGTCTGAACAGAATTATTCGAATCACAGATGAGGAGGGACATGTTAGCGCCTGCGAGTACGATGCGTCGGGCAATATGACAAAGTATATTGATGCCAATGGCAATAGCTGGACCTATACCTATGATGCCATGGACAGAATGACAACAGCCGCGGACAAAGACGGCGCAGGCATCACGATGGAATACACGGCATCGGGCAGACTGTCATCTGTCACAGACCAGGAGGGCGCAAGGACAGACTATACCTATGACCGCAGAGGCAGGCTCACAAAACTCTCCGATGCCAGCGGCAGCAGCCTGACCTACACCTATGATGCGATGGGCAGGGTGCTCACGCAGACCGATGCACTTGGCAATACCACGACATGCGCCTACTCACCAAACGGTAGTCTGACCAAACTAACCATGGCGGAGGGCGAGACGGTCGAGTACACCTACAATGCACTTGGACAGGTTGAAACGATGTGCGATACACTCGGCAATCTCACAACCTACACACACGATGCGCTCGGACAGGTGACGGGTATCACAGATGCCATCGGAAATACGACGGCATTTACCTACACCGCAGACGGCAGAATCGCCACGGTGACAGACGCGCTCGGAAACACGACCGCATATGAGTATGACGGAAACGGCAACCTAATGTCCGTGACAGACGCCCTCGGCAATC
>Ga0137308_100589_pt2 | contig 40301 bp, 37 predicted proteins | sample Inofrocosms_June_FD_97181 | JGI IMG/M metagenome (GOLD analysis project Ga0137308, IMG submission 97181) | Mouse cecal microbial communities from Vienna, Austria - N-Acetylneuraminic and N-Acetylglucosamine D2O microcosms_June | ecosystem: Host-associated > Mammals > Digestive system > Large...
ATACGCTCCATACAGTGTTTTTAACTTGTACCACATGTGAAAGACAGCCGGGAGGGGGAATTGGCATGGTTTGGGAGCGGCTTTGGAAGAATGGTAAGAAGCTTTTTGCAACTTGCCAACGTCACCGGAAGCCAGCCCCGTGCCCCATCCTCCGGCTGATTCTTCCACGTGTTAGGTAAATGATGCATATAGTAAGTTATTTTCACAAAGAAAAAAGGCGCTGTCAGGAATACAATACGCTCCATACAGTGTTTTTAACTTGTACCACATGTGAAAGACAGCCGGGAGGGGGAATTGGCATGGTTTGGGAGCGGCTTTGGAAGAATGGTTAGAAGCTCTTGGCATCCTGCAAAACAACCAGGGGCGCAGCCCAGCGGCACCTTTAGCTGCCAGCAGGCAGCGAACTAGGTGCCGCGACCGTCCACAGCCACAACGCAGCAGCAGGATGCCTAGAGCTTCTTACCATTCTGGAACGGACGCACCCAAACCATGCCAATTCCCCCTCCCAGCGTCCCCCCCCACACACATCAACCCAAAAACACCCCCAATTAAGTTCACCCAGGTTAGGAAAAATAATATGAAAGACAAATATGGAAGAACCATTAATTATATACGCATTTCAATTACAGACAGATGCAATCTAAGATGCCGCTATTGTATGCCGCAGGGAGCTTCATTTGTACCACAGGAAGATCCTCTGACGGATCAGGAAATCCAGCAGGTATGCCGTGCCGCAGCGCGTATGGGCATCAGCAGGGTAAAAATTACAGGCGGGGAACCGCTGCTGCGCGAAGGCTGTGCGGAGCTGGTCGGTATGCTGAAACGACTGCCGGGCATCCGCCAGGTTACAATGACGACAAACGGCATTTTGCTGCACCAGTATTTGCTGCAGCTTTTGGCGAATGGGCTGGATGCAGTGAATATCAGCCTGGATACGCTGTCTGAAAATACGTATGCGCAGATGACAGGAAAGCCGCAGTTGTCCAGGGTGCTTGCCAATATCCGTCTCGCAGGGCAGGCAGGGCTTTCGGTAAAGCTGAATTGCGTGCTGTTAAAAGGCGTCAACGACAAAGAATGGCACGAACTTGCCGCGCTTACACAAAAAATGCCAGTCGATGTGCGTTTTATCGAAATGATGCCGATTGGATATGGCAGGGAGTATACGCCGGTTTCGAACGAAATGCTTTTAAAAGAGCTGTACCGGATTTACCCGGATTTGGAGACGGATCGGCGGATTCATGGAAACGGGCCTGCTGTTTACTACCGGATCAAGGACGCACAAGGAAGCATTGGGCTGATTAGTGCCATAGGGCGGCTAAAGCCTTGCTTGTGCTTTGCGGACAGCGTGGATCTTGGGGCAGTTCTGCGTGGGAACATGCCAGAAGAGAAGAAACAAGAGGCACTGTGCCAGGCGTTTTGCCAGGCGCTGGCGGACAAACCGAGGATGCATCGGTTTGAGGTACCAGGCGCTGTAACGGAACAAGCGCAGATGGTTCAGATTGGAGGATAAAAAATGGGAAAAGTAACAGCAGTCTGTATCAGTGAAAAACGCGGAACAAAAAAGAAAGAGGTGCAAAGCGCTTTCCTTCGGCAAAATTGGGGAATTGAAAACGATGCACACGCAGGAGACTGGCACCGCCAGGTCAGCCTGCTGCCCATTGAAAAAAACGAAGCGTTCCGCGCGAAAGGAGCAGATGTGGATTTCGGGGATTTTGGGGAAAATCTGATTGTGGAAGGCTATGAACTAAGAGAACTCCCGGTCGGTACAAATATACGCATTGGAGAGGCGCTTTTGGAAATTACCCAGATCGGAAAGGAATGTCACAGCCACTGTGAAATCTACAAAGCAATGGGAGACTGCATTATGCCAAGGGAAGGCATATTTGCAAAAGTAATCAAAAGCGGCAGGATCTGTCCGGGAGATGAAGTAGCGCTGCTGCCGCTGGATGCGCACTGCCCGTTTACGGCAGCAGCCATTACGCTCAGTGACAAAGGAGCAGCCAAAGAACGGGAAGACGAAAGCGGGCGCCTGCTGAGAGAACTGCTGACAGAACAAGGCTATCATATAGTAGAAACGCTGCTGCTGCCAGACGATCAGCCGCTGTTAGAGCGCCATTTGTGCCGTCTTGCAGATCACAGGCAGGTGAATGTTATTTTTACAACCGGATTTTCCAAGCGGGATATTACACCGGAAGCAACGATTGCCGTCTGCGACCGGATGGCTGACGGAATCGCACAGGCAATCCGCCAATACTCCCTGGCCATTACCGGACGCGCGATGCTAAGCCGTGCTGTATCAGGCATTTGCGGCGCAACACTGATCGTAAACCTGCCCGGCAGCCCAAAGGCAGTGCGGGAAAGCCTGGAATATATACTGCCGCACCTTGGGCATGGGCTTGGAATTTTACGAGGGACGGATGGAGAATGTGGGCATACGCAGAAAGGGGATAACAGGAATCATGCGTAAAAAAGCTGGATATAGTAGCACAACAGGAATCGTTTTAACTGCGGTGTTACTGACAGTGCTTTTTCTCGCGGCGTGTGGCAGTCAGCCAGAAGATAAAAAAAATGCAGGAATGCAAAAGACGGCCAGCCAGGCAGAACCAGACAGTGAAACGGAAATTCAGGTATTTATAGCGGCAAGCCTGCAAAAGGTTATGGCGAAGCTGGCGGAGGATTATCATATGCAGCATCCACAGGTGAAAATTACTTTATATGCGGAAAGCTCTGGTACGCTGCTGACGCAGATTGAGGAAGGGTATACATGTGATCTTTTCTTTTCCGCAGCCGAAGAGCAGATGGATCAACTGGAACAGGACGGGCTGGTTGTGGAAGGGACGCGTGCGGATGTTGTGCGTAACGAGGTAGTGGTCATAGCAAGGAAAGACAGCGGTACGAAGGTGACCGGGCTTTCAGATCTGGAGAATGCGCAGAGCATTGCACTTGCAGGAGGGAGCGTTCCGGTCGGGAGATATACCAGGCAGGCGCTTGTCAGCATGGGAAAGCTGGAAGCCGCTAGGGGTGCAGTGATCACTGCCGCGGAGCTGTCAAAAGCACTGGGTGGTGTGCCAATCAGTGAGCAGGGCAATGTCAGTAAGGTGCTGCTTGCTGTTTTGGAAGGCTCCTGTGAAGTGGGGACGGTATATCTTTCGGATCTTTCGGATATAAGGATGAGCTTAAAATTTTGGAAACCATTTGTTCTGAGTTAAGCGGCGACGTCGTGTATCCGGCTGCGCAGGTGGTAAATCCAGAAGCAGACGAGACGCAGCGAAAAGCGGCGGCTGATTTTTTAACCTATTTGTTGTCTGAGAAGGCAAAGACGGTATTTGAAGCATTTGATTATAAGCCTGCCACATAAATATTTTCTATAGAATACAGGCAGGCAAGACATGGGAAAAGGAATGAGAGACTGGAGGGAGCGAATGGAGCAGATCATACAAACCGTGCAGAATCTGGACTGGAGCCCTTTGTATATTTCTTTGAAGACAGGCATCGCGGCAACGATCGTTTCTTTTTTTCTGGGTATTGCGGCGGCGCGCTGTGCGCTCAAAGCGTCTCCGTTTGCAAAGGCGGTATTGGACGGAATTTTTACGCTTCCGCTTGTGCTTCCGCCGACTGTTGCCGGATTTTTGCTGCTGCTGTTGTTCAGCAGAAGAAGGCCGTTTGGGATATTTTTATATGAAAGCATGGGGCTGAAAGTAGTGCAGTCCTGGCTTGGCTGTGTGCTCGCGGCAGTCGTAATTGCGTTTCCGATTATGTACCGCAATGCAAGGGCGGCATTTGAGCAGGTGGACGCAGATCTGGTCTATGCGGGGCGCACGCTCGGCATGTCAGAGACGGCAATTTTTTTCAAGGTGGTCATCCCTTCGGCTTCCCCCGGTATCGTATCCGGTACAATTCTGGCATTTGCGCGTGCACTTGGAGAGTATGGAGCGACTTCGATGCTTGCGGGCAATATTCCGGGCAAAACAGGCACGATTTCCCAGAAAATCGCAATGGTCATGCAGGACGGAGATTTTGCGGCGGCAGGTGTGTGGGCAGCGATTATCGGGCTGATTGCATTTGTGCTGATTGCGCTGATTAACATTGTGTCAGGCAAGAAAATGAAGCAGGTAAAACGCTGGTAAGGCGTTGGATCAGGAATGGAAGAGGTAGGAACGTGGCGATTGAGGCTGAGATCAAAAAAACGCTGGGAGATTTTAAACTGGATATCCAGTTTGCATCAAAAGCGCGCCGGATCGGTATTTTGGGTGCGTCTGGAAGCGGAAAAAGCATGACATTAAGGTGCATTGCGGGCATTGAAACACCAGATCAGGGAAGCATACGGCTGGAAGGAAACATCGTTTATGATTCATTAAAAAAGCACAATATCACGCCGCAAAAGCGCCGGATCGGATATTTGTTTCAAAACTATGCATTGTTTCCGACGATGACAGCGGCGCAGAATATCGGTGCAGGATGCCGGGGAACACGTGCTGAAAAAAAGAGGCGCGTTGCGCAGATGCTGGAAAAATTTCAGCTAAGCACGCTGGCTGACCGCTTGCCTGGGGAACTGTCCGGCGGCCAGCAGCAGCGCGTGGCGCTTGCGCGGATCATGGCGTACCAGCCTTATGCTGTGCTTTTGGACGAACCGTTTTCAGCGATGGATCTTTTTTTAAAAGACCAGATGCAGCGGGAAATGCAGGAAATGCTGGCGGATTATCCGGGGACAGTGCTTTTCGTATCGCACAGCCGGTCTGCTGGTTTGTGCAGCGTTCTAGCCTGTCTGCAATCAGCTGGCGCGGGATGCCGGATTTTCTTTATTTGCCGGAAGATAAGATTTTGTTTTTGCGGGAGGCATTTGCGAACGGGCAGTTTTAAATAAGTTAGAATTAGTACAGCGAACAAGTTTGGATTGCTTTGGTAAATTTTTACAGGAAGGGACGCTGGGAAAGAGGATGTGCCTCCCCTGGCTGCGTCCGTTCCAGAATGCTAAGAATCCTTAAGTATCCTGCTGGTACGCTGTGGCTGTGGACGGTCGCGGCACCTAGTTCGCTGCCTGGTGGCAGCTAAAGGTGCCGCTTGGCTGCGCCCCTGGTTATTTTGCAGAATACTAAGGGCTTCTAAGCATTCTTCCAAAGCCGCCGCCAGGGGAGGCACATCCTCTCTCCCGGCTGCTTTTCGTAAATGCTACGAAACAAGCGCAATATGGTTTGGTTTGTCTAACATGAACAAAATCAACCATATGATAGAACAGATTCTAGTACAGCGTTGCAGAAATAGCAGGTGCTGTATTCACTGATATTTCTGCAATGCTGTACTAGGTTGTTTTACATAGAGAACCTGTACAAAATAGTTCCTTGGAAAAATATCTAAAATTGCGTAGTTTATAAGTCATAATAATGACAAATAAAGGAAAAGACAGGGAATTTGTTCCTGTCTTTTTTGTGTGATAGTTAACCGACAGCGATTATGTTTCATACGGAAACGAACATAATCGTCAATAAATTTGTCACAGCCAAGTGTCAGAAGAATTACTGCGAAGGAAAAGGTAAAATATCAGAAAATGAAAGAAATAATCAGATAGATTTTACATAGGGGATTGTGTTATAATGAGTTATCTGGATCGGTGAGAGGAGAAGTGCTTATGAAGAATTTTATTTGTTTTGTAATTGCAATGACGCTGATTTATATAATTAAATTCGTGACGGGCGGATTAGATGCTGAGGGATTTTTGTCCTATTTCTTAATGGTTGCGCTGCTTGGCTCTCATGTTTATTTATCGACAAGGAAACGAGCGATTTTTGGAATCGTAATACCGATTGTAATTGTGGCTTCCTTTTATCCTATTTATCAGCTTATGCATCCAACCAGTATCAAGCTTGCTGTATTGATTGGGATGTATGTTATAGTATTGGGGATGCTGTTTTTTATTTGGTATCAGGTGAGAAAAAATGATAACAGATCTTAGAGCTCCATCCAGTTGAAATTGGAGTACTAGAATTTTATCCAGGGTGCTCTATTTAGTGGAAAGGATAGTTTTGTATGGGACGGTTTCTGAATAAAGGCAACAAAAAGTTTGCCGAGTTTTCTAAAACAAAATATTTTGTGGATAAAACAGAGCTGATCAATCGTCTGCTGGAAAAAGACATTACGGAGAAGTTTATCTGCAACAGCAGGCCCCGACGGTTTGGAAAGTCTGTCACGGCGGATATGCTTGTTGCTTATTTTAGTAAAGGTGTGGATTCCAGACCTTTATTTGAGCCGCTGAAATGTGTAAAGGATGAATTGTTTTTGTCAAATATGAATCGTTATGATACGATTTTTCTGGATATTCAGGCACAGTTTGAAGCTGCCCACGAACGAAAGGAGCACCCGCAGAAGCGAATCCGGGAACTGGTTGTAGGGGAACTGAAACAGATTTATCCTGCGATTGTTTCCGAGGATGATATTCTTGCGGATGCGCTTTCTAAAATCTATGAGGAGACAGGCAGTCCGTTTGTAATTATTTTAGACGAGTGGGATTATCCAGTCAGGGAGCCTGCTGCCGATCCTGCGGAAGCGGCAGATTATATCGAATTCCTGCGCGGCATTTTTAAAAACAGCGATGCGAAAGAGTATATACGCATTGCCTATCTTACCGGAATTTTGCCGATCCTGCGTACAAAAGGACAGTCCGCCATCAACAACTTTGCCGAATATACAATGGTTCATGCAGCAGATCTGGGTGCCTATATTGGCTTTACCGAACCCGAAGTGCGTGCTTTGTGCGAAAAATTTCACACGGACTTTGATAAGATGAAACAATGGTATAATGGATACAGGCTGGGAGATACTTGCCTGTACAATCCGTTGTCCGTGGTAAAAGCAATCTCCAATCATGATTTTACCCAATACTGGACGGCAACCGGAACGTACGCGGATATCTCGGAGCTGATTAACCAGAACTTTGACGGACTGCGTGAGGCAGTGATCCGTATGCTATCTGGAAACAGCCTTCCCTTGCGGGTGTCCGATGGTAAAAATGACCTGCGCACATTTCTAAATAAAGAGGAAGTGATTACCGCGCTGATCCATCTTGGTTATTTTGCCTATGACCGCCGTACAAAGTCAGCGTACGTGCCAAACAAGGAAATTCAGGACGTTTTTCACCACTATATGGAAAATAATCAAAATGATAACCTGTCAAAGTTTTTAAAACAATCAGAAAAGATTTTACATGCTTTGATGATAAAAGACGGACACCAAGCAGCAAAGCTGATTCAAAACGTCCATAACGATTTTGTCTCCAGCATCGAATATCACGATGAAAATTCGCTCTCCTGCACGATTATGATTGCCTTGATTTCTTCGTTTGCCTATTACCATAAGCCAATCCGGGAATTTCCATGTGGAAAAGGGTTTGCAGATCTTGTGTACCTGCCGCTGCCAGAATGTGGGAACCGTCCAGTGATTGTTGTAGAATTAAAATGGAATAAGAGCGCGCAGGCTGCTATTTCGCAGATTAAAAACAGACAGTATCCACAGTCACTGAAAGACTATGCAGGAGATATTCTGCTTGTTGGGATTGATTATGATAAAAGCACGAAGGAGCATGAATGTGTGATTGAGATGGAGGATTTAAATTCATAGAAAGAAGTGAAATAATGTCTAAAATAGTAATCCTTATAGGAAGTGTAAGAAAAAACGGAAATACCGAGCTTTTGGCGCAGTCTTTTGCAAAAGGAGCAAAAGAGCATCATGAAGTGGAACTGATCTCAGTGGCGGATTATAAAGTAAATCCATGCATCGGATGTAATTCTTGCTTTAAGCGCGAAGGGCACCAATGTTTCCAGCAGGACGACATGGGGAAAATATATGCCAAATTATCAGAAGCAGATTTGGTTGTCGTTGCGTCACCCGTATATTTTTACGGCATAAGCGCGCAGCTAAAGGCAGTCATTGACCGTTTGCATACGCCGATGCGCAATGAGTTTAAGATCAAGCGGGCGGCGCTGTTGTTAGTAGGAGCAGCAACCCTGCCGGAACTGTTTGACGCGGTGGTCTTGCAGTACAAGCTGGTTCTGTCCTTTTTCCATTTGGAAGACGCGGGCATGGTTTTGGTGCGGGGTGTAAAAGACGCGGGAGATATCAAGGGAAATCCAGCGCTTGAGGAGGCATATGCATTGGGTTTGTCTGTGTAAGAAAAAGGAGACCAAAAATGGAAACAAACGAACCAGCCAGCAAGACGCTGACACATTTTGACAAACAAGGAAACGCACTGATGGTAGACGTATCCCAAAAAGCGGACACCGTGCGCGAAGCCGTTGCCTGCGGGACGATACAGGTCAACGAAGCGGTATACCAGGCAGTGGAAGCAGGCACCGTAAAAAAGGGCGCGGGTGCAATCGATCGATGCAGGGCTTGCAAAAAAGCTGTCTGGTGTTGTCGGCGTCTATACGGCGGCGGATATTCCAGGAAGTGTTAAGGTCGGGCATCTCGTACAGGACTGGGATACGATGATTCCGGTCGGTGAATGCACCCGTTATCTGGGGGATGCGATTGCGATTGTGGCGGCTGAAACGCCTGACCGTACATCCAAAGCGCCACCCGATGGATATGGAATTTACGGTCGGCTGTGATGAAAATGGGATTATCCAAGGCGTTATGGCGACGGTAATTGCCGATACAGGCGCATATGCTTCTCTGGGAGGCCCGGTGCTGGAGCGTGCCTGTACCCATGCGGCGGGGCCGTTTCGCGGCTTTGGCGTGACACAGACGTGCTTTGGCATGGAGATGATGCTGACAAAATTAGCGGAGCAGGTCGGAATCAGCCCGTGGGAAATCCGTTACCGCAATGCGATCCGTCCAGGGCAGGAGCTGCCGAACGGGCAGATTGTAGATGCTTCGACGGGGCTTGTGGAAACGCTTGAGGCGGTAAAGGATATTTTTGAAAGCAGCAAATACGCTGGCATAGCCTGTGCAATGAAAAATGCAGGCGTCGGTGTGGGCCTGCCTGATTTTGGCAGGGCGCTTTTAAAGGTTGTGGACGGGAAGCTGCATATCCGTTCCGGCGCTTCCTGCATCGGGCAGGGGCTTGGTACGGTGCTCGTGCAGGTTACGGCGGAAGCGACCGGACTGGCAAGGGACGATATTGTCTACGATGCGGCAAATACGATAAACGCACCGGATTCCGGCACGACATCCGGCTCCAGGCAGACGCTGATTACCGGCGAAGCAGTAAGGCGCGCGTGCCTGCTGTTTTGTGAGGATTTTTTACAGCATTCGCTTGCAGAGCTGGAAGGAAAAGAGTATTACGGCGAATATCTGGCAAAAACAGACAAGCTTGGCGCGGATGTGCCAAATCCGGTTTCCCATGTGGCTTATGGCTATGCGACGCAGGTATGCATCCTGGATGAACAGGGCAGAATTGAAAAAATCGCTGCTGCGCATGATGTCGGACGCGCAGTCAATCCGCTGTCGGTGGAAGGGCAGATTGAAGGCGGCGTTGTAATGTCTCTGGGATTTGCCCTGACCGAACAATATGCCCTAAAAGACTGTGTGCCGCAGTCCAAATTTGGCACGCTCGGACTGTTCCATGCGCATGAGGTGCCGGATGTAAAGAGTATCATTGTAGAAAAACCAGGCTTGCAGGTGGCGGGCGGAGCGATCGGCATCGGAGAGATTACATCGATTCCGACAGCTCCTGCAATCGCGGGCGCTTACTATCGCTACGACGGGCAGTACCGCACGAGCCTGCCGTTAGAGCATACGCCGTATGCAGACCGGAACAAGACGCCGGAAAACAGCGGAAAAGGCAGCGTGCCGTTTGTCGTGCGGGAGTGCATTGCCTGCGGCGTTTGTGTAAAAAACTGTCCTGCCGCGGCAATCCAGATCCAGGACGGGTGTGCCCGGATTGAAGAAGCGCTTTGCTTATCGTGCGGGATGTGTGTGGTGAAATGTCCGCGCAATGCCATTTATGACGTGCGGGGCATCGTGAAAAAGTAAAGGAGAACAGTTATGATTATAGTTCGCGGCGGCGGGGATCTTGCGACAGGTACGATACATAAGCTGCACCAGTGCGGATATACCGTGCTGGTACTAGAAACGGCAAAGCCCACGGCAATCCGCAGAAAAGCAGCGTTCAGCGAAGCGGTTTATGACAAAAGCTGTACGGTAGAAGGCGTGGAATGCCGGCGGGCAGACACAAAGCAGCAGTGTATCTAGGCATGGGAAGAGCACACGGTTGCGCTGATGATCGACCCGGACGGGCAGATGATCAAAGAAATGCAGCCGCAGGCACTGGTTGACGCGATCCTGGCAAAGAAAAATCTTGGCACGAAAAAAGAGATGGCTCCGCTTACGGTTGCTCTTGGGCCTGGATTTTGCGCAGGAAGCGACGTCGACTATGTGATTGAGACAAAACGCGGGCACCGGCTTGGCAGAGTAATTGCGCAGGGAAGCGCGCTGCCCAACACAGGTGTGCCAGGCGTAATCGGCGGTTACGGCGCACAGCGCGTGATTCATGCACCCGCAGCCGGAAAGATCTGCGTACAGGCAGACATTGGAAGTATTGTAAAAAAAGGGCAGGTGCTTGCTGTAATCGGGGATGCCAGCATCTGCGCACCGTTTGACGGCGTGCTGCGCGGCATGATCCGGGACGGCTTTGACGTTGAGCAGGGGCTTAAGATTGCAGATATTGATCCGAGAATCGGAGAAAAGGAGAATTGTACGACGATTTCAGATAAGGCACGCTGCATTGCGGGCGGTGTTTTGGAGGTGCTGGTGAAAAATCGGATTTATGCTGGCTAAATGGGGGGTTTTACAGGAAGGGACGCCGGGAGAGAGGATGTGCCTCCCCTGGCGGCGTCCGTTCCAGAATGCTAAGAATCCCTAAGTATTCTGCTGGTACGCTGTGGCTGCGGACGGTCGCGGCACCTAGTTCGCTGCCTGCTGGCAGCTAAAGGTGCCGCTTGGCTGCGCCCCTGGTTGCCCAGCAGAATACTAAGAGATTCTAAGCATTCTTCCAAAGCCGCCGCTAGGGGATGCACATCCTCTCTCCCGGCTGCTCTTCGTAAAGTGTTACGTAAAAAAATCGATGTGGTTGGTTTTGTTTGCATTGGTACTAGGAGCGGGGATTAGCACGTCCTGGTTGATTTTTGCAAGTATTGCTAAACGAGCTTTGTATTATGGTTACAGGATAATGGAATGTGTGCGATATTTTGGAAAACAAAAACAGATGCAGCAGTAGGATTTTGATGTGGAAAGGCAGGATTATGGATGCAATTATGCTTGCAGCAGGAAACAGCACCCGTTTTGGGGAGAATAAGCTGCTGTATCTGCTGGATGGAAAACCAGTTTACCGTTATATGCTCGAACTGCTGTACCAAAAGCAAAAGGAGCACAGGCTCAGATATGTGGTTGTAGTCAGCCAATACGAGGAGATTTTAAACGATGTCAGGCAGCATTTTAAAGGTGTGCGGGCAGTTAGAAACCCAGAACCGGAACGGGGAATTTCCGGCTCGCTCCGCCTGGGGCTTGCCTGTATAATGGGGCAGGGGCAGGAACATGTGGATGCAGCAGTGCCAGGCGGTGCGGTATCGGGTGCCTGCCTGTTTGCGGTTGCTGACCAGCCGGGATTTTCTGTGTTGTCTTTGGAAAAGCTGCTGGATTTCTGGCAGGCGCATTCTTATGGAATCGTGGCAGCAGGTACGGCAGTTGCGGACGCGAAACATGACAGCTCTGTGGAACTGAAAAATCCGGTGATTTTTTCGTCTGCGTATTACCAGGAGCTATTAAGCATTATCGGGGATGCGGGAGGAAAGCTGCGTATGTCGGAGAAGATGTCTGTAGCTGATTATCAAAAAGCGGCGGATTTTGTCTGGATCGAAGCGGACGGGGCGAAGCATCTGCCGTGTAAGGTTCCGATTGAGACGGAGCCTGTGATTCCAGTAGAAAGTGATATTGTCGTTGGCGTTGCGGGCATGGATGCTCTTAACATGCCGCTTGAAGCGGTATGCTTTCGCAAAGAAAAGGCAATGGAGCTGCTTGTCGTCCGAAAAGACCATCGGATCACGGAAGAAGATCTTGCAAAAATCCTGTTTTCCAGGCAGGGTACACGAAAAGGCGTGGGCAGCAGGGAATATTATATTGTATTAAACAAGTGTGAGGATGCGGGGCTTAGGGAACGTGCCGGGCGCATACGGGAGCTGCTGCTGCGTGCCGGGGCAGAGCATGTAGCGTGTATTTCTTGCAGACAGCATTTTTTAAATAAATAGCTGCTGAATTATACGATCAGTACTTCTTTCACTCCCATATTTTTTGCGGCCTGTCCGAGTGCTTCCATCATCTCATCGGAAGGTTCCGGGATCTTTAAAAACGGTGTTCTTACTCCATAATGGCGGAATTTGATTAACTTATACCGCACGTTTGGATAGCCTGCAATCAGTTGGCTTCCAAGCTCCACTGTTTTTAAATTATCCACGACATCCGGTACGATGACGGTGCGGATCTCGTACAGCTTTCCAAGGTTCGCCATCTGCCGGATATTTTCTGCCGGCAGTTCATGAGAACGTCCCGTCAGCCGGATATGGTCTTTGTTCGTTCCAGCTTTTAAGTCAATCATCGTTTGGTCTGTAACTTCCAAAAGCTCTGGAAAATCCCACAAAGGAACCTGCCCGTTAGTATCCATATAAGTAGTTTTTCCGGCTGACTTTACCATTTGGTAAAGCTCGGTAAGAAAGTCCGGGTACAGTGTACATTCTCCGCCTGATGTGGTAATCCCGTTGATAAAAGGAAAGTATGGCTCGATCTGTTTAAATACCATTTCCGCGTCCATTCGCTGTGTTTTCGGCGATGCGTCATTTGGGCAGGTATGCAGGCAGGTATCGCAGCCGCAGCATTTTTTTGGATCATAAATGACCCTGCCGTCAGACAGGGTGAGTGCCTTTTCGGGGCATACGCTTACACATGCTCCGCAGCCTGTGCACATATGAATGGTCTCCGGGTTATGGCAGTATTGGCAGTCCTGGTTGCAGCCCTGGAGGAAAATTGACGTTCGGTTGCCAAAACCGTCTACACAGCTAAAAGGGATGATTTTATTTATGAAAACTTGTTCCATGATGCACCTCATGTTTTCCGTTTTATTTTGTGCTTTTTAGAGTTTTAGTTTATTATAGCATGTATTTGTAGTGGGTGCAACTTTTGCTGCGGGAACCAGCTTTGAAAGCTGCTTTCTTTATTTTTTATTCAGGTTATAAACGAAGAGCAGCCAAGGCGTGCCAATCCCCTCTCCTGGCGCTCCCTTTCTGTGAAAAATCAGCACCTATTCAAAATTCAAAAATGCAATTCACCCATATCCGCTGAAATACCACCGCGATTTCCTATTAAAAGAAAACGTTTTCACGAAAAATCATATATCCACCAAATTCTATTTTACACCCACAAATAAAAATTCCAAAATATAAGAAAACATCTTCCCCATAAAAGAAAACGTTCTCACAATTACGAATGACAGATACATTTTTTTATGATAAAATGCAGACATTGTTATAGAAAAGCAAAAAGCAGTTAAAAATCATCGGACACGGAGGTTTTACCACATGAAAAAATTAGTCAAAAAACTGATAGCAGGAATGTTGCTTGCGGGCGTGTGCGCTTCGGCTGCTGCCTGCGGAGCAAAAGGCGGCGGGGGCGAAGACGCGTCGGGCAGGACAAACGTGCGTATTGCGTATTTTCCGAATATTACCCATACGCAGGCGCTGGTGATGAAAAATCAAAAGACGTTGGAGGAGAAATGGAAAGACCAGTGCAACGTTACCTGGACGTCTTTTAACGCAGGCCCGGCGGAGATGGAAGCGATTTTTGCAGGGGAGATTGACTTAGGCTATATCGGCCCGGTTCCGGCGCTTAGTGCAAATGTTAAGTCCGAAGGCGATGTTCAGATTATTTCCAATACGACGAATGCGGGCGCTGTATTTTTAAAACGCAAGGATGCGGGCATTTCGTCGCTTTCGGATCTGGCTGGTAAGAAAATTGCGGTGCCGCAGATGGGAAATACGCAGCATCTGTGCCTGCTTAGCATTTTGTCAGACCAGGGGTTAAAGACTGTGGACGCGGGCGGGGATGTAACGGTGAATGCCAGCTCCAATGCGGATATTTTAAATCTGATCGACAATGGAAGCGTCGATGCGGCGCTTGTGCCGGAGCCTTGGGGGACGACGATAGAAAACAATGGAAACGCGGATATTTTGCTGGATTATGACGAGGTGTTTTTAGAGGGCAATTATCCGACCGCGGTTGTGGTTGCAAGCCGGGATTTTATTAAGGAACACCCGGAGCTAGTCAAGCAGTTTTTGGAAGCGCATGAAGAGGCGGCACTTTATATTAACGAACATATGGAGCAGGCGCGTGAAATTGTAAATACCGAAATCGAGGCGACGACAGGCAAGGCGATCGACGCGCAGGTGATCGAAAGTGCATTTATGAGAATGACGGTGGATACGGCTCTGAATAAAGAAGCGATTATGAAGTTTGCCGAAATCAGCAAAAATGAAGGGTTTATCAGCAAAGTGCCGGAGGAGAGCGATGTATTTACAACTGAATTCAATTAGCAAGATTTTTGGTGATACGAAAAAAGAGACGTTGCAGGATGTTTCGCTGGAAGTGGAAAAAGGCGAGTTTATCTGTATCGTAGGGCCGTCGGGGTGCGGAAAGTCCACGCTTTTAAATCTTGTGGCAGGGCTGGATACGCCTACGGACGGCACGATTATGCTGGATGGAAAAAAGGTAACCGCGCCTGGCGCAGACCGTGTCGTTATGTTTCAGGAAGCGGCGCTTTACCCGTGGCTGAATGTGATGCAGAACGTGATGTTCGGGCTGGAAGCGGCAGGGCATTCCAAAAAAGAACAGATGCAGATTGCGGAAAAATATTTAAAGATGGTGCAGCTATGGCAGTACCGAGAGTATCCGATCCACCAGATCTCAGGCGGCATGAAGCAGCGGACGGCACTGGCGCGCGCGCTGGCGCTGGACAGCAAGCTGCTTTTGATGGACGAGCCGTTTTCGGCGCTGGACAAGCAGACGATTAATATTTTGCGCGCGGAGCTTGAGGAGATCTGGGAAAAGACCAAAAAGACGATTCTTTATGTCACGCACAGTGTGGAGGAAGCGATTTATTTTGCAGACCGTGTTGTTGTGATGGCGGAAAATCCGGGACAGATCAAGCAGATCATCCCGATTCGCTTTGCCCGCCCAAGAAATATCGAAGCGCCGGAGTTTACCGCGCTGCGCAGGCAGATTTTAGATCAGGTAAGCTTAAGCGCCAGAAAGAGCATGGCGGATGAATTTGACCGCCCGGAGGTGAAGGGATGAAAACGCGTAAACTTGCAGGGAGTGTACTGTTTTTAATCGGGCTGCTGGCAGCCTGGCAGCTATTGTATGTGGCGGCGACGGACTGGCTTGCATGGGCAAAGCCTTATGCGGTGCCGCATCCGTCAGGCGTGGCGCAGAGCGTGCAGGCGCTTTTGGCAAACGGTACGCTGTTTGCTGCGGTGGCAAAAAGTATGCTGCGTGTACTGACCGGATTTGCAATTTCGCTAGTCGTGGGCGTGCTGTTTGGAATACTGATTATCCAGTCCGAATATTTATCCAGAAATTTAAAACCGCTGCTGCTCGGTATCCAGACGCTTCCTAGCGTCTGCTGGGTGCCGTTTGCGATTCTGTGGTTTGGCTTAAATGAAAGCTCGATTATATTTGTTGTTGTGATGGGGTCGGTATTCAGCATCTCGCTTGCAGTTGAAAGCGGAATCAAGGAAGTGCCGCCGATTTATATCAAAGCGGCAAAGACGATGGGCGTTACGCCGGCAAATATGTACACAAAGGTTATTTTTCCGGCAGCGCTGCCTTCGTTTGTCGCAGGCTTGAAGCAGGCATGGTCGTTTGCCTGGAGGGCGCTGATGTCGGGCGAGGTAATGTCGGCGTCCGTCGGGCTTGGCTATACATTGATGATCGGGCGCGACCTGGCGGATATTAACCAGGTGATGACGGTGATGCTTGTGATTGTGCTGATCGGGATTGTTATAGATAAAGGAATTTTTTCCAGCGTCGAAAACTATCTGCTGAAAAAGCGCGGACTGAAATAAAACGCAGCATCTATTTTCACGAAAGGAAATTAGGGCGATGTCACTGAAAAAAATCGCGCAGATGACCGGGGCGTCCGTTGCGACTGTATCAAGGGTATTAAACAATCCTGATTACCAGTGCAAAGACCAGGATTTGACAAAGCGCATTCGAAAGGCGGCAAGAGAGCTGTCGTATGTGCCAGACCAAAATGCCAGGCAGCTTAAGATGAGCGGCAGGGGAAAGCAGGGAAAAGCAAAGCAGTATGCGATAGACATTCTTCTGGCACGGTTTCATTCTTTGGAGGAAGACCCTTTTTTTGCAGAGCTATACCGCTATATCGAGACAGAATGCTATAAACAAAACTGCGTGCTGGGACAGGTCTTGAACGTCCCGGATATTTCGCTGCTCAGTGCCGCGGCAGGCAGGGCGCGTGCCGACGGGATCCTGGTGCTTGGCAAATGCCCGCAGCAGGCAGCCGATGTGATCCTGCGCAAATACCGCGGTGTGGCAGCCGTCGACCGCAATCCGATGGATTACCGGATGGATGAAGTGACCTGCAACGGCGCACATGCCGCAGCGATGGCTGTCGAATATTTGCTGGAGCTTGGGCATACGAGTATTGCTTATATCGGCGACTGTACGATGGAAGCAAGGTACAGCGGCTATTACGAATGCCTGCTCAATCACAAGATTTCGATGATTTATGAATATATTGTATCGACGAACCAGACAAGAGAAGAAGGCTACCAGGCGTTTTCCAGGCTGGCGGCGCTGCATAAGCCGCCGACAGCCGTATTTTGTGCCAACGATGTGACCGCGCTTGGGTTTTTACAGGCGATGAAAGACGCGAACGGGCGGCGCAAAAAGCAGGCGTACCGCCCCGCGGTAATTTCGATTGATGATATTGAAGAAGCCGTGCGCTGTTCCCCTATGCTGACGACGATTCGCATTCCAAAGGGGGATATGGCGCACCTTGCCGTACTGACGCTAAAAGACCGCTTGCAGGGCGGGCACCAGGCATGTGTGCGCATGGAGCTGCCGTGTCATTTACTGGTGCGGGAGTCGGCGGGGATGTATGTGACCTGATTATGTCAAAAGCCAGGCAAGCACCTGTTCTAGCTGCTTGTCCCAGAACTTCCAGTCATGGATGCCGGTATCTTCCGCATAGTGCGGAACGATGCCGAGCTGTTCGAATTTTGCTTTAGCCTTCCGGTTTTCTTCGACTAAGAAATCCTCGGTGCCGCAGGACAGGTACAGCTTTGGAGCCATCTTTGCTTCCAGTGCCCGCTTCGCGCACCAGTACGGATCTTTTGGGCTGTCCTGGATGCGGCTTAGATCTCCAAAAACCGACTGATAGTAGGCAAAATCGCCGACGCCGTCGGTATACCCTTCTTTCATGCCTGCGATCCGGTCTGTGACAAAAGCGCCGGATAAGCTGACGATTTTACTGAAATTGCAAAAGTAATAAAAGCCAAGCCTGACAGCTCCAAATCCGCCCATAGATAATCCGCCGATAAATGTGTCTTCGCGCCTGTGCGACAGGGGAAACATGTTTCTAGTAAATTCCACAAGCTCTTTTCCTGCAAATTCGCCGTAAAAAGTTCCCCGCGCGGTGCCGTCCACGTAAAAATGGTTTTCGCCCGCAGGCATGACGACGGCAAGGTTATACTGATCCGCCAGCGCCCGGATATTCGAATAGGTCAGCCAGTCATCCTGGTTGCCGCTGTAGCCGTTTAGTAAATAAAGCGTTTTAAAAACAGACGGTTTTTGCGGTTTCACTTCTCCTGGGATTCCCATAGTTTCCATTGGTACGATCACATTCAGATCAACACTGCGGCAAAGCGCCTCAGATAAAAAAGATACACGCATCATTGCCATAATCTTGTCCTCCTTAGTCTAGTACAACCGTTGCATTGGATGGGATCTGATAGACTGTGCCGCATGATTCCAAATATACCGTATGCGCAGACGGATTGTAGACGCTGCTGCCGTTCGCAAAATAACGCAGGCTGTGAAAAGCTTCGGCATAATCGGCAATCTGCCCGTTCGTTGCCATCCAGATCTGGTCGCTGTACGCAGATACATAAGAGAAAAAGGCATCGATCGCTTCCCAGTTTTGATCCGCGTCAAATTCGTAAGCGTGGCCCCATAGAAAAAATAGCTGCGGCTTGCCCCAAAGCGGATTTTGTGTGCAGAATTGTTCTGCAAGCTGCATCAGGTCAGGATCTGCATGGTGGCAGGTCGGGTGCCACTTTAAAAAATCTTTTGGCAGGTCAAACGCATGGGTGGAAACGACGGTGCGTGCATAACGGATGCCTGCGGTACGCAGCATCCTGCGCACGCTTTTATCATATAGCCCAAACGGATAGGCGTGTCCCTGCACCAGATATCCTGTGAGCTTTTCCAGTGCAGCCCGGTCTGCGATGATTTCTGCCAGCGCAGCGCTTCCGTAGCTAGTCAGTGCGGAATGCTTAGAACCATGCGTAGCGACTTCAAATCCGTGATACTGTGTGCAGACGTCTTCTGCGCGGACGGTGGAAATATCGACGGTTTTGCCGCGAACCTCCATCTGTTCCGCTCTTCCAAGCAGTGCCGAGTTTAGGTTGAACGTTCCTTTGATGCCGTAGGCAGCCATTTGTTTGATTAGGCGGCAGTCCTGCAAGACACCGTCATCATAGCTGAGTGTCAGTGCTTTGTGTTTTCCGCCGGGAAAAAGCATTGTATGAATTTTAGCGTTTGGCATCGGTATATCCTCCTAATAACTGCTGCAAATCAATGATGTCTGCCATTACAGCTCCGCCTTTGTCATTTGGGTGCAGCCCGTCGCCGATATGGCAGTCCGCTTTCAGATAGCCCGGGTGGTGCGGGTCGCGCACGGCGGCGTCATAATCAAAGAAGCCGTCAAAACCGATGCCGGAACGAATGCGTTCGTTCAGATCCAGCCGGGTGTGTTCAAACTGCGCAAGCCAGTCCGCGGGATACGCGGGGCTGCCGCAAGGGGGAATTGTCGCTGCAAATATGCGCGCGTTGTGGCTGTGCGCGATTTCAATCAGGCGTTTGTATCCTTGTTCTAGTTCCTCAGCGCGCACCTGTTCATCCAGATGGCCAAACTGAACCGGGTGCATAATATCATTGATTCCTTCAAGCAAAAGTACGGTATCGACTGCTTCTGTGGAAAAGACGTCCTGCTCAAAGCGCTTTATGCCTGCCTCGCCAAAACAGGCAGCGTTGCCCGGAATCGTATCGACAAAGGTAGCGTTGTGCAGCAGGCGGTTTCCGCCGATCCCGCAGTTTAATAATGCCGCCCTGCCGGGATATTGTTCGCAAAGGCGCTTATAAAGGGCGTTTGTCACATAAGACATATGCGTAATAGAGTCGCCGAAGGCAGCCGTGACGCTTACGGCATCGTCTGTATAAACCTGCAATCCGCGAAATCCATAAAACAGCATCCCCTTGTTTTCGTCCTGTGCGACAATCGGATATATTTCTTGTGCGTTGCAGGTAGCAAAATCACCGCCGTCCGTATAATCACCGGAGGTACTAAGCTTTACAAGCGCGCCCTTACGCGACCAGAAAATACAGGCGCTTTCTATAACCTGTGCGTCTTTGATATAGGTAGAAACGACGATTTTATCACCAGGCGCAACGGAACAATCCAGCTCGTCGCTCCATTGTTCTTCAAAAGGCGCAAGGCGCACCGTCGTTTCCCCGTGCAGCGTAACCGCACGGTTATTGACCTTTACTTTGTCAAGCACCAGCGGATGGCTGGAATAACGGTTGGAAAATCTCAGACGGATTTTGCTGCCGCGCAGGTTGTTTATAAAGCTTACCTGCTGTGTCTGGTCGGCAACCGTTGCGAGCGGGATTCCATAGGGAATCGGCAAATAATAAAAGGAGCTTACCCATTTCATAACCGTATCCTTCTTTCCTATTTTTACAAGTTGTTACAAGTATTTGAACGGCTCTTTTGCGTCCACAAAGGAAACCGGGATATCAGGAAACCGTTCTTGCAGCCAAGGAGCCAGGTATTTCATGCCGGCTTCTTCGCTTCTCTCATGTCCCAGAGTGAGCATTGCTTTGTTAAAGCCCATCTGATAAGCGTCGTTGATATAAGCGCAAATCGTCCATTCTGTAATATCGCCGACAATCAAAAGATCCAGGCGGTTGCGTTCCATTACCTGCATCGGCATCGCTTCCGCGCCAAAGCCAAGGCTCCCGCCGCCTACAAGGATGCCCAGACGCTTTACCTTCATCTGCGGTGCACCGATAATCTGAATCGTCTGCATATGCAGCTTTGCTTTGAAAAACTCGGCAAGCTTGCCGACAGTTGTTTCCGGCAGCTCATATATCCAGGGATACTTTTCGTCCGGCAGCAGATACTGGTGCCAGCCAAGCTCTGTCAGCAGCCCTTCGTAAATATAGTCGGTGTCAGAACCAAGGTGCATATGGTCGTGCAGCCGCCAGACAGTCAGGTCGTGGTCTTCCAGATATTTGCGCTTTGCAAGATAAACGCTGTCTTGTGCGCACCAGTCGGTTGCATCATTGCCAGTAAACCAGGTAGGCTCATGCGTAATAATAAAATTTGCTCCAAGGCGCACCGCTTCCTGGATCACATCATACGTTGCCATAAACGAGGTCACAATTCCGGTCACATCATTGTCTGGATTTCCAACAGGGATAATGTCGCAGGTCTGTTCAAATTTAGAGCCGCCGCACATATCATCGAGTATTTTGTCAATGACGTTTTGTACCGTAAGCCGCTGTTTTTGACAGGGATTTGCCTGATAGACGTTTTCTAATACAGTTTCTTCCATTTTGCTTGGAATGGTCATAATCTTTCCTCCATACTGATTCATTACTGATTCATTGATTGATTCGTTTACTGATAGATTTAGATAAGCAAATGATAAACTTATTTATTTATCTAGTCAACAAATTTATTTCTTTTCTCCATTTCCGATAAATAGATGACTGATTTTTTATCTAAATTTACCATATTTGCGCGGAACCAGCAGGAACTATTTTGTCAGGTTGTTTTGCGCTCGTTTAAAGAAACCGGCACGATAATTTCCTGCGGCAGAGACTGCGAGCCGTTTTTTCCTGTTTCGATCATTTCGATTAAAAGGGAAATCGCTTTTCTTGCGATTTCTTTTGTATTTTCCTGCACAAGCGTAAGCTGCGGATTGGAAAAAATCGAAAATTGCAGGTTTCCATAGCCGATCACCTTAAGGTCTTGGGGAATGCGGTATCCAAGCCCCAGATAAATCTGGATGCAGTTCATCGCAAGCGCGTCCGTCTCGGCAAATACGCCGTCTGCATCTGGATGCTCCAGGATCATCTGCGAAATAATGCCTGAAAAATCATTGACGAGCTGCATATCCATGTTGATCTCATAGATCCATGATTCGCATTGGCGCAAAGCGAGCTCTTCCGCGAAGCCTTTGTACCGGAGGTCTTCTTTTGGCCCGCCCAGATACCCCGTAATATAGAGAAGCTTTTTACACCCTTTGCTCAGCAAGTGCTTTGCGGCAATCCTGCCGATGGAATAGTTGTCCGTGCGGACAGCGGGAATGTTTTTGGCAAGCTTATATCCGATCGTAACGACTGGGAAATCCTGGCTGCTTAACATCGTTGCGTCATAGGTGTAGCTTCCAAGAAGGATGCCGCAGATTCGCTTTTCACGCAGATACCGATAGCATTCCTCTTCTTTTTCCCGGTCAAACAAGGAGCCGCAGAGCATAAGGTTGTATCCGTAGTCATAAGCTTCCTTTTCCAACAGCGCGGATAAATAGCCGTAATAAGGAAACTCAGCAGGCGGAAATATGGCAGCGATCAGCCTGGTAGATTCTGTTGCTTCCTGCTGCAACATAGCGGTGGATGCGTAATTTAGTTTACGTGCGACTTTTTCTACTTTCGCGATTGTATCAGGGCTAAAGGAACCCTTCCGGTTCAGTATCCTTGATACTGCCGCTTTGGAAATGCCGACTTCATCGGCAATATCTTTAATCGTTGCCATAAAATACCTCTCATTTAGTGTCTGTTTCGTTAGTTCTATTGTAATCTAATAAAATATAGCGGTCAAGCATTTTGTAAAACAGTAAATATGCACAAAAACGATCTCGCTGTTTCATCTAAAATGTCGAAAATGTGCGACAAGGAGATAAACTTATTGACTTGATAAGTAAATTCGTTTATTGTTTGTTTATCGATGTTGCGCAACGTAGGAAAAAGAAAGGAGCGAGACAATTATGTTACAAAAAAATGAGAAGGTCGGCATATTTGAAAAGCTGATTTACGGTTCCGGGCAGATTGGGCTGAATGCGCTGTACACGCTGTTCAGTGCATATGTCTTAATGTTTTATACGGATGTTATGGGAATCAACCCTACCTCGATCGGCATTGTAATCCTGATTTCCAAAATCTTTGACGGGTTTTCCGACCTGGTTGCCGGGCAGATTATCGATACGCACAAAAGCAGGCACGGACATTGCATTCCTGTCCTATTGAGATGGACGGTTCCTATGGTTGCCTCTGTCGTACTGGTTTTTATGGTTCCGCATACGGTGCCGATGATTCAGCTTATTTTTATCTTTGTCACCTATAATTTATTCAACACGATTTTTTATACACTCCTTTGCATGGCACATGGCTCTTTGCCGTCTTATGCGACAGGGGATGCCCTTGACCGTTCCCAGATGCTTGTGTGCTCTATGCTGTTTGCGGCTGCGATGCAGACGATTCTGGCAAGTGCGATTTTACCGATGGTCAATTTCTTTGGCGGGCAGAACTTGCAGTCTGCATGGATTAAATCGACGCTTGTATTTGGCGTGTTAGGTATTTTCTTCCTTTATTTGAACGTGCTGTTTGTAAAAGAACGCGTGGAAAACGATGCGCCGCCGGAAAATATTGTCGCGGGTGTAAAGGTCGCGTTTCAAAACAAATATTGGATTATGACGTTATTAATGAATATCTGCAACAATATGATCCTGATTTTCAACTTGTCAGTATCGGTATATTATCTAGGCAATGTGGCGGGCAATCTTGGGCTGATGGGTGCTTATGTGGCAGTAAGCAACGTCCCGGGCGTATTTTTAATGATGATCGTACCTGGGCTGCTTGGAAAAATATCCAAGCAAAAAATGGTTCTGTTTGGAGCGCTGTTAATGCTGGGCGGTCAGATTGCTTTTATTTTAGGGCCTGCGGACAATGTGACATGGCTGCTTGGGACAGGGCTGGTTCGCGGGATCGGATTCGGATTTCCTATGGGCCTGGGCGGCGCGATGATCGGAGACTGCATTGATTACGGCGAATGGAAAACAGGCATTCGCGTGCAGAGCGTGCTGTTTTCCGCAAACTCCGTAGGACAGAAAATCGGACAGGGCGTATTGACTTCTTTATTCGGCTTTTTCCTGACCTCGATCGGCTACGATGGACTAAAGGAGGTACAGGAAGCATCGACGATTGCCGGGATTGATCGTTTCTTTAAATACGTGCCGATTGCTGCCTTTGTTATGCTTTTTATCATTACTTATTTCTTTGACCTGGAAAAGAAGCTGCCGCAGATTCAAAAAGAACTGGCAAAAAAATCGAACGCCTGATTAAAAAAGAGGATGAAGCACGTATGGTGCTCCAGCCTCTTTTTTAATCAGGGGGGGCAGGCTGCCAATGGCGACCTTTACATCTGCGTGGGATCATGATAGAATAAATTTACCAGGAAACGAAACAGGGAGGGCGCGGCTTGTGGCGAAAGTATTTAATACGACAGGGATCTGTGTCCCGCAGCGGCATTATATGGTACATCTTCAAAAGAGGCTGGAAGAAATAAAAAAGCTTGTAGATGAGGGCAAATATTTTTCGGTCAATAAAGCGCGCCAGTACGGAAAGACGACGACGCTTATGGCATTGGGCAAATATTTGCAGAAAGAATACAATGTCGTGTCTATGGATTTTCAGACGTTCGGCAACGCGGAATTTCAGACCGAAAACCGGTTTTCGCTTTCTTTTGCAGGCTCTTTTGTGCGGCTTTTTTTAAAGAACCGCCCGTCAATGTCAAAAAGGCTCCAGGCAGCGGTGGATGCACTGGCACGAAACGTTTCTAAGATGCAGGAGCACTTTGCGCTGAAACTGCTGTTTGAACAGTTAAGCGAGATTTGTGAGGCATCAGACAAGCCGATCGTATTAATGATCGACGAGGTGGACAGTGCGGCAAATAACCAGGTGTTTGTTGATTTTCTGGCACAACTGCGGGCGCAGTATTTAAACCGTTTCAGCCAGGCTGCGTTTTGGTCAGTGATTCTTGCAGGTGTGTATGATATCAGGCATCTGCGGCAGAAGCTTCGTCCCAAGGAAGAGCACAGGATGAACAGCCCCTGGAACATTGCGGCTGAGTTTAAGGTGGATCTGAGCTTTTCCAAAGAGGAGATTGCTGCAATGCTGCAAGAATATGCCAGCGATCATTCTGTGCACATAGACATCGATGGCATGGCGGGGCTGCTTTGGGACTATACTGCGGGCTACCCTTTTTTGGTCTCTAGGCTTTGCCAGTTGATCGACGAAGATGTTAGTGCAGGGACAGAATACAGCTCCAGGGCAGAAGCATGGACAAAAAAAGGCTTTTACGAAGCGGTGCGCCTGATCTTGTGGGATAAAAATACATTGTTTGAATCTTTAACCGGGAAGCTTTATGACTATCCGAAGCTTGCTGCAATGCTGCGCACCCTGCTGTTTACAGGCAGGACTTTTTCTTATCGGGCAGATGGGAATGTTCTTGATATTGCCACAATGTTTGGATTTATTAAAAATCAAAACGGAACGGTAGCGATTGCAAACCGGATTTTTGAGACATATCTTTATAACTATTTCCTGTCTGAAGAGGAGATGAGAGAAACGGAGCTTTATAAAGCATCGTTACAGGATAAGAACCAGTTTGTTACGGGCGGGCATTTGAATATGAAAAAAGTGCTGGAAAAATTTGCAGTCCATTTTCATGACATATATGGAAACCGCAGCCGGACGTTTTTGGAAGAGGAAGGCAGACAGTATTTTTTGTTGTATTTAAAGCCGATTATTAATGGTACAGGGAATTATTACATTGAGGCAAGAACCCGTGATCTTGGGCGCACAGATGTAATTGTGGATTATGCTGGGGAGCAGTATATTATTGAGATGAAGCTCTGGCATGGGGAGGAATACAACCGCCGCGGGGAGCAGCAGCTTCTTGGGTATCTTGATAGCTATCATGTAAATCGGGGATATCTGTTAAGTTTTAATTTCAACCAAAACAAAACGGTTGGCGTCCGAGAAATTCAAATCGGCGATAAAACGATTGTTGAGGCAGTCGTATAGATTAAGGAGATCAAAATGCGCTATTTCAATACAGAAGGCATCTGTAAGCCAAAGGTGCATTATATGGTACGTCTGGATGACAGGCTGCAAGAGATCCGGCGGCTGTATATTGACCAGGGTAAATATTTTGTGATAAACAGGGGAAGGCAATACGGCAAGACGACGACTTTGACAGCGCTGGCGGATTTTTTAAGTGATGCATACGCGGTTTTGCCGATGGATTTTCAGCGGATCAGCGCTGCCGGTTTTGCCGATGAACAGGCTTTTTCGGAAAAGTTTATCGCATACGTTGAGCAGTTGGCTTTGCAGAGGAACCATTTAAAAGAAATGATTTGCCAGGATGCGCTACAGGCGCTCACAGAGCAAAAGGATCACGGCGATGTTTCGATGGATCTGCTGTTTGCAGGGCTGAGCAGGATTTGCGCGACAGCGAAGCGCCCGGTTGTTTTGATGATTGATGAGGTGGACAGCGCATCAGGGCACGAGGTTTTTATAGAGTTTCTCTCACAGCTTCGTGCATATTACCTGGACAGGGAAAACAGCCCGATGTTTCATTCGGTTATCCTTGCGGGGGTGTATGATATTAAAAACCTAAAACGCAGGATACGCCCAGATGGAGAACAGCGCTATAACAGCCCGTGGAATATTGCTGCTGATTTTGATATGGAGATGGGCTTTAGCGCGGCGCAGATACAAGGAATGCTGGAGGAATATGAGAAAGACAGGCATACAGGAATGCAGACAGCAGTAGTCTCAGATGAAATTTACCAGTATACAGCGGGCTATCCGTATCTTGTATCAGCAGTCTGCAAGGCAATGGATGAAAAGCTGCCAGAGACCTTATTGGCGGCAGACAGCGCCGTCTGGACAAAAGAGGGGGTTGCACAAGCTGTAAAATTGCTGCTCGATAAACGGCTTCCACTCTTTGACAGTATGATGCGGCAGATCAGCGAATATCAGGAGTTAAAGCAGATGTTGTATGCCATGCTGTTTTGGGGAGAAACCTTTGCTTATAATCCAGATCATAATGGGATTGGGAATTATTATATTGAATCGCAGACAAGGGATGCCAGGCGGACAGATGTGATTGTAGATTATGCTGGCGAACAGTTTATTATCGAAATGAAAATATGGCATGGAGAGGAATACAACCGCCGCGGGGAGCAGCAGCTTTTTGGGTATCTTGACAGCTATCATGTAAATCGGGGATATCTGTTAAGCTTTAATTTCAACCAAAACAAAACGGTTGGCGTCCGAGAAATTCAAATCGGCGATAAAACGATTGTTGAGGCAGTCGTATAACCAATGATAAAACATAAGACATTAAGATAAGATTAGAAAGGAATAAAACGGGAAAAAATATGGATAAAATCAATCTGGGAACGATCGGCTCCGGCGTGATCGTACATGCATTTTTAGATAACGTAAAAATTACCGAAGGGATCAGCCTGGCCGCGGTCTATTCCAGAAGCAGAAAGACAGGGCAGGCGCTTGCCGATCAGTATGGCGCCGGGGAGGCATATACCGATCTGGACGCGTTTTTAAGCGATCCAAAGGTCAATACCGTCTATATCGCGACGCCGAACCTGCTGCACTATGAGCAGGTGAAAAAAGCGCTGCTTGCCGGAAAGCATGTGATCTGTGAAAAGCCGTTCTGCACAAAGGCAGCACAGGCGCGTGAGCTTGTGGCGCTTGCCAAGGAACGCCAGCTCTTTTTGGTCGATGCGGTGCCGACGGCGTTTCTGCCGCACTTAGAAGTGTTAAAAAGCCAACTGCCAAAAATCGGCAGGGTAAAGCTTGTACAGGCAAATTACAGCCAGTATTCCAGCCGCTATGACCTGGTAAAAAAAGGAGAGATGCCGAACGTCTTTCATCCTGCGTTTGGCGGCGGCTGCTTGATGGACATTAATTTTTACAATGTTTATCTGAATGTTGTGCTGTTTGGAAAGCCGCTTGATGCGGTTTATTATCCGAACCTTTACAACGGCATGGCGGATACGTCAGGCATTCTGATTATGCAGTATGACGGGTTTGTCAGCGAATCCGTCGGGGCAAAGGATACCTGGGGCGTTAACTTTTTCCAGGTCGAAGGAGAGGAAGGCTACATTTATGTAAAAGGCGGGAGCAACGGAATTGCCGAGGTACAGGTCGTGACTAAGACGACGGACGAGACGTTTCAGCTGCAGGACAATCCAGACCGTCTGTTTTATGAAGTGCAGGGTATCACGCGGTTTATGCTGGATGATGACAGGGACGCGATTTTTGCAAGGCTTTGCGTTATGCCGGATGTGATCGAAGTGCTAGAGGAGGCGCGAAAGAAAGCAGGGATCTTGTTCCCGGGCGATGAAGAGTCTGCTTATGCCGACGATTAAAGATATTGCAAAACGCGCCGGAGTCTCTCATGGGACGGTCTCAAACGTATTAAACCGCAGGGGAAATGTCAGTGCGGAAAAAATAAAGCTTGTGGAACAGGCTGCAAAAGAGCTTGGATACCAGATTAATTCGCAGGCAAGCCAGCTAAGGAGCGGCACGTCTAAGCTTGTCTGCGTCATTGTGCCAAGAATTGATATGACAAAATACAGCGAGCTGTATGCCGGCATCGAGCAGGAGCTTGGGCAGCAGGAAATTACGCTGGAGCTTTTGTGCACCAACGGGCTGGAATATGTGGAGCAGAGGCTGTTAAGCAGGGCGCTTTCCAGAAATCCGACAGCGGTGATCCTAGTCAGCTCCCTGTTAAAAAACAAAGCGTCCGTACCGGAAGGGACGCGGATGATTATGCTGGACAGATATGTAAAGGGGTTTCCAAAGCATTCCGTGTTTGCGTCGTTTGACTATGCGAAGGCGGGCAGGGAAATCGCGGAAAAGTGTGTGCGCGACGGCAATAAAAACATTGCGGTACTGTGCGAGGATATCAGCTTTACAGGCGATAAAAGGTTTGCAGAGGCAGTTTCGGAAGTGTTTGAGAGCGAAGGATGCTACTTTGAGATATTTGCGGCGCCGGATTCTATGAAATTTAACCGGGCGTTTGATGTTTTGTATGCGGCGGATTCGTTTGACGCGGTGATTGCCATGTCCAACGAAGATGTCGACAGCCTGCATATGGCAAACCGCTACAATCCAGACGTCAGGCTGCCTGTTATTTATGCGGTTGTAAACAAGGAGTTCGGGTTAGTGGATGAAAACCGCTACGAGATGAACTACAAGCTGATGGGACACCGCATCGCAGCAGAAATATTAGAAAAAAAAGAAGAAAAAATTGTAGAAGCAGGCAGCTTTCGCAGCCGTCCCCGTTATCTTGTAAAAAACGAAGAAACGCTGCGCCTGCTATCGGTGAAAAATGCGACAAGCAAAGCGATCCGAAGGCTTCTGCCGCTGTTTAAAAAGCAGTCCGGCATTGATGTCAAGGTGATCGAAGTGCCTTATGACGAGCTGCGCAGAATGGTGTCAAAGATGCAGGCAGGACAGGAAACGGTCTTTGACCTTGTGCGGATCGATATGGCATGGATGGAAAAAGACGGCGAGCGTATATACCAGGAGTTAGACATGGACAGCCAGCCGATGCGAAACGTTGTGCACAAGCTGATCCCTGGCATTTCCGAAGAGTATTCTGTGATTCACGGGGTGCAGTACGCGATCCCTTTGGATGCCTGCGTACAGATGCTGTTCTGCCGCAAAGACCTGTTTGAAAATGAGCTGATTAAGCGCGAGTTTTATGAAAAATACAAAAGGAAGCTGGAAGTGCCAAAAACGTTCGCAGAATATAACCAGGCGGCAAGCTTTTTTACCCAGAAATACAACCGCAGGTCACCGACGGTATACGGGCATACGCTGACTTACGGAAGATCGTTTGTGGCAGCCTGTGAAGTGATGCTGCGCTATTATGAAAAAAATAAAAGTGTATTTGACCCAGGCGGCAGAGTGCGCGTAGATTCTGAGGAAATGAAGGAAGCGTTTTGCACCTGCCTGGAATCGTGCAAATATGCGACAAATGACACGCATTTATGGTGGCGGGAAACGGCAAATATGTTTTCGGACGGCATGACGGCGATGAACATTACTTTTTCCAACTATGCCTCGGATATGGTGCACTCGGTAAACGCAAAAGCGGCAGGCAAAATTATTTTTTCCCAGGTGCCCGGAGGACAGCCTTTGTTAGGCGGCGGGAGCATCGGCATTACAAAAAGCTCGCCCAAAACAGCCGAGTGCGGTAAATTTTTTGAATGGCTGTATGCTGACGAGACAGCGGAGATGGTCACTTATCTGGGCGGATTTATCCCAAACCGCAATATGATAAAAAACGCGGAAGTGCTAGAGCTGTATCCTTGGATTGAAGATATTGGGAACATGCTTGAAACAGGAAAACGCAGAAACAGGGAAGCGGCAAATGCCAGGTTTGACGAATTTGCGTTTGAGGATATTATCGGGTCGGCGTTTATGAACGTGATTTTTGAGGCTGCGGAGGTAGAAGCGGCGCTTAAGGATGCGCAGAAGGTTTGCGATGATATGTTTAATTGAAAAAACGGATTACCTTTCTAAAAAACAGGTAATCCGTTTTTTGTGCGTGTAACGGTCATCATATGTTTTTCATTTCATTTACTAAATTAACAATATATGGAACGTTCCATTTTAATTAAAATCAAAAAACTAGCAATAATGCATAAAAGTTAACCGCATTATTTAACTAATCTATACAAAATTTGTAAAAGTAAAGAATATTTTATTGACACGTTCCAATATCTGCGTTAAGCTAAAAGGGCATTAAAATAAAACAAAAGAAAGCGAGGAGAAGCATGTACAGCAAAAACAAAGAGCTGCGAGATGCTGCCCACAGGAAAAAGGTGCTTGTGGCAGCTCACAGGGGGACGTGCGGCGGAAGTGTCGTGCAAAATACGGTTTTATCGTACCAAAATGCGCTTTTGCATGGTGCAGATATGATCGAGGTGGACGTGTCCATGACGATTGACGGGGTGTTTTTTGCGTTTCATAACGGGGAAGAGCCGGTGGAGCTTGGCATTAAACGGGATATCCGTGAGATGACAGCGGCGGAAGTGGAGTCCAAAAAAACGTTAAATTCCCTTCGTGAATATGTAGGGCAGAAGGTGGAACGGTTAGATATGGTGCTGGAACGGTTTCGCGGAAAATGTTTTATTAACATCGACCGCTCCTGGTTTTACTGGGATAAGATCATTCCGTTTTTAAAGGCAAAGGAGATGGATGCACAGATTCTTTTAAAATCGGGCGTGCATGAACGGCTGCTGTCGGAGCTTGCCCAAAGCGGGACAGGCTTGATGTATATGCCGATTGTAAAAACAATAGAAGAATGGGAGACCGTCAAAAAATACGATATTAATGTGGCGGCTGCCGAGCTTATCTTTTCAGATTTAAACGGGCGGTTTACAGATCCTGCGTTTTTAAAGGAGCTGCTTGGCGAAGGCATTTTGCCGTGGGTCAATGTGATCCGGCTGAATGACGAGACGATATTGTCCGGCGGGCTGGATGACAACCTGGCGATTGGGGAAGGATTTGAAAAAAGCTGGGGCAGGCTGATCGATCTGGGCTATAAGGTCTTGCAGACCGACTGGCCGGCGCTTTTAAGAAATTATGTGGATGAAAAAGTACACAGCGAACAACAATAAAAGAAAACGATCACAAAATCAGGAGGGAAGTATTATGAAAGCAAAGAGAATATTGGCATTCGGGCTTATTGCAGTGATGACAGTTACGTTGTCTGCGTGCGGAGGCAAAGACGGGGGCAGCAGCAACAATCAAACAGATCACACAGACAGCGGCAGCACGCAGGATCGTGCGTCAGACGGCGGTGACGCGCAGGATACCGGCAGCGGCGGAGGTTCTCTTGTGATCTATACAAATTCCGGCTCTGACGGCAGGGATGCGTGGCTGAAAAATTATGCAAAAGAAAACGGATTCGATGTAGAGGTTGTACAGATTCAGGGCGGCGACCTTGGCAACCGGATTGTTTCAGAGAAAAATAACGTCCAGGCGGATCTGGTGTTTGGCTTAAATAACGTGGAATATGAAAAATTAAAGGCAGAGGATACGCTAGAGCAGTGGGAGCCGGCATGGAAGGACGAAGTGGATTTGTCGCTCGGCGACGCGGACGGCTATTATTATCCGTTAGTTATCCAGCCGCTTGTAAACATCATGAATGCAGACTTAGACGAGTATCCAAAGGATTATACAGACCTTACCGATGAAAAATGGAAAGATAAATATACGATCTTAAACTTTGGCGGCGGCACCGGAAAGACCATACTGGCAAGCCTTTTGGTGCGCTATCAGGACCCGGACGGGGAAGCCGGCATCTCTGAGGAAGGCTGGGAATTTGTAAAAAACTGGGTACAAAACGGACATATGGAAACCGAAGGCGAGGATTATGTCGGAGGGGTAATAGACGGCAGCCATCCGATTTGTGAGATGTGGGGAAGCGGCGTTTTGCAGAACGAACAGCAAAGAGATTACAAGTTTGAGATTATGTCCCCGGAAATCGGCGTGCCGTATGTTACGGAGCAGATCGCGGTTTTAAAGGGCACGGACAGTAAAGACCGCGCGGTTGAATTTGCTAACTGGTTCGGCTCCGCCGAGACGCAGACAGCATGGATGGAGCAGTTTGGCACGGTGCCTTGCCAGAAGGCGGCGTTTGAAAAAGCGGCGGACAATGTAAAGGAATTTGTCGGAAAAGTGCACCAGCAGGACATTGACTGGGAATTTGTAGCGCAAAACTTAGACCAGTGGGTGGAAAAGGTGGAACTGGAGTTTATGTAAACACATTCCAATCGGAACATACAAGAGGTAGCGCATATGATTAATTTTAAAAATATAGAGATCAAGTATGGTGATTTTACAGCAATAGAAAATCTGAACCTGACGATTGCAGACGGAGAGTTTTTTACATTTTTGGGGCCTTCTGGATGTGGAAAGACGACAACGCTGCGTGCGCTCGTAGGATTTTTAAATCCGACTGGCGGAGAGATTTTGGTAGACGGGAAAAATATATTGGAAGTGCCTGTGGAAAAAAGAGGGATCGGGATGGTGTTTCAAAGCTACGCGCTGTTTCCGACGATGACCGTCTATGAAAACCTTGCCTTTGGGTTAAAAGTAAAAAAGATGTCCAAAAGCGAGATCGACCAAAAGGTAAAAAACGTAGCAAAGGTAATTGAGATCAAGGATTCGCAGCTCGTACGCAATGTCTCAGAGCTGTCCGGCGGCCAGCAGCAAAGAGTCGCGCTTGCCAGGGCAATCGTATTGGAGCCAAAGATCCTGTGTCTGGATGAGCCGCTTTCCAATCTGGATGCAAAGCTGCGCATCGGCTTGCGCGGAGAGCTGAAAAAGCTGCAAAAAAATCTGGGGATTACGACGCTGTATGTCACGCATGACCAGGAAGAAGCGCTGATGCTCTCAGATAAGATCGCGGTATTTAACAACGGCTACGTAGAGCAGGTCGGAACGCCGCAGGAGATCTATAACCGCTCCGGCTCGGAATTTGTCTGTGATTTTATCGGTGATATTAATAAGCTGGGCAAAGGGGTGATCGGAGAGATCAACAGACAGGCAAACGGCAGGCTGGATACGGCAAAGCACGCATATATCCGGCTGGAGCTGATACATTTTGCGCCAGGGGAGGGCAGGGTTTCGCTTAAAGGCGAGATTATGGACTATGACTATAACGGCTTAATTACAAAATACCGTGTCAGGGTCGGCAAAGAAGTGCTGCGGGTGATCCAGTTGAATGATGCAGGGGCGTCTTTTCAGCACGGGCAGCAGATCCAGCTTTACCTGAACCCGAAAGATATTATGCAGTTTTAGAAGATGACAAGGAGGGTGGATTATGAAGGAACAACAAAAAATAAACATACCTGGCATCATCTTAAAAGTAGTGATTGCATGGATGATCCTTGCATTTATTGTATATCCTGCGGTATACTTATTAGGAAATGTATTTTATCATGACGGGCAGGTGTCCACGGAAGTATTCGGCAAAGTCTTTTCCTCTAGGCGTGCAATGCAAAGCCTTTGGAACAGCTTCGTCCTTGCGGTTACGCTTGTGGTTACCGTTAATATCGTAGGAACGCTGTGCGTGCTGTTTACAGAATATTGGGAGATCCGGGGCGCGAAGGTTTTAAAGCTTGCCTATATGAGCTCGCTCGTGTACGGCGGCGTCGTGCTTGTATCCGGGTACAAATATGTGTACGGCGAGAAAGGGCTGCTTACAAAGCTCCTGTTGCAGGTGTTCCCGCAGATGAATCCGTCCTGGTTTATAGGATACGGCGCGGTCGTCTTTGTTATGACATTTGCCTGTACGCAAAACCATATGATGTTTTTGAAAAACGCAATTCACAGCCTGGACTACCATACGATCGAAGCGGCAAAAAATATGGGCTCGTCCGGCGGGGAGATTTTATTTAAGATCGTAATGCCGGTATTAAAGCCTACGTTTTTTGCCATTACGATCCTGACATTTTTAACCGGGCTTGGCGCTATGGCGGCGCCGGTCATTATCGGCGGGGAGAACTTTCAGACGATCAACCCGATGATTATTACGTTTTCCAGGTCTACGTATTCGAGGGAAGTAGCGGCGTTTTTAGCGATTATCCTCGGTGTGGCGACGATTCTGCTGCTGAGTGTATTCAGCAGGATCGAAAAAGGCGGCAACTATATTTCTGTATCCAAGACAAAGGCAAAGCTGACAAAGCAAAAGATCCAAAATCCGCTGCTGAACGTGCTGGCACATGTCACAGCTTATGTGATGTTTGCGATTTATACGGTGCCGATTGTACTGGTCGTACTGTACTCGTTCTGTGATTCCTTGACGATCAAGACAGGGGAGCTGACCGCAGCTTCTTTTACTTTGGACAATTATAAAAAACTGTTTACTTCTGCGGAAGCGATTGAACCGTATATTGTAAGTATTGTCTATTCCGTTTTAGCAGCAGTGCTTGCGGCGGCTGTCTCGATTATCTGTGTCCGTTTTGTGCAGAAGTCGAAAAGCAAGCTGACGGTGCTGTTTGAGTACGGCGCGCTGATTCCCTGGCTTTTACCAAGCACATTAATTGCGCTGGGGCTTACCGTGGCATACGGGGATAAAAATCCGCTGATCTTTAATAAAGTGCTCGTGGGAACGACGGTGATATTGCTGATTGGCTATACTGTGATCAAGCTGCCGTTTTCCTACCGGATGATTAAGGCAGCTTTTTTCTCGCTGGACGGTGATTTAGAAGAAGCGGCAAAGTGCATGGGTGCGGGCGCGTTTACAACGATGCGCAAGGTGATCCTTCCGGTCATCTTCCCGATGGTAATGTCGGTCGTGATCTTAAACTTTAACGGGCTTTTGTCAGATTATGATATGTCCGTATTCTTGTATCATCCGCTGCTACAGCCGCTTGGCATCGTAATTAAGGCAGCGTCCGATGAGTCCGCGTCCGTGGATGCCAGGGCAATGAGCTTTGTCTATACGGTTGTGCTGATGATCTTATCATCTATTGCACTGTATTTCGGACAGGGCAGCGGTATGGATAAGATTCGAAAAATCAGGCAGAAACGGCTGGAACGACGGGTCATAAAAAATTAATTTATAGAACAGGAAACGAAGAAACAAAAAGAAAGGGGGATTCGTATGGGACAGTGGTTTTTGAATTTGGTCAGTGAGGCAGAACAGATGCATTTGTTTTCCAGTATCCTGCGGCTCTCCCTTTCGATTTTGTGCGGGGGAATCCTTGGCATTGAGCGCGGCAAGGCAAACCGTTCGGCTGGAATGCGCACGTATTCGCTCGTATGCATGAGCGCGGCGCTTGTAATGCTGACAGGGGAATATATGTACGAAGCGTTCGGCACAGGAGATCCCGCCAGGCTGGGCGCGCAGGTTGTCAGCGGCATCGGTTTTCTAGGGGCAGGCAGTATTATTATTGAAGGAAATACAAAAATCAGAGGACTGACAACAGCGGCAGGCTTGTGGTCTGCCGCATGTATCGGACTGGCGATTGGGATCGGGTTTTATGTCGGCGGCATCCTGGCGACGGGGGCGGTGTATATCGTCGTAACCAAGTTCCGCGGCATATCCGATCACTTTACGCACAATGATATGTGGATGCGTGTCTATATTGAATTTCATGAAGTGGCAAACATTCAGGAGATCCGCTCTGCCGCGCAGGCATTTGGGCTAAAGGTTGGAAATGTCATCTTAAACGAGCCAAAAGACGGCAGTGTGTACAATGCGGTTATCTCCTTAAGACTCCCGGAAGACCGCAGCAGTGCGCAGGCCGTGTATTATTTGGAAAAGATGCCGGGGGTCTATACGGTAAAGCAGATTTATTAAATGACAATGTTTTTGCTAGAGCGAACAAATTTGGATTGCTTTGGTAAATTTTTACAGGAAGGGACGCCAGGAGAGAGGATGTGCCTCCCCTGGCTGCGTCCGTTCCAGAATGCCAAGAATCCCTAAGTATCCTGCTGTTACGCCCTGGCTGTGTCCGGTCGCGGCACCTAGTTCGCTGCCTGCTGGCAGCTAAAGGTGCCGCTTGGCTGCGCCCCTGGTTTTTTCGCAGAATACTAAGGGCTTCTAAGCATTCTTCCAAAGCCGCAGCCAGGGGAGACACATCCTCTCTCCCGGCTGCTTTTCGTAAATGCTGCGAAACAAGCTCAATATGGTTTGTTCGCTCTGGTTGCCTTGCAGAATGCCAAGGGCTTCTAAGTATTCTTCCAAAGCCACAGGAAAGCCCTGCCAATCTCCTTTCACGGCTGTCTTTCGCAGGTGTTACAAGAAAAAATACTGCACACAATGCACAACATATCTGTCTGCCAGCATCCTGCTTTTTATTGGACAGAAAATTAGAACTTGGAAAAGACAGCCGGAGGAAGGGGTGCGGGGCTTGCTTTCTGAGACGTTGGAAAAATGTTAGGGGCCCTTGGCGTCCTGCCAGATAATCAGGGGCGCAGCCAAGCGGCACCTTTAGCTGCCAACAGGCAGCGAACTAGGTGCCGCGACCGGACACAGCCACAGCGTAGCAGCAGGATGCTTAGGGCTCCTTACATTTTGGAAAAGGAACAGAAAGCAAGCCCCGCACCCCTTCCTCCAGCGTCCCCAAAAAAAACCTACCCCTGATAATTACGATAAAACCAATACATCCCAATCAAACAGCAACCTCCCGCCGCGCACGCAATGCCAAGATGCATCAAAAGCTGTCTGACGCTCAGCGCAAACCCCCAGTTTACAGGCAGGTAAAACGGCATCGAAGTCATAATATGCGAAAAAGCGTTTAAAATACTCCTGTTTAAAAACGGCACCAGCATTTTGGATAAGACGTTCATCCATGCATAAGGAATGCAAAAAACGATAAGCGATACGATCACAGAAAGAAAGGCATTCTGGCACAAGGCGGAGATCAGAAGCGTTGTGCTTGTAAGCAGCGCCAGCCCCGCAAGTCCCAGGGCAAAGGAAAACAGGAAAAACCCAAGGATTGTTGCCGGATAATACCCGATCTGCGTGACGCCGATAAAAACAGGAGAGGCGTCAAGCCCCTGCGTGCCGTACACAATGTAGTAGAGCAGCCATAAATAGACGCTAAACAGGCTGTATACAATCGTGACAAGAAAAAGCGCCGCGGCTGCTTTTAACCAGATGCCGCTTTGCCTGCCTCTTTTTGTGGATAACAGGATATTAGCCGTTTTCAGCGAATATTCTTCCGAAAATACCGGAGACAGCCCGATTATAAACAGGACGAACATCGCCATCACCGTTATAAAGGAATGTGTTTCTTTCAGGTCGTTCCATCCATAAGTGTAGTCAAACACAAACGAATCGTTGAAAAGCGGTGCGATATTGGATTCCCAATATTCTTTCTGAAACTGCACCTGATCCGAGAAAGGCACGTTCAACTGGTTATAATTGGTAGTGCATATTGTCAGGTAGTTGTTGCAGAAATTACCGATATAGGCATCTTTTTGCGGATCATAGTAATAAAATCCAAAATCTTCCAATATGCTTTGTGCCGTCTGTTTTGTAAAAATGCCGGCATAGCCTGCGGTAAGCTGGCGGTCGAGGTTAATTGCCTGCTGTCCGCGATAAATCTGTCCGTCAATCGTTACGGTATAGCTGCCGCGTTCCGCAAACAGCCGCCACCCGATAAATAGTGCCAGCAAAAACAGCCCAAACCAGACGATTTTGCGGGATGCCATTTTATACAATTCGTCTTTCAAGATCGTTCGCATATTCCGATACCTCCTCAAAATAATATAAGTATACATCTTCTAGCCCTGGTTCGGCGGCGACAGCGCCTTTAAACGGACAGGAGTGTGAAATCAGCCGAAGATGCACCTTGCCGTCCGTATGCTTTAGGCTGCTGACAGGGCAGGATGCCTGGATACGTTCCGCCACTTTTGGCGTGGCAAGGCATTCCCATACGTGGCCGCGGATGCTTTCGGTAATCGCCTGTGCCGTGCCGTGCTTGATAATCTGTCCATGCTTAATCAGCAGGATTTCGTCAGCAATATATTCGATATCAGATACAATATGTGTGGATAAGATCACAATTCGGTCTTTGGACAGCGCGCTGATCATATTTCGGAAGCGAATGCGTTCCTTTGGGTCTAAGCCCGCGGTCGGCTCGTCCAGAATTAAAATCTCAGGGTCGTTCAAAAGCGCCTGCGCAATGCCAAGCCGCCGCAGCATTCCGCCGGAAAAGGTGCGGATTTTCTGTTTCCCGGTATCGGAAAGCCCGACGAGCTCTAACATTTCCTGCGCTTTGTTTTTTGCCAGGTCTTTGGGAAGCGCCTTTTGCGCCGCTAAATATTCCAAATACCGCCTGGCACTAAAGCTTGGATAGTAGCCAAAATCCTGCGGCAGATATCCGAGTATCCTGCGGTATTCACCGTCAAGCTGCCCGATTTCCATTCCATTGTAGCTGATCTCGCCGGCAGTCGGTTTTAAGATGCCGCACAGCATACGCAGCAGGGTGGTTTTTCCGGCTCCGTTTGCGCCGAGAAATCCGTATACGCCGGTTTTCATCCTGATCGATACGTTGTCTACAGCGATTTTTTGTTTAAATTGTTTCGTAACTCTGTCTAAGAAAAGTTCAGGCATAACAACACTCCTTTACGATAAAATGCGGCAAAGCCGGTCGCCGGTCTTCATATGATAAAAAATCCAGCAGATTTCCAGTATGAGCAGCACGCATCCAGCGACCGATAAGTGTACCCATACCAGCCGGTATGCAGGCAGGTAAGCATCCCTCCAAAATACCGGAAACAAGGCGCACAAGGCGCTGACCAGTACACAAGAAAGCTGGCGGAAGGAGGATGCCATACTGCGTGCGTGAGCCAGCATGTGCAGGCAAAAGATCTCAGACCATAAAAACGGCACAAGCAGGTACAGCAGGCAGACAAAAATGCCGGTTTCCAGGCGGCTTTCCAGGCACCCGCTCAAAAATCCGAGCAAGAACAAGTCAAACAGCCCCGCTTCGAGCATTCGGATGCAGACGACCTGCTTTAAGTCAAAGTATAGCGTCATTTCGAGCTCTGCCATATGCCAGGAAAAAAGCTGTACAATGCTGCTTAAGCAGATATTTCCTGCAAATACGATAAATACAGAACAAACAGAAAGCGAAACGGTATGGTCAGCTCCTTTTCTGCCAGTCCATAAAACCAAAAGAAACACACAAAGCAGAATTGCGCCCTGCGTCGCCCAGTGCTGCCAGGTATGAAACCGCATTTGGCAAAAGATCTGTTCCAAAAAGGCAGGGCGTTTTTGAATGTGCTTTTGTGCGACTGCCTGGCGTACCGCAAGCAGGCTTTCTGCTTTTTTGCCCGCATCCGGTAAAAACCGCCAGGACGCGTCTTGGAATACTGTTTGCTGTTTGTGTTTCCTACAATCCATAAAAATCCTCCTTATATAATATTTTTTGAAGCTTTAAAATCCCCTGGTTGACCCTGGATTTTACCGCGGCGCAGCTTGCGCCTGTCATTCGCGCGATTTCTCGGTTTTTATAGCCGTAAAAATGATGCAGCAGTACCGCTTCTCTTTGGAGGGGCGGCAGCGTGCGCAGTGCTTCGCAAAGAAGCAGGCTGCTTTCGCGGGATGTTTTGTCTGAAACAGAAGCTTCTTCGAATATAGTTTCGGCAGCGTGGTCTTGCTCCTGCGCTTTTAAGCGGCTATAATTTCTGCACAGGTTCATCGCGATGGTCAAAAGATAGCCTTTTAGATTTTTGTATTTATAATTTTCCACATAGCGGATAAAGCGCAGAAACGTCTCCTGTGCCAGATCGTATGCGTCATCCCGGCTTCCAGTCTGGTAACAGCAAAAATAATAAATATCATCATAATATTTTTCGGCAATCTCATTTAAGTATTCTTTTTGTCCGTGCTGAATGCGAAGGACAAGCTCACGGTCTTCCAAAACAGGTTCTCCTTTCTGGGCAGATGCCCGTTTCTGTATGGTGCAGACGTCTTACACTTAATATAACCGAATAGAGGATAAAAACGATTTAAACAATCGATAAAAAGTTAGAAAAAAATTTTGAAAAAATTTGCAAAAAGTTGTTGACAAATGGAAAAAAAGAATGTATTATATCTCTTGCGTCGCGGTTGAGGGGCGCAAAGCTACAGGGGCTTATAGCTCAGCCGGTTAGAGCGCACGCCTGATAAGCGTGAGGTCGGTGGTTCGAGTCCACTTAAGCCCATCTGCAAAACAGAAAAAGTTTGTGCAGACAGATGCATAAGATTTTTGTGTACTGGATACAATAACAGCGGCAAAAAGAAAATGCAAAAAATAAAAAAAGCTGTTGACAAAAAACAGCAAAAGTGATAATATGTAGCAGTTGCAAAAAGTCAGCACAACAAACTTTGAAAAATAAAAAAGTAAAAAAAG
>Ga0137308_100842_pt1 | contig 40180 bp, 37 predicted proteins | sample Inofrocosms_June_FD_97181 | JGI IMG/M metagenome (GOLD analysis project Ga0137308, IMG submission 97181) | Mouse cecal microbial communities from Vienna, Austria - N-Acetylneuraminic and N-Acetylglucosamine D2O microcosms_June | ecosystem: Host-associated > Mammals > Digestive system > Large...
CACAAGAGGTGCCGACTACTATCGGAGGTAATCATTATGACCAATCAGAGTACAATTGATAAATTGATTGAAATGCGCCTTACATCAATGGCAGATGCATTCCGTAACCAGCTTGATGAACCAAAGTTCAAGGAGATTCCCTTTGAAGATCGATTCGGTATGCTGATAGATATCGAATACAGCAATCGTAAAAACAATCGTCTGAAAAGACTGATAAAGAATGCCGGATTCGACCAGCCGGAAGCATGTATCATGGATATCAACTACACTTCCGGGCGCAAGCTGAACAAGGAGCTGATTAACAGACTTGCAACTTGTGAGTATATATCTGAACACCGGAATCTTTTTATTACCGGTGCTACAGGCTGTGGTAAGACTTACATGGCCTGTGCCTTTGGCATGGAGGCCTGTAAGCAGTATTACAATACGAAGTATGTCCGCCTTCCAGATATGCTTATCGATTTAGAGATCGCAAGGACAGAAGGTAACTATAGAAAGGTCATGGCAAAATATGCCCATCCTTTGGTTCTGATTCTTGATGAATGGCTTCTTTTAAAGCCTGCAGACTCAGAACAGAAAGATATCTTCGAACTCCTTCACAGAAGACGCAGGAAATCATCTACGATTTTCTGTTCCCAGTATGAGTTCGAGGAATGGTATGACCAACTTGGTGGCGATGCCAGTCCTTTGGCAGATGCAATCATTGACCGTATTGCCCATGACAGTTATCGTATCAATATCACAAGCATTGATGCCGAACATGACATCTCAATGCGTGAGGTATATGGCTTAGACAAAACATTACGCGAGTAAACTCGCACAAGTGGTTTCCGTTAGTCCGGACAGGCGGTTTCCTGCCTGCCGGACTTGCGGTGTTACCGCACGAGAATATTCAGGGATACTGGGAGAGGTAAAACGCGCACATAAAACACCGATTAGACGATGGAAAAACGCGCAAGATGCTGAATTGTTCGGCGGGAGAACGAGTAAAACTGCATATGTTTATTTCGCAAAAATTGTATATCTATACATTTGTATAAATTAGATACTTGCAAACTTGCGTTTTGGTTTATCTGATTGGATGTTAAAATACTTTTCAATTTATGTCTATATAATACGAGGAGAAAAAAGAATGAAAATGTGGACATTCGTAGAGCTGCACGGACAGCAGGCAACTTTGACGGATGGTAAAGGTCTCTGAATATCCGACTGGTCAAATGAATGTGATTACAACACACTAAAAAAGGTGTAGCAGAGGGCTATAACGGGTGATATTCTAAATTCTAGGACACGCAAACCGCATAAACACTGGGTTTGCAAAATTTTAATAAAATAATTAGCACTCACCCCTTGACAGTGCTAACAATAAGCTGTATTGTGATAGTGTAAATAGAACAGATTGACACAAAGCATCTGCAACATCAAGGAGGTGGATGATATGAACTTAACGAAATTTACGCAGAAATCCATACAGGCGGTAGAAGGGTGTGAAAAGCTTGCCTACGAGTACGGCAACCAGGAGATCGAAGAAGAGCACCTGTTATACAGCCTGCTTACCATTGATGACAGCCTGATTCTCAAGCTGGTTGAGAAGATGGAGATACAGAAAGAATACTTTACGAACCGTGTGGAACAGGGGCTTTCCAAGCGCACAAAGGTGCAGGGCGGGCAGATTTTCATCGGACAGGACTTAAATAAGGTTCTGATCGGTGCGGAGGACGAGGCAAAGGCGCTGGGCGACGAGTATGTGTCGGTGGAGCATCTTTTCCTCGCCATGTTAAAACACCCGAATAAGGAGATCAAGGAGATTTTCCGGGAGTTCGGCATCACGAGGGAGCGGTTTTTGCAGGCGCTCTCCACCGTGCGGGGCAACCAGCGGGTGACTTCGGATAACCCCGAAGCGACTTATGACACCTTGGAGAAATACGGGCAGGATCTGGTGGAGAAGGCGAGAGACCAGAAGCTTGACCCCGTGATCGGCAGGGATACCGAGATCCGCAACGTGATTCGGATTCTGTCAAGAAAGACGAAGAACAACCCCGTATTAATCGGGGAACCGGGCGTGGGAAAGACGGCGGTGGCGGAAGGGCTGGCGCAGCGGATTGTCCGGGGCGACGTGCCGGAAGGACTGAAAGATAAGAAGATTTTTTCGCTTGACATGGGCGCACTTGTGGCGGGCGCGAAGTATCGCGGCGAGTTTGAGGAGCGTCTGAAAGCGGTTTTGGACGATGTGAAAAACAGCGACGGACAGATTATTCTCTTTATCGACGAGCTGCACACGATTGTGGGCGCCGGCAAGACCGACGGCGCCATGGATGCGGGCAATATGTTAAAGCCCATGCTGGCGAGGGGCGAGCTGCACTGTATCGGCGCGACAACGCTGGACGAGTACCGTCAGTATATCGAGAAGGACGCGGCGTTGGAGCGGCGGTTCCAGCCGGTTATGGTGGAGGAGCCGACGGTGGAGGACACCATTTCGATCCTCCGCGGGCTGAAAGAGCGCTATGAGGTTTATCATGGGGTCAAGATCATGGACAATGCGCTGGTGAGCGCGGCTGTGCTGTCAAACCGCTATATCTCCGACCGCTTTTTGCCGGATAAAGCGATTGATCTGGTGGACGAGGCGTGCGCGTTGATCAAGACCGAGCTGGACTCCATGCCGACGGAGCTGGATGAGCTGCGCCGCAGGGTGATGCAGCTGGAGATCGAGGAGACAGCTCTGAAAAAGGAGGACGATCATTTAAGCAGAGAGCGGCTTGCCAATCTGCAAAAAGAGCTGGCAGAGTTGAAGGAAGAGCTGCAAAACCGCATGGCACAGTGGGAGAATGAGAAGGCCTCCGTGGAAAAACTTTCCAAAATCAGGGAGGAGATCGACGAGGTCAACAGCCGGATCCAGATCGCCCAGAGAGACGGAGATTATGAGAAGGCGGCGGAATTAAGCTATGGTAAGCTGCCAGCATTAAAGCAGCAGTTGGAGATTGAAGAGGACAAGGTCAGCGCGGAGGAGCTTTCGCTTGTACACCAGAGCGTATCCGACGAGGAGATTGCAAAAATCATTTCCCGCTGGACGGGCATCCCGGTGTCAAAGCTGACGGAGAGCGAGAGGAACAAGACGCTGCATCTGGACGAGGAACTGCACAAGAGGGTGATCGGACAGGACGAGGGCGTGACAAAGGTAACAGATGCTATTATTCGTTCCAAGGCGGGAATCAAGGATCCCACAAAGCCTATCGGTTCTTTCCTGTTCCTCGGTCCTACCGGCGTAGGAAAGACGGAACTGGCAAAGGCGCTGGCGGCTTCGCTGTTTGACGACGAGACGAACATGGTCCGTATCGACATGAGCGAATATATGGAGAAGTATTCTGTCTCCAGGCTGATCGGAGCGCCTCCCGGATATGTGGGTTATGAGGAGGGCGGCCAGTTGACGGAGGCAGTCAGAAGAAAGCCCTATTCGGTTGTGCTCTTTGATGAGATCGAGAAGGCACATCCCGATGTATTCAACGTGCTTCTGCAGGTGCTGGACGACGGCCGGATCACGGATTCTCAAGGGCGGACGGTGGATTTCAAGAATACGATCCTGATTATGACTTCCAATATCGGGGCGGAGTATCTGCTGGACGGGATTGACGCGCAGGGGGCGATCACGGAAGAGGCGAAGAAACTGGTGATGGGCGATCTGCGGAACCATTTCCGGCCGGAGTTTTTGAACAGGCTGGATGAAACGATCCTGTTCAAGCCTCTGACGAAGGAAAATATTGGCGGTATCATCCGTCTGATCGTGGACGATCTCAACAGAAGGCTGGCGGATCGGGAGCTTTCTATCGAACTTACGCCCGAGGCGGAAGCATTCGTTGTGGAAAACGCTTATGACCCGGTATATGGAGCGAGACCGTTGAAACGGTATATCCAGAAGTATGTGGAGACATTGTCCGCGAAGCTGATTCTCTCAGATCAGGTGAATGCGAAGGACGTGATTCTGATCACGGTGGAGGATGGCGCGCTGGCGGCGCGGAGAAAAGTGTGAAGGAAAACACTATGACGGGAAGATTAAAAAATAACAGGCGAACAGAAGGAGTAGATTAAAAGCGCTTGTTATGATATGGGTTATAATTAAGGGAAATTAATAGAGAACAGACCCGGCGTTGGAGTTGGAATCCAAAACGCCGGGCCTTTTTTCGTATCGGCGAAGAGGCGGGTGCCAGAAGGGAGCAGAGGTGATGCAGGTTATGGTAATGGCATGAAATATTGACGGCAGGAAGTGACGGCGAGTGTGGCCAGTGGAGCGATAAGCAGGAACGCAGGGGCAGAACAGGCTGGCAAGTTGTCTGCAAATGTGGTATGGTAGGAGAGAAGGTTAAAAGCAATAATTGACTTATGTGGTCATTGCTTTACATGAAAAGGAATGCAAAATAGTTGCGATGAAACAAAAAACGCCTGTGATTAAAATACGATTTAGCGAAATAGAACGAGAAAAGGACGAAAAGAGCAACGAAAGCTGTGGATAAGCCGCTGCTTTTGCGAAATGCTAAATCATAATTTAGCATAGAGAGCGGCAGCCATTTTGAATGGATGAGAAAACGGCGGGCGTTTTTGTAAAAGAGAAAGGAAACAGGAGGTAAGTATGAGATATCCGGCATTTTTACAGGAAAACGGGACGATCGGGTTTGTGGCGCCGTCCTTTGGCTGCGCGACAGAGCCTTACAAAAGCGGATTCCTGAACGCGCAGAAGAGATGGAATGAGCAGGGATTTCATTTACAGCTTGGCCAGAACTGCTATGTGGAGGAGGGCGTGGGAATCAGCAATACGCCGAGGAAGTGCGGGGAAGAGCTGACCGCCTATTACTGCGATAAAAATAACGACTGTCTCATTTCCTGCGGGGGCGGAGAGCTGATGTGTGAGATTCTGGATTACGTGGATTTTGAGCAGATCAGGCAGGCGCCCCCGAAATGGTATCTGGGATATTCGGACAACACGAATTTTACGTTTCTCCTGACGACGCTGTGCGATGTGGCTTCTGTGTACGGCTCCTGTGCGGCGGCCTTCGGGATGGAGCTATTACACCCGTCATTGAATGATGCAATGCTGCTTCTTCAAGGGAAAAAGCTTACAATGCAGGGGTATGACAAATGGGAGAGGGAATCTTTGAAGGATGAGGAGCATCCTTATGTACCGTACAATTTGACAGAAACATCTGTTATTAAATATTATCTGCCGGACGGCAGGACGAATGTGGAGAGCCTGCGGGGCACGGCGGCGAAGTATGCCGGGCAGGATGAGGCAGGTCAGCCATCGCTGTTGGAGAACCGGGAATGCAGAAAGGCGTTGCTACAGGAGAGTGCGGAGTTCCCGGCGGGTGAAAATGTCGAATTCGGCTTCTCGGGTCGGCTTCTCGGCGGCTGCATGGACTGCCTGGTCAATTTTCTGGGCACCCGCTATGATAAAGTGACGGAATTTGTGGAGCGTTATAAAGAGGATGGCATTATCTGGTTTTTGGAGGCGTGCGATCTGAACCTGATGGGCATACGCCGCGCCATGTGGCAGATGGAACATGCTGGGTGGTTCAAATACTGCAAAGGCTTTCTGATCGGCAGACCGAGGCTTGGCATGGGCGTGGAAGAGTTTGGCATTGACAGCTATCAGGCGGTCTGGGAGATGCTGTACCCTTATCATGTGCCGGTGCTTATGGATCTGGATATCGGGCATCTTCCGCCTTCCATGCCGTTGATCTGCGGCAGCATGGCAAACGTGGCCAGCGACGGGAAGACTTACCGTGTGGAGATGGAGCTGAAATGACAGAGCGGCGTGTGTGGTAAATGGTGATGTAAGTATTGCGGTTAGCAGAGTAAAGCGGTTGAGAAAATGGATGAACCTGCTGTTTATTCTGAAGGTGGATATATAATGGAAGGCTGATAGCAAAATTTATGGAAAGGACAGGAAAAATGATACCGAATGACCCTGTGATGTTGCTGAGTTATGTAAACTTAAAGCTTCGGGATTTTTACACAAATCTGGATGCGCTCTGCGAGGATCTTGACGCGGATCGTAATGAGATAGTCGAAAAACTGGCTGGAATTAATTATCATTACGATGAGGAGAAAAATCAGTTTGTCTGAGCAAATAAAAATTACAATTGTTATGCATGACGAAAAACCGAAAGCTCACAAAGACGGAGAAGCTGTCGGAGAAATGACGCTGACACAGGAGTCAGATTTGACATTGATGCCGGTTTTGCTGAAAAACGGACTTATGGACGGCAGTTTTTGCGGAGGCAGGGGGGACTGTGGGAGGTGTGTTGTTCAGTTCCTGAAGGGTGCGCCGCTGCCTACAGGGATTGAGAGAAGCCGCCTGGAGCCGGAAGAACTGCGGCAGGGCTACAGGCTGGCGTGTGTGACCAGACCGAAAATGGACTGTATAATCAGCATCGTCGAAACAGAGAAGGTGGATATACCTATTGTCACAGAGATGAATCTGCTGTCAGAAGATATTGACTTATGTGGTCGAATAAATAACTTATCTGAAAATCAAAAATCATTTGTTACACAATCCGATATGCGAGAAAAAGCAGGATCGGAAAACAGGCAAAAAAAATATTCTGTTATCCTGGAAAGAAAATCGGATGTTATTCAAAATGCAGAGACGGCTAAAAAAGCCGGATTAAAAAAGAGTGACCGCTATATCATTGCAGTTGATCTGGGAACCACCACGATCGCCATGCAGCTTAAGGAGGCGGAGACGGGTGGCGTCACCGACACCTATTGTGAAATAAATCCCCAGCGGAAATACGGTACAGATGTGCTGGCGCGGATACAGGCGTCTGCTGACGGGCAGGGAGAGGAGCTGCGCAGACTCGTCTGTGGGGTGATTTTAAGAGGGCTTGGGCAGTTTGCGGAGAATCTGTTCAAAAAAGCGGATGAGGAAACATTGCCGGATGAGTCGGTTCCTGTGAGGGAGAATGGAAAGGGAACAGGCGTCGTGGAAGAAAGTGTGTCTCAAAAATGGGACTTGGTGGATCAGAGCCATAAGGAGAAGGGAAACGCAGGGAAAATTCTCTGCATGTGCATAGCCGGGAATACGGCAATGGAGCATCTGTTGCTCGGAATAGATGCATCTTCGCTCGGGAGAGCGCCTTTCGTGCCTGCGGAGAAGGGGTTGCAGAACATAACGACGGCACGCCTTTTTGCGGGAATGGGGGCTCTGCCAGAAAACCTGCACATAACAGGTGGCGGGGCGTTTTCCGATATGCCGGTCTACGTTGCGCCCTGTATGAGCGCTTTCGTGGGAGGAGATATCGTGGCAGGGCTGTATGAGCTGGGATTGCTTCCTGACAGGCAGACGGAGAATAAAGAGAGACCTGGAAAGGCGGCGCTGTTTATTGACCTGGGCACTAACGGTGAGATGGCGATTACCGACGGACAGCGCATGATCGTGACCGCCACGGCGGCGGGACCTGCTTTTGAAGGAGATGGTACGATGATGGGGACAGATCGGATTGCGCTCACGGCACAGCTACTGCGGAGGGGCATATTGGATGAGACGGGGCTTTTGGCGGAGCCGTATTTTACAGAAGGCGTGCGGATAGAAGGTGCGAGGGAAGCCGTTGCGACGGGTAAACAGATAAAGAGCAGCTGCTATTTTAAACAGAAAGATGTGCGTGGTCTGCAGATGGCAAAGGCGGCGATCCGTGCGGGTGTGGAGATATTATGGGAAGAGATGGGGCGTCCCGGGATAGAAAAAGTTTTTCTTGCCGGAGGCTTCGGTTATTATCTGGATGTGGAGGCGGCAGTCGCTGTCGGTCTTTTGCCCGCCCATTTGCGCGGCAGGGTGCTGGCGGCAGGGAATACGTCGCTTGCAGGGGCGTATGAGCTGGGGCGTGATCTGTGCGGGAAGCGACTGGATGCAGCCGTATTGGAAGAGAGAACCTGTCTGGCGGAAAGCATAAACTTGGCGGAGACGAAACGGTTTGAGGGACTTTATCTGAAATATATGGATCTGGGGGAGAACTAGGGAGGAGCGGTTTAAGGTTTGGTTAAGGTCGCGCCTCTTTTCTTTTAAGATAAGCGTGTTATTCTGATATAGTAAACAAGATGACATTCCCATACAGGGGATATCGGCTATAGGGAGGAAACAAAAACATGTGGACGAGAAGTAAGTTAAAGGAAGTGGCGAAAGCAGCCCTGCACAGGAATTATTGGAAAATCGTGCTGGTGTCTGTAATTCTTATGCTGCTGGGCTGTGAGACGGGGGGGTTAAGCTTCCACAAAACCGTCCGCAACAGCGGTACAGAGACGGATGCAGCGGAATCATATGAAAGCGGTTTTATGCCGGCCGGGAAGAAAAGCGTTGTTGCGGTAAAAAAGCGTGCCGATTCGGATAAGGTGACGGTAGAGACGATCGGTGGCGGGGAGTTTGCAAGCGAGGAAATAGAGATCAATTTTTTTGAGGGCATGATTGTCGGATTGGTGACGGTTATTGTTTTCCTTATTATCTTTGTGATTGTCCTTGCGGCTATTCTGGCTTTTGATATCTTTCTGATCAATCCGTTCAGCGTGGGCGGCAAGCGTTTTATGGTAAAGAGCGTGGAGAATGTGGCGCAGGTAAAAGAGATCACCTATGGGTTTGACCACTCCTACAAAAATATTGTCAGGGTAATGTTCCGCATGGATCTGAGTATCTTTTTGTGGACACTGCTGCTTATCATACCAGGTGTTATAAAAATGTATGAATACTATATGGTACCCTACATCCTGACCGAAAATCCGAACATGGAGTATAAGGCGGCGATGCAGATGAGCCGTGATATGATGGAAGGAAATAAGTGGAAGACGTTTGTCCTTGGGCTGTCGTTTATTTTGTGGCATATACTGGGCACGCTCACTTTTGGGATTGTGGAGGTGCTATATGTGCAGCCGTATCGCAATCTGACCTTTGCCGCGCTGTACTGCCAGCTTAGAGATACACGTGTTATGAATAATTCGGAAATACCTGTATATGGGCAGTATGACATGAACGGAACCGCAAATGGACAGTATGGCATGAACGGACAGTATGGGGCAGATGGAGACAGAAACGGGCAGCAGTGGTAACTTGCGTAGAAAATGAGGAACGAAATGGCTTACAAAATATTGGTGGCAGATGACGAGGCGGAGATACGGGAGGTACTCCGCCTGTATCTGGAAAAAGAAGGATATGAGATTGTGGAGGCAGCGGACGGCACGGAGGCTGTCAGGCTTATAAAAGAGGAGCAGATCGATCTGGCGCTTCTGGATATTATGATGCCGGGAATGGATGGATATCGGGTGTTACGAAGTATCCGGGAAGAAAATAATCTGCCTGTGATTATGCTTTCGGCTAAAAGCAGTGATTCTGATAAAATTCTGGGTCTGGATCTGGGCGCGGACGATTATATCACGAAACCGTTCGTTCCGCTTGAGGCTGTGGCGCGGGTAAAGTCCAATCTAAGGCGTTTTTATGCGCTGGGCGCCGGCGAAAACCGAAGCGGGCAGGGAGGGGTCTTGAAGGTAGGAAATCTGCGGCTGGAGCCGGACTCCTGTCTGCTGTACCGGGATGGGGAGCGGATTGAATTGACTTCGGTGGAATTTCGGATTATGAAACTTTTTATGGAAAATCCGGGCAGGGTGTTTACCAAGCAGCAGATTTTTGAGGCTGGCTGGGAGGAGGCGTACATGGTTTCCGACAACAATGTGATGGTATGTATCTCCAAGCTGCGTGCCAAACTGGAGCAGAATGGCATGGGGTATATCCGGACGATCAGAGGGCTGGGATACCGTATGGAAAAAGAGTGAGGACAGCCAGGGATGAAAAGAAGCGTAAAATGGTTTCTGGTACAGAGCTTTCTTGTGATTTTGTTCTGCATCTACTGGAGCGTGGAGGCAGTAAACCTTCTCTATAAAGTGTTTATTTCTCCGGCGGTGCTGGAGTTTTTGAAAAGCCAGCAGATTGAAATTACGGGAAACAGTAATATGCTGGCCTGGCTATTACAGGTGTTGTTTTATTTTCTGGCGGGGTTTCTGCCGTCGGGAGTCAGAGAGTGGATGCAGCAGAAGATTGAGAAGGCTATGGGCGGCAGCATGAGTATTCAGGTCACGTCGCCGCTTTACAGCGGTGGGTGGGGCGTAGTGCTGCGCATTATGATCATTGGGGGAATTATCGGGCTTTTGCTGATCAGGATGCTTCCTTATCTGGTGGGGACATTCTGTTACTTGCGGATCGTAAGTGGACAGTTTGATGAACTGCTTATGCAGGAGGAGGCACAAAAGCTTGCCAGGGATCAGCGGCGGAACCTGATGCTTTCAGATATCGCCCACGACATCAAAACGCCGATTACCACGATCTGCGGATACAGCAAGGCGCTTTCCGAAGGAATCGTGGAGGAGAAGGACAGGCAGCCCTATCTGGATGCGATTTACGCAAAAGCCATGCGTATGGATGAATTACTCACCCTCCTTTTTGAGTATGTGAAGCTGGAGAGCGAGGGTTTTGTCATGCATAAGGAGCCCGGGGATCTGGCAGAGTTTACAAGGGAGATAGCGGCGCATCTCTACGCGGATTTTGAGGACAGGGATATGGAACTTGTGCTGGACATCCCGGAGGAGAAAGTGCCTTTTGAGATGGACAGACTGCAGTTTGGACGGGCGATTACGAACCTGCTTACCAATGCGGTCCGCTATGGTAAGGCGGGCGGCAGGGTGCTTGTACGCCTGTGTGAGTCTGAACTGACCGTGGCGGATGATGGGGAGCCGATAGATCCCGACTTTGCAGCACATATTTTTGAACCGTTTACGAGGGGAGACAAGGCCCGCTCTACGAATGGCGGCAGTGGCCTGGGACTTGGCATCGCCAAAAAAATTGTGGAGATGCACGGCGGAAGGCTGCTTTTGAACCAGAGATTTGGAGAAGGGTATACGAAAGCCTTTCAGATAAGGCTGCCAGGATAGCACGTGAAACTGAATCTGTCGCGAAACTCTGGCATATATATGGTAGAGAAAAGAAGTTTGTGGGTGCTGGCGCTTGATAAAGGTAAGAAAAGGAATGCTGACGGTTGTCGTACTTGCAGTTATTGTGATTGCGTGCAGTCTGAATGGGATGTCGGGAGAGGGTGAAGCGATAGGTGCTATCAAACACATATCGGGTGTTATTAATGAAAGGGAAGAGGTGGATACTCGCAAAATAGCGATTACATTTGATGATGGCCCACATCCGTATTATACGGAACAGCTTTTGGACGGGTTAAAGGAACGGGGAGCAAAGGCCAGCTTTTTCGTTATGGGAAAGCAGGCGGAAGCTTATCCGGAGCTGATTCTCCGAATGCATGAGGAAGGGCATCTGGTCGGCAACCATACATACAGTCACATGCAGCTGGGAAAAAATAACAGGGAAACTTTTAAGGTAGAACTGGTCAGGACAAACGAGCTGCTTTTGGACATTACGGGGGAGGAGCCGCAGTATGTGAGGCCGCCATACGGGAGCTGGGATAAAAGCTTTGAGACAGAGCTTATGATGATTCCCGTACTCTGGACGATCGATCCTATGGACTGGTGCAGCAGCGATGTGAAAGGAATTGTCGGTGAAGTTACGGAAAAGGCGGAGGAGAATGCAGTCATTTTGATGCACGACGAGTACAAGTCCAGCGTGACGGCGGCTCTTGAGATTGTGGATATTCTGCAGAAGCAGGGGTATGAATTTGTGACGGTGGATGAAATACTGTTCGATTAAACGCTGTGGCAGCAAGGAAAGGTATTGGACTTTTTCTGCATAATCGTGTAATATAGTACAATGAATAAAAAACGGCGATTTAAGTAAGTCAGGGCAAAAGGAAAAAGAAATACATGGAGACAACCGACAGAACGGACGAAGAGAACGTACCCGTAAAGGATACAGATAAAGAACGCTTAAAAAGCGGGAAAAAGAAAAGAAGGCGCACCATAGACAAGGCGAAGGTGGCGAAAAACAAACGGAAAATTAAGGAAAAGAAAGCAAGGCAGAGAGCAGGGCAGGCACAGGACAGAGGCGCCGGAAACGGGAGAAAGCGATGGATCATTGTGGCGGCCTGTGCTGTTGTGCTCGCGGCTGCTGGAATTGCCGGAGGGTATTTTACACGGCAGCATATGGATATGCTCGCGGCTGAGAGTGCGGCAGTGGAAGCTATGGTACATATGGAGGCAATGAAGTTAGCCGAGTACAGCAAGACCCAGCACAGGAAAGACAGCGTCAGGCAGAATGCTGGGAAGGATACCACGCGTGCATTGGTGGACGCGGCCCGCTACATGATAGAGGGGATCAAAAACCGTCCAAAGGAAGTGGAGATCACTGCGGAGAACGCGGCAGATTTTGCTGACATTGAAAGCTGCCTGATCAATACGGAGACCGGGAAGGTTGACATAACAATGAAGGCGGGGGATCTTGCGATCAGCGATGACGGGTATTATTATCTTTTTGAGGAAAAGGCATATCAGTCGGAGCTGACAGGCAGTGAGTATATCATAGAGGATCAGAAGGATGTCGATTTGACTTTTTCAGTCAATCTCAATTATAATACAGCGAGCTCCAGACTTTTTTCCAAATTTGTGGTGGCGGTGAAAAAGAACGGGAGTTTTTTTGCGATCACAAAGCCGCATTACATTACGAACCCGGAGGCCATAGCGAAATACAAGCCGTCTTTTGAAAACACATCCTCCAAGAAGGGGCTACTGGTGGATCCGGAGAAGCTGCAGAGTGCGGAACTGGATGACCTGGGTGTGAAGCATGCCGCCTATAATATTCCCCTAAGCCGGATTCTGGGGCAGACGAGCAATGAATATTATCCGACGGTCTACTATACTTATAATGGAAAAAACTATGCTTTTAACGGGCAGATTATTGCGGAGTACGACTATATCTTTACAAACCTTACCAACAGGGGAATTACCACCACGGCGATTGTCTTAAATGATATTTCCGCGCATCCTGAGCTGATTCATCCGAAGGCGCGTTCCGGCGGACATGCGCCCTACTTTGCTTTCAATGCCGCAGATGGGAGCGGGACGGAGACGATTGCGGCGGTCGCGTCGTTCCTGGCCAGCCGTTATTCCGGCACAGGACACGGCAAGGTGATGAACTGGGTGATCGGCAACGAGATCAATGCCAGAAGCGAATGGAATCACATCGAGCATATGAGCACGCCTGCCTATGTGGATGAGTACGCGAGGGCTTTCCGCATCTTCTATAACGCGCTGCTGAGTATTAACGGCAATGCCAGAGTATACATATCCCTGGATCAGCAGTGGGGGAAGAGTCTCTATTCTAAAAACGGGTATGGCTCCAAGGAAATTCTGGACGAGTTCAACAGAAACCTGAAGGAGGAGGGAAATATCGACTGGGGGCTGGCGCAGCATCCCTACAACTATCCGCTGACCAGCGCGAAGGCGTGGCAGAGCAACAGCAAGTATGTGCAGGAGAATGAGAATACGCCGGTGATCACGATCAAGAATCTGCATGTGCTGACGGATTATCTGCAAAAGCCGGAGATGCTGACGGACGACGGAGAGGTGAGACATCTGATCTTAAGCGAGATGGGGTATACATCCTCACAGGGACAGGAACTGCAGTCTGCGTCTTTTGTCTACGCGTATAAGATGATTGAGGCGAACCAGTATGTGGACAGCATGCTCTTTTCCCGGGAGACGGATGCGTCTTCAGAGGTGGCGCAGGGACTGGCACTAGGTATCTGCACGCTGGGCGGCGGCAGGAAATCCATCTATGAGGCTTATAAGTATGTGGATACCCCGGAATCGGCAAAGTACACAGACTTTGCCCTGCGGGTGATCGGTATTTCTAACTGGAATGAAGTGATCAGGAAGCATTGAGGGAAGAGGGGTCAAAATAACTGGGAAACCAGATACTGGTAAATGCTCTGGTTTTTCTTCTGCCAGTTGGCGCAGATGGCAGATGCAGTGTCTTCATCAGGGACGGACAGGGTGATATCCACCACTGTCACGTCCTTTTCTTTTACGAGAAGACGGGCTTCAAATTCGCCGGAGGTAGATTTATAGTAATCCGCACGGATGGCGGATTCGCTGCGCATATCCATCTCGTGATCGGCAAAAAAGCCGGCTATGTCTTCCTTGATGGAGTCGTTGATGCGATTGTCAAAATAGGAGAGCGTACTCCGTCCCTCATCGGTAATTTCCAGATACGTTCGGTTGCGCAGGGATTTTGCCCGGATCAGTTCCGCGTCGGTCAGTTCCGCGATCACCTGCTGCAAGGTCAGAAAGTTTGTGTAATCGCGTCCCAGAATAAAATCGCCGATCTGTGCCTTGGTGAGCGGAAAGGAGACCCGGTCCAGCATGTAGAGGGTAATCAGTTTATAGAGGGTTAATGGATCCTGTGTCATAATGGCTCCTTGTCTGTCTGCTATCCGATGATTTTAAATATGCGACTTTACTGCTTCCGCCACCACTTCGGCTACCTGCGGGTCGAAGGCTTCAGGCATGATATTGTCCTCATTTAACTGGTCTTCCGGTACAAGGGCAGCGATGGCCTGTGCAGCCGCCAGCTTCATCTCCTCCGTGATCTGTACCGCGTGTCCCTCCAGTGCGCCCTTGAAGATGCCGGGGAAAGCGACCACATTGTTGACCTGGTTGGGGAAATCGGAGCGCCCGGTGCCCACAACCCGCGCACCTGCGGCTTTGGCTGCATCCGGCATAATTTCCGGCACGGGGTTTGCCATAGCAAAGAGAATGGAATTCCGGGTCATGGAAGATACCATATCGGGTGTTACAATATTGGGGGCGGAAACACCGATAAAGATGTCCGCTCCTTTCAGGGCATCCGCCAGCGAACCGCTTAGGCCGTCGGGGTTGGTCACTTCCGTCATTTTCTGCTGCATCCAGTTGAGCCCTTCGGTGTCTTTGCCGATAATGCCGGCTTTATCGCACATGATGATGTTGGGGAAACCGTAGGTCAGAAGAAGCTTGGTGATGGCCACACCTGCGCTGCCTGCGCCGTTTACGACCACCTTGCAGTCCTCTTTCTGTTTGCCTGTCACTTTCAGACCGTTGATGATGCCGGCGAGAACCACGATGGCGGTGCCGTGCTGGTCATCATGGAAAACGGGGATGTCAAGGATCTCCTTCAGACGTTCCTCAATTTCAAAACAGCGGGGGGCGCTGATGTCTTCCAGATTGATGCCGCCAAAACTCGGCGCGAGATAAGTCACTGTTTTGATGATTTCCTCCGTGTCCTGTGTATCAAGACAGATCGGTACGGCGTTTATGTTGCCGAATTCTTTGAACAACACCGCCTTGCCTTCCATTACGGGCATGGCGGCATGGGGGCCTATATTGCCGAGTCCAAGGACTGCGCTGCCGTCAGACACCACGGCCACAGTGTTGGATTTCCAGGTATAGGTGTAAGCGGCTTCTTTATTCTCCGCGATCACTTTGCATGGTTCCGCTACGCCAGGGGTATAGGCCAGGGAGAGATCCTCACGGGTTTTGACGGGAATTTTGGAGACGGTCTCCAGTTTACCCTGCCATTTTTCATGTAATGCGAGTGCTTTTTCGCCTGCTGTCATATTAGTACCTCACTTTTTCTGTATGTATAAACTCACAAACTTTTTCTTGGCGTCTATTATCTTATAATATTTAAAATGTCTCTGCAATATCCATCTGCTTTTATTTGCTTTTATTTCAGAAAAAAAGGCTTTCTATTTTGAAAAGGATAGTGTATAATGGATCAACACAGGCATAAAATCATTTTCTGAGTCGTATCAGGCACGAAATCCCCGGACGAAAGAGCTGTATAGAAATAGATGTGAAAGACATGCTTCAGTTATCGAAAGTAATTGGCCTGCGTAATGAGCATATAACAATATGGGAGGAATGTATGAGAGAAAAGTATGAATCGCTGGCGCTCACGGACTTGAAAGAAATCGCGAAATCGAGAGGAATCAAAGGTACTTCTACCATGAAGAAGGCGCAGATTGTGGAAGCGATGCTTAAGGAGGACGAGAAAGATAAGGCGGCAGGGAAGGAAGTGGCTGTCAAATCTGTGGCGGCACCGGGTGCGCCTGTGAAAAAGACAGAGTCTGCGGAGGAGGAAAAGTTCCCTGCGGAGCTTGACAGCGGCATCACCGCCAGCGGTATTCTGGAAGTGATGAGCGACGGCTTTGGCTTTATCCGCTGTGAGAATTATCTGCCCGGCGAGCATGACGTTTATGTGGCACCCAGCCAGATCCGCCGTTTCGGTCTGAAGACGGGAGATATTCTGGAGGGCAATACAAGAATCAAGACACAGAATGAAAAGTTCAGCGCGCTCTTGTATGTGAAGTCCATCAACGGCTATCCGCCGGAGGTGGCGATGCGCCGGGTGAATTTCGAGAATATGACACCTATTTTCCCGGATGAACGTCTGAAGCTGGAGACACCGGGATGCACGGTAGCTATGCGGATCATGGATTTGATGAGCCCGGTGGGTAAAGGGCAGAGAGGTATGATCGTGTCTCCGCCAAAAGCAGGTAAGACAACCTTGCTTAAGGAAGTGGCGAAGTCCATTACCAGAACAGCGCCAGATTCACATCTGATCATTCTGCTGATTGACGAGCGTCCGGAGGAAGTGACGGATATCAAGGAGGCTATTGAGGGGCCGAATGTGGAAGTGATTTACTCCACCTTTGACGAGCTGCCGGAGCATCACAAGAGGGTGTCAGAGATGGTGATCGAGCGTGCGAAACGGTTGGTGGAGCACAAGAAGGATGTGGTGATCCTTCTGGACAGCATTACCCGTCTGACGAGAGCATACAATCTGGTGGTTCCGCCCAGTGGGCGCACGTTGTCAGGTGGTCTTGACCCGGCGGCGTTACATATGCCCAAGCGTTTCTTCGGCGCTGCCCGCAATATGCGTGAGGGCGGCAGTCTGACCGTTCTTGCAACTGCGCTTGTGGAGACGGGAAGCAAGATGGATGATGTCATTTACGAGGAGTTCAAGGGCACGGGTAATATGGAGATGGTGCTTGACAGAAAGCTCTCCGAAAAGAGAGTCTTCCCGGCGATCGATATTCCGAAATCCAGTACCAGAAGAGAGGATCTGCTCTTAAATACCGACGAACTGGAAGCGATCAACGTCATTCGAAAGGCTTTCAACGGCATGAAGGCAGACGAAGCGGTGGAGCGCGTTGTGGATATGTTCACCAAGACCAGAAACAATCAGGAATTTGTAAATATGGTCAAAAAAATGAAGTTCATCTAAATAATATGGAAAAAAGGCTTGCATAGCCGAAAATCCTATGCTAGAATATAAAAGCTGTGTGACTGTGAAGCCAGCAGCAGAACATTTGCAGGGCAGGCTGTCTCTGACAGGGCTTTGTTTTAAACTTGAAGTAGGGTTGAAAGAAACGTATGCTTTCAACGGCAGATTTACGCGCAGGGCGTAAATGCGCAGGCTGAGAAAGGAGTATGATATAGCGATGAAAGAAGGAATCCATCCTGAGTATTATCAGGCAACGGTAACATGTAACTGTGGCAACACATTTGTGACAGGCTCTACCAAGCCCGAGATCCATGTGGAGGTTTGCTCCAAGTGCCATTCGTTCTACACAGGACAGCAGAAGACGGCACAGGCTCGCGGCCGTATTGATAAGTTTAATCGGAAATACGGTGTGGAAAACAAATAAATGCAGGGTACAAAAAAGGTTGAGTCTATCTCAACCTTTTCTGATATTATGCGTATGGCTGCAGTCGGAGATGAGCTGTGAAGGCAGCGGACGGGTCGTGCGGAGGGCGGAGCGGGATACACTCTGCCCGATTGAAAGGCGAATAATATGGCAAAAAAGAAATTAAGATACTCTGGAATTGGCGGTCAGGCGGTTCTGGAAGGCATTATGATGAAAAATAAGGACCAGTATGCGGTGGCTGTGAGAAAGCCGGACGGGGAGATCGAGGTGGAGGTGGAGCACTACCACAGCGTGATTCATGGCAGCAGGCTGTTGGATATCCCCTTTGTCAGAGGGGTATTCCAATTCATTGATTCGCTGGTTCTGGGGATGCGCTGCCTGAATTTTTCGGCGTCCTTTTATGAGGATGAGGAGGCGGAGGAGACGGCGGCGGATAAAGTTTTCAACCGGATTTTCAAGGATAAGGCGGAGAAGGTTTTCAGCGGCATTGTGATGTTGTTTTCGCTGGTGCTGGCGATTGGGATTTTTATGATACTGCCTTATTTTGTCACCTCACTGTTTGAGGAATATATCAGAAGTGATTCCTTTATGGCCATTCTGGAGGGTGCGCTGCGGATTTTGATTTTTGTGGCCTATGTGCTGGCAATTTCCCTGATGAAGGATATCAAGCGGGTTTATATGTACCACGGCGCGGAGCATAAATGCATCAACTGTATTGAGAAGGGCGCGCCCCTAACGGTGAAGGAGGTCATGCGCTGCTCCAAGCAGCACAGGCGCTGTGGCACCAGCTTTTTGCTTTTTGTGATGTTTATCAGCGTGGTTCTGTTTTTCTTTATCCGGGTGGAAAATCCGGCTTACCGTATTCTGATCCGTGTTGCGCTGATTCCTGTCATTGCGGGAATTTCTTATGAGATCATACGACTTGCCGGAAAGAGCAACAATATCCTTGTGCGGATTATTTCCGCGCCCGGTATGTGGCTGCAGGGACTGACCACGAGAGAGCCGGACGAGAGTATGGTGGAAGTGGCTATTGCTGCGGTGGAGGCGGTCTTTGACTGGAAAGGATATCTCAAGGAAACGTTCGGGTATGAGGTGGACGAGAGCTGGATGGAGGGGTAGCAGCGAAGCGGGGTGGCGATTCGGACGCGCGAGCGGGGGACGCGGACGCTTCGCTGCGCTGGTTGTGTATGACAGAAAAGTTGACTCTGTGGGGATGTAGGAATGGATGGGAAGCTGACGTATTATGAGGTGTATCGGGAAGGTGCGGCGCGGCTTGGGGAAGCTGACATAGAGGAGGCGGAACTGGATGCGAGGCTTCTCCTGGAGTTTGTGTGCGGGACGGATCGGAACACGCTGCTTGTGCATGGGGAACGGGATGTTTCTGAGGAAGAGTATGGCAGATACTGCGGCTTAATCGAAAGGCGGGCGGTGCATGTGCCGCTGCAGCATCTGACAGGCGAGCAGGATTTTATGGGGCTGACTTTTTTAGTCAACAAAGATGTTCTGGTACCGAGGCAGGATACGGAAGTGCTGGTGGAGGAAGCGATGAAGCATCTCCACGACGGGATGCGGATTCTGGATCTGTGCACTGGCTCTGGGTGCATTCTGCTGAGTCTTTTGCATTATTCCAATGACTGCGAGGGCGTAGGCGTGGATTTGTCGGCGCGGGCGCTTTCGGTGGCGGGGAAAAATTATGAGATTCAGCGGACTCAGCGCCCGGATATGAAGGCGCGGTTTCTGGAGGGGAACCTCTTTGAGGGGCTTGAAGACCGATTTGACATGATTGTGTCCAATCCTCCTTATATAAAAACGGATGTTATTGATACGCTGATGCCGGAAGTACGGGAGTATGAGCCTGTGATGGCGCTTGACGGCGGGACAGATGGTCTTGCCTTTTACAGAAGGATAGCCGGGGATGCCGGGGCTTATTTAAACGGCGGCGGCATGCTGTTTTTTGAGATTGGCTGTGAACAGGCGGCGGATGTTTGTAAGATTATGGAAGCGGCGGGCTTTCGTGAGGTTGAGGTTGTGAAGGATTTTGCCGGGCTTGACCGGGTTGTGTACGGGAGCTGGTTTGGTTAGCGGAGCTCCTGACATTGATAAATAACGAGTGTTATAAATGCTGGAATGTTTTAGTAAATGATGCAGCAGGCAGCAGAAGGAAGCAGAAGGAAGCTGAAGGCGGACCTGCATTTGGCAAAGAAGAATGGGAGAATAGCTGTTTGACAGCCGGAGGTAGTTATGTTTGATAAACTGGAAGATCTGCTCAGAAAATTTGAGGAGATTATGAATGAGCTGAGTGAGCCGACCGTGGCGGATAACCAGGAGCGGTTCCGGGCGCTGATGAAGGAGCAGAGTGACCTGACTCCTGTAGTAAACGCTTATAAAGAATATAAAAAATGCAATCAGGACATTGAGGACAGTCTCGCAATGCTTGACGGGGAGTCCGACGACGATATGCGGGAGATGCTGAAGGAGGAACTTGCCGAGGCAAAGAAGCGTGTGGAGGAGCTGGAGCACGAGTTGAAGATTCTCCTTCTGCCAAAGGATCCCAACGACGATAAGAATGTGATTGTAGAAATCCGCGCGGGTGCGGGCGGCGACGAGGCGGCTCTCTTTGCGGCGGAGATTTACCGCATGTATGTGCACTATGCGGAGGGACGCCGCTGGAAAGTGGAGACCATGGAAGTGGAGGAAATCGGCATCGGCGGCATGAAGAGCGTGACCTTTATGGTGACGGGGCAGGGCGCGTACTCCGTTTTGAAGTATGAGAGCGGCGTGCATCGGGTACAGCGCGTGCCGGAGACAGAGTCTGGCGGGCGCATCCACACATCCACCATCAGTGTGGCAGTGATGCCCGAGGTGGACGACGATATTGATATCGTGATTGAGGATAAGGATATACGGATTGATGTAATGAGGGCGTCCGGCAACGGCGGACAGTGTGTCAACACTACGGATTCCGCGGTGCGCCTGACCCATTATCCCACGGGAATCGTGGTTTACAGCCAGACGGAGAAGTCCCAGATACAGAATAAAGCGAAGGCGTTTGCGCTGCTGAAAGCAAAGCTCTACGATATTGAGCAGCAGCAGCGGCATGACGCGGAGGCAGAACTCCGCAGAAGCCAGATCGGCACGGGCGACCGCTCCGAGAAGATCAGGACCTACAATTTCCCGCAGGGGCGCGTCACCGACCACCGTATCAACCTGACCATCTACAAGCTGGATAAGGTGATGAACGGGGACATTCAGGAGATACTGGACGCGTGTATTGCCGCCGATCAGGCGCGGAAGTTGTGCATCTTAAATCAGGAGATGTAAAAGTCTGATTTTATGCGGGTTGGGCGGTTTTATGGGGTATTAACAATTATATAATGTCGGTCTAAAATCGGTTCATTTGGGAAAAAATGAGCCGATTTTTTCTTCTGAAGGTTATAGCTTATTTCGCAGCACCAATTTACCCCATAGCTTATTTCGCAGCGACCCCGTAGATGCTGATTCAGGGTTGACTGCATTTTGATATGAGTATAGCGTTATGATGGTGCAGATGCAAACAGTTATCAGAAAAATGGTTAGTTGCTGTGGCGTTTTGGGCAAAATGTTATAATATGCATGTAAGTCGGTTGAAAATTGATCTCATAGGGGAAGCTTTTGGCTCTGTAGTGTGGTAGAGATTTAGAAGCCTAAAAGTCTATTTAAAGTATGGAGAGGAAAATGTCAAACTTAGGAGGGTATGATAGAAATAGCTTTTATGACAGTAATGGTGTTGCATATTTAACCAGATTTTTACAAAGTGAGCATAGAATATGATAAGATCCATTATAAAAAGGATAAAATTAGTGTCAGGGAGGTATTAAATGAGCAGATAAGTTTGCTTATCAAAGATTTTTTTAAACATGCAAGAATCCCGGCGAGATATTTGCCAGATATAGTATTGGAAGAAATCGCATTTCAATTTTTAGATTTAATAGCAGAAGCTTATGTTGAAGTTGAGGATAAAGAGTTTGTTTTGACATATTATAAAAGGCAGGAAAGCGTACAAGAGGTTCGAAGATTATGGAACGCACTTGTTCTATTTGCCATAGTTCAAAATGAAAATCTGATAAAACAATATGCGATTCATAAGAATATCAGAGTAGAGATTGATCCACTTAGTATGCTGCTAACTTGTAATGTGGCAAATAAAAAACTGGCAGTACAAAAGTTCGAAGAATGCCTTTATAAAACAGGGAAAGAAGATTATGAACTACCATACCCTCTGGCATATTCTGAAAAGCATGCTTATGAATTGTATGAAGATGTGTTTCATGAATTAGAAATAAGGAAAATCAAGGAAATAAGCAGAGTATGGGAATCTAAAAAGTATAAACAGATGTTTGAAGAATATGAAAATTTGAACTTAAGGGGGTTCGATAGAATTGAGACAGGATATTTAATTAAAGATATTTATTCTAATTTTGATAAGCTTTTGAGAGAACTTCCAAGGACATATAAGCATACGAGCAAAGGAGTCTGGCATGAAATGGCGAGAGAACGTATGCTACGAATGAAATATTCCATTTGTTATGAACCATCGGATACATCATTTGCTTATTATAAATTAGTCAGAGATGCATTTGAATTTGATATAGAAATTAATGAGTATCCAGTGGAAGAATTAAAGGAATGTATTGGGAACGTCAGTAACTTGGAAAAATATAATGCCAGAAGTATTTGTAGTAGCAGTTTTAATACTTCTTTTGAAATGAAATTTCCATTATACAGCCATATATGGTATTTGTTGAATTTGGAAATGTGGAATAGATGTGATGTTAGAAAACCAATTTTGGATATGGAGTATATTTAATATTTGGCGGAAGATCGATTAACGCAAAATTGTCATGCGGATTTTTAGAGACAGATGTTGGTATAGTATGGTAATATATGTCTGAGGTGATTGCTTGAAAGATATTTTGAAAAAAGATGGGTTGTCATTAGAGCTACTGGAAGACTTATCCTATCAATCAGGACTGGGAATAAGGCTGAAGAAAAATCTTCACCATTTTAACAGGGAAGCATTGTTTGAAGAACTAGTGTCAGTAAATAAATGGTATGATACCTGCGAGTTGCTTCATGGGGTAATCATAGATTACCGCATAAAAAGTATCCAGTCGGCAATGATGAAATATGAAAGATATTATCCAGACCATCAGGCAGCAAAAGTATTTAATGATATGTTGGGATTTCGGACTCTTTGTGACAGCTATCAGGAAATCATGGACATGGCTGTGTTAGACAAGATACGAGTGGCAGATATGACTGGCGGTAAGGCAAAAGATGACGGTTATCGGGGAGTCCATGTGTATTTTCAGATGAGTAATTTTCATTATCCGATAGAAATTCAGTATAATACTTTTTATGACAGGCAACTGAATAACTGGCTTCATAAGTATGTATATAAAAGAAAATATGAAGATCATGTAGGAAGCCTGTTACGACAGGTATATGAAGCTGCCAGAATCAGAAATGAAGATGAATTTAGGGAGGTGTTGGAAAATGTGCTATCTGATAGCGAAAAAGTTTAATGATGCAGGATGCCTTGCGTTACAGACAGTGCATGGTCAGCATTTGGCGGATTTTAAAGAAAAGCTGATGAAGGCTGTTGGCTATGAAACGATACAGCTTGTGACAATCAGCCGTCCGTCTGCGTACGGCGAGTATGAGCCATATCATTTTGTGGAGACGGAACAGGAGTTTGAAGAGGCGGTAAAGAATATGTGAAAATAATTATGTTTGACGAAAGTAAGGAGGCACATGTACCGAGACAGTAGTTTGCGTGGTATATAGATGTATATGTACTGAGCATTCTCTTTATAGAGGTATATGTGCTGAGCATATATTTAAAGATGTATTTGTGCTTAGCATCGGATCAGGCAGCGAAGCTTGTGAAGATGGGGGAGAACTGAGGTGCCTTATGAAAAAGGTAAAGGATTGGCATTTATCAGGGTGTCAGCGCCATATCTGCCGGCGCTGCATTTGCGCCGTGGAATGGCAGGGACGGACAGATGGCATCCGCCCTGTTGTTTTTAAAGTGCAGGCAGTTGAGCAAGTGTAAATTCGGGTGTAAATCACGGCAGATTGCTATTTGCACAGAAGCCTGAGTTGGTGTACAATATACGATATGGTTGAAACGCATTCTTGCAGGCTGGCAAGAAAATAAATCGATTTGGCAAAGGCGTCGTAAACGCCTGAGCGGAGGAGGATGACGTGAAGACTATCGAGTGGAACAGGAGATTTGAACTGGGGGTAGATTTTATTGATAAGGAGCATAAGCAGCTCTTCGCTACTATCAATAAACTGTTGACGCTCAGCGAGAATGAGGAGAAAAGAGAGTGGGTGTGCAAAGAGGGGATTAAGTTCCTAAAAAATCACACGATCGAGCATTTTCAGCATGAGGAAGCATACATGCGGTCCATCGATTACGCGGATCTGGAGATACATAAACGTCTGCACGACGATTTTCAGAATAGCACGCTTGTTTCTCTGGAGGAGGAGCTGGTGGAAACGAATTATTCGGAGGAATCCATGCGCCATTTTCTCGGCGTCAGCATCGGCTGGCTGGTAGCGCACACGCAGACGGAAGATCTGGCAATTGCGGGGAAAAAGATGAGCAAGTGGAATAAACTTCCGCATGATAAAGAGATCGACGCGCTGGAGCAGACGATTGTCCAGCTTATTTCGGACGTATTTCAGCTGAAGGCGAAAGCCATCAGCAGACAGTATGGCGGGGAAGATATCGGAAAGCTGATCTGCTGCCGCTTTGTATACAAGGGACAGAAGAAGGAAAAATGGGAGATCGTGATGTCCTATGAGGAAACGCTGCTTCTCAAGGTGATCAGTGAGCTGATGAGCACGCAGTACCTGAAAGTGGACGATATGGTCATCAATATCACCCGGTATCTTTCCAGACAGCTTTTGGAGAAGATCAGGGAGTGTTTTCCCGATATGCAGATGTTTGAGCTGGAAAGCGAATCCCTGCTCACACAGGAGCAGCTTGTCAATTCCTTTGACCGGGTGCATCCCGCCTGCAGCCTCCTGTTTGACACGGGCGCCGGGTATTTTGCGTTCAGCGTGACCACCGACGATTCCATGCAGGGGAAGATTGTATCTCCGATCAATGCGCAGAATGCCATGGGGCAGATCAGAAAATATCTGGACGGCGAGATGCGGAAGAAACAGATCCTGATTGTGGACGACTCCGATTTTATGCGGAGCAATATGATCCGTCTCCTGGGGAACGACTACGAGATGCTGGAGAGCAATTCCAGTATTGCGGCGATTAAGAAAATTACGGTCAACAGACCGGATCTGATTCTGTTAGATTATGAGATGCCTGTCTGTGACGGCAGACAGACGCTTGAGATGATCCGCTCCGACGAGGAGATAGCGGATATCCCCGTTGTTTTCCTGACAGGCAGGGGGGACGCCGAGAGCGTGAAAAAGGTAATGTCCCTAAAACCCAAGGGATATTTGCTGAAGTCCATGCCGGAGGAAGATATCAAGAAATATATCGATGGGATTCTTGCAAAGAAATAACGGGCAGAGCAAAAGAACTGTGTGCAAAGATTCTTTGCGTGACTTTTCGGGCGGAAACTGCTATGGTCAGGGTAAGACAGGTAAAAAGTCTGACCGGAGGAAACTGACATGGCAGAGGTAGGAAAACATATTAAAGAAATCAGAAAAGAGAAGAATTTGACGCAGGATGATCTGGCGGAGCGTCTGCACTGTACCAGACAGACCATCAGCAATTACGAAAACGGAAAAAGTGAGCCGAATATTGCGCTTCTGGTAGAAATTGCAAACGTGCTGGGAGTGGAAGTAAACGATCTGATTTATGGTTCGAAAAAGAAGGAGAACAGGAGAAGACAGAAGATCAGGTCGGTGGCGGCGCTTGGGACGGCATGTGCGCTGCTTACGGCGATTGAGATTCTTACTCCGTTCGCGAAGCAGTATGGGTGGGAAAGGTTTGAGACAGCCCCTCTTTATCTGCTGCGGTATGTGCTTCGCCCTCTTGTGCTGGCGCTGCTTGGATGGGGCATTGCGGAGGCGGCAAAAGTCTTTACCGGGATTCGTTTATGGGAAGGCAGAACGGAACGGACCGCAAAGGCAGTGCGGATTGTTTTTTGTATAGCGGCCGTTATTTTGACAGCGTTTGCCGTACTGGCGTTGTGGACGGCAGTGGACTTAACGTATATCTGGTGGCTGTCGGAACGAACGCTGAGGGTGCAGGGCAGTTTTGACTCTTCGGCGGTTCCACATCTGATGCCGGGACAGCTTCAGAATCTGTTTTTGCGGCTGAACGTGTTTGGTCGTCTCGGTGGTGGTGCCCTGTTTCTGGGTGCGGCGCTGGGGTTTTGCAATGTGAAGAAAGAAGTAAGGTAAATATCATATAGATCAGGGAGGATAGAAGGATGGAAATGGAAGGGAAAGAGAGTGTTACAGCGCAGAACGCGGGAGAGGCGGAAATCGGGACCACAGAGACCATGAAGGATTATGAGCGTGAGCTGGAGGCTTCTTTCCGAAAGATCGAAGAGGGCGATATCATCAAAGGAACGGTGATCGACGTGAACGAGGAGGAAGTCATCCTCGACCTGAAATATTATGCGCAGGGCATTATCAAAGCGGAAAACCTGAGCAACGACCCGGATTTCCTTGCGGCGGGCAAGATCGCTGTAGGGGATGAGATCGAGGCGACCGTGATTAAGATGGACGACGGGGAGGGCAATATTGAGCTTTCCAAGAAAGAGGCGAACGACGTTCTCGCATGGGGTAAGCTGCAGAATATGATGGAGCAGGAAACCATTGTGAAGGTCCGCATCAAAGAGAGCGTGAAGAGCGGCGTAGTTGCTTTTCTGGAAGGCATGAGGGCTTTTATTCCCGCATCCCAGCTTTCCACAGATTATGTGGAGGATGTGGAGTCGTGGGTCGGCAAGGAGATCGAGGTCAAAGTGATCACTGTGGATCAGGAAAAGCAGAAGGTGGTACTTTCCGGCAAGGCAGTGGCGCGCGAGAAAGAAGCAGAGGAGCGCAGGCACCGTATTTCCATGATGGCGCCGGGTACTGTAATGGAGGGCGTGGTGGAGAGTCTGATGCCCTACGGCGCGTTTGTGAACCTTGGCAATGGCATCAGCGGTCTGGTACACATTTCCCAGATCAGCCAGAGAAGGATTAAGAAGCCGAGCGAGGTTTTGAAAGAGGGGCAGAAAGTCAAAGTCAAGATTCTTAATACCAACGACAACAAGGTCAGTCTCAGCATGAAGGCGCTGGAAGAGGTCATGGAGGATGTGGAGGAAAACAGAGAGCCGCAGGAGTACACGTCCGGGGAGTCGGTTTCCACAAGTCTGGGGGATTTGCTTTCCAAGCTGAATCTGTAAAGTGATTCATAATCAGGATAAAATGCTGTGACAGTGTAAGGAACTGTAAAGGAAACGTAGTCGATATGGAGGAACGGTTTGTGAATACGCTTTATGTTACAGATTTGGACGGTACGCTGTTGAACAGTAATGACCAAATAAGTCAATATAGTATCCAAACAATCAACGGGCTAGTGGCAAAGGGCATGCAGTTTACTTATGCTACAGCCCGTTCTCTCGTGTCCGCGTCTGTGGTGGCGAAAGGATTATCTACGACCATCCCGGTCATCGCTTACAACGGCGCGCTGATTATCCACCCGGATACGGGCGAGGTGATTTCTTCGCTTTCCTTCTCGGAGGAGGAAGCGTGTTATGTGAGAGACGTTTTGCAGGCAAATGACGGCAATCCCCTTGTTTATTCCTATGTGGACGGCGTGGAGCGGGTGTCCTATGTGACGGGCAGGGAGAATGAGGGTATCCGGTATTATCTGGACGCCAGAAAGGGAGACAGGAGATTTCGTCCGCTTTCGGATGAGACGTGCCTGTATCAGGGCGAGATTTTCTATTTCACCTGTATTGCGGAGCGGGAAGAGCTTGTTCCTCTGTATGAAATTTTTGCCGATGACGGGCGGTTTCGCTGTACCTTGCAGCAGGAGCTGTACCGCCCGGAATATTTTTTGGAAATTATGCCGAAGAAAGCTTCCAAGGCGGAGGCGATCAAACGGTTAAAGGAAATATGGCGTTGTGACAGGGTGGTGTCTTTCGGGGACGCCGTCAACGATATTCCCATGTTTGAAATTTCTGACGAATGCTATGCCGTGGCAAATGCGGTGCCGGAGTTAAAGGCGTATGCCACAGGCGAGATTGCTTCCAATGACGAGGACGGGGTGGCGAAGTGGCTGGCTCAGTTCGGACGGATATCCCGTGTGTGAATCGTTCGGCAGGGATGAAGATTTATAATGTGGTATCTCGTTAAAGAGTAAAGAGGCGTAGGGCGCAGCTTGTGTCAGAGGATTGCAAGGACATGATATCTGCGCTGACAAAGGGTTACGCGCCTTGAATACGATTGGAAACGGAGACCAGCTATGAAAACAGGGAACGAAATGAAAACAGAGAACGAAATGAAAACAGAGAACGAAATGAAAACAGAGAACGAAATGAAAACAGAGAACGAAATGAAAACAGGAAAAATGATTTTGACTATTGTAGTCAGCGTCGGGTTTCTACTCTTAGCTTCGGTGGCGCAGGAGCTGGTGATGATGCTGCTTTCCACGGCGGGGATTCCCGCGTGGCTGTATCATATTGTGGGAGGCTTTCTCTATGCGGCTTTGGCTTATTTATTGGTGTGGCTTTACTGCACTAAGGTTTTGAAAGAGGAGCTGGCGGCATTCTGCATCCCAAAATGCCGGGTTCAGATAAAATGGGCGGTGGTGGCGGCGCTTCTGCCGGTGTTTGTCAGCGCGGTCTATCTGCTTTTCCCCGGAAATTACGAGAGTAATCCGCTGGATGCAGGGGTGAAGGCAGCGTTTGTGACAAGAGGCATTTTTCTTGCGGGACTGGGAGCGGGCGTCGTGGAAGAGCTGTTGTTCCGCGGGCTTCTGATGAATGCGGTGATCAAAAAGTGGGGCAGGCTTGTGGGTATTCTTGCACCGTCTGTGCTCTTCGCATTGCTGCACATTATTGGCATGAATTTCAGCCTGCTTAGCTGTGTGCAGGTGATGGTGGCGGGCACCATGGTCGGCGTAATGTTATCCCTGATTGCGCTGGAAGGGCGTTCTGTATGGAACAGCGCCATTGTGCACGGGGTCTGGAACATGATTATCATAGGCGGCGGGCTGACAATCGGCACGGAGATTAACGAGTATTCCGTCTGCAGTTATGTGCTCGAGACGCGTGCTTTTTTGCTGACAGGGGGCGAGTTTGGCATAGAATCTTCGGTGGTGGCGATCATCGGCTACATAGCGGTGAGTCTGGCGGCGGTGTGGATGATAAGACGGGAGCAGGGGAAGAAGGTTAGAACTTCATGAAAGTGACGGATTGAGAAAACGGTATTTTGACGGATCGGAAGGATGTTGCAGGAGGTTAGAAAGACAGCAAAAGTGTCCGGGCAGCCGGATGAAACGGAGAAAAACGGGGAAGGAGAAACGGGTTATGGCAAGAAATGTTTTGGCGGTAATTGATATGCAGAACGATTTTATTGACGGTGCGCTCGGCACGAAAGAAGCGGAGGCGATCGTTGACAAGGTGGCGGCGCAGATCCGGGATTTTGACGGCGAGGTGGTCTGCACGAGGGACACCCATTTCGAGGGATATCTGGGCACGCAGGAGGGAAAGAGGCTACCTGTGCCCCATTGCATCAAAGATACGGAAGGGTGGCAGATTCGGACAAAGGTGAGTCAGGCGTGCGCCGGGGAGACAAGGGTCTTTGACAAGCTGACCTTCGGCTCCGTGGAATTGGCGGAATATCTGAAGAGTATGTCTGATCTGGAGAGCGTTACGCTGATCGGACTATGCACCGACATCTGTGTGATCTCCAACGCGCTTGTCATCAAGGCGTTTCTGCCGGAAGTGACTGTGCAGGTCAATGCCGACTGCTGCGCCGGGGTGACGCCGGAGAGCCATAAGAATGCGTTAGAAGCGATGAAGATGTGTCAGGTGGAGGTTGTGGGCGAGAGGTGATTCCCTCATTTATGGCAGCGGGATGCGGCTAGAAAACGACTGATCTGATCCGAAATAATTCCAGAATTGACCCCACAAAACTGGAATCGGGTATGATGTTCAGATTTATACATTCCCCTATTTTTATGCATTTTGTTAAAACGGTATCTGAAGAGGTTTTTCGTTTTTTAAAATGCGGAAAACAGAGGCGCGCGAAATGCCAGTCTGGCAGAAAAGGGAGTTTTGACCGAATAGAAGGAGAACAATCAGAGCAACAAAAGAGGAGATAAAAATGGCATGAGAAAGAAAGAACTGGCTCTTGCGGTCATTGAGAGATTGAAGCAGGAATACCCGGACGCGGGCTGCTCTCTGGAATACAACGAGGCGTGGAAACTGTTGGTCAGCGTGCGGCTTGCCGCCCAGTGCACGGATGCCAGGGTCAATGTGGTGGTGGAGAAACTGTATGAGAAATTCCCGGATGTGGACGCGCTGGCGGCAGCCCCGGTGGAAGAGATTGAGGCGATCGTGCATCCCTGTGGCCTCGGGAACAGCAAGGCTAGGGATATCAGCGCCTGTATGAAACAGTTGAAAGAGGCGTATGGCGGGCAGGTGCCGGATGATTTTGATGCGCTGCTTGCGCTGCCCGGCGTGGGCAGGAAGAGCGCCAATTTGATTATGGGGGATGTGTTCGGCAAGCCCGCCATCGTCACGGACACTCATTGTATCAGGCTGTGCAACCGTATCGGTCTCGTGGACGGGATTAAGGAGCCGAAGAAGGTGGAGATGGCGCTGTGGAAGATTGTACCGCCCGAGGAGGGAAACGATCTGTGCCACCGATTTGTCCTTCATGGCAGAGAGGTTTGTACGGCGCGGACGAAGCCTTATTGTGACAAATGCTGTCTTGCGGATATCTGCAAGAAGAACATATGACTGATGTGTGCCTCTGCTGCAGGCAGATGATGGCTGCAATAGTGTGAGAAATATTTCTAAAACGAAGCAGCAAAGGCTGCTTCGTTAAGAGGCAGGTGAAGAGGGCTGAAGGCTCAGAAAAGCGTGTAACATAGGAGAGCGGCATATGGACGAGACAAATTACTTTCAAAACGCGCTGTCAGGTTTCGTCACGGAAGTCGCCTGTGGCGGCGCGGTCAGACATTTGACAGATATTGGATATACACTGGACCAGATTGTTGACCGCCTGGCTTATCCGGCGCCGCGTGCCAAGGTGCAGCGGATTATGATGACGTATCTGTATGAAAGCCGTGTGCTTTTGCTGGAAGAGCCTTCGGCGGAACTGTTTGCGCCGAAGGAGCAGTTTGTGCAGGAACAGGGCAGCTGTGGCAGACGCAGTTTTCGGAAAACAATAATTGACTATAAAGGTCAAAATAATATGACAAACGCGGCAGATTTGACGGTGGCGTCACAATGGGAAAAAGCGGTGCAGACGCACGATATTTTATGGAAGGAATCTGCGTACAATCCGAAGCGGGATGGAAAACTGACAGAATTGTTACATAGAAAGTGCGAAAAAAGCGGAGAGGCATACAGTTATATATCCTGTCCATTCAGGGAACTTATAAATGACCAATTTAGTCAAAATGGAAAAAGGGAGCAAGGCGGACAGTGTGAGCCGGGCGGAGCGAGTGCCGTTTGGGAAAAAATGAGCTGTCTTAACAGCAGACAGCGGGAATATTTACAGGGCATCCGCTGGGAGAGGCATGTTGTGTATCACAGACTCAACCGGCGGATGCTTGAAATAATCGGTAAACTGTATGAGGCGGGAGCTTACAGCGGCGCCTGCTTTTTTGTCACTGAGCAGGAGAAACTGACGATACCGGCAAGGTGAGAGTCAGGCAAAAAATGCCTGCACGAGCATAATTCCCAGAAAGACAAGGCAGTAAAGTGCCATTCCTGCATTCAGAATCATGGTCTTAAAACGCTGCCCCTTTTCTATGACAATTTCACCCGGGCTTACTGTCATGGCACGGCGTTTCACGATGAGTGTTACAATGCCTGCGATTGCCATCCCGAAGATGCACAGGGAGTAAACCGCCGAGATGATGATGGTGGAGGGTTTCGCCTGATCAAGCTGCAGGAGGATGCCGCCCAGAACGCTTCCAAAGAAGTTTATCGTCATATGCAGCAGGATCGTATATTTCAGTCTGCCGGTCTTCACGTAGATGAAGGCGAAAAAGCAGCCTAAAAAGAATGCGTAAAAGAATTGGTTAAAGTTCATGTGGAAGAGCCCGAAGATCAGTCCGGAAAGTATGACCGCGCAGCCTTCCCCATATTTGATAACCTTGTCGCAGATCAGTTTGCGAAACAGAATTTCCTCGAAAACCGGGGCGCATAGCACCGTGAAGATGGCGGTAACCCAGATGGAACCGTCGGTTATGACGTTCAGGAGTGCATTTTGCACAGGGGTGCCTTTGATCAGACCGATACCTGCGGTGAGCCCGAGGCCGATCAGGTTGCCGATGATCATAAGACCATAGCTGATCATAAAGGAAACCACGAGCTGTCCAGCGCTCATACGATGCTTTTCTATGGCGGGCACGTCCTTATTCCGCATCAGGACAAAGGAAATCGGGAAACCCAGCACATAGAGCGGCACCATGGTTACGGCTAACAGGATGTTGTAATTTTCCTGCCACTGGGGAAAAAGTGCTAGGGCAAATGCTTGCGTGCCGATCTGGAGCAGGATGATGACTGCTGAGCTGATGAGCATACGGATGCCGATACTTGAAAAGTCTTTTTTGTAGGTGTTTGTGTTCATTTGTTTTCTCTCTCCTATATTTTTTATATTTTATGAGTTGGTTTAGCTGTTAACAAAGGCGCGCTTTTTGTTTTATCATAAGAGTATGCGCTTCGAACGTTTAGTTTTCATCGTCTCCACCTTCTTCCAGGTGTCTTCTCCTGCGGCGGTAGAGCGCGGAACAGACGGTAAGTGTGACAGAAATCACTATGCTGAGCATGAGGAAGTATACGATAAAGACGCTAAATGCGGCGGTGGCGTCATGGTAATTGCGGTAGGAGACAATGGCGTTAAAAAGACCTGTCACCGCTGCCGCAAGCAGACTTAAGCCGATATTGACTGCTGGAGTCGCTGATAAGTGTCTGTCCCAGATGTCGTTGCGAAGACATTCGGCTATCAGGTAAATGCCCATGCAGAGGAATACGATGAACTCACCGGCATACACTTCTCTTGTATTTTCTGAACCATATATAACAATCTGCACGACGATGGAAAGAAAGAGACCGATAAAGCCGAGCCAGAAGCCTCTGCTTTCTAATTTTAAGAGTTTTAGCTCCTGCATTTCATCTAAATTATTCTTCCTGTTAAACCATTTCATTGTCATTATCCTCCCAGAATAAATCATCTAACGTTTTGCCAAGTTCTTTGCAGATTTGGATACACAGATTTAGGGTCGGGTTATAATCGCCGGATTCCACCATGCCGATGGTCTGCCTGGTGACGCCGACACGTTTCGCTAACTCGGTCTGGGACATATCTTTTTCCATGCGGGCCAGTTTCAGCCTCAGATTTTTCATAGATAGACACCTGCCTCCTTTCCCTGACCTTTCAACAGACAGGGGTTGTTTCCATCTGTAGTTCACAGGATAGCACGATGGGAAAAGGATGTCAAGTATATTTTACATAAAATAATTATATTTAACTTTAGGGTGTTATATATTACATGTCGCTAGAGAAAAAACAGCCGGCAGAGAGACACGGCTGTTTTAAGAAGGTATAAATATACAGGTGGTGAAAAGAGTTACAGGAAGTAGGACATTGTGCCGCGCTCCGGCTCCTGATGAAGCACTTTGTGGGTTCGGTAGTATGTGGGCGTGCAGCCAAGGAATTTTTTAAAAAGCTTATTATAGTAGCTGGTACTGTTGAAACCGACAGTGAGGGCCAGATCCGCAATGGAACTGAAATTCTGTTTGGGATCCATCAGCTTTCTGGTAGACTCATAGATCCGATACTTCATCAGATACTCAAAGGGACTCATCTGCAGAGTTCGCGCAAAACAGCGGCAGCACTCACTTTTGCTGACATGGATGCTGTCGGCAATTTCCTGCAGCGTCAGTGGCTCTGCGTGATGGGTTCTGATATAAAGCATGGCTTCCTTGACACGCTGTTCATCCGGGGATACCCGCGAGGGCATGGCAACTTCTTTCTGTGGGAGCTGCCGCAGAAGCTCTGCCCAGAAATGGCACAGGTAGCCTTTGGTGGAGATTTCGTAGCCAAAATTTTTCGACATGTTTACTTCAATGACTTCTGTCAGTGTCTGCAGTATGCGTTCATGCCAGGGTGCGCTCTCGTCCAGAAAGAAAACCTTAAAAAGCTGGTTGTTTTGCAAGGGAAGCAGATACTGCGTCTGCAGATAATTGTTTTTATGGCCGAAAATAAAATCCGGGTGGAAGACCAGGGAATGAAAGGTACACTGTTTCTTGTCCTGTGCATGAATACAGTGCATGACATTCTGGTTAATGATGAGCCCCTGACCCGGCTTGATCAGGTAAGAGTCGTCATCGGTAGAGACAATGGCGATCCCCTGGTCGACAATCAGAACTTCCATTTCTTCATGCCAGTGCCAGCGAATCCAGTTCAGGTAAGATTTACGCAGATCCAGGTAGCGGGCGTTGACCGGGTAATCCAATGTGCCGTAGTCCTTTTTGGAGTAGAGGCTGTCATAGGTTTCCGGCGTGACTTGTCCGGCAGTTTCTGTGTCAGCGGCGTTTTCAGGTACCGTGTTATGCAGCGTATCCATAGGTTCTCCTCTTATGTGCATCGGTGGGGAAACCTCCCATAACGGCGGCGGTTTCGGTGTTATGTGTATCCATCACGCAAGGTGTCTATAAAAATATATTAGCATGCATGTGGATTACAGTCAAACTTAACTCTTTTATAATATTATATAATAAAACTATTTTAGCGTGAAGAAGATGGATTCTCAGAAAAATGAAAACCTGTTAAATCTGGCGCTTGACACGGCACCTGTGGAGCGTGAGCGTTCCCTGGAGTTGAATGTTGGTTACAATATGGAGGAAAAAACCTGGGAGGTGATTGTAAAATATCACGGTTCCCTGCAGGCACTGGCAGAATGGGGAATTACGGTGGAAGAACTGATTGCGGGATATGCCATTCTTACTGTCCCGGAATCGGAGATGGACCGGCTGGCGGAGTTGGAACAGATTGAGTATGTGGAGAAGCCAAAGCGGCTCTTCTTTTCCGACCTTTCTGGCAGCACGGCATCCTGCTTTACACCGGGCAGTCAGCTCTATGAAGGACTTACGGGAAAGGGAGTCCTTGTGGCGGTGATAGATTCGGGGATCAGCTATTATAACCGGGATTTCCGGAATGCGGACGGTACTACCAGAATCAGGTATCTGTGGGATCAAGTGCTGGGCAGGGAATTTGATGCGGCGCAGATCAATGAGGCGCTGATGACAGGCAGCCGGCAGGAGGCGCAGCAGCTTGTGCCAAGTATCGACACGAGCGGACATGGAACAGCCGTGGCCGGGATCGCTGCGGGAAACGGCGGAGAAGGCGGCCCGGCCTATGCGGGAGTTGCCAGGGAGAGTGAGCTTATCATAGTGCGGCTCGGATCACCGAGAGAAGACTCTTTTCCCAGAACAACGGAGCTGATGAGGGCATTGACTTATGTGGTCAGAAAAGCAGTAGAACTGGCCATGCCGGTTGCCGTCAATCTGAGTTTTGGAAATACTTACGGCGCACATAACGGAACCTCACTGCTGGAGCGTTTCCTGGATAATGTCTCGGAGATCGGGAGAAGCGTTATCTGTGTGGGCAGCGGAAATGAAGGGGCCTCCGGCGGTCATGTGGGCGGGAGTCTGGGGCGGCAGGAAATAGGAGATCCGGGATTAACTGATTTGGTCAATCAAACAGACATGACTGTCACTAACCGGGGCAGGAGAGTGGAGATGACGGTAGGAGCCTATGAAAGAGGTCTGAATGTGCAGCTGTGGAAAGAGTATGCCGACCGCTATTTAGTGACAGTCTTGTCGCCGTCCGGGGAGACGTTTCAGGTAGACACTGACCGACCCGGTAAACAGACTTATCGGCTGCAGCAGACGGAGATTTTGTTCTACAACGGGGAACCGGCTCCTTATATGACGGCGCAGGAGCTTTATTTCGATTTTCTCCCGGCGGATGGCAGCCGGTATCTGGATCGGGGTGTATGGACGTTTGAGCTTCGTCCACTGCGGGTCATTACCGGGAATTACACCTTTTATCTTCCTTCCGCAGCCGTCCGCAGTGCAGATACCCGTTTTGTCAGAACCACCCCGGATGTGACGCTCACAATTCCGTCCACGGCAGTCAAGGTGGTGACGGTGGGGGCTTATGACCCGGTGTATGAGTCTTACGCGGACTTTTCCGGCAGGGGGTATCTCTATCAGGATCAGGTAAACAGCCGCACTTCGGATACATTTGTGAAGCCGGATATCGTGGCGCCCGGTGTAGACGTGCTGGCTCCCAACAGGGACAGTGGATATTCGCCTGTCACGGGCACCTCGTTCGCGGCGCCTTTCGTGACCGGGGCCGCGGCATTGCTGATGCAGTGGGGGATCGTGATGAAAAATGATCCGTATTTGTACGGGGAGAAGGTGAAGGCGTATCTGAGGAAGGGCGCAAAGCCGATCCGGGGCGTGGCGGAGTACCCGGATTCGAGGGTGGGGGCGTATGGTAATATAGTGTCAAGTTAGCAAGGAGCCAGTAAAATCAAGGGTTTCCGCTGATTTAGTCCTATGAAAAGAACTGCTGCGAAAGTATTTTCGACATGTCGAAAACAGCAGAATTGGATAAGGACGGGTCTGTTTTTAACCAGAAAACTGAAAATCAAGCAACTTGACACTAATATACCACAAAGCCGAGTGGTGTTGTAAAAAGTGTGCCTAAAAGGGGTGATAAATGACAACTTACACTATAAAAGGTTTTGTGATTAATCTCTCGAAAATTACACGGAATTCATACAGAAATATAGACGAAAGAAAAAGTTGGTGATAGTAATTTGCGCCAGTAATGATATAATATAAAAAACGCATAGGATTCTGTGAGTTTGGAGGTAGAAAAGAATGTCAACTTTGGAAAAAACGATAAACCTGTTACATGCCCTGCCGGAAAGTCAGGTAGAAGTGATATACAGCTTTGTACAGTTTCTCAGTTCACAGCAGAAAATAGAAAAGCCGGTCGTGGAGGAATCTCTGGATGATATTTTTCAAAATCTGGTAGGCGTTTTGCCGGATACGGGGAAAACGCTGGAAGAATACAGGGAAGAAAGGATACGGGAAAGATATGAAACTGCTGATTGATACCAATGTGATCCTTGACATGGTTTTTCATAGGAAGGGCTGCGATGATTCCATGAAACTATTCAGGAAGATCAAGGATTATGGGTATGTCGCATATATAACGGCATCTTCCGTGACAGACCTCTTTTATATTACTCGCAAAGTACTGCATGATACGAAACAGACATATGCGGTGATGGAAAATATATTTAAGCTGGTAACTGTCTTATCCGTGACGGAAAAAGATATCATGGATGCATTTGGACAGAAGTGGAAAGACTTTGAGGATTGTGTACAGTATATGACTGGAAAAAACAGTGGGGCAGATTTTATCATTACGGTGAACAGGGGGGATTTTGAAGATGTCTTGCTGCCAGTAAGAACACCGGCTGAATGGCTGGAGGAAGCCGGAATGTGATAAAAATTTCATATAGGAACTGCGGTCAGGATGCTTAGAGTGTAAAAACCAGAGCATCCTTTTTTACATCGGATAAGAAATGACCAGAAGGGTTGTTTTAATGCAACAGGACGGGATTTTGCGGTAGCGCATTTTGCCGGGGATTGGGGTGCTCCAACAAGCACAGCGAGGCACCGTAAGGAGCCGGAGCGGGGATAGCGATATTCGTAAAGAATATCGTTATCCATTGCTTGCCACGGCTATTCGGAATTCAGTACAAACAGTGCGAGCAGAGGGATTCACTGAAATGGTTGGGGAAACTCTCTTTTGGGTATTAAATGCAGTTGATGGAAGGCGATTTGGGAGTATACTATCAGACAAAAGCCAGTAGTTTTCGTAAAAAGTTTGGAATTTCGCGGCATGCAAGCGGCACATGCCAGACATGAACCGATGTGGGGCGCAGACCGATAGAGTAGATGAAAATTCAGACATGAAGTGGGAAATTCGTTAGAATTGACAGGATGTGAAAGTTGGATTAAAATATAAAATAGCAGGGGAGCTTGTGTGACAGGCTGAGAGGAAGGCAAACCTTCGACCCTTAAACCTGATGCGGGTAATGCCGCCGGAGGAAGTGATTGCGCTATGCGCTTTTTTGGGGGATGCCGTATTTGGCATCCTTTGTTTTTGTTATTTAAATAAAGAATCAGGAGGTCATGCAATGTTTGCACAGATTTTTGAAAACGTCAGAAAAAAGACTCCGTTGATTCATAACATTACCAACTATGTTACAGTCAACGACTGCGCCAATATGCTGTTAGCTTGTGGAGGTTCCCCCATCATGGCGGATGAACAGGATGACGCCGTGGAGATTACGGCTATCTGCGGCGGGTTAAACATCAACATCGGCACTTTGAATCAGCGGACGATCCCTGCCATGTTTGCGGCGGGGAAACGTGCCAATGAACTGGGGCATCCGGTGGTGTTGGATCCTGTGGGAGCAGGAGCTTCCGGATTACGGACGGACACGGCATTTCAGTTATTGGAGAAGATTCAATTCAGCGTCATCAGAGGAAATATTTCGGAAATCAAGACCCTGGCGTTTGGCAGCGGCACAACCAAAGGCGTGGATGCCGATGTGGCAGACAAGATAACGGAAGAGAATTTAGACGAGGCCGTGAACTTTGCCAAGGGGTTTGCACATCGTATCGGAGCAGTGGTGGCGATCACTGGCGCTATCGATATTGTGGCTGATGGAGAGAGGGCTTTCTGCATCCGCAACGGTCACCCGATGATGAGCAGTATTACCGGTACCGGATGTCAGCTGTCCGCTCTGACGGCAGCGTTTGTCACCGGCAATCCGGAACTGCTCCTGGAAGCTGCCGCTGCCGCCGTATGCGCCATGGGGTTGTGCGGAGAGATTGCCCACCGGCGGCTCACGGAATCGGAAGGTAACGCCACCTACCGCAATTATATCATTGATGCCATGTACCGGCTGACTCCGGCTGCGCTGAAAGAGGGGGCAAGATATGAAGTGCGATAGGAAACATATGCTGCTCTACGCGGTCACAGACCGGGCATGGGTAGGAGAACAGACTCTCTATGCGCAGGTGGAGGCGGCATTGAAGGGCGGCGTAAGCTGTGTACAGTTACGGGAAAAGGATTTGGATGAGAAGGAGTTCCTGCGGGAGGCAAGGGATATCTGTAAGCTTTGTCATCGGTATGGCATTCCGTTCATTGTCAATGACAATGTGGATATTGCCGTTGCCTGTGGTGCGGATGGAATCCATGTGGGACAGGAGGATATGGCGGCAGATGAAGTGCGCAGGCTGGCAGGAGAGGAAATGATTCTGGGTGTGTCTGTTCACACGGTGGAAGAGGCGCGGCGGGCAGTAGCGGACGGAGCGGATTATTTAGGGCTCGGGGCGGTTTTTCCCACCACCACCAAAACGGATGTGGAGCAGATGCCGAACAGTCTTCTTCGTGAGATTTGCGGCGCAGTGGATGTTCCTGTCGTGGCGATCGGCGGTATTAACAGGGATAACATCAAAAGTCTTTCGGGCAGCGGTGTGGATGGTGTGGCTTTGGTGTCCGCAATCTTTTCAGCGACGGATATCGAAAAGACCTGCCGGGAATTGCACATGCTGGCAGAGCGGATGGTGGGATTATGAAAATTTCTGGGGCTATCTTTGACGTAGACGGTACTCTTTTGGATTCTATGCCTGTATGGGATTGTGTCGGGGAGAATTATCTGCGTTCCATCGGGTATGAGCCAAGAGAGAACTTGAACGAGGCGCTTCAGAATATGAGCCTTCTGCAGGCAGCTCGTTATTACCGGAGAGAGTACGGTGTGACTTTGGGTGAGGATGAGATCATGGAGGGGGTCAACACCATGCTGGAAAGGAGCTATCGGTGTGAAATCCTTTTAAAGCCGGGTATGGAAGGGCTTCTTCGGCGGCTTCACAGGGCAGGAGTAAAACTGTGCATCGCCACCGCCACAGACCGGTATCTGGTGGAAGCGGCTCTGTCCCGGTTGGGCGTGTTGTCCTGTTTTTCCGGAATGTTTACCTGCGGCGGGGTGGGGCATGGGAAAGATGAGCCCCACATCTTTGAGACTGCACTGGCATTTCTGGGAACAAAGAAAGAAGAGACGGTGGTATTTGATGATGCCCTGTACGCAATTCGCACGGCAAAAGCGGCGGGTTTCCCTGCAGTGGCAGTTTATGACAGCTATGAGAAAGGTCAGGAGGAAA